>Ga0182030_10004549_pt1 | contig 29551 bp, 25 predicted proteins | sample 812S3MmetaG_FD_121299 | JGI IMG/M metagenome (GOLD analysis project Ga0182030, IMG submission 121299) | Permafrost microbial communities from Stordalen Mire, Sweden - 812S3M metaG (Illumina Assembly) | ecosystem: Environmental > Terrestrial > Soil > Wetlands > Permafrost | place: Sweden...
AGGTGATCCTGAGAAGCGACGACCCGTCCGCCCCGGAGGCACGATTACATTCTCTTGTGTTAGGGAAGTACGCCCCACGCGAGCGTTCCAGCCAAGGTTGCCGTGATGTGGGTATTAGGTGAATACCCGCCATCCCCTACCTGATAAGAGTAGTCACTCGTCGGCGTAAAGTTTGAAGAGTAGCTGCCATTGTCAAATTCGACCTGGATTGTCGCTGTTCCGTCGGCCGTCGGTACGGAGGGTGCGCCCGTCGGGAACGAGATCTCGAGGTAGTTCATCGCTCCTGTTGTTGCGCTGTGCGTCTGGCCAAACGCAAATTGAATGTCGCTCGCAGGTGGAGTACCACCGCTGGCACTGCACGCTATGGTGGTGTACGGATTGTCGATTGCCGCGCTGTAGCAGCGCATGACATAATTTCCGAGCGCCTGCGTGGTTCCAAAATAGTAGCGCACCTTTACGGTGCTTAAGTCGATCTGGTCATTTAGGTTTAGTGCCGTATTTTCAATCCTGATGCCAAGTTGAATCTGACCACTCGAACCTTGAAAATTTCCCGACTCGACAACGATTTTGCATGTATTTGGGTTCGTGCAGCCCGTCCCGCCTTCACCACCGCCGGAACCGCCGGCTTCGCTGACTCCCCCTTCACTGCCGCCGCCGCTCGAGCCACCCACGCCACTGCTGCCACTGCCGGAACTGCTGCCGCTACCAGAGCTGCTGCCACTGCCGGAGCTACTTCCACTACCGGAACTGCTGCCACTGCCGGAACTGCTGCTGCTACCGGAACTGCTGCCACTGCCGGAACTGCTGCTGCTGCCCGAGCCACTGCCGGAGGAGCTACCGGAGCCGCTGCCGCCGCTGGAGCTGCTTGAACCGCCCGTCGCTGGCGACGTGACGTTCGCCTTCTTTTCGCCTCCAGGATCGGCGGCGCAGGCGCCAAAAATGGCCGCCCCGGCAAGCGTAGTAAGTCCAACCAAGGATGCGGAGGTCAAATGTCGGCGGCAGAAGCCCATGGTGCGCCCTTCCAAATCTCTGCACATCGTACCCAACTTTTGTGCTGCCAGCACGCCCATCAGCGCGGTAGTTGTATAGGATGTCGTTTGTGCCGCGATTGGCACGCCCCAGCCAAGACACCTCGCACTGCACTCCCGCGTTTGCTCCCCAGGAGGGGGCCCCCGTGGACCGATGTACCCGCACGCACTGGTCGCTGATCTCCTATGTCACGTTCGCCTTTGTCCTTCTGTTCACGCAGTCGGCGTGGGCGGGCGCAAACGACGCCATCGCTCGCAAGCTGCGGGATGAGGCCATAAACCAAGATTATCTAGCGACGAATTTCGCCGACGCCGACAAGAAGCTCGTCCAAGCGGCGGAGCTCTGTGGCCAGGCTGATTCCTGCACGCAGGAGACGCGCGCTCGCATCCTCTGCGATCGCGGTGTCGTGGCCTTGGCCATGCAGAAGCAAGACCAGGCGCGTGCGCTCTTCATTCAAGCGATTCAGGCGTCACCGGGCGTCGGCATCGACAAAGATCTTTCGTCTGCGGAGGCGCAGAAGGAATTCGCTGCCGCAAAGAAACTTGCGGCCGCGGCGCCTCTGGCCTCGGGTTCGGCGCCCGTGACTGGGGCGCCCGCTGGAGGCGACGACTCTGACAACGCTGGATTGATCCACACGCCGCCCCAGAGTCAGGCCGTGCAGACGCCGGTTCCCATCTACGTCGAGCTTATGGAAGGAGTGAGCGCGACCAAGGTTCTTCTTCGCTTCAAGCCGGCGGGTTCGAGCCAGTGGAAATCGGCGACGATGCTCAAGGTCGGAAATGGCTTCGGAGTTGAGGTTTCGTGCGAAGACGTCGGGGTCGATGAGGGAAAGATCGAGTACTACGTCCAAGCGCTCGATACGAACGGGGACCTCGTTGGGTCGAGCGGCAGGCAGGCGAAGCCGCACGTCGTTCCGCTCGTGACGAAGCTTCAAGGGCGTGCCCCGCGTTATCCTAACCGTCCGCCGCCCAAGCGCTGTTCCGCGGGTGGTGAAGCGGCACCACTGACGCCGCTCAAGCTCTCGGATTCCGACTGTCCACCGGGAATCGCGGGGTGCAAAGGCGTCGACAAGCCGATGTCGTGCACGACCACGGACGAGTGCTCGGGAAGCGAGACGTGCGTTTCCGGGACTTGCCAGCTTCCGGAGGCCGAGCAGCCGATTAAGGCCAATCTCCTTTCCCTCTCGTTCCAGCAGGATTTTCTCCTTCTGCCGTCGGCCAAGAACGCTTGCAATGGCGGGGAGAACTACGCGTGTTGGAACAGGTCGAATTCGAAATATTTCAGCGATCCGGCCATCGTTGGAGTCGATGACAGCGTCAATGGGGGTGCCGCGCTCGCCACGTCCCGCCTCATGGCCGGCTACGATCGCGTGATCGGGGGGAATCTCGCGGTCGGGGGGCGTCTCGGCGTAGCGCTCAACGAGGGACCGGCTCGCCCGAAAGGGGCAGCGTCGCTTCCGGTGCACCTGGAGGCGAGGGCGGCGTACTGGTTTGGGCAGCGCGTATTCGCGAAAAAGGGACTTCGGTTCTTCGTCAATGGAGCGCTCGGTGCCGCGGAGGTCGATGCCGTGTTCGCCGTTCAGGCTCGGGACGCGGCGCCGAGCAATTACGGTCAGCTCAACAATCTCAACGCCTGGACCAAGACGGGCATGGCGTTCGGTGCGGTCGGAGCGGGAGGGATGTGGGCGTTTGGTGCGACCCACGGAGTCACTCTCGAAGCGAAGGTGATGGAGCTCTTTCCCACGGCAGGGACCGCGTTCGGTGTGCAGCTGGGATACCTCTACGGGTTGTGAAATCGGACGCGACGCTCGACCTCGGCTGGGGAGCATGCTAGGTCCGCGCCCATAGTCCCCCATGCAGACGACCGATATTCGCAAGGGCCTCAAGATTCAAATCGACGGCGTGCCCTACGCTGTGACGGAGCACCAGTTCGTGAAACCTGGCAAAGGCCAGGCATTCACTCGCTGCCGCATCAAGAATCTCAACACGGGCGCGGTGATTGAGCGCACTTGGAAGTCTGGAGAGTCCGTGGAGGTTGCCGATGTCGAGACGTCGAAGATGACCTTTTCGTGGGACGAGGGCGACAGCCTCGTGTTCATGGACACGACGACTGGCGAACAGACCCACGTGATGAAGGACAAGGTCGGCGACGAGGTCCAATTTCTGAGCGAAGGACTCGATTGCGATATTACGATCTATAATGGCGAGGCGATCGGCATCGAGTTGCCGCCTAGCGTCGTTCTCCAGATTACGGAGAGCGAACCGGGCATCAAGGGCGATACTGCCAGCGGTGCGACGAAGCCGGCCAAGGTTTCGACGGGTGCGATGGTCAACGTTCCGCTCTTTATCAAGCAGGGCGAGTGGGTGAAGGTCGACACTCGGACGGGGCAGTATCTAGAGCGAGTCAACAAGTAGAAGGCCGGCGTCTTTCGGTCGATCCCTGCGCGATCCCGGCGTCGATCGTGCTCGCGTACAGTCGTACGCTCCGCGCGGCTCGCCGCCGGCCTCGCTTGGTTTCGACCGAAATACGCCGACCTTCTCGGTGATATCTGTCTCGAGAGACTCCGAGAGGGGAGACTGCCGCCTTTGGACCGCCGATACTCGTGATCCTCGCTCCGCTCGGCTCGCTTGGTTTCGACCGAAATACGCTGACCTTCTCGGTGATATCTGTCTCGAGGGATTCCGAGAGTTCGGGCGGCCATTTCTCTTATGGGACGAAGGCCTCGATTTCTCCTCCTGCCGCTCCTCCTACCAGGAGGAAACTGCCTGGGACGATGAGGCTTGGCGGTGATAGGACGGCTCGTGCCCTTGTGTGGGCAACCTTCGTTGGAATCTCTGTTGCGCTGCAGCTGGTCCACGAGGCGTCAGGCGATGCGATGCGCACGACATGTGTCGTGCCAGCGAGGTCATCGCCGACGACGATGGCGCCCACGCTGTCGATGTCAAACACTTGAGCAGACCCGAGGGCACTTGGCAGCGACGCGAGGCACGGCGTTGGAGCGCAGTTCTGGCGGCAGGTGAGATCGAGGACCCGTACTCCGGCGTCGGTCGCGCCGTCGCTCAATACGCCGCCCGCAACGAGCACACGGTGGGAATCGATCGCGGCAGCTCCTGACCCCGTCGTCGAGTCTGCGGCAAACGCGCCCGGCACTCCGACGGTCCCACCGTTCTCAATCGATTCCACGCCCGCGCCGTCCGCAGTGGTGTTTCCGCCGATCACGACGAGCCCGTATCCAGCGACCCACGTAGCTGCCGCGCCCAACCGAGGCGCATTCAGCGTCAGCCAAGTCGGAACGCCGTTGGCGTAGGCGGATTGGCTCGTGTTTGCCGTGTCGACCTCGAGCACGAGGGCGGAGACGCCGGAGACGCGCGTGCCGCCGACCACGTAGAATACTCCGCTCGAGTCGGTGATCGTCGCGCCCCCGGCAATATCGCTCGACGATCCGCCCGATGGCAGCGAAATGGTCGACGTGGCGCCGCTCGATAGGTCGAAGTATGCGGCGGACGTTAGGTCGAAGAGCCATCCGACGTTTCCGTCGAACACCACCGAACGCGGTACGACGGGTAATGTGGGCGGCGCCGTATAGGGCTGAACGACCGCAAGGTCATAGAGCTGGGTCGTTGCCGCCGATGCGCTCTCGCTCCCTCCGCCGACGAATAGATCGCGCCCGCTGACGATGCTAAGCGTGGGGGCGGTCCTCGTGTCCGAAGGCGGATTGGGCATACGCGCGAGCTCGCCCGTGCGTTGAACGAAGACGGGCCAGTTTTGGTATCCATCGAGGACCCCGAAGTCCATCGGGATCGTCGCGCCGAAGAACACCCTCTCGGCTCCAGCATCCTCGGATGTGAGCCCGGTGACTGTCAGGATCGACGGAGTCGTCTCAGGTTGACTTCCGAGGTCGACCGTGGTCGCCGGAAGAGTCACGGTCGCGAGAGTCGTGGAAGAAAGCGCTGTTCCCGACCCGGACCAGGCGTAGGAATCGACAACGAGGGTCGCCGGCACGGGAGCGCGCGTAAAGACGTCGGTCTCTTCGCCAGTGACGATTTTGAGCGCCCCGCTCGGCTGGTTTGAGGTGCACGAGGCCAGCGCGAGAAACGCGGGAAGACAAAGTGACCGATATCTCAGCATAGGAGCATGGGCTCTCTTTACCTCGCTGCGCTCTCGTTCGTCGACAGGCTCGGCGCAGCGCCGGAGATCTCGCGGGCGGCGCTGGCCATGCGATCGCGTTCCGGATAGGAATGCTGCAAGGTTGCGAAGGAGACAGGGACGATGAGCCTCGACGATCGCGTGAAACAAGCCCTCCGAACCGCTCTCGACTCGCTTGCGCGAGCGGGAGAACTCGGCGAAGACGGCGTTCGCGCGGTGGACGAGCCCGGCTGGTATATCGAGCGACCGAAGCGCGCTGAACATGGCGATCTCGCGACCAACGTGGCGATGGCGCTTGCCAAGTCCGCGCGCAAGCCTCCGCGCGTTCTCGCGGAAAAGATCGTGGGTGCGCTCGCCGGCAGCGACGTGATCGCGAGCGCTGAGGTCGCTGGTCCGGGCTTCATCAACCTGCGCCTCCGTCCGGCGGCACTTCATGAAGAACTTGCAGATATTCTAAGACTCGGCACGGGCTACGGGCGGGAGTCGTCCGCCACGGGGGAGCGGATCGATGTCGAGTTCGTGAGCGCGAATCCGACGGGGCCCATCACCGTGGCGGCGGGGCGCAATGCGGTATTCGGGGATGCCGTCAGTCGCCTTCTCGAGGCTCGCGGCAATCGCGTGACACGCGAGTACTACATCAACGATCGCGGCAATCAGGTGCGGGCGTTCGCGGAAAGCGTCCGTGCCGTCGCCGAGGGGAGGCCCGTAGCCGAGGATGGCTATCATGGGGCATACGTCGTCGAGCTCGCGGAGTGGATCCGCACGGTGGACGAAAACGCCTTCGCGGGCGACGCCGAGACGCTCGGGCGGTTATGTGTCTCGTGGATGCTGCGAGGGATTCCCGGCTCGCGGACGCTACCGGGTATCTCCCGATCGCTCGCCGACCTCGGTGTCTGGTTCGATGTCTGGTTTAGTGAGGAATCTCTCCATCGATGGGGAGCCGTGGACGCGGTCATTGCCCGACTGGAGGCAGGCGGGCATCTCGTTCGAAAGGACGGAGCCCTATTCTTTCAGGCCCCGGAGGGAGCGATCGAGGACAAGGACCGCGTCGTGCGAAAGAGCGACGGAACCTGGGCGTACTTCGCTTCAGACGTGGCCTATTTCGCCGACAAGATCGCACGCGGCTACGACCGCCTCATCAACGTGCTTGGAGCCGATCACCATGGATATGTCGCGCGAGTGCGAAATGCGCTGACGGCCCTCGGCCTGCCCGAGGAGCGCTTCGAGGCCCTCCTATATCAGCTCGTATTCGTGACCAAGGGCGGTGAGGCCGTCAAGATGGGCAAGAGGGCCGGGAACATCGTGACGGTCGACGAAATCATGGACGAGGTGGACGAGGCTGCGGGGAGAAAGGGAGCCGGGGCAGACGCATTGCGATTCTTTTTCCTGTCGCGGAGCGCGAATTCCAATGTCGAATTCGACATCGATCTCGCCAAGCGAAAAACCCTGGATAATCCTGTGTTCTACGTGCAATACGGGTATGCCCGCCTGTCCTCGATCGTGCGTAAGGCCCAGGTAGCTGGCATCGAAGCGCCGAGTCGACTGACGCGAGAGCAATGGGAAAAACTCGCTCATCCGGACGAACTTCGAATCGCGCACACTCTGGCCGATTTCCCAGCGATTGTCGCTGAGGCTGCAGCACTGCGGGAGCCCCATCGTATCGTTTATTACGTGCAGGACCTCGCTCGGGAGTTCCAGAGTTACTTTACGCGTTTGAAAGGTAGCAGCGATCCTGTTGTTCCACCGGACAGTCTGCGAGCCCAGGCCGGTTGGGAGTCCCAGTGGGACTTCGGTCAGACACGCGCTCGTCTCGCTTGGATTCAAGCGATTCGAACCGTGTACGCGAGTGCTCTCGCGCTGCTAGGCGTCAGCGCACCGGAGAGAATGGATCGGCCCGTCGATGAAACTGCAGACGAGGCGTGACGTCGAATCCCGAGGGAAAGTTCGCTGTCTATCTTGGCTGGCAGACGAAGTTGAAAAGCCCATCGTACTGCTGCGTGACGTAGAGAATGCTAAACGCGCCCGAGGCGAGCTTGTATGCTTGCGCCCCGGTTGGGATAGGCGTGTACTGGCTATAGTGGTCGGCCCATGCGTTTCCGTCTGCATCGCGCTTCGGGGGAAACTCGGCCCGTATCGACCGTGAGATTGAATATCAATAGACCTCCTGGGTGCAGCAATTGGTGTGCGTCATCGACGTATTGTGCACGCTGGTTGGCCGACAGATGTTGGAATACATTCGTCGAAACGACCTAGCTGAATGCTCCGCGCTCACTCTCGACGAAGTCGCGCGGCAGGAGGCCGTCTCGCGTGGTCTCGAGGATGCCGGGCGCCCGAGGGACGACGTCGACGCCGGTGTAGATATAGCTCGTATGAGCTTCGAGGAAGTTCTTGAGCGAACCGTATCCCGGACCGATCTCGAGCACTTTTAGTCGTACGTGGGCGCTCTCCTCCAGCAGCGCTGTGATTCCGAAGCTCTTGGCGAGACGAAGATTCATGCGATTGGCGTCCATCGGTGTATCGATGGCGTGCGGCAGACGTCCGACCTCAGGCTCGAGCGCAATATTGCACACCGGGTCGCTCTCTGAAGAGCTCGTCGCAGACTTTCCAGAACTCCCGGCAATCGACAAAATCCGGAGAGAGCATCTCGATGCGTTCCGGGGTTGGGCGAATCGATGGCCTTACCTCGCCAATCCACCTTTTGTATGCGGCAAGGTCGCAGAACCCGAACTCGTCGACCAGGATGCGTTTGATCTCACGATAGTCCTTCATCGACCGGGTGCTCCTCGCTCTCGCTGCTCGGCGTGCCGCTCGTTCTCAGTCTCATCTTCGATCCAAACGCAAATTGGGCCAACAGCAACAGTCGATAAGGTCGCACGCAACGCGCTGGGCGATCGTCCGCGACTCCGGGCGACGTACTTGGGATCCCGTTCTTGTTCGGCGAACGGAAGCTCATCGAGCCCCGACCTCTTCCTGACCGTCGCTCTAGCGGACCCGGCGGCGTGCGCCACCGGGTTGACGGCTACGCTGTAACGCGACCGATGGCCAAATGGTCGCGGACATGGGGATCCCGTGGGACCAGGTATTCGGGAACATACACCGATCGTCGGAGGCGAGACGGTCAGACGATATCAGAAGATTTTTCGAGTTCGGACCTCGGAAGGGAGACTGGAAAGCGATCGTGACAAGCGCGGCGCCCAAGGCAATCGAGGGATCGCGCGACGCAGAGGCGTCGAAGCGCATCTTAGCGGTATCCACGAAAGGGAAGCCATGCCGTCCGATATCCTATTTTCTCCGTTCGCTCTTGGGGCAATCACTCTGAAAAATCGAGTCGTGATGGCGCCGATGACGCGCCAGAGGTCCCCAGGGAATGTGCCGAGCCCGTCCGTTGCTACGTATTATGCGCAGCGTGCGGAAGCCGGACTCATCGTGACTGAGGGTACGTCTCCGTCGCCCAACGGACTGGGCTATACTCGTATTCCGGGTCTATTCAATGAAACGCAAGCTTCCGCTTGGTCGAAGGTCACCGCGGCGGTTCACGACAAGGGCGGGCGAATATTCGTTCAGCTCATGCACACCGGGCGCGCGTCCCACCCCGACAATATGCCCAAAGGTTCCCGTATTCTCGCTCCTTCGGCTATCGCCCTTCCCGATCCAGTATGGGTCGACCCCGATGGGCCCAAGCCGGTTCCGGTTCCTACCGAAATGACAGAGCAGGACATAGAAACCACTATCGAAGAATATGCCCAGTCGAGCGCGCTCGCCATCAAGGCTGGATTCGATGGCGTCGAACTGCACGGCGCAAACGGCTATCTCATCGACCAGTTCCTGAACGTGGCCTCAAATCAGAGGAAGGACCGATGGGGAGGCTCAGTGGAGAATCGAACGCGGTTCGCGCTCGAGGTGACCCAACGTGCTGCGGCTCGAATTGGCAAGGAGAAGGTTGGGATCCGCGTCTCCCCGTACGGCGCGTTCAATGGGATGACGAGCGACCCTGCGATCGAGGACGTATACGAACTTCTCGCGAGAAAGCTCTCCGAGCTCGGCGTCGTCTACGTGCACATCGTCGATCACAGTTCTATGGGCGCTCCCGAGGTCAAACCGAGCGTTAAGCGGAAGATTCGAGAGAACTTTCATGGCGCGGTGATCCTCTCCGGCGGCTACGATCGGGGTCGCGCGGAAGTAGATCTCGCCGAGAAGAGATGCGATCTCATCGCGTTCGGGCGACCGTTCATCGCCAACCCGAAACTCGTCACGCGCCTGCGGGATCACGCAGAGTTGCACGCTCCGGACTTTGCAACATTCTACACTCCGGGTGACAAAGGCTACGTCGATTACCCGGCCGGCTGAGGGCAGGGGCGAATCCAAGAGTCGGACTAAGAAGCTGCACGGTTCTTGCAGTGATATTCGATAAAGGCTGACAATTCAGCGCGAACGAATGGCTTGCACAGGCTCGCAGTGAAGCCGTGAAGCTTGGGATTCGCCATGACGGGATCTTCGGCATATCCGCTGGTGACAAAGAGGGGGACCTCCTGGTCGAGGGCGCGCAGCGCGCGAGCTGCATCCTTACCTCCCATGCCCCCTCGTACGGTGAGGTCGAGGATCACGGCTCGGAAAGAGTGTCCATCCCGTTTCTCACGGGAGAATGTCTCAACGACCGCTTCCCCGTGCTCCACGCATTCCACGGAATACCCAAGCGATGTCAGCATCGTAGCGAGAACCTTGCGTACGACGGGCTCGTCGTCCATCACGAGGACCATTCCATGGCCGCGTTGAATCGCAGCCAGAGGCAGTGGTGTGCTCTCATGGTCGGACGTCCGTGCGGCGGGCAGAAGCAATCGGAATGTAGTTCCCTTGCCAAGGGTGGATTCAGCCGTAACGGAACCATCGTGGCGTCTCATGATGGAGTGGCAGGTGGATAGCCCAAGTCCTCGCCCCTGCTCCTTCGTCGTGAAGAACGGATCAAATATTCTCGGAAGAGCTTCCGCCGGAATTCCCATTCCCGTGTCCTCGATCGAGATGAGCACGTAGTCGCCAGCGGGGAGTGCTGACCTGTCCTCATCGCGCAGCCGAACATTGCTGGCGACGACTTGGATTGCTCCTCCACTCGGCATCGCCTGTTTGGCGTTGATGACGATATTATCAATCACCTGTCCTATCTGATTCCGGTCAAAGTTGCATCTCCAAAGGTCGGGCGTAACTTCGAAATTGCACGTGACCTGACTTCCGCTCAAAGCGAATCGCGTGCTCTCTTCCACCAGTGGAAACAGCGATCCAATCGCTTTGATCGGCGCGCCACCCTTGGCGAAGGTGAGAAGCTGTCGCGTCAGGTCTCGGGCTCTACCGATCGACGCGACCGCCCGCGAAAGGCTGGCAGTGGTCTCAGGATCGAGGTCACCATCCAATGCGATCTCGACGTTGCCGTAGATGGCCGCCATCAAATTGTTAAAATCGTGAGCGATGCCGCCCGCGAGTAGGCCCAGCGACTCAAGCTTCTGTGTTTGTGCAAGCTGGTGTTCGAGATCCATTCTCTCTTGTTCCGCTCGCTTCCAGGAAGTGATGTCGATGATGGAGCCTTCCATGATCCCTTTGTCCGGAAGAACCCTCGCCGACGCGAGGCAGACCTTTACCATCCCATCTTTGGCGCGCACCTCACACTCGAAATCCCGTACGCAACCGTTGGCCCTAAGCCTCTCCATCATGACTGCTCGCGCGGATGGATTGGCCCAGGCTAGGACGGATGGTCGCCCCTCGATCTCCTGGCGCAATCCTCCGACAAGCTCGACGAAACGGTCGTTGCACGCGATGACTTCTGACCCGTCGACGCGGCTCCTGATCATACCCACTTCGGCGTTGTTGAAGAGGTTTCGATACTGTTCTTCGCTCCTTCGAAGCGTCTCTTCCATCTGCCGACGCAGGCTGATATCGCGGACGATTCCTTGGTATCTGCCGTCCGAGAGCCGCTTGCCGCTGATCTCGGCGTAGAAAAGCGAGCCATCTTTGCGGCGCAGCCTTCTTTCGACGAGCACATTATGGCCCGAACGCATATCGGACAAAGCCAACGGAGGCGCTGCTTTCTCCTTGGGGCTAGCTAGGTCGGAAATGGTCATCATTTGGAGCTCGGCCAGAGTATATCCAACGATCGTGCACGCCTTGGCGTTTGCCCCGATGTAACGACCGTTGTCGTCCGTGATGAAAATGGCCTCGGACCCATCTTCGACAAGGGTGCGGTAGTTGCTCTCGCTCTCCCTCAGAGCTCGTTCCATCCGTTTTGACTCGGTCACATTACGAAAATACCCGAATAGACCGATCACGGATCCATCCAACGATCTCTGAGGAATATAGGATCCATCGAAGTATTCCGTGGCACCTGTCTTGGTGGCGATAGGCAGCTCTACGTGAACAGGAGTCCCGGTTTCTATCACTCGTTTCTTGATGACTACGAGCCTGTCGGCATCGTCCTTCGATAAAAATTCATGGTCGGTTTTTCCGATCATGTCCTTCTCCGTGAGACCCGCCTGAGGATGGAGCACGAACGAATACCGGAGATCTCTGTCTTGAACGATAATGTGGTCTGGAGAGTTTGATGTGATGAGCCTGAAACGCTCTTCGCTTTCGGAGAGAGCTCCAAATAGCGTTCGGATCTCCTGGTAGCTCGCGGTGAGGAAATAGCCGATGATGCTCGTGAATCCGACAAAAAGCTGGACGTTGAGCAAACGAATCGTGGGTGTGTTTCCACCCCAGATGCTCGGACCTACGGTGACGGTCCTGCTCACGATGGAGACCACCGCGAGCGTGACGAGAGCGAGGGACACCGTGCGTGAACCGAGGCGCAGAGCTGGCCAGGCCAGCATGGCCAGGAGCATATAGGGATGTGGCGGCACGGTGAGGAACCGTGGCTCGAAGGTAACCCAAACGGAAGCTGTCCAACATGCCATAAATAGTATCCGCTCGAGGGCCTGAAGTCCGCGAATGCCAGCGATGGGCTCTTCTGTGCGGACCATCATGACGATGCACGGAGCAACGAGAAGGATCCCCAGCCCGTCCGATATCCACCACGCGAACCAGAATGAAACAAAGGACGCTGCGTGGGCATGCAATGCCGCGGCCGATCCGAGGCAGGCCGTGAGCGCGTTGACAACGGTAGCCAGAAATACAAGCGAGGATATCTGTTTGATCCGATTGAATCGGATGTTGTCTCCACACCACCGAGTCAAACACCACGCGCATGAAAAGGATTCGAGGATGTTTGCAACCATGAATCCAAAGCTCGGCACCGCAGGCCGACCCGCGATCAGATCTGCCAAATATCCCGAAACAAAGAGCGCGACCAGAATCGCTCGCCACTTCCGGCGGGGGCAAAGAAGCAGAGAAGCCAAGCCGATGCCTCCGGCGGGCCAGATCGCCATCAGCACCTTCGCCGAGTCCGGAAACAGGAACGAGAGCTGATGCGCAAAGAAATAGGCTCCAGCGATGGCGCCGATCGCAAAGCCGCCAGGGAACTGCGAAGGACGCAGGTCTGAACACGATTCTGTGTCGCCACCCTCCATACGACCCTCCCACCAACGGATGAGAACCCTATAATGGGCGCGGTCGAATGAACAGAACTCCCGCGAAGAAGGTCCCGCGCTGATGACACTTTCGCTGATGCGCGTCGAGTGCAGCGGTCGTGTCCCCGCTTGTAGTTAGGCCCCGTGGAGTCAGCGTCGCGTGAGCTCCTCTTCTGTGTCTTCGGACGTCGAGGATATTCGCTCGGTTGGGGGACATTGCTCGCGCCAGGCGGCGACCACTGCATCGATCCCGCTTCGCGCTAGGCATCCGACGTCCACGGATTCTTCGTCAGCGACGACGGTGGCGCGGTGACAATCCCAGCGAACACGCATTTCTTCTCGATCCGGTCGTCGGACGCTCAGATACCGCTCTCGCCGGTTGAGCGTCACGCGCATGCGAACGTCTCCTAGCTGGAACCAAACATCGTCCCCGGCCGTGCTTCCCTGCGCGGGAATACGGTGGGCGCGCGCGAGCTCGACGGCGTAGGTGATGGTGGTGCGCGCCTGTCCGAACGCAATTTCGAGCGCGATCGCTTCTTTGGACGCGACCGCGTTCGAGCCGGACGCAAACTCGTGCTGGAGTCGCGCCTGCCAGTCATGCACGCTTGCCGCAGTACAACTCATGGGCGCCAGGATAAAGCCGAAGCGAGCGGCCAGGAAGTCGGCCTCATAGGGGATGCTCATCTCTGGGAGGAGAGTGAACGATACAGTGATAAGGTGTCGGTCGATGGGTGTGACTGGCGCTACATGTAGAAGGTAAAGCCCCGTTTCGATTGCCATGTGAGTCGCCACAGCGACTTTTTGGGGGGGTCTTATTATGATTCGCGGCGCGTCGAAGAGGAATTCATGAGCATTTTCGATCGAATGGGCAAAGTGATTCAGAGCAACCTTAACGCGCTGCTCGACAAGGCCACTGACGAACGCAAGCTCGTGGAGCTCAACTTCGATGAGCTCGACTCACAAGTGAAGACCGGACAGCAGGAGGTCGTTCGTGCCGTCGCCTTTGAGAGGCAGCTTCGGGCGCGCTGCGATGCTCTCCGTGCAGATGTGGAGCGATGGCACAAACGCGCCGAGCTCGCGCTCGGGGCGGGTGACGAAGCGCTGGCACGCGAAGCGCTCAAGGAGAAGAGCCGGCTGTCCGTCGAGTGTGACGCAGCGGAAAAGGCACGGATCGATCAGAGAGATGCGGCATTGACAATGAAGGGTCAACTCGAGCGGATGCGGGCGAAAGTCGCGGAGCTATCGCTTCACAAGGGGGCATTGACTGCGCGGTCACCGTCGGCTTCTGAATCGCTCGGAGCGCGAAGTGGCCACAACGCGTTCGATGACCTGAGGCAGTTGGAGGACAAGATCGAGAGCCGGGAAGCGGAGGGCGCCGCGATGACCGAAGTAGAGGACATCCTCGGTCGCGGTCCGAAAGCGGCCGATTTGGAGGAGCGATTTCGAGCGCTTGAAAAGAGTGCTTCCGGGGCCCCGAACGGAATCGACACCGACCTGGCTGCTCTCAAGAAACGCTTGCGAGTATGAGCATCGACCAGCCATGAACATGGACTGTGTCGTCGCGGTATTCAGAATGAGGTCCGCGGGCATGCAATACGGTGCCGACGATGGGTATCTCGCGAGAGCTCGATCTCTGGTGGTTCGCTGTGAGACGTTGGCCGGTCGACTCGTCGCGTGGGGAGATAGTTCGTTCGCGGTGGCGTGGCCAAGCGATCGGGTCACCGATGTCGTGGGTCTCGTCATCGCCATAGAAGACCAAGAGCTTGCACCGGAGCCCCTGTGGGCTGTCGGATTGGCGATGGGCGACCTTGATCTCCTTGCAGCGGATGGATCCTTCGGAAGCTTGGCTTGGGGTGAAACTCTCCTGGTGGCGGCTGGATTGTCGAGGGCTGCGCACGCGGGGGAAGTGGTTGTACACGACGATGTGCGGTCCGCTCACGGGGGCCGACTATCCGTTGTGGGAGAGAAAATGTCCGTCCGCGGTCACATGCGAACGTGGGGCTGGCAACTCAATTCGAAGCATCCGTGGGAGGATCCCATGGATGCGGATGCCGATGGCGATCGGAATACGCTCCCCTACATTCGACCCTCGGCGGAAGTGCCGACATCGAAGCCGTCTCTCGGGAGTCTGTCGATCGCGGTAGCGACGGTCCGACGCCTTGCGGAGGTCGACGGTGCCGGAGCCCGCGACGCCCTCGCCGATCTCCGTAGTAGGCGAGCAAACGCTGAGGGCAGCGCGCCGGGTGAGCGCTGTAAGGCGTCGTTGGGTCTCTCCATGGGCTTGATGTTTGCCGGTCGTTTCGAAGATGCGCTTCTCGAGGCTCTCGATGCCTTGGCTCGGGGCCGTGAAGCGGATGATCCGACGGCGGTCGCCGCGTGCATGGCGGTATTGGCCAAGCTCTATGATATTGCAGGTTCGCGTGAATCTGCGGTCGCTCTCAGAGATGTGGCGCTCGGGCGGTGACTGGACCTCACAATTATTTCTAAAGGTGATTCGATTGCCGCCGTTCCCTGGATTGAGATGGCGAACGCTTCGGTCGCAATGGTAAAGGGCTCGGATCGCGCGAGCCGGTCTGGGGCGCGTCTTCGGGCGGTCGTGTCGCTTCCCCACGTGGGCACGGTGATAGACGACAAGTACGCGTTGGAGAGGCTCATCGGGGAAGGCGGAATGGGCGTTGTCTTCGAGGCGAAGCACCTGCGGTTGCGTCAGCGCCTGGCGATCAAAGTGCTCCGACCCGATCTTCCGGACTTGGACCGCGTCGTCGAGCGTTTCGAGCGCGAGGCACGGGCAGCGGCGCAGCTGCAGTCTATTCACGCCGCTCGGGTCTTCGACGTCGACACTCTTCCGAACGGACTTCCATACATCGTGATGGAGTACCTCGAGGGGCGCGATTTGGATGCCGAGCTCGGGCAGACCGGCCCGATGAAGGTAAGGGATGCAATCGACATCGCCATCCAGGTCGCAGATGCAATGGGAGAGGCGCATCGCGCGGGAATCGTCCATCGAGACCTCAAGCCGTCGAACCTCTTCCTTTGCCGAAAAGACGAAGACGCGCGGCCCGTTGTAAAAGTTCTCGACTTCGGAATCTCTAAGTCCACGTCCGAGCGTGCCCAGCTCACTCCGCACGAGGCCTACTTCGGTACTCCTCACTACGCAGCGCCCGAGCAGCTCCGTGCCGCAGGCACTGCGGATGCGCGGAGCGACATTTGGTCACTGGGAATCATCATGTTCGAGCTCCTCACTGGGCGGACGCCGTTTCAGGGGTCTCCCACGTCGGTGATCGCCCAGGTGGTTTCCGAGCCGATCCCCTGGCCGCTGAGGTACCGGCCTGATCTCCCGCGAGCCCTGGCGCGAGTCGTGATCCGCGCGCTTCAGCGCGATCCTCGCCGTCGGTACCAAACGATGGAAGACTTCGCTCGAGCTCTGGCCCCGTTTGGCGCGAATCGTGCGGCAGCGAGCGACGACGGCGCGGGTGATAGCCCTGCGAGCCGAAAGCTCGGGGAGATTCTGGTCGACGATGGAGTTCTCGATCCGAGGGAGCTCGAACGTGCTCTCGGCGTCCAGAGGCGCACGGGAAGCCAGATCGGGCGCGTGCTCCTCGAGTCGGGTTTGGTGAGTCAGGCTGACCTGATGGCAGCGCTTGCCAAGCAGCAAGGGATTGGCATGCCCGATTGCGACGAAGTGACGAGCGTCGACGAGGAGCACCGCAGACGCAACGCTCCAACGATATCTGGAGCGTTGGAGGGGCATTCGCCAACGGGGCGTCGGCAGTCGCTCATCGCGGCAGCGATCGGACTCTCATTGGGGATTGCATTCACCGTGGCGTTGGCTTGCGGGCGTAACTTGGTGTCGCCGAGCCACGGGATAGGTCGAACGAGCTCGATGACGACGAGTACTGAAGCCGCTTTGCATGCAAGTCGGTAGACGGTTGCGGGCGCGTCATGGCGCCCAGGGAAGCCCTGTCTCGCAATCCACATGACGAACTGAGATGCCCTTTGCGCTTACCTCGATGACTCCAAACGTGATGGGCAGTCGAAATCGGCGTGGACCGACGGACCCCGGGTTGAATATCGTGAGCTCACCATCTCGTCCCGCGAACGGAACGTGCGAGTGCCCGCACACGACGAGCGACGCATCTTCCGCACGTGCGATGCGGGCTACGTCGGATCGGAGCGTGGGCCCGTTCAAGGCACAATGCGTGATTAGGATTCGAAGGTAGGATCGCTGCTCGTCGCGCACGTCGAGGGTCACCCGATCTGCCCAATCGTGTCCGTCGACGTTCCCCCGCACGGCGGTGACCCGCGCCAGCTTCTCAAGGTGCCGAATCACGCCGAAGTCACCGACGTCCCCCGCGTGAACGATGTGCCCCGGCGCGAGTTCGCGGAGATGCTGGGCGAGGTTCGGATGCGGAAGTCCGTGCGTATCCGAAACGACAGCGATCCTGAGAAATTCGCTTTCCAGCTGACGCAGCTCTCGAGTGTGGACTATGTTATGCACGTTTTCTTGACCGAATTTCACTGGCCTTCTCGCTCTATTTGCTCATCATTGCACACAACTGCCAATGAAGGGCGTGCGATAAGAGCCATCCGCAGGTCGGCATCCATAGCCCCCGCACGACCGTGAGTGTCACCGATGCTTCCGGCAGAAATTGTCACTCCGGCTGCCGTCGGCGCCCTATCCACCAACGCGTGCTCGCGCTCATCGACCCGACAAAGGCCTTCATGTAACTCATGATTGCGCTCATCGAACGAATGAATCGCTTTCACGGTCGTCATGGATCTCTGCCTCGGCTTGCGAGTCCCGCGGCAAATCAACGTGTATTCATGAGCCAGCCTCGGGTCTAGGTGTGACTTCGCGGAAACCTTTCACTATCAACCAGATCGGGAACACCAGTAGCTCGAAAACGCCACCTGGGATGTACATCGTCATGCCCACGCCGTGTACCGTATCGACAAGCCCGAGGACGGAAAGAAGTGCGCTCGCCAACAGCAGCGCATAGCCGGCCAGTCCCCAGGCGGAAAGCCAGCGGGGCATGACGCTCGATCGGAAGAATACCGCAAATACCATCAGGCTCCCGACGCCGAGCAGTACCATCGCGATCTGGAAAGCCGAATACCTGACATGGACGACCATCGTGACGATCGCCTGCAGCCAGACCGGATCGGGAGCACCCGCCGCGAGGAATCTCGCGCAGAGCGGCGCCAGGGAGAGAGAGACGATCGAACCCGCGATCAGAAGAGCACACTCGACGATCCGGAATGCAAGATAAGTTAGCGCGACAATTTCATTCTGCGTCCGTATCACCGGGAACAGCAGGATGGCTATGCCAACGATTCCGGCAGCCATGAACAGGATCAGGAGTGCGCCCGCCTTTAGGAGCACTTCGTGTTGGCAGACTTCGCTTAACGGTCCTTGAAGGAGAGGTGCCGAGATATTGGTTTCGACGATTCCTGCGACCATCGTGAGGGAGAACAGCGCCCCCGTGAGGATGGCGTTCGTCCGGTAGTTGTTCATCGTATTGTCATTCGATGGAATATCGCGCTGAGAATCTACTTATCAGAAGCTTATCGTCATGCCGAGTCCGGCATGTGAGACGGTATTCTTTATTTGCCGAAGGCTCGATCGAAGCCAGACGTAATGCGAGGCCGTGTGTCGGAAAGACGGCGTAAGAGTTCATTGCATGCGCTTCGCTCGTGAGGGCGGCAGCGCAGCGTCGGAGCCTTCCCGCCCAATCGCTCCAAGGCTACAACCGAATGACGGACAAATGAGGCGTGCCGATACGCAGCTGGCGCGTCCGCGGTCGCCGTTCGATGATATTGGCCGCGTCGATTACCCCCAGGACACCGAATTGCTGCCGCAGCCGGTAGACGTCAAGATTGAGAGAAACGGGCCCGCTGATCCGCAGCCCGTCGAGGAGATCCTCTTGATAGACCCACCCGCACGATGACTCGGGAATGCCGTCCACAGAGTCCCTCATCCGGCGCCGCGCTAGCGTGAGCAAGAGATAATTGTGCGCTCGCGACCCCAGATCGAAAGTACGGCCGCCGCAGGTCAAGCGCAACGCGACGTGCTCCTCGTCACGCGATACCGAAAATACCAACTGAAGATGCCGGATCTCCAGGTCGTGTTGAGCGGACGCTAACGCGGTCTCACAGACCTCCTCGGGACAGCAGAAGCGCCAGAGCCTCCCAGCGGCAGCGAACGTTTGCAAGTTAGCGATGGCCGTAGTCGCTTCGTCGGCTCTCTCAATCAGCCACGGGATATCGCTACCGCGATATATCGTTACCTGTGGGTCGTCGCTGGAAGGCACCGCCAGGAGCTCGCCGGCCAGGAGTACGGGAGGACCTCCGTCCACGGGTACTGCCATGACTGAAGGGGGACTGTCGTCGACCAACTCCCATATGATGTCCGTCGGCTGGCCGAGCGAGAACGTCATTGCCGTTCGAACGTGTCGGTCCTCGCCAACCGCAAGCCGATTGCCTTGCAGATACGTCCCGTTGCGGCTTCCGAGATCGCGCAAGACCCAGCGCCCTCCCGTCCACCGGAGCGAGGCGTGCTGGGCTGAGACGTACCGCTCTTCAATGCGTGCCGACGAAGTCGAGGCCCGCCCGAATGTGTGCTCCGGTTCGACGAGGAACGTCTCGCCGGTCGATTGCTTTCGCAGGATAGCCATGGTTTTAGGGAAAGGTAAGTTCGTCCACCATCGTGTGACCGAGACGCGCAAAGACAAATTCACGCAACGCCGAAGCGCGAAGTTCCGCGACGGAGGTTCCTTCCTGTGCTGCATACGTCGAAATCGAGAGAGGGACCGGGATTCGCAGGCGATCGCGGAAAAACCATGTCCAAAGACCGGCATCGTCCACCCCGGCGTCTTCGAGGCTCGGGCTGGCAAGATTGCGATCGGACAGTATTGCCTTCTTTCGTTCGGCCGAAGCACTAAGTTGCCTTAGAAGGCCATTGGCACGAAGCTCGTCTTTGACTGCCGGAGCAAGAGCGGAACGCAGCTCGGCACGCGTGGCACGAACGACGGCCTCTCGACGAAAGAATGCTTCCATCTCTTCTCCATCGAGGTCTGCCTCGTCGAGCCAGGCGTCGAAGCTCGAGGCGCTGTAGAGCTCTCGCTCACGTCGAAAATCGTCGATCCAAGATTCGACCGCGCGCGCATTGAGCGCTTCCCCGGTGCGCTGCATCCGGTCCGTCGCGAGAAGACGCATCATCGCGGCCACCATCGTTCTGCCCCACATTCCGCGCGCTCGGAGCTCGTCCTCGACCGCGGCGGCGAACGGTCCTTCACCCCTTGTCCGATCGCCTGTAATCCGCTCGCGGAGAGTGTTCAACGCATCGGTCTCGGCGATACGGAAGTCTACGATTTGTTTCGGCCACCCCTGCCGTTCGAACCCAGAGATTCGCTCAAGCATCGCGATGGCATCCAAGCGCTTCCGATCAACGCGCCCACGAGTGAGCCACACTTGCAACCGAGAGATCTCGGAGCTCGCAAGATCTGCCACTGTTAAAGGACGGAGGACGATTCGGAGATCGCGTTCTTCGTATGGCAGAGCCTTTGCGCGCGCCTCGAGGGCAGCGCGGGTCGACGCGCCGATGACTCCCTGCTCCTCGGCGGCACGGAGTGTCCAGCGAATGTTGACCATCGCCTCCGAGGCGAGGCGGTAGCCGGTATCAGCGCCGCCGTGTGCAACAGCGACCTCGTCGTCATCCTCCAGTTGCCCGACCAGGAATGCCTCAAAGATTGCGCCGACGCCGACCATGCCGAAGGACGCGAGCTCCGCGGCGCGCAACGCGCCCATGCTGCCCGCTCCGAACACATGAACGCCCTGGGCCATGGCCCAGAGAATCTCCTTGTGCCATACGGACGGCACGCGATCGAAATAGCCATCCACGATGGCTAGCGCATCCGGGCGGTCTAGCGCCGCACGCATCACGTCCCCCCGTTGGACTGGGGGCCGCACATCGGCCACGAGATATCGTGCAACCTCGTCGCTGGAGATCGTCGGACCGCAAAAGACTACGACGCTCATGCGGCCCCTTCCGTCGCGCGTCGCGCACGCGGTCCCGGGACGAAGCCGGGAAGCTCACTCATGGCCTCCAGGTAAGGAATGACGACGCGGACGACCGGTATCCCGATGTCGGGACGGCTCAGGTTGAGCGCGACGATCTGCTGAATCCCTCTCGCCTGTAGCGCGCTGCATATCCAGCGCACGTCCTGCTCGACCGTGGGATGGTTGACATCGGGAAGGTCGGCGAAGGAGATGGCGGCAGGGCAGCCGCGGATTGTTTCACGAGCGGCGTACGACCTGCGGCGCGCGGTAGCGTCGTCGAATATGTCGCCGAACAGATCGTCGCGAGAACCGGAGATGCGGGTGAGGCGCCCCTGCGCGGCCTCAGTCAGCGCACGGGTCAGTGCGATACGTCTGGACGGATGCGCGCCGGATCCACTCACGGGCGGCATGGGATGTTTGGCATGGCCATCGCGATCGACGATGTCGCATAGAATGCTGGCGACGCCTATGTCCGTCGTCGTGTCCCATGCGATGACGTCGATCGCCGCGCCGCTCAGGCGAGCGAGCAAAGTGCGGCAGGAGGGGTCGTCGACAGTGTCGAGATCGATGCGGCGCCGTCGCTGTGCGCGCTCACCCGAAAGATGCCATATCGTATTCGCGTCGCGCTCGACCAGCTCACAGAGCGCATGGCTCACGGCCTCCAATAGGTGATTGCCAGAGGCTAGGCCGTTCGAGCTCATGAGAAAACAGCCGGATCCCTGCGGACGCGGCGCGCGAAAATCCAGGTGGACCAACTCGTACGGCAAGAGCGTCGGTGCGCCCGTGACGAGGTCGAATGCTCCTTCAGCCCAAAGGAGTTGCTTGTCTTCGTCGAACTTGCTCGTTGCAAGGCGCGGCAGACCGGCGACATCCACGACGGCAAATCTTTGCCGCATGTCGTGCCAGCTCCCGAGTCGCAGGGGCAGACAGGTTTCCTCTGCATGGTAGGTCTCTATGGACTCCATGATCCCCGAGGCTTTCGCCGCTTCGAGCGTAACTCCCTTGCCCTGCGACACCGAATATGAACGCGCATTCGGTCGAATGACCGCCACAACCGGGATTCCAGGGCGATCGAGGCCGGTTAGGTTTGCAACCCGGGTGATCCCGAGGGCGGACAGCCAAGGCTGCACGCGCGCGAGTGTCGCCTCAGGCGGGACCACGCGCCCCATATCGTCTCCCGAGGCTTTTGCTGTAGATGCGCCATCGGTAGCCCCAGAGATGCCCTCAGCCGAGGCAGCATCTCTCGAGTCGGACGCTAGGAGCAGCGGCTCATGCACGACGACGAAGTGAACCTTATTTTGCTGGCTTCAGAGGAGCCGGCAACAGCTCAGTCAGATTGATGAGGACGCAGTTGGTCCCGATCGGAAGGTTGTTGATCGGCACGGCCGCGGTGACCACGCCTCGTCGAACGAGAACCCTTGCCTCACCGGCGTCTCGAGTTTCCAGGTTCCGGAGCTGCCTTCCGGAAAGTGCGTAGTATTTATTCTCGTCGCGGATGAGCACACTGACGTGGACAGGCGGTTTCTTCTTTGCGCCTCCCTGAGCTGCGACAGGGTCCTCCGCCGGGAGCTTGGCAGGTAGTCCTTTGCCCGATCCGCTGAGCTCGGGGCGGGCGATCTTTGTGAGGTCCTGAAATGCGTCAAGATTCACGAGAACGACTGGCGAGTCAGGCTTCTTTGACAACACTCCGACGGGCACGCTGCATCCAACAAGTGTGTTGACATCCGATTCAAGGACTTCGTGCTCCTTCGCAAAATTCGCCAGTCCGACAGGAAATGAGCGCCAGGTGTCGCCGACGTCGTCTGGGTAGTAATCGAAGCGGCCCTCGTCCTCGCGTCCCGAATGAAGCACGACGCCACGCGCGCCGATCTTGCTGAGAGGGCTATCTTGGCGATCGTGAGCTAGGTCTCCGACTGCTTGGAAGTTGGTCATGGCGATGTTCCTCGTTGCAAAAGTGCTGAACGTTACGCGACTCGATATTCGAGCGAACTAGGAGTCATGAGGTGTGGAAATTCGGATCCATGGGCGTAGCATGCAGGACCTGGAAGCGTGGCGTCGACTGGATGACTTGCTCACGGAGCCATATCGCGTCCTTCAGTCGCGACGCGGCTTTGTCGGCATCCTGGGCCGGAATGATCCAGAGCTGCGAGACCGTACCAGCGAGGCCTGTGATGTTGAGATATGTGTCGCCAAGATACCACTCCGCATGCTTCGTAAAGGTCATCATGCTGCCCTCGACGAGGGCGGCAAACTCAGGAAGGTAAACGTTGCCGACTTCGCTCACGACGCGAAGATACCGAAAATCGCTGGGAGAAAGGCTTCTCTCTCCTTCGAAGCCGCTTGGGAGGGGAACGAACTGGTCGCCGGCGATGGGGACGGCAATGCTCTTGATCTCGGTCGTGACGAGCTCGTTGAATGCGTTGAAACGCGGAATATCGGGAAGGCCAAGTTCTGCCTCGAGCAGCGCGTTCGCGTCGTTACCCATATCCCAGTAGTGGACCACGAACGCGGGATCAGAGTCCGTGTTCCAAGCCGATGCGGTCATGATCAGGTGTTCTCTTGCGAACGTTGGGAGAAGCGCACGGCCTTCACTGCCGAAGCGGCTGCGCTCCGACACTGGCAACGTACTCTGAACCTCCAAAAAATAGCGCCTGACATTCTTGGTCCGTTCGAGCGGTTTTTCAAAGTCCGATCGCGAGGCCCTGCGGGGGTGATTGCGAAGGATCGAAGTCAGCATGCTGCCATTCCTTGTTGGGGGGGGGTCGAAGCGGGTAGGTGTTGGAGACCAAACACGAAGTCGATGGTCATCGCAAAGCGTGGTGGCCGAGGGCCGCGAGGGCATCGTCCAATAGCCGGCGTGTTGCAGGTTCGTCGCCCCGGCTGTTGGACGCTATCGCACCGGATAGAGACGCCTCGACGGCATCGGGGAGGCGTCGCTGTTCGGGCGCGAGCAGGCTCTGGGTGGACTCGATAGCCTCGGCGAGGAGATTCCTCGCGAGCTGCGCTTCGAGCCGAGGGACCAGAGCGAGCCACTGAAAAGGGTAGACTCCCCCGTACGCTGTCCACTCGGCGAGTGCGACCTCGCAGAGGGTCAGTGCGCTGTCCAGGTCGCCTTGCCGTAGGCAGACCCAGGCGTTCGTTGCCTTCGCCGCGGCGACGTACTGGGGCATGCCGGCGTCGCTGGCCACCTTGACGCCTAGAACACACCGCTCCGCCGCGTCGCTCTCGTGGCCGAGCATCCGAGCAGCTACGGCATAGTAGACCGCCGATCGCGCTTGGTTGATGACGTCACCCGCGCGGACGGCGAGTTCGAGTGACGCAGCGAGATCGGTCTCGGCCTCGCGGGGACGCCCGAGAAGGAGCAGCAGAAAGCCGCGTTGAAATTGGGCCCACGCCCGCTCCGAGGCGCTCGCGGTCTGCGACGCGCGAATGACCATTTCACCGAGATCGAGCGTGTCGTCCGAGATGGCGTATCTCTCACGTCCCATCCGGTCAAAGATCTGGCTCTGATAGAACAGAGCGACTTGCTCGGGGGTGCCGTGTTTCTCGACGACGGGCCTAAGCTCCTCGATGAGCGCGTCCACGTCCTTCACCCGAGCGAGCCAGTAGTACACTCGCAGCTCGTCGAAGCGAGCGAGAATCCATTCGTCGCGCACATCAAGAGCGTTCGACGTGAACACGGGAGGCAACGTTTCTCGGGCCGCAGTGTAGAGGCTGAGCGCGTGTGGGTGGTCGCCGGCCCACTCCCAGGTCTTGCCCGTCTTTCGGTGCAAGCGCGCCGTCGTGACGGCGTCGCCCTCGTCGACTCCGCGCAGAGCGTAGGCGTACTCGCTGCGGGCGATCCCGTGGTGTCCGCCGATGGCAAGGACATCGCCGAGCGCCTCGTGCAGTTGGCTCTCCACGGATCGCCAGGTTTCGACGTCGTTCTCACCAGCGGCTCGGACCTCCGCGATTGCGCGACGGTAAAGAACGATAGCGTCCGCGTTCGCGAAAGTCGCGCGCGCATGTTCAGCCGCGCGCTTCAAGTAGGGCGCTGCCTGCGTCGGCAGGAACGCGGCCGAAAAATGGTGACCCAGCGTGGCCCAGACCTCAGCCGCGTCGGCGTGACCCTGCCAACGGCGCTCGAGCACGGATGCGGCCCGCGCGTGAAGGGCTCGCCGCTGCTCCACGGGGAAGAAATAGGCGACTTCGCGCAGCTTGTCGTGAGCGAAACGCAAGCGATCAGGACTCGGTTGCTCGAAAACGTGCCCGCGAATGAGCTCGTCTATCGCGGCCTCCGCAGCATCCGCCGAAAGGCCCGCGACATCAGTGAGGAGGTCAAAGGCAAACTCCCGCCCGAGCACGGCTGCCGCGCGAGCCGTCTCCTGTGCGAGGACACTCAAGGCTCGCAGGCGACGATCGATGAGCTCTTGGAGCGATCGCGGAAGTGGGAGCCCTTCGAATCCAGCACGACCATCCGCGTCCGCGCTCCGCGATTGCCATGTGTGTCCCTCGTCGCGATAGAGCAATCGTTCGTTCACTGCCGTCCGCACGGTTTCGATCACGAAGAACGGATTTCCCTCCGCCGCATGGGCGACGTAGTCGGCGAAGCCGGAGTCCTTGAGCGGCAGTGCGAGCATATCGGCAACCATCGCAGAGACGTCAGTCAGACGCAGAGGCGGAAGCTCGACGTTTACGACGTGAGGCAGCCCAGCAAGTTCTCGCACAGCGCTCGTCGTCTCCTCGCTGCGATAAATGCCAAGGAGAAACGCGGGAGTGGACGAGAAGTATTCGCTGGTCAAGGAATGAAGAAATGCGATCGACAGGTCGTCCGCCCATCCCAAATCGTCGAGAACCCAGAGAATGGGCTGCTCCTCGGCGAATGCTGTGAGTGTCTGGGCGAGATAGAGAAAAAGGCGCTGGCGAGACGCGTCAGGCGTCAGCGGTACGATTGCATCGAGGGGAGCCGAGGCCGGAACTTCAGCGAGCAGAGGCTCGTAAAGGGCAAGCACCGACCTCCTGTCGCCGAGCAGCCGTTCCGTCGTCTCCGTGCCGCCTTCCTGACAGCAGTCGGCAACGGCTCGCAGCAGCGGCCGGACCGTCTGCAGTGGAGACGCGGCGGTCCCTGTCTGCTCGAGCGGAACCGAGAACGCCCCGCTCGTGATCACTCGAAAACCCGACTGAGGCGCCGTCCGCGTAAGCTCGAGCGCCAAACGGGTCTTGCCGACACCGCTTTCGCCCGCGAGCAGCGCCATTGCGCCGCCTCCTGCGGCGGAGTCACGCAGCGCACCGAGCGTCGCAAGCGTCCCGGTGCGCCCCACGAAGCGGGCGCGGTAGAGGTACGGACGCGACGGTGGATAATCGACCAGGCGACTCGTGTCCCCGGCGATTTCAGCGAGGGACGCCGCGACCTCGTCAGCGAAGCCGGCCCGCTCGCTAGGTTCTTTCGCGAGAAGCCTAAGGACCAACGAATCGAGCGCCGGCGGCACGTCGCGAACCACAAGGGAAGGTGGAGCTGGCGGCGTACTGAGGTGCTGAGAGCGAATTGAGAACGGCGTCCCGACGAACGGCGCAGCGCCAGTCAAGAGCTCGTAGAGCATGCACCCGATGGAGTAGAGATCGCTGCGCGCATCGACGAGCTCGCCCCGCACCTGCTCCGGGGACATGTAAGGGAGTGTTCCTGCTGCGCCCCCCTGGGCATCGATAGCTTCACGCCCGGTCGACGCCGGGAATCGCAACGATAGACCGAAGTCGATGAGGATGGGCGCATGCCCCACGAGCAGGACATTCTCGGGCTTCAAGTCGCCGCTCACGAAGCCTTCTCCGTGCAGGAATGCCAGCGTCGCGCAGAGGCGACGCATGAGCGAAAGGATGTCCGAAAGGGCGCCCGCTGCGACGGGGGCATCTCCGGCAAAGCGAACGCCAGAAGGGGGTACCGGGCTCACGCGATCGGCGCGATCGTGCTCCTCGCCGCTGAGTGAATCCGTCCGCGTGATGGGTCGAGCCAGGCCATAGGGGCTCCGCGCGCGAAACGGGCTCCACATCCGGCTGCCGTACTCGCGGAGACTTTCGCCCTCGAGAAGGTCCATCGCGTACCACGGACGCCCTTCGTGAACTCCGTGATCGAGGATCCTAACGATCCCTGGATGACGAATCCGTGTCAGAGCATCGACCTCGCGACGAATGCTCTCGAGCCATCGGGGCGACGCGATGCGGACGGTCTTCAGCGCGACGGCGCGTTCGGTGGCAGCATGCCGCGCTCGATAAACGACGCCCATTCCGCCCTGGCCGAGCGGTTCAAGCAGGCGATAGGGCCCCAACAACGCTGCGGATGCCAATGACGTTCGGTGCCTCCTCGGGTACCGAAGGCAATCCTCGGAGGGTCCGCCAAACCTGTCAAGCAGCGACCGTATTCGGCGGACCGAATTGGCGCGTGCGAAATCCAATCGCAACGGGTTATTCGCGTTGTGCCCACGAGTCCTTGGAGCGGCGAATTGTGTTGCGGTCATTGGCGTCCCACGCCTCACTTCCGACTCCGCGCCGTCATCTGATGGTGCTGAGTGAGTGTTTCTTAGGCACCGAGTCGGCGCGGGAGCAATTGCACCCGATAGCAATCCGCCGCTCCCGCTCGGTGGGAACGGCAGAATCGATGCCTCGATCGCCGTAGGTTATCTAGCCGAGTGCGCTGCGAATTTTGAGGTCGGTGGCGCCGCGCATCCACCCCGGATGCCTTACCGGCCGGAGCGCGCGTGGGCGGTCGTGGAATTGGCTCTCTAACGCTGTCGTGACGTCGAGAGAGATAACTGCCGGGACCCCAAGGATGCGAGGAATCATCTTGACGCGATCGGCAGAGGGATGCCGGCTCTTCAATTCACCGTCACGGAGAAGCTATGGCTTGTAAAAGGCAGGCCTCCCGTTCGAATTTCGTCGCCCGCTTGGACCGCGTAGAGGTAGGAGGTGTTCGGCAAATAGCCTCGCGTTTGTGCGTCCCGGAAGAATGCGAGGAGATCGAGGTCGGTCACGGAGGTGACCATTGGCGGTTTGATCAAGTAGGCGAGGTATGTCCATCCGGTGCCGCCACCTCCTTGAGCAAAGGTCCAGACTTCCCAGTCGCGCCCATTCAAGTTGACGGACCCTAGGTCCTTTTGCCAACCGGTCGTGTTCTTGTAATTGAGCCAAATCATGAGCTCGAGGCCACCGTTGAACCCACTCGAATCGCATGAGTCGTTTGGGCAAAACCAGATGTCGTATGCCACGTCGTAGCGGTCGGTGCTGATACCCCCGACGCTGAATGACCAGTTGCTGGTCACGCTCGTCAATGCGCTCACTTCCATCGGAAGCTTGGAGTCGGCGCTCGTTGTGCCGAACGAGCTACCGTAGAGCACATTGGGGTACGACGCGACGGTATTTGCGCAATTTGGCCCGCTGGTTACGCTGAATTCGCCCGTCGTCGCGTTCACCGTCATGCATTGAGTTCCTGGGCAGCTCGACTGGTTCCAGTAATCGGTCTCCACAACGTATGATCCTACGGGTTCGTCATCGTACTGGGCACAGGTCATGACGGCATATTGGCCAGCGTCGATGTCCATCTCTGCCTCGCTGGATCCATCGTCGGCGATATCTATCGACGTCTCGGACGCTGCGGCGTCGCGGAGGGGCGCGGCGATCCGATCATCGCCGATGCCACCATCCATTGGGTATCCGATGGAGATGTCGCTGCGCGCCCCGCACCCAGAGAGGCAACCAAAGACAGCAAAACCCAAGAAAGACCAAGCCGCTAGGCGAAAGCCTGCACCCATGGCTGAGGTCACTAACCCACAAGCCCCCCCTTGACCATCAGCTTCTAGGGTCCCCTATTGAATTCCGCAAGAGAAGCTATTGGTCGTCAGCGTCCCGCTGCCCGTCCCAACCCTCACCTCAACGCCTGCCTCAATGCCCGTCAGGTATCGCGTATTGGGCATCAGGTTTCGACCGATCAGATCCTTGAGGAAAGACATGATATCGAACGCGGAAGTCGTCGTGTTGCTCGTGCGAACGTACGAGTGAATGGCCCACGAGCCAGAACTTCCCTCGAACAGGTTCCACGTGGAGCCAGCGATTGAAATCCCGGACGCTGCCTTGGCCCCAGCCGGCCCGGGGTTGCCCTCCTGATTCAGCCAGATCATGACTTCATCGGACTGCCCGCCATTCGTGTAAGGCGGATTTTCCGTTGGCGCATTGGCTGTCGGGTGCAGCCAAATATCGTAGGCGACGTCGAATGCGCCCGTCGGTTGCGTAAGCGTGAAGTCCCAGTCGCAGTTGACAGCCTTGGTCGAGGAAACAGGGATAGGAAGGCCGGTGTTTTGCACTGGCCAGCCGTAATGCCAGCCAAACACCACGCTGGCATAGGTTAAGACGGAGCCGGTACCGCCACTCCACGACCAGTTCGTAGTCCAGCCGATGACATTGCCGTTTTGGCAGGTACCCCAGATGCACTGCTCACCGGTCGCGCCACTGGCGCCCCACCAGTTATTGTAGAGGATATACGGGCCCATGGTGCCCGACCACGCGAAGTCACACGTGTAGCCGATCTTCGTTGATGCGGCAGTGCACGTGCCGCTGGAGCCGCTGCTTGACGAGCCAGAGCCGCTGCTTGACGAGCCAGAGCCGCTGCTTGACGAGCCAGAGCCGCTGCTTGACGAGCCAGAGCCGCTGCTTGACGAGCCAGAACTGCTGCTTGACGAGCCAGAGCTGGCGCTCGACGAGCCAGAACTGCTGCTTGACGAGCCAGAGCTGGCGCTCGACGAGCCAGA
>Ga0182030_10004550_pt1 | contig 29548 bp, 26 predicted proteins | sample 812S3MmetaG_FD_121299 | JGI IMG/M metagenome (GOLD analysis project Ga0182030, IMG submission 121299) | Permafrost microbial communities from Stordalen Mire, Sweden - 812S3M metaG (Illumina Assembly) | ecosystem: Environmental > Terrestrial > Soil > Wetlands > Permafrost | place: Sweden...
AGAATCAGAAACTCACAACTTTGACAGCGAGGATATCGCGCCATAAGATCAAGTAAAGGTCGATTCCCCAAAGCTAACTACTTACTGCGATAAACATTCTCAAAAACTATTGCGGTTACATCAGAGTCTCCACTGCGCGGCAGGGAGAGGGAGTTTCGTTGCTCGAACAGAAGGCTGCGATTGAGCGATATGCGACCCGCTTCAATTTGTCGGTTTCTGATTGGTTTGAAGAACAGCAAACAGCCGCAAAACGAGGCAGGCCGGTGTGGGCAAGGATGCTCAAAGTCCTTCGGAGCGGGCAGGTTTCCGGAGTGATCATGCACAAGATTGACAGGAGTGCGAGGAACCTCAAAGACTGGGCTGACCTTGGCGAAATCATAGATCGTGGCACCGAAGTGCACTTCGCTAATGAGTCGCTGGATCTCAATTCGCGAGGTGGGCGTCTGTCCGCAGACATTCAAGCGGTCGTTGCTGCCGATTTCATTCGGAATCTGAGAGAAGAAGCGAAAAAGGGCATTTACGGAAGATTGAAGCAAGGATTTCTTCCATCAGGCGCTCCTGTGGGATACCTCAATCATGGCGGTGGAAAGCAAAAAACAATCGACCCTCAAAAGGGGCCGTTGGTCCGCAAGGCGTTTCTACTCTATGCGACCGGCAATTACACCCTCCATACTTTAGGCGATGAACTCTTCCGTATGGGGCTCCGCAATCGAGCTGAAGGCAGCGTCACTCGCAACGGGCTCTCCATAATGCTCAACAACCCCTTTTATATCGGGATCGTTCGCATCAGAAGTAACGGCCAGGTTTTCCAGGGCAACCACGACCCGCTCATCTCAAAGCACCTCTTTGATCAGGTTCAGGGCGCTCTGACGGGCCATTTCAACGCACGTACGAATACGCATGACCTACTTTTCCGAAAGTGTGTCCGGTGTAAAGGATGCGGATACTCCTTAATTGGCGAGGTACAGAAGGGGCACGTTTACTATCGGTGTCACACGAGGGATTGTCCCACAACAGCGATTCGAGAGGAGGCAATTGATGAGCGGATAGCAACAGAACTTCAGAAGCTTCACTTTACCGACCCTGAGCGTGAGTGCCTTCTCGACGCACTGAAAGAGCAGAAGGAAAACTGGACAAAGGACAGCGAGCAGGAGCTCGCCGCGTTGAATGCCAAATGTCAGCAAGCGACTGAGCGGTTGAACCGACTCACCGATGCATATCTTGATGGATCGATCGAGAGGGATCTCTTCGATGAAAGGAAGAATGCGCTGCTCTTTGAGCGAACTGCCATGAATGACAGACTGAATGAATTAAGAGATAATCCCGGCGTTATTCCCGCACGACTTCAGAAATTCCTCGAACTCGCGGAAGCCTCGTATTCCTTATATAAAGAAGGAAATTCAGACCAAAAACGCCGGATGGTCAAAATGTTCACATCGAACCTGAACGCTGATGGAAAAAACCTTGATTTTGCTTTCGTAATTCCATTCAACGAGGTCGCAAACCGCGTCACAAATACAAGTGGTAGACCGTCGAAGGAACTACATCGAACTTTGCGTGATCTGCTCTCTTCGCTTGCAGCAAAAATAGAAGCGTTGCCATTTTCGTTTGACGCCATCGAGAGCACCAACCTCGATTGATCGTGCCTCTCAGTGTAGCAAAATAATTCCACAAAAAAAGGTGGGCGGAATTGTCGTTCTCGCCTTTAGTCGCTTCGGGGCGTATATTTGCTAGTTGTTGATAATGGAATGGAAACATCAGATTCTAGACAAGTTCGGACTCGGGGTGCGCGCGAATGGCAGAAAAGGAACTGTTCATACAAGCAGTCCAAATGGTCGAGATTGACGGGGCGTGGAACATCCCCACCGCTGTTCTGTACGAAGCGGAGAAGGTGCTGATTGGCAATGCTGCCTTGGCCAACTCAAGTGACTATAAGCTGGTTAATGAGGATTTTAAAATTGATCTTGGTCGATACGCTCCTAGTGTTCAATCGAAGCGCTCTTATTTGACTGCGGCTGGTCGCCAAAAGTCCGCCGGACAGATCGCTGACGACTTCTTGTTTGAGGTTCAGAAACTCGCCAAGAGTTGGCTGACCGCTCACGGAATCAGTGAGTGCAAGAACGTTGTAATCGCCGAGCCGCTCTCCATGCATTCGGAGGATGTTTCTACGGAGTGGCTAGCCAACTATCGAACGACCCTGCGCCGTCTGATTGAAGGGAAAGTAATTCTTGATAAATCGGGGGTAACCGTGCGGTTTATCCCCGAGCCGTTCGCCGCATTTCAATACTACAGACACGGGATTCGTCATCCCTTGGTTGCCCAACACACACAGATGAATGCCCTTGTAGTGGACTTTGGAGGGGGCACCTGCGACGTTTGCATCATTCAAACGACCAAGGAGGGCGATGTCAGCGGCGGCGGCCAAAACAAGCGCCCCTTGGCGGGGAAGTCTCTCCCAGTCGGGGGCTACACGATCAATCGCGCAATCGCCGAACATCTCCTGCGAAAAGTGCTCGACCCTACTGCTCCGAAACTGAAGACCGCGCTTCGAGAATACAAAGAGTGGTTCGATGGGAAACGAAGCCTTGAGACAATCGACTCGACGTATAAAGCCTTTATCGAATCTTTCCACAATTTAGTGCACCGGGTCGAGAATCTTAAGCTGGCCCTCTCGCGTTCCACGACTGATTGGTCACTAACGGGTGAACAGCGATTCTCGGCTTCGATTGCAGTGCCAAGCGATCCATTCGTGGCGGGTGCAAAGAGTACCATCGTCGCAATGTCAGTGGCGGAGCTGCGCGACGTCTTCATCCAAAAGGTGTATACGCCTTCTTTGAAACCATTCTTCGAGGCTAGATTCGAGGCGGGCCGCGCGGTTCTTGAAAACGCCTCGTTGACCGTCGCCCTTCTCTCCGGAGGATCAGCCAACCTTGGATGGTTGCAGCGGCTCTTAGTTCGAGACTTTCCTGAATACCTGCACGGAGTCCCATTCGTCCAGATACCCGACTACCAGCAAGTGGTGGCAAAAGGACTCGCCGTTGATTGCGCGAGAGAATTCTCGACCGGAACCAGCGACTTCAAGGGGGTTACCTATAACCCTCTGTTTCTCCTTCTCAACCCGGACGAGTCAGATTGTGAGCCCCGGCCCTTTCATGTTCGAACGCCAGGTCTGCCTGAGGTTAAGGAACGGCCAGGATTGCTCCTTCCAACAGCCAGTGTGGTTACATCTTTCATCGACCTACCAATGGAATGGCGGGTGAAGTTGAACCGACCCCCACGAAGAAAGTTGGAGTACTATTTTCTTCAGTCATCGATGGATATTTCCGATGTGCGCAACCTACAGAATGTTGAGGAAACTATACTCCATACTCCAGGGAAGCCCGATTTCGATTCCGCACTTCATCTGCGGCTGACAATTCGGTCCGACGGCACCGCGATTCCACAGTTCGTTTATCAGACAGCCGGTCTAAATCATGCTGAGAAGATGAAGGAAGGCAAGAAGTTTGCTGTCGATATGACCGATGCGGGGGGAGGAGGAGGCGAAGCGTACCTAGGGCTTGATTTCGGAACAAGCAACACCGCCGTAAGTTATGTTGACCGATCTTGGGTGCAAGTGATTGAAAGCCGCAACGCAAACACAAGTTGGAGAGAGTTGGGGGAACTTGTGGACCTTCTCCCGAGCCCCCTGGCCATTCCATTGGCACAATACATCGGTGACCAACGGCAAGTGTCGACCATACCACCCGCATACAGTTTCATCGAGGCGGCACTGTGTTTGTGTGCTTACATTAGCCTCATCGAGTACTACTGCACGCCTCGTCGGCGCACAACGCGAATCTTCCGGGATTTTCCACATAGATCCGCAAGTGCCGCATGGATCATGCTGCGCTCCGTCCATGAGCAGCTGGGAAATTCTGCGGTGATCACGGGGCCGCTGAAAGTGCTCTTTAGCTCTCAGAATTCCGCATTGCTGGATCGTATTACACGCAATTGGGCTGAGGTTCGGCATGAATTGGGCCAATCTCAAAAGGACGATGTCCATGCTGCAATTCGATTGTTATCCAACGCGTCTCAGGGAATCTTTGGGAAGTATGAATTCGGCTACGTGGAGTCAGTTCAGAGAGAGCGTTTCTCAAATCGGTACAACTCACGGTTTCGCATTGCGCATGGGAAACCGCCGTATACGGAATTCTTTACCTGCTTGGGTCAGCAGCCATTTTCCGAGGCCGAAGCCATGATATTAGATCCAAGCAGTGGAAAGGGCCTTCTTCTAACGCCGCTGGTGCTTTGGTATCCGTGCAGCGCTCATCCCGACTTGGAAAACGGGCACTGCTACTTGTTCGACAAACTGAAAGGGGAAGGGGAAAATGCCAAGGCGACGTTCAAAGCAGCAGCGTCTCCCTGCCAAATGGGGACTGATTCCGCTCCCGATACCCGTGAATTGCTTGATCAGCTGCTTCAATTCAAAGCCGATGACGGGAGATTATCGCCCCTTGAAGGGCTAACGGTTACCTCTGTCTCCAGAATCGAGACATAGACGCTACGCGACAAGTTCCGGCGGTCAATAGATCACGTCGCTTTCAGCGCCAATGCGCCCACGATCTTAAGGCCTCGAAGATCAGGTCAATCTGCAAGTATCAACCTGCCATCCTTTCGAATGACGCTCATTGGCTCACCCAGGGCGTCACCTTGCAGAATATACAAGTCGCCAACGTAACCCGGAGCCATGCCAGGGGAGAATTTGAATTTGACTCCATATACCATGTCGGCAAATTGCTCGGGCGTCTCGTCATTCTGGATACCCCACGACTCCTTTATTTCCGGTACCTCCATAATTTCTTGCCACTCTGCGATTGATATTTCCAGTGGTTTATTCATGCGTAGTTGGTTATGTGATTTAAGTATGTGTTGTACAGAGAAAATGTCAAGGGCCATCGTGGTGCGGGATTCTTGTCTATAGGGTAGTAAACATCAAGTTACCTGCCAGAGTGGTCGGCTGTGGCACTTACAACATAAATAGCATGTTATCAAAGTGTTGAGAGTTCACAAGGGCAGACAAAAGGAATATGCTTTAGCCATGAACGACTCACACGGCTCAATCTGGCGGAAATGGGATTTGCACGTCCACACTCCGGCGTCGTTGATCCACAAGTATGAAGGAGCGGACCCGTGGCCGCAATTTCTTGACGACTTGGAGCATCTGCCACCGGAATTCAAGGTCATTGGGATCAATGATTACATCTTCCTCGATGGATATCGCCGAATCCTTGCGGAAAAGCAAAAGGGCCGACTCGCTAACATTGACCTCTTTTTGCCTGTGATTGAACTTCGTCTCGATAAATTCGGAGGCAGTCAGGGACATTTGAGCCGAGTGAATTATCACATTATCTTTTCCGACGAGCTTACCCCCGACCTTATTGAGCAGCAATTCCTAAACGCCCTTACGACCAGCTACACGCTCACCCCGCAATATGAGCCATTGCGGACCTCGGGAACGTGGAAGGCGCTCCCTACAAGAGCCAGCTTGGAAGATTTGGGCCGGAAGATCATCGAGAGTGTTCCCGCCGAGGAGCAGAAAAACTTTGACTCACCACTCATTGAAGGATTCAATAATCTCTGTTTGGGCCTTCCGGCAATCGAAAAGGCGTTGGATTCGCACTACTTCAAGGGAAAGTACGCGACCGCAGTCGGAAAGACCGAATGGGCAGATATTAAATGGAACGACCACTCCATTGCCGACAAGAAGCACATTATCAATGAGGCAACATTTGTATTCACCGCCTCCGCGAACGCCGAGCATTGGAGGAATGCCCACAAAACACTTCGCGCCGGAAGCGTGAACGCCCATCTCCTGGATTGCAGTGACGCGCACGCATCACAAAACACAACCGAAAAAGATCGGCTGGGCAACTGCCTGACATGGGTAAAGGCGGATACAACGTTCCAGGGGTTACTGCAACTTGCAATCGAGTTTGATGATCGGCACTGGGTCGGCGATCTACCCCCGCAGATGGCGAGAGTTCACGCCAATCCTACGAAGTATATCGATTCAATAGAGATCAGGCGAAAGCCCGGCGCAAAGATCGCCGAAAAGTGGTTTGATAACGACATCCAGTTCAACTCGGGCCTCGTTGCGATTATCGGTAACAAGGGAAAGGGGAAAAGCGCCCTAACGGATATCATCGGGCTTCTTTCGAATACAAAGCAGTACGGTAACTTTACCTTCCTCTCCGATAAAAACTTTCGGCGGCAGCGGGACAATAAGGCGAGACACTTCCAAGCGACGCTGACCCTCGCAAGTGGCATCCCCATTACTAAAGGCCTCGAAGATTCGGTGGATGAACAGCAGCCGGAACTCGTGAAATACATTCCCCAGAACTTTCTTGAGGAGATATGCACACAACTCGGGAACATTGAAGAGTCATCTTTCGATCATGAAATAAAGAAGGTGATTTTTTCACACGTTGATGACTCGGATACTCTCGGCCAAACAACACTGGATGGCCTCATCGCATTCAGGACCACTGAGGCCAATCAGGAAATCGATCTACTGAAAAACGAGTTGCATCGTATTAACGAACAGATTGTCGCGCTTGAGGAGAAGGCGACGCCCGAGTACCGTGCGACCGTCCAGAACTTGCTCGACAAGAAGCGAGCCGAACTTGCAGCGCATGACGTTAACAGACCCGCCGCAATGGCAAAACCGGAGAACGACCTCGCCCGCAGCGAGCAGATCACGACGACATCAGCCGCAATTGAATCTGCGCGGCAGGCACTCTCCACCCAAAACGCCACGATTCTTCAGGCCAATCAACGCAAGGCTGTTCTTGTGCAGCTTATCGCTACGGCGGATAGACTCTCTGCTCGTTTGGATAATCTGAATCGGCTGATTCAGACGTTCACGACTGAGAGCGCCGACGACTTCACACGCCTCGGAATTCCTGCCGATAGCGTGCTTCGCGTGACCATGGACAAGGTACCCATCACGGAAGCGCGAAAGCGTTTTGTGACGGAGCAGAGCGTTATTGTGCAGTCACTTGATTCCAACGTCCCCGGTAGCTTGGCTCAGGAAAAGGTGAAGATCGAAGCAAGCATCAAGAAGCTGGAGGACGAGCTCGACGAGCCTAATAAGCGCTACCGAACATTCGAGGCCGCACTCGGCGTTTGGGAATCGCAGCGGACTGGCATTATAGGGAGCGCGGAAACTCTCGACACTATTGCATATTACGAAGCACAACTGCTCGAATTGGACGGCATCCCGGAGCGTCTTAAGAATACGAGCAGCCAGCAATTGGCGAAAGCGAAGGAAATCCATGGCGTAGTCACGGAGTTGGCAGACACGTACCGGGAATTGTATGCGCCAGTGAACAAGTTCATTGAAACGAGTGCAATAGCCAAAGATACATTCCACTTAAATTTCGAGGTCGGTATTGTCGATCAGGGATTCCTCGATGGCTTCTTCGACATTGTGAGCCAAGGGCTTGCCGGTACTTTTTGTGGGGTGGAACCTGGAAGCAAAGCATTGAATGCAATCCTTGCACGCCAAGATTTCAATACGGAGTCTGGCGTTGAGGGCTTCCTGAGTGAGGTCACTGCCGCGCTGCATACCGACCAGCGCCCCGGAGGAAAGGCTATCAAAGTGGGGGATCAACTCCGAAAGGGGCGGACACCACTCTCGCTTTACGACTACATCTTCTCTCTCGACTATCTGAAGCCCCGGTACGCGTTGAGGATGGGCACGAAGGAGCTTTCTGAGCTTTCTCCCGGTGAGCGCGGCACCCTGCTCCTCGTGTTTTATCTACTCGTTGATAAAGATGACATTCCGCTCGTCATCGACCAGCCGGAAGAGAATCTCGATAACCAGACGGTCTTTGATCTCCTTGTCCCATGCATCAAGGACGCCCGGCAGAGACGGCAGATTATCATCGTCACGCACAATCCCAATCTCGCCGTGGTCTGCGACGCGGACCAGGTTATTCATGCGGACCTCGATAAAGCGAACAATTACCGTATGACATACACGTCCGGGGGTATCGAGAATCCCGTGATTAACAAAGCGATTGTGGATATTCTTGAAGGGACGAAGCCCGCATTCAAGAACCGCGACTCAAAATACCTGTGACCAAAGATGTAGTGAGGGACCCCGCAGCGCCATGTTGCGGGGTCCCTTTTCTGTCTCGACCTACTGATCATCACTTGTCCATTCCGGCAACATCTCCCGTCTATGTATTTTCTGCGTGAGCGATAAGATGTCCGTACGCTTCGATCAGGGCCTCGGTCGAAGTGCGCAACAAGGGAAGGCCCACTCATCAATCCCCAAGGAACATGATTGGACCACTCTCGTACATCGGCGGGAAACGGACGCTGGCCAAGCGGGTGATTGCGCTCTTTCCGGAACACACGACGTATGTCGAAGCGTTCGCGGGAGGGGCACAAGTGTTCTTTCACAAGGAGCCGTCAAAGGTTGAGGTGTTGAACGACCTGGACGGGGAGATCGTGAATTTCTTTCGTGTCTGCCGGGAGCATTATGAGGAGTTGATTCGATATTTTCACTTCTGGGTGGTCAGCCGACAAATGTTTGATCTTTTGAAGGCGACTGATCCGGCGATCCTCACCGACATCCAGCGAGCAGCACGGTGCATGTACCTCCTGAAAGGCTCCTTCGCAAGCCTCATCCGCAACCCAAACTACCATTGGCACGTGGTCCAGCCTCCGGGATTCAATCCTGAGAACCTTCCCGAGCTCATTGAAAACGCACATAAGCGATTGGCGCGCGTCCAGCTTGAATGCCTTCCGTATGAGGAGGTGTTGAAACGCTACGACCGGCCCACCACGCTGTTCTACTTGGACCCACCCTATTTCGGTCGGTACCTGTACCGCTACAACTTCAAGACGGAGGATTTTGAGAAACTCGCTGAGCGCCTCGCTGGGTTGCACGGCAAGTTCATATTGTCTCTAAATGACGTTCCCGAGGTGCGCAAGATTTTCCGGGAGTTTCATATAAAGCGCATAGAGACGCCATATACCGCCCAGAAGAAATCCGGCCGCAGGTACGGCGAAGTGTTCATTACGAACTTCTGAACCCACCCGAAATCCCGTCAAGTGCTTTGTCGCCCTATATTTTCCCGGTGCTCCTTGATGCAACTTGTTGAATCTGATGGCTTCCGCGCAGAGACGCGCCGGAGGTTGTTACCGTTACTGTCACCGAGCCCTCCATACTCACCGCATGATTTCCTTCCTCGAACAACTCATGAGTTCGGTTTGGAACCGCCTGCAAGGGCGGCGACAAGCACGGAAGGAAACCGGCAGCACCATCACCCTCGGGTTCCATGTTGCCGATGAACAGGCAACGCGCCGACGCGTAGGACTCAGCCCGACGAGGCGCACCATGCACATGGCGCTCCTCGGAAAGACGGGGACCGGTAAGAGTTCGCTCCTTAAAAATCTCTGTCTCCAAGACATCGAGGCCGGACGCGGTTTCGTGTACTTCGACCTGCACGGCGATGCAACGCCGTTTCTCCTGCGCGCCATCGCCGCCCGCGAGTGGAAGCAGCAAACGCATTTGAGCGACCGGCTGATTGTCATCTCGCCCGCCGACCGTGAAATGTCGGTGGGGCTCAATCCGCTTGAAGATGCGGAGCCGGATTTCGTCCGGATCGCAGAATTTGCGGAAGTCTTGAAACAGCGCTGGGGATTGGACCACTTCGGCGCGCGCACGGACGAACTGTTGCGCAATGCACTCTACGTTCTCGCGGCAAACGGCCTCACGCTCCTTGAACTCGCGCCCTTGCTCACCCATCCGGGTTTTCGCGTTCAATGCCTCAAGAATGTGCCGAACGCCGAGGTCCGGCAATACTTCGAGTTTCGCTACGGACAGGTGAGCGAGCCGATGCGTGCCACCATGCGCGAGCCGATCCTGAATAAGACATCGGCCTTCACTGCCGACCCGCGCTTCCGTCACATCGTTGGGCAAACGCAGTCCACGTTCTCCATGCGGGAAGCGATGGACCAGGGGCACTGGGTCATTGTGGATCTTCCAAAAGGCCAGCTGGGAGAACAGGCGCTCACGCTGGGAAGCCTGCTCTTCACCGTCATCAAAAACGCCCTCTTCACCCGGACCCGGAAATCGCTCTTCACCGTGTACTGCGACGAGATTCAGAACCTTATCGCGTATTCGAGTGACGTGGAGACGGTGCTTTCCGAGGCTCGGAAGTTCGGCGTTTCGGTTGTTTCCGCCAACCAGTTTCTGGACCAGTATCCGGCGACGATGCGCGCGGCGATTCTCTCCATCGGTACCCATGTCTTTTTCCAGTTGTCGAGTGTCGATGCAACAACCGTCGCCCAGATGCTCGATGGCGGCAAGTCACTCGCCGAACGGCTGAAGAACCTGCCGCAGCGCCACTTCATTTTGAAGAGCGGGGCCGACCACTGGGTGGAAGGCATCGTGCCCACGGTCGTGGATTCTGGCACCAATTACGCCGATCTTATGAACCGTTCTCGCACACTCCGCGGCCGCCCGCGCGCCCTGATCGAGAGCGAGATTGCGAAACGGCACGCGGCCTTGACCCGCACGACGGATGAGGTACTCCATGACTGGAATTAAAAAAACAACCGAGCACGGAAAGCGGCGCGGCCTCATCGTACAACCGAGAGACCTCGAACTCCTGCGGGAGCTCGGCGTCATGCGTGTTGCGGATCGGGAGCAGGTGAAGATCGCCGCCGGGTTCGGATCGACAACCCGCGTGAACACCAGGTTGCTCGCCCTTACCCGTGCCGGACTCCTGCGGCGATTCTTCCTCGGTTCCGGCGGCGGACGGAAGGCGCTCTATGCGCTGTCCATGAAGGGCGCGCAGGTGATCCAGGTTCCCTGCCGCGGCCCGCGGCGGCGGCAGAACGAGATGCTCATCGCCGACTTCTTTGTCCAGCATCAGCTCTCAATCAACGCCGTCTACTGTGACCTGAAGTTTGGCACCATCCCTGTCCCTCGGGTCAGATTCGTCAACTGGCTGGCCTTCCATGAGCCGCTCGTTGCCGGGCTCGCCCTCATACCGGATGGCTATGTCGAGTTCGCTACGCCCTCCGGCATCGACGCCTCGTTCATCGAAATTGATCTCGGCCATGAGGGGCTCGCGGTCTGGAAGGAAAAGACCCGGCACTATCTCCAGCTTGCGCTCTCGGGAGAGTACGAACGCCAGTTCCGGCAACCCCGCTTCCGGGTGCTCGTCCTCGCAAACTCCGAACGGAGATTGCATTCGATCCGGTCAGCCGTTGCGGGGATCACCCAAAAGATTTTCTGGTTTGCAACGCTCGGGGCTGTCCATGGGGAGGAATTCTTCGCCCCCGTGTGGCTCCGCCCTCTTGGGGAAACCTATCAACCATTTTTCACGGAACCACTATGAAGTACTGCTACCAATGCGGAAAGATGACGGCGGGCGAGCCGCTCTATTGCGGCACCTGCGGCAGGACGTACGACGTGAAGCTCTGCCCGCGCTCGCATGTGAACCCACGCGGCGCGGAGGTCTGCTCGAAGTGTGGCAGCCGCGAGCTCTCGACGCCCCAGCCAAAGGTTCCGATGAGTCTGCGGCTCTTGGCGCTCCTTGTCCGGCTTGGCTTAGGGCTCTTGCTCTTCTACGCGTCCCTGAGTCTTGTCGTTGTCTTGCTCCGCACACGGGAGGTCCAGCAGGCCCTCGTGGCCTTCGGAATACTCTTGTCCGGCCTCTGGTGGCTCTGGTCGAAACTGCCGGATTGGTTTCAAGAGGCTATTCGTTCTTTCTGGAAGAACAGGAGGCAGAACGATGACGACTGATGGGTATGCAGAGGAGAGACGCATATCGGGTTTCGAGAACGTCGCAAAACCGGCAGAAATATTGGGGTTTTCCCGTGATTCCGTAGGGCAGAGCTACCCGCAGCATTACCCGCAGTCGAGTGACACTCTCGGCGAGCCGCTCTCGATCCGCGAGGTTGCACGGTTGATCGGGTGCTCGGCGTGGACGGTGCGCCATAGCTACCTGCCACAAGGCTTGCCCCACTTCCGTTCGGGCCCCGCAGGCAAGCTCGTCTTCTATCGCAACCAGGTCGTTGCCTGGATTCTTCAACAACAAAGGAAAGGAGGGATATAACCCATGTCGCTCTACAAGCGCAAAAACACGTGGTGGAGCGCTGTGTGGATCAACGGCGTTCGTTACCTCAAGTCCACCGGCACATCCAACCGCCGCAAGGCCGAAGCCATCGAGCGCCAGTTCCGGGACGAGTTGAACGAACGTCGCCACCGGTTGCCGCAACTGAAGCCCACGATGACGTTCGGAGAACTCACCGCGCTCTTCATCGGAAGCGGGATGGGGAAGCCGCACTCGCTCGACCGGTTGAAGCACCTCTTGCCGTTTTTTTCCGACATCCCGCTCTTAAACATCAACACGTCGGCCATCAGGAAGTACCGGCAGGAGCGGAACCGGGAGAAGACGCTCACTGCTGCCACCGTCAACCGCGATCTCTCGGTCCTCCGCCGCGTTCTCTATTGGGGAGTCGAGGAAGGATACCTTGCCGCAAACCCTCTGGGGAGGCTGCGCTTGGAACGGGAACGCAGAACCAAGCGCCCGGTGCTTAGCCTGCGCGAAGAGCAGTTGCTCTTAAAGGCTGCGCCCGAGCACTTGCAACGGATTATCCTTTGCGCACTCCACACGGGAATGCGCCGGGGAGAGATCCTCAGCCAACGTTGGGAGGACATCGATTTCGACAATCGCATCCTCCATGTCAGCCACTCAAAAACGCCGGAAGGTGAGGCGCGGGAGATTCCGCTCACGAGTCGCCTCTATGAATTGCTCAAAGCAAATCGCCAACATCGGGGCCCGGTCTTCACCTATGAGGGCAGCGCCATCAAGATCATCAAGAGCAGCTGGGGCGCCAGCCTGCGCCGGTCGGGAATTCGCCACTTCCGGTTCCACGATCTGCGGCACACCGCGAACACGCGAATGATGCTTGCCGGAGTCCTCCAGGAAGTCCGCCGGGAAATCATCGGACACTCTTCGCAGCGATCTCGGGACGTAAATGATCGCTATACCCAAATCGAGCTACCGGAGAAGCGCGAAGCGATCCGCAAGCTCGAAGTCTGGCTCGATGGCCAGATGTTCTTGCTCCAGAAAGGGAAGGCAGCGCCGTTGCTTCTCAAGTCGGGAGATCAAACCACAACTACAACAAAGGAACAACCAGATGAAGGAAACGAACACAGAACCCCAGCCGCGTGATCCGGACGCGGCGATTCGCAAGCGCGTTATCGAACGGGCCATGGCGATTAACACGAAGCTCCTGGCCCGACTCGCAACGGTGGCGGACGATCTCGACGTGGGAGGCCATCGCGCCGCTCTTGGCGGACTCGATGGCATTGAGCGCCAGATCGACACCATGCGCAGTTTCCTGCTCCTGCTCTCGTAGGAGTACAGCTCTTTCACAACCAACCCATAACCCCAAGGAGGGCTTATGACCCCACAGAAAGCAGCATCTACCGGAGCAGCACCGGCCACGGGCCGCAGGGCCTGGGTCAAGAAAACCCCGGTCGAAGTCGTCCTCGAACAAATCGACAAGCAGGAACAGAAAGTTGCCGAGATGCGCGAGGAACTCGCCCACGAGGAACGCGAGCTTGCCAAACTACAGGGAGCTCGGAAGCTGCTCGAAGCGCAGTAACAACAGGGGAGTTGTCCGTACACGACAACTCCTCTTTTTCATACTAAACGGAGGAATCCATGAAAGTGTCAACTCGCAATCGGAGCAAGGAGAATCTGAAACCGCGTCGGCTTGACGCATTGGCTTTTTACCTCGGCGCACATGGTGTGAATCGCGAATCGGCTCTCGATGAGATCGAAGCGCGCCTCGTGCAGGAGACGTCGGAGGAGAAACAGGAGCCGTTACGCGCGCTTCATGCACTGGAGGCCAAGCTCCAACAGGCACGCAAGGAAAAGCCCGAAGTCGAGGCCCTCTGGACTCGCATCCGGAAGGAGCTCGGCGACACACCGCCGCCCTACTTCCAAACAATTGTAATGGCCTGCTGCGCGTTCTTCGCTCTCACGCTCGATACGCTCTTTCTTGCGCCGACGATGGATATTCTGAACATCGCCGATCCTGCATTCCAATATCTTGCCGCCGCAGGATTGGCCGCGCTCTGCACCGCCTACTTCGAGTTGACCGGTCTCCTATATATAGGAGCGAAGAACTCCTGGCCACAGCGGCTGACGGCCATAGCCGTTGGGGGCGTGGGCGTCATAAGCCTCATGGTCTGGGGGATGCTGCGTGGCTATCAGCTCAGGTTTGCCGCTACTCTCGCCGGGAATCCACTGGGCGAGTTCCTTGCGGCGCACCCGGTTCTCGCATCAGTTTTCTACATCTTTATCACGCTCGCGACGCCGATGATTGGCGCTACGTCGTTGCTCTACGGCTGGCAGGAGATATTAAAAGCGCGAACGTGGCGTAGGGTGCGGGAGCGGTTTGAGACACTCCGCACCGCCGAAGTTCAGCTTGCCCGCGACGTTCAAACCGAGCAGGAACATCTCGATGAATTCGACAAGCGGAAACAGGCGGAATGCCAGGAGTGGCGGGCAATATTCACCCAATTCTATGAACGCGGGCAGCGTAATGGCGCGCGGAAGGAAACATTCTCATCGGTTGTGCGGAAGAGCGCCATCGGTGGCGTGTGCGCCAGCCCCCTCGCATTTTTTCTTCCCTTCGCGCTGGTCCCGGGACTGATCGGCATTCCCGCGATTGTGGGGATGGCGCTCTTCGTGTACTTCAACCACCACCGCCACCATCCGAGCCACAACCGCTACCTCAAGCAGGAAAACACCATATTCGCCGTGATTCCGGATGCGCCTCCGCCGCGCGAGCTGCGCCAACGGCAACAGCGCCTTTTGACCAAGGGAAAGGATTCAACAAAGGAAGATGACTCTACGAAGGGAGACGACCAATGAGCACAATCAATACCGTACGCTATGCTGCCGTCGCGGCAGCGCTGGCACTTGCAGGCTGTTTCCACCGTGTACCGCAAGCAACGATTGAAATTGTTGACACCAGCCTCAGCATCACGCCCCGCGCGGAGAAGGCGGCGCTTGATGCGGTACAGAATCAGATTAGCCACATGCAGCGCGAGGATAGGCTGATCCTCGTCCCTATCACCGGGGATGCGGCCAACGACGCCGGGGGGCGCGTGCTTCGCCTCTCCGCTCCCACACGACGCGAGACATACGATACCGATCTGCGCCGGTTTCAGGAGCAGGCCCGCAAGCAATTCGACGCCTGGGTCGCGTCGCTCGATAAGCATCAGTCCCGGACCGACATCCTCGGCGCACTCGATGCCGCCCGGCAGGAGCTCGCCTTGCTGCCCAATGGAATGAACCGCAGGCTCGTCGTCGTAAGCGATTTCCTCGAGGACGACACCACCTACCGCTTCGTATCGGCCAGCTCGCTCACGAGTCCGGCGCACGCCCGCCAACTTGCTGCGCGTCTCCACGAGCAGCATGGATTCACGCTGCAAGGCGTGCCGCTCTGCCTTGGCCGCCTTGAAAGCAGCGACTTCGCCCCGCTCTCGGCGCAGCGCAAAGAGGCGGTCCAAGCATTCTGGGCGGCATACTTTGCAGCAGGGGGCGAACCAACCGAAATCCAATTTGATGGCACGGGGATTCTCGCCGACACCGAGCGCGGCTGCGCCGGTGGGAAGTAATAAAGGATTTTCAGGGAGCGAGGAGCGTAACAAGATGGGCGAATCGAGTCTCATGCACAGCTGGGTGAGCCTTTTAGGATCGCTTGGAACCATCGCAATCATTCTGACGGCCATCGGGCTCATGTTGGGTATCGTAAAGCCTGCCGACACAATGAAGCACATTGCGGCCATCCTTGGCATCGTGGTTGGGCTGATGGTGATCCCTGGAATCCTTGGGAGCACGTGGTCAGCTCTGTCCCTATGGCAACAGATTGCCCTCGTCGCGATTGGGATCGGCGTTTTCCAATGGCTACGACCACGACGGCAAACACGGAACAGGAGAGGGGAATGAGGTTGTCGGTTCAGCCTTTTGGGAGTTACACCGCCGAAGCAGATGGAGGCTCTTATGACTGAAGACGGTACATCGCACTCAATGGACGATGGGGCCACCAATCGCGAGCAGAAAATCGGGGCGCGACTCGTGGTAACCCACATAACCTATTGATACAACACACGATACTCCCACATGAGGCAGCACATCTTCCTCCCCCTGCTGCATGGTAATTGTCGGAATCTCTGCTGTCTGTGGCCTCCTGATCCACCAATGGAATTCCAGATCGCCACAAGCAACGAATCTTCCGTTTCCTGATCCAGCCATCACCATTACAATGGCCCCATGACCTCCGAAGGCAGTGAAAGCACGTCGGGTGTACTTCTTCTTGAGCGTCAAATCGACGATATTCTCCTCGAGAATCCAGAGTTGGTAGATTTTCGCAATGGCTTTCAAGTCTATTGCATGTCGAAATACTCTCTTGGGACTTCCGCGAACACAATCTACACATCAGGCAAGGATGACCTCGGTGTAGCGTTCTATTCGAGTCGTGACCGCACGTATCACGTCGTGCAATGCAGAGTTCCTGAACGCGATTGGCTTGAAGCTAACCAAGGCAAAGTGAAATCGTTCGGCTCCGCAGTGCTCAACGATACTCGGGTCCTCCTCCAATACTTGCAGGAGAATGCTAGCGTAACGGCCAACGATCATCTTCAGGAATTGCGCACGCTCGTGACCGCGGATCGCGAACAGGAAGAATTCGAGTTGGTAATCTTCTTCGTCGTCTATGGCGAGCTAAACGACCGCGGCCTCGCGGCCTTCAGCCAACTCAAGCATGAATTCGAACACAAGAGAGTTCGGTTGATTCTGCAACAGATTACCGACCTCGCTGACGAATATCTCGTGGGTACGACGCATCAGTCCGGCGAGATTCAACTCGATCTGCGCTACGCGAATGACATTGGAATTCTGCGTGCGCATGATTACTGCTACTTTCTAGTCAATGCCGCCGATCTATTCGATGGCTTCCAGTCGTACGGCTGGCGCTTATTCGACTTGAACCTGCGCTATGAGGTGCGTAATTCCTCGATCAACGGCGACATCCTCCGGTCGCTCCAGCACCAGCGCACCCGCCGGCACTTTCACCATTACAATAACGGCCTTATCGTTGTTTCAAAGAACTACAACATCCGAGAAAAGCAACATTCAATCCACCTCACGGGCCCACAGATCGTAAATGGGTTACAGACAGTGAAATCAATCTACAACGCGGTCAAAGCTAACGACGTTACACGAGAACAACTCGACCGCGAATGTTTAGTACAGGTTAAGGTGATCAACACCAGCGATGCAGGCTTCGTGGCGAAAGTGGTGCAGGCGACGAACAATCAGAACCCGATGCTCTCACGCAATTTGAAGGCCAACGGCCGCGAACAAAGGGTGTTGCGTTCTGGCTTTGCCTCCCTTACGCCACGGTGGTTCTTACAGGTCAAGGAAGGGGAGTGGGAGTCACTTACCGATGAAGGCGGGCGTTTCTTCAAACAGGTAGTTGGATCTGCTGCGGCTGATTTCAAGCCTGATCCTCACCGCCGCAAGGGGAGAGTCGTTGACAATCAAGATGCAGCAAAGGCTTGGTTGGCCTTGATGGGTTTTGCCGATCTGGCCGGGGATAGAGTGACACACTATTTCTCCGACCCGGACGTGTACCAATTGGCATTCACCATGAGCCCGACCGAAAGCCATTGGAACAGGTTTGCAGAGAACGTGGACTTTGACGCCGACCGACGCCAAGGATTAAAGACGACGCAAGGTGAAGCAGCGCAGTACATGGTTGCATATGCCTTGTGGCAGTTTGTTCGAAGTTTTGTACCGTCAGCCAAGCGCTATCGCGACGCAGCTCTTGATGCCGGGGTCCGGGCTGGAAAACTCGAAAAGAGGAGCGGAAGCGTGACCAGCCCTCTTTCCGTTCAAGAGCAGTTTTTAGCGGATGACCTGACCTACCAGACCTGGCGCCTCATGGCGAACATGAAAGAGTTGCTCGTAGAAGTTGCTGCCAATATTCTGACGCGCCGATACGGAGCGCTGGAACCGGCGCGATGCGAGACCCTTTTGCAGTTGCAGGAGATGAAGTATTTCCTTGTCTCTGGTGAGATGCCCGAAAGCTCGACCAACGCTGCCGCGGGCGGCGAACTGTCGAACGATTCTGTTCTCGCGAGGATCTTTTGTCTGCTTCGCTACGTGGCCTCCCAATACTGGGAAGATAAGCGAACTACGCTGCTGTCAACCTCTCGGATTCGGACGGTCTTGCTCCGGCGCGAGGTCGCTGCCGAGTTCAAGACCAGAGTTTGGGAGGTAGACGGACGTAGGGGATTGGATCGTGCATGGAAGCCCGAGGGTATGACGTTCCTAGAGTCCTTGCCTGATCTTCCGTGTGCAAGCAAGGCCTGTTGAATTGGTGAGAACTTCGCAGGAATCAATTGCATCAATGTCACACACACGGCGGAAGTCCTGAGATAAGCATCTCCCTTTCGAGGAGGAGCTTAGCCGTCTCCCATTTCCCTCGCGCGTGCATGTCCCCAGGTAAAAGTGATGCGAGGGCCGCCGCACGACACCAGCCCACAATTTCCTGGGTATGGTCGTCATGCACACGACAGACTACCAATGCCCAAGTTGGGTCGCGAATCCCGACTGCCGCCTCGTTCCGACTGAGATGAATCTCAATGTGCGAATGTCCAGCACCTGTGGTTGTCTTCACTTCCATCCGGCGCAGCTTGCCCCCCACGGTCGGAGCAACGACATCATAACCAAGTTGGTCCGAGATAAGGCTCACTCGTTGCACGCAGGCAGCAAGGTCATTGCGACCGATATCTTCCAGGTCCTGTCGGCTCTGTTGCACCACCATGCACTCGCCGATTTCTCCCAATCGCTCCAATGAAGCTTGCGGGAAGCGGTTTGCCAGTGCAAGCAAGAACGCTTCCCGCCGGTCAAGGTCTGGAATAACCTGGCCTAGGATCCGCTCATCCTCTTCAGAAATGAATTCCGGCCAAACTGCATCGTCCCGGACTGCCGTATGTATCCACAGGGGTCGTGAGTCCTCCACCACGACGGCCAGCAGCAGTTGTGCAGCCTCATCTTCTGGAAGGGAGACCAATGCGCGGAGTCGGTCCGATGGATAGAGCACATTGTTTCTTGCGATGAGCAACCCGCACTGGAGAAGCAGCTGTTCGCCACGCACCAAGTCCTCCGCATGATAGATTCCGTTGGTCGGCAATCGCACGTATGATCGGCGGATGGTTGTCGTATCCACCCCCCGAGCGTCGCACACGGAAGCGGCCACGAGCGCCGACCGCAAAAGGTGCAGAGGAGGCAGTCCACTCGCGTCCAGTTCATGTGACGTGCGCATTGCCCTCTCCGCGTTTCAGGTGTGTAAGGAGAGCGACGACATCCGCCTCCGAATCAATCGCCGGTCCGTAGTCTTCATCATCTGGTAACGCCATGGTCACAACGTCTGGATCGTTAAGCATCTCCCCGAGCGAGGCCGCTTTCTCTCTGACCCTGTTATCAACCACCTCGTCCACCGTGTCCGACATTACCAAGAATGTAATCTGGGTGTACTGGTCAGGCGACATTCCCAGGCGGTGTATGCGATCGATACTTTGCAAGTACTGCCCGGCGTTGAACGTTCGCTCAAGGTAAATCGCGTCGTGGCAGACATCATGCAGGCTTACCCCTTCGCTCGTCGCAGCAGGGTTCGCAAGAAGCACCTGACAAGCCGAATCAGACCGAAAGCGAGCGAGCTCTGCTTCGCGGGTGCGGGGAGCATCGGATTTGGTGACTTCGGATGGAATACCTCCATGGATAAGCGCTGGCCGATACTGGCGCAACATGCGTTCTAATGTTTCGAGATTGCGGACAAAATTGGACCATATGAGGGTCTTGCGGCCTGCCTTGGCATTCCGTTCGACCAATTGCATCAACAGGTTGAATTTCTTGGGTGTCTCGTACTTACTGTATTCCACAAGCAAATGACCTAGTTGCGAGCCAGGCGGAACTGCGAGCGGCGGATGCTGGAATTCGACGGAATCATACCGGGAGCCGCCGACCGCGAGTAAAGCCGGATTTGTAGCGGCTTCCAACAAGTACATGGTGACCTGGCCCATCTGTGCAAAGCTCACCCGCTCTGATCGGCTGAGCGCGAACTGTCCTGCATACCGATCACGCAGTGCTTGATATATCTCAGCCTGAAGCCCAGTTAATGGGATTTCAATAACGGTAAAGTCTGGTGGACGGAGTTCGAGTTCATTCTTTCTCGTTCGAACGAAGAGGGGACGAATGGCCTCTGCCACCAGTTGACTGGTTCCCGGCGGCGGCATTGCCATCAGGGCTGCAGGGGGAAGGATGAACCGCGCTTGATTGGGCCACAGGAAGTCGAACAGTGCCCGAAGGTCGGCGGGGCTCTGCGGTGCGGGGGTCCCCGAAAGAATATCCCGCCGTGCTGCCAAGTAGGCAAGATTGAGGCAGGCTCTGCCCCACTGCCCATCACGACCGCGCTTCATGCGGTGCGCCTCATCAAGGAGTACGAGGGTGGGTTCCTTGCAAACCCATGCGGATAAATGCTCGTAGCTGGCCGCAAGGCGCTGGTAATTAACGAGCAGAACTTCGACCTTACTACTGATGTCCCCACCCTCATAGCGGTTTACGACAGGGCGAGGATGGAAACAAACATCAGCTTCTCGTATCCATGAGTCGAATGCGGAAAGCGGGGCTACCACAAGCATTCGGCGCACGCGACCGCGCGCTCGTTCAGCTTCGTAAGTGGCGTACGCAACTGCCGTCTTTCCCGCGCCCGGAACGGAGAAATTCGCCCCATGGGATAGTTGAAGCAGATGGAGCAGATCTCGCGTTTGAAATGATCTGAGCTCGCGCATAAAACGACCCGCAAGGGCGGCTGGTGCGTCGGGCTTCTTGTCTAACCGGAATCCTTTGAGCGTCTCATCGAGGATGTGCCGTTCTGCGGTGGTCGCGAGCACTTGGCGCTTCAAGCCCTCGTCCCACTCGATTGCGACTCTGGATTTGCGACATGCCGGGCCAAGCCATGCAAGATTCGCAAGGAATTGTTCGAGCGGCACTTTAATTCCCTGCGCGGGCACGGACCCAGATGAGCCCCACTCTGCTCTGACCTGTAACCAGAAGTTGTCCGCCACTGCTGCATCTCGTCGCACCTCCACCAAAGGTGGCGACTGCTTCAGTGTCAGGTGCAACGTCGGTAAACGAGTCGGCTCAGGCGACTGTACCAAGTTCATCTGCAATGGCTTCCACGCTCCGTTTGACCTTGGTAAAGTGACGGTCAAGGTCCTTCCGGTCAAACGCCGGATCACTCTTTGCCGCACGGTACGTTTCGAGCGCTAGGCGCAATTCTCTTTCGGCGGTCTCCATGTGAGCGATTGGTGCGCGAAGCTGATTGTCGGCTCTCCGATCCAGCCTAGCCGTCTCCACTGCGTCGTCCATAGCCCGACGGATCGCGCCAATGACCTCGTCTCGTTGCAGAACAACGCGCTCCGTAGTACCCGTTGGTAGTTCGATTTGCTCCTCGTTTGACGATGTCGCCACGAGTCGCAGCAGTGAGGCTGGGCCTCGCTCAGAATCCGGCTCTTGGCGTGGCAGCACGTCGAGCCCTGGGATTTCTTCGTTGAACGATTGATCTGCCGTAATCGCTTCAACGTAATTGCCGAGCACGATGTCCTCGGCGAGGGCCGGGATGAAGTAGTTTTCCATAAAGTGCTCGTCGATCTGGCGCAATTCTCGATACCCGAGCCCGACCAATATTCCGAGCATCCGAGTGTCGCGCAGTCGGGCGGCCCCTTCGGGATCGACTTCGCGACGCTGTTGGTATTCAGTGTCGATTTCGTTGAGCGCTTGGCGCTTCTCATCAAAGTCCGTGAGCGGCAGCTTCCCCCCGCTCAATTCCTGGATCTGACGAATCAGATTCAATATCCTGACTGACTGGCAGACACGCTCCTTTCCGCGTGCCAGTTCCTTGGGAGTCTTGGAGGCAGCCCATCGGAGTTCGAGGGCGATCTGCTCATGCGACCGGTCGTAATGCGTGTTGAGTTCATCGACGAAGAGCAATTCATTCGTGTATGTATAGTCTTGCTTCAAATCCCGCTTCATTTGCAGGCGGAGTTCGAGCTCGTCGTACTCCACTTGTGTCGCGTCCGCTGGAAGCACCGCGACCCGTAGGTAGTTCTGGCCATTGTCTCGAAGTGCTGCCGCGCGGGTGTTGCCGTTTACGAGCAATCCCGCACGCGTGACAACGCCTGCTTCACGCTGTCCCTCTTCCGCCAAATTGGTCTTGAGCCGCTCATACCCTTCCGTGTTTCGGAGGATCTCGACGACAATCTCCTGAGCCGCTTCGCTGAAGGGTGAATCTGCGACAAGTTTCCGCTGCGGGTGCGACTCCAACTGTGACCGGATGCGGTGGCTTCTTGGATTCAGCAGCACGGTGTCAAGCGAGACCTTGATAACCGGGAAGGTCCTATCTGTATCTTGCCAAGGAATTGGAATGCGCTCGGCATCGCCCGGAAGTGCTCTGAGCGCCTCTTCGATGCGTGCCTTGCGGGCTTCCTCTGAAATAGGCGGCATAATCAGACATCCTTTGCATTTGCAGCGATTTGATCGTGAATGGATGGTGCCAAGGCGTGCATTGTTCCATCCGAATATCGATGGCTATGGAACTCAACCGTGAGATCGGCGGTCCCGCCTCGTGCGGAGCATCCGGAGTCGCCGATGATTATAGCAAGACGAACAGGTACGCTGGAAGCTATTGTTTTCAGACACATTATGCTCTTCTTGTCTGTCATCCCTTTCCTTCCATCGTGCGCCTGACTCAAAAGATCGGTCATCCGACCGGGGGCAGGGCGTGTATCCTCTGCCGAGAGAATGCCGCCCGATTCCGAGCTCAACATTGACCTTCTCGTGCTACGGTACAATTCCGACAGGTCATTTTGAAACTGCTGTAAACACCTGAGTTCATAAGTATTTTGTTTTTCGAAGGATCGGTAGGGCCGGAGGTGATCTAAGTCTCATTGCTCACCGCAATGCCGCACCTAGTTTCGGAGCGCAAATCCGGCCAGGATCAAGAAGGGAGCAAGGGCATATGTGCATGATGCAACATGGGTTGTGCGCGATTCTGCCTTGCGGAGTCTTCCTCGTTGAGGTTGCCCGTGCCGAACTCATCCCTTCCGTCCGGAACCTCAAAGGCAACCAGTATGTCGATTGAAACCCGCTTTGACATCCCGCTGATCGCCGCCATGGCGCTCAAGGAAAAGCAGATTCAGCAGAACTATCGGCCCATCATCGCGGTCCACAAATGGTTTGCGCGCCGCCCCGGCACGCTCTTCCGGGGGCTAGTTTTGTCAGAGTTCGGCGACCGGCCCCTTTCCGAGTGTTTTTTCAAGGCCAACGACTTTCCGGGTCGGATGGTTGCAGACCCCTTCATGGGAGGTGGTACCCCGTTGCTGGAGGCCAACCGCGTCGGCTGCGATGTTCAAGGCTTCGACATTAACCCGATGGCGGCATGGATTGTTCGCGAGGAGATCGAACATCTCGATTTGATCGCATATCGTCAGGCGGCAGATGCGTTGGTCAAGGCATTAGAGCAGGATATTGGTGCTGGATACCGGACCGACTGCCCGCTCTACGGAGACCTTGGCGTACCTGTGAAGTATTTCCTCTGGATCAAGGTTCTTGACTGCGAGAAATGCCGCAAAGAATTCGATCTGTTTCCGGGCTATGTTGTTGCAGAGGATTCACGCCACCCCAAGAACGTGCTTGTTTGTTCCGGATGCGGCGACCTGAATGAGGTCGCCAATTTGGAGCATCCCGGAAAGTGCTCTTCGTGCCATCGTGGATTGATTGTGACAGGCCCCGCAAAGCGCAATCGGTGTGCCTGCCCCGCGTGTGGCCATGTGAATACATACCCGCGCGCCGCCTCAGGGCCTCTCAGGCACCGGATGTTCGCCATTGAGTATCACAACCCAAAGCGCAAAGACGGGCATTCCGGGCGATTTTTCAAGAGGCCCGACGCCAAGGACCTTAGGCGTGCCAAAGCTGCTTCAACATGCTGGCATAATCTGGAGCCTCGCTTCACCCCGCAACAGGAGATTCTGCCCGGTGACGAGACCGACCGATTGCATCGCTGGGGGTATCGTCACTATCGAGACTTGTTCAATGACCGGCAGCTGCTTGGCCTCGAAGCGAGTTGCAGGCTCATCGTTGCTCAGCCGGATCAGCGCATCAGGCGTGCGCTCGCGACAAATCTCTCGGACCTGCTCCGCTATCAAAATATGCTATGCCGCTATGACACCATGGCCCTGAAATCGCTGGATATCTTCTCGGTTCATGGCTTTCCCGTCGGCCTTGCCTACTGTGAATCCAACCTGCTTGGGATCATCAACGGGAATGGCATCAATGTCGGTTCGGGCGGGTGGGTAAACATCATCGATAAATACGCCAAGGCTAAACGCTACTGTGATGCCCCATTCGAGGTGATCCAGAAGGCGGGCCGGAAGATCAACGTGCCGATTCCCGGGGAGTGGATTGGCGAGCGCTTGAACGGAGGGCGTCGGCGCAATGTTTCGATTCGCTGCACCAGTGCGACGACGATTGAGCTTCCTCCAAACAGTCTCGACGCCGTTTTCACCGATCCGCCGTACTTTGGAAATGTCCAATATGGCGAATTGATGGATTTCTGCTACTTCTGGCTCCGTCAACTTGTCAGTAATGAGGCAGAGGGCTTCGACCGCCTCTCTACCCGCTCAGTGGATGAGCTCACTGGGAACCAGACAGAAGCGCGCGGCTTGGAACAGTTTGCCGAAGGTCTCGCGGCCGTCTATGGTGCGATGGCGCGAGCCCTTAAACCGGGTGCGCCCCTTGCGTTCACATTCCATCACAACCGACTTGAAGCCTACGAGACGGTGGGGGTTGCCCTCTTGGACGCCGGTCTCACCTGTTCGATGACGTTGCCCTGTCCCGCTGAAATGGGCGGCTCCATTCATATTCATGGCACTGGCTCATCCGTCGTCGATACTGTTTTTGTCTGCCGCGCTGAAGCCGCCACTCCTTATCAGCAATTCAGAACCCTTCACCAGTTGACCGTGCTTGTCCGGCACGAATTGGACCAGCTTCGGACTGCGGGGTTGAAGGTCTCTGCAGGAGACATTCGGTGTGTCGTCTACGGTCACATGACCCGCATGGCAATCTGGAATCTCCGGAGTACGTGGGATGTGAATGTGCCGACCGTGGAGCGCCTTCGCCGCGTCCGTGAGGAAATGAACAGAGTGGGCGACTTTCAGTCCGTGATTGATGAGCTTGCAGAACAAGGGCGCCAGGCAGCACGCGCCGTGAATTCTACCCGTAACCTGTTCGAGGACATTCCTGATGCCGTTTCCTTTTGAGGTGCCTTTTGACCGGCTCGATGCAGATCTGGATACTTATGTTGATGCCATTTTTGGCGCATTGAGTTCAGAGTTCTTGACGTTGCCCAAGGGGAACGGATTCATTGAATACCCCGTCTTTGAACAGGGATACGAGGCCCTCAAGCGAACGACCGGCGACTTCCGTGATCTTTCGGTAGAGCCCGTCATCGAATTGATCCACCGCGTTCCTGTTGCCTTTATCGTGCTTCGTTCGATGTTGGGATTTACGCCGCCCGAGTGGGCGTACGTAGCAACGCAGCGAAGCGGTGTGGAAGTCCCGCAAGGGGCTGCCCGGACCCTTGACCGGAACATCCGAATGAATCCGCTTGCGCCCCTGAAGCTAAACGGAGGAGTTGGCGGCGCGCGCCTCCGTGCTCTCGTGATTGCCGCATGTGGACTGCTCACTGAAGGGGCTCCGAAAACTGAACGCACGCCGGAACTGATTCACCGCCTCGACAAAGCCGACACGCGCGACGGGATTGAGAGCATCCAGCCCATGGCCGACCTCGGCGTGCCGTACGCGATGTTGCTCTATGAGCGCTTCCTCGGACGCCCTTTCGCCGGTCACCGTGACTCCGTGAGTGAACTCGTTGGTGACGTTCTCGAAACGGCCATCGAAGGAGTGCTCTCGCGCGCGGGTATCAGCCACCGCAAGACGAAAAGGGCTGAGCGGATCACCGGTTTTGACCAAGCGCCGGACTTCATCATTCCCAACGAATTCAACCCGCAGATCGTGATTGAGGCGAAGATTACTGAGGACGACGGTACGGCTCGCGACAAGGTGACGCGAGTGCAACATCTCGGAGAACTCAGCACACAGGGGCTGACTCCAGGCGACCCACCGCGTTTTGAGGTGATCGCGTGTATCGCGGGGCGAGGCTTCAAGGTCCGCCGAGAGGATATGAAGAAGTTGATTCTCTCAACACGAGGGAAGGTATTCACCCTCCAGACCCTTGCGCATTTGATCGATTGCACCCGCCTTGGGGAGTTCAAGACGAGGGAAGTCTAGGCCGCGCAAGGGGACTATTCATCACGGTCTGATCCGCTCGTCGCGACGCGATTCCGATTGCCAAAGGAATGCATCGTGCCAGTGACCGAGCCTCACTGCTCCAATTCGGCGATCTTCGAGGCAACGATACTACAGCGCCACCCTACAGATGCGGACACCATCGATGATGGCCAATGAAGATAACTCTCTTGTCCCCGTCACGGTGTCGGCGCGGACACCTAAGCCGTCGTGAGATATAATTGCTGTTTTGAACGGATAAAGAGGCGCGTTTGTCCAGAATCGAGAATCACAAGTACACCATTCAAGAAGCATTCCAAGAATGCTTTTACGTTGTCCCTGACTACCAGAGGGAATACGTCTGGAAGGACAAAGAAGTCCAGCAGTTGCTTGACGACATTGTTGAGCAGTTGGATGCAGGTTCGAACCGCGAATACTTCATCGGCACCATTCTCGTTGCGCCCACAGCGAATAAAGGCCACTACGAAGTGATCGACGGTCAGCAACGCCTCACAACGTTTTTCCTAATGCTGTGCGCTCTGCGGAAACTATTTGCTGGAGTCCCACAACAGCAGACAATTGCAAACCTTATCTCCAGCAGCTTTACTAGTAACGATGGCGAAAGCAGTGTTTGCCTTAAACTATCGCCGCGCTACGAAAGCGCGGAAGAGTTAATGAATGAAGTGGTGAGTACGAACGGAGACCCCGAATCTGTTCGCGACCGCATTCGAACCGCTGGCATCACGAGCTTCGGTTCACTCGATAATCTTCTAAATGCATATTCCACCTTGCATAATTATCTAAGCGATACTTACAAAGACGCAGCCGAGTTGAAAAAGTTCTGGGGATATCTCGCCAATTATGTTGTTTTCATCCAAATCCAGACCGACATAAGTAGCGCTCTCAAGATTTTTGAGACGATCAATGAGCGCGGTGTCGGTCTTAATCCAATGGACCTCCTCAAGAACCTACTTTTCACACACGTCAAGCAAGATCAATTCAACCGCTTGAAGGACGATTGGAAAAAGATTACGAAACCATTGGAAAAGGCAAAAGAAAAGCCGCTTCGCTTTCTTAGATATTTTATTATGGCCAATTACAAGATCAAGAATGATCGCGGCGATGGCATCGTGCGCGAAGATGAGATCTATGACTGGTTTGTAGACAAAGACAATGCTTTAATATGCAACTATGGAGAACGGCCTTTCGATTTCGTGAGCAAGATCGTGAGGAATGTTGAGCGACATTTGTCATTCGCCGAAGGGCGCGGCCCCAACGGGAGCGACAGTTTAGCGATGCAGAGCCTAAAGCTACTATGCGGCGGAGGCTTTAGTCTGCACCATGTATTGCTGCTCGCCGCAAGCGACTTTCCCAAGCCCTTGTTTGATCACTTTCTGAGACAATTGGAGAGCTTTCTCTTCTATTATATCTTCACCAAAACACCAACAAAAGACCTCGAGCGCAACTTCTCCGTGTGGGCTGACGAATTGCGCGTTATCAGCAAGATCGGAGATTCGAAGAAGCAACGAGAGAGGTTGAACAGCTTCGTCGCAGACCGCTTTCAAAAGAATATGGCCGGGAAGGAGCGAGAGCTCCAAGATGCTCTCAAGCGCTATTCGCTGTATTCCATGCAGCAATATCGCACCCGATATCTTCTAGCCAAGCTCACGCAGCACGTTGATATGGCGTTCAAAGGCCTGAAGACGCTCGGGTCACTCGAAGAATACACGGTGCTTGAGATCGAACACATATTGCCAAACACTCCGAAGGCAGAACTGCGCAAGCGTTTTGAGACCTCCGCCGCTACCGGAAGTTATGAGGAGTATAAGGTTCGACTTGGTAATTTGACGCTGCTTGAAAAGCCGATCAACATTGTCGCAGGGAACGACTTCTTCGCTCTAAAACTAGCTCAATATCGAAAGTGCAAGAACTATTTGACAAGCAGTCTTGCTGAATTGCATTCGGTCGGCAAGAATTCGTCGATCAATCGAATTAACGGCAAACTCAAAGCTTTTGACACATGGAATTCTAAGAACATCGATGAACGGCAGAAATTGCTAGTGGCACTGGCGAGAGATACGTGGAAAATATCTCAACTCGAAGTGTGACCAACGCAGGATGATAGTTAGCGAATGCGGTTGCTGTGACTGACAGAACCGTGAGGGGACGGTTGGGTTTAGACTGTTAGTCATCTAATCTTCAAAGATCGAAGCCCCAGTTGAACGATTGATGGAGGCGACGGATGCGGGAAGCAAACAGTCGGTCATCGTCCGGAATAAGGCAACGATTGAACTGCATGTGCATCCTGGAGCGGATGTAGGGGCGCGCCATCGGGTGCTGGCCAAATGGTATCGGGTTCAACTGCGGGAGCTGCTCGGACCGCTCATGGAGAAATGGCAGAAGCGTTTAGGGGTAGAGGTGTCTTCATTCGGAATCAAGCGAATGAAGACGAAGTGGGGGACCTGCAACACGGAAGCTCGCAGGGTCTGGATCAATTTGGAGTTGGCAAAGAAATCGAGCGATTGCCTTGAGTATGTCGTACTTCATGAACTGGTACATCTTCTCGTGCGACACCACGACGACGCCTTTATAGCGCTCATGGATAAGCATATGCCCCGCTGGAGATCGGAGCTCAACGGTTCACCCCTTGCGCATGAAATTTGGCGGGAATAACAATGAATTCAACTTGCCCCCCACCTGATTTCCGCCAATTTGTGCGCCATTGGGATGGATCACAGCTATTGTGACGCACTTTCGTCCAGCGTCTTGAAGATCGCTTCCTCGGGATTTTTGAGGGCGGAAAGAATATTTTCGGCAACCTTATCGATGAGTTTGGTTCCCCAAAAAGGATCGGTTACGTCGTAGTAGATTACGCGGATGTGATGAAGGTCAAAGGGCACATCAGCCTGGTTGGACGAAACAAGGACAACGGGTTTCTTGAGTGCATGCGCAAGACCTAATTCATAAAGCACGTTGGCATTTCGTGTTGTTAGCTCAGCCACAAGAACCTTAGCGTTGTTGATGCCACGCCAAATCTGGTCGATTATCTTACC
>Ga0182030_10004553_pt1 | contig 29544 bp, 25 predicted proteins | sample 812S3MmetaG_FD_121299 | JGI IMG/M metagenome (GOLD analysis project Ga0182030, IMG submission 121299) | Permafrost microbial communities from Stordalen Mire, Sweden - 812S3M metaG (Illumina Assembly) | ecosystem: Environmental > Terrestrial > Soil > Wetlands > Permafrost | place: Sweden...
AGTAAATTAGGAGGGGTCTCTGCATCGGAAATCCCGGAGGGATGGCTATTCCTGCGTTGACATCCAGTGTTAGAAGGGGATGAAGGGCTACCATCCTCGCGGAATGGGTCAGCCACGATTCGAGCTGCATCGAAATCCGGGAACATTTCTGGACCGAGAGTATTAATTAGGTCTGTGACTTCGGCGCTCAGTTGTGCTCGTCGTTCTCGGAGCTTGTGTATCGTATTACTTGAAGCCGGGTTGAGGGAAAGGACAAGAGGTCTTAGCGATTTGACAATATCCATGCCAACTTCACCGAAACGAAGAGCGGCGAATGTGATTGTAGGGAAGAAGATATATCCAAATATAACGACAGTCCAAAGAGGGACCCAGTTAGGCATGTAACCTTGTACCCGATTTCGGTAAGTCCAGTATGTGAGCGTAATTGTATAAAAGTTATAGAGAACCGGTGCAAATGCGAGTGCTACTAAAAGCTTCCAAGTAGCCATTACATCGCGACCCTGCAGCTTCACAGTCGATGCAGCCAGTGCTTCTCGAGATTTTTTGATGCTAATGATTTTGGAGGCAACAAAGACTGGTGCGAAGAGCACAAGACCAGGAAGTACTCCAATCGAGAGGACAGAGATCTTTCCCAATCGATAAAAGAGCAGGAAAATGACTTTCGGGATGGAGAACTTTGCGTATTCGACTTGGTGGTCGCGCAAATTCAGATAACGCAATTGTTTGTTGTAACTTATCACCGACTTCTTCAGGGCTATGATTCTTGGGTCGTCTTTGTAATGCGTGTAACCTTTCACCAATCTCCTATTCAATTCAACAACCATGGGGAGTGGAAGTTTCTTTCCGGTGGGGTTGTACAATCTTCGAGCCGCTTGGATGAGCATGAGAGTATCGTAATCTGGACTTGTCACAGTGACTGCTACGAGTGCTTGGTACACAGTGTCTAGCAACTGACTGACAGCTTCCCTTCGTTCCCCCTTTTTGTAAAGCTCGACGAGCTCCTTCGGAACATCAACCGGATTGCCGAACTCAACCACTGCCCGAGATCGGAATTTATGAGCATGAAAATAGTTCATTCCACATGGCACAATCTTTAGTCCGCTATCGGGGTTTGCAGCTAGTGCACCTAGTGCCATTATCGCAACACCAGCTTTGAGAGGAAGTAGCTCGGTACGATCGTGACTACCGCCTTCAGGAAAAATCCCAACCGCACCACCAGCACTCAGACGATCAAATACAGCATCATATACCTGCGTTTGATCCACCTTCGGTGCAGTCTTGAAGGTTGAACCTTCAAAGCCTTCCTTTGCCCCCTTAACATTCGTATCCGTGAACTTTCCAGCATCATCTATGTCTTCCCTGCCAGTTAATTGACGCGAGGCCGCTTGACCCTTGAATGGTTTCTTCAATCTCAACTCTTCTGCACTGATGACCTCTGCAATTTCGGCGTTCGCAGCAGTGCCGTTGACACTTGGCAAGACCAGTAGACCCCCAATTTGTACCTCCTTGCCCTCGAACTTTGTACCAATACCACGAACAAGAAGTGGATCATTGATCGGATCTGGAAGGTAAATAGTGCCAGATCCGGGTTTGACCATGTCAAGAGCTCGTCCAACCGGCACCGCACCGACTTTGCGTGCGAACCAGCCTACTATGAATCGGTCCATCGATTTCGCAGCGATGAGGAAAGCAGCACGGCGATGGCATTCGGTTCGAAGTGTGCGCATGAGAATAAGTGGATCGACGAACTAAGCAGCGGATATTACTTTATATGCCATGAGAAAGTCTTCAATGAGGTTATGCATACCTGGTTGGCATGAGGTGCAGCCACAAAAATCAATGGGCCTCGACGCGGTACCTTCCATGATCCTCGAGGGTGGACTTCGCGGAAGAACAGGTCAACCAATATAGAAAACGTCCAAAGAAAAACGTCATATATCCAGTTTGTCATGGGGTTCTGCTCCTTGTGCTTCGTATTGTGAGGGATGTGCTCATGAATTTCCTGATCTTTCGCCATGTCGGAGGCTGCAGCAGATAAAACCGATTTAAAAGCTTGAGAGAATGTCGATAAGTAACAGGCAAATGGTTGGGAGATAATGTCTTTTCGGATAAGATATCGGGCGATGGTCTGGCCAACGACCAAACCTGCAGCTCAACGGGATTTTTTGGGGAGATAGCGTGCCTAGCGGGTGACCGTTCAGATGCGGGCTTCGATAGGATGTCGAGTCTTCCAAACACCCTCAAAATTCATATCGAGCGAAAGACTCTGTATAGATATATGGGTGTTTTAGGAAATACGTGGCTGTCTCTTGTGTGACTATGATTTGCCTTTTTCGTACCTTGGATACTAGTAATTCATGGCGGGGGGTACTAGTATTGCGGCTAAATTGACGCGTTAGGCGCCAATATCATGAATATCAACCTCAAAAGAATTACAAGCGAAAGTATTCCGTTTAAACAACCTCTAGCGTTTGCTTTTCCCAAAAATTACCAAAATTGGGGGCTGAGTAGCTTCTTGATTGAAGTTGTCTAAAAAATTCCAAAAAAAAAGTTTTTGAGAAGTTCATATGCAAGTTTAGTCAAGATCCAAATCTGCATTAGACCAAGGTGCGCCTTTCTGGTTTCCTACATATGCTGGAGATTGACCCAGTGATAGCGGACAGCTTCCCCCCTCTTGCCCCGTCAAGTTCAACTTTAGTTATTTGGAAGGCACCAACAATTCCTCTGAGCACCCCCAGAACCCACATGCTGAAGCTTAGGACCGTGGACTGTTGGGCAATATGCACCTCTAATCTAGATAGAGTTGGATATCACCCTCATCCAAAGCGCTTATTTTAATTTATATCCCAATTATCCAAGTGGCACCAAGCTGACGCGATATACTGCATATCGTTTTATACTTCAAATTCACATCAATACCATCAACTTCATTATTCAAAATTCCTTATCACTATTCGGTACTCTCCATGAAATTTTGAGTTTATCCGTCCTATTACCCGCAAAATTCGATCTATCCCCCAGAAATATTTCTAATTTCTGGGTTCAAGTTGTCCAGAATCCATTTACACGATAACATGTTGGTCTATGAGTTTACATGCTTTTCCATGTCCTGCATCTAGGTAGTTTTAGAATTTGATATAGATTGGCCAGCTTCTTTGCACAGCTTCAACGTGGATCGGAGACAGGTAAAGACATTGAGCAGTGGTACTTCAAGCGCATCATTCGGCTTCCTCACTCTGCATACCTCGGGTTCCTATTATCAAGGCCGGAATACTACATGTTAGCATCAGAGCTAGCCCATTTGTCTCCGTGCTAATATATGTATGTCGACTAGTTCGAGGCGTTCGAAAACAGGGGAGGACAAAAATCGGAGATCGAATCTTAAGCCTTATATTATATAGTATTAGATAATCCTTTTCAATTTGAGCTGAAGTTCTTTGACCTGCGTAGATCCGCTCTTGGCTCGAAGTGGAGCTTGGTCCATTTGACTGAGTGAATGACACAGGATGAAAATATGTAGACACTTCAAATTCAAATCTCAGCTCAGGTCGATTCACCTCGTCGGCTTGGTTTACTTAGCTGGCTTCGCTACTACCTCTCGCCCGTCGCGATAGATTTATTTTCTGTTAAATCTGCGGGCCTCTGCTTCAACCTCATCGATTGCAAGTCTACAAAACTTCTTCTGGAAATTATTGCAAAGATTCTCAATTGACAGATTGCAAGTGCTCTTACATTATTTATTACCACTCAAGGTGTGCTTAATATCTACTTTCAGTAGCGCGCCACGATGTATCAGCTTTCCCAGTACGGGATATTGACTTGCCATTTCAGACCCCGCCCCAACATGGATTAACCATCTGATCCCGTCCTTACAAATGCCTCTCTTGCTCGCTTGTACAAATTCACTGATCCCGCACCGACCGATGCTTTTGGAAACAAACTCGAACCAGCCCAATCATATAGTCGTTTCACTAATAAAGCTTACGATGATACATGTGCCTACCTTTCGACTCCTGACATCAGATCTGAAGACTTTGTCTTCTTCATGTCCACGACCGTATATGTCAGAATCCCTCAATACGCCAAGTACAATTTTCGCGCCTTCGTGCAGCGCGTGAGCTTCCTGCGGTTTTGCCGTGATTCCGATGACTTGGCGACTTCCACGGACACTCCACCAGGTGGACGAATTCAGTTGGAGACTGCCTACGTTCAGACTATGTTTGAAAAGGTTGATCGTATGACCGATGAGGATGCCGAGGCGCTCGTTGGCGTCACGAAACAGGTCAAGTCGGCGAGACAGGCTAGGGTACGGATGATGGATGAACTAAGGAATGCTATGAAAAAGGTTCGCTGAATGTTTCGATGAGTCTTAAACAATCCCGATGAGCTGGAATTCTTTACAGAGATACGAATCAGAGGTTGACGACTATTGGCGAAGAAAGAAATTGAAGTATCTTACCATCGACATTGAGCAAATGGATGGAAACACTGGTTGAGCCTGAGACAGTGTCTAAACCGGACGTGGAAATGGAGTTGTCGAGATCGCAGACTAGTCAGCTCTTGGAGTGAAGGAAGTCACGGAGGAAATGGAGAGCATGACCATTGATGCAGCTGAGGATTCAGATGATTTATTTGACTCAAGCAGTTCATATGGAAAGTTTCGTACAAGCATTGCGGAATTATCAATAGTGGAACAGTCATTGTGGATAACGAAGTATATGGCAGCGAAGAATGAGGGATTGCGTCGCTTAGAGGTATAAGAGATGTAGAATACAGCCACTAGCAATGAACAGGTCCTTATCAATCCTTTTCCTAGGTGATATCTTACTCTCATAGTTGTTTTAAATTTACGAAACAATGATCTCTACTTCTGATCAAAATCCTATATCTTCTTTTATTGATCATTAGTTGTGTACGAGCTATAGATCTAAGATGGTCAAAGATTGGAGGTTCTCCTCAAGTACATCAAGATTTATTGTCCCACAAGGTCTGAAACAATCAACAATGATATCTCTGAGTTCAAATTCTTACGGTATACGTGCATAGAATTATTGCGTGAATTGTTTTAAACAATAGGAGCCGGCCTTAAATACAATTCCAGAGGGTAAATTGTGTAGATAGATCTTGAACAGCGGCCGGCGAATTATACATATGTCCAGTGAGTGTTGATTGTGTGGACAGATTTCAAGCAATGAGAACCACCAAATTAAACATATTTCTGGGAAGTATCGTATTGTGTGATTAGAGTTCAAATAGTAGAGCCCCGTAGATTTTACATATTTCTAGAGCGTTGTGTGGATATCCAACTCTGTCCTGTTTCCGACGCTCTTCCGCCGATGATCCTCCATCAATCTATTAAGCCTATGCTTCCCATTAACCCAGCCCTTTGATCTTCTCATATGTTTTGGCACATTCGAATCACCCTCCTCTGGTCTCCGGCTCCGGAAACATTTATGGGCTCCAATTCTTTGGAAGAAGTTGTTTAGAGTCCATGACCTCGGTTGTATTGAAGGTTCTGACACAATGAAATGTTCAGGATCCAGAGACATCAATGGAACTCCGGATTTGGAGGGAATCCCAGCTTTGATTATCTTACAAGCTCTGACACAATTGGTTATCCTCCCTTCGCACCTCAAGCGTCTTGGTCTCTCCATCGTTTACTCGCCTGTCTTTTCAGTCTTTCGCAATTTTTACGGACGAGAAACTGGGCGCCAAAAGTGACGTTTGGTGTTCACTTCTTTTCACGGCACGGGATAAGCTTCTGCTCCACAGGGATCAATGCCGACCTAGTGCTGGCTCCCAATCCTTCAGCTTTGGACCGTACTCGTCGACGATCCATTGGCAGAAATCATTCCATCGACTTGTCCATTCCGCAGTGACGCTTTTTAGTTCCTCTGGTGCCATACAGCTGTGCTCTAGACTCCATTTCGCAAGTTGTTTCCAGCCAAGCAAAGTCATAGACTCGGAGCCTATCATGACTTGGTAGAAATCGTGTGATAAGGACGATCTGATTAAAATTAATGAATAAAATTGGACAGGGCGTATGGAGAATCATACCTGTAGAACGTTGCATTATCGCTGTTGATGGTGCAAGGAACATCGTTCGCTAGTAGAATGGGTAGGTGGTGTCCTGCCATGACTGGAGTAAGACCTAGAACTTCGTTCGAAATCGGGCACGACTCGATGGCAATCTTCTTCTCTTTAAATATTTCCATGAGTAGAGGATGCCTTGCAAGAGCATAACCATGCCCGATACGCTTGGAATTCAGAAGAATGGCATCGAATAAATTACCATCGACTTTGTCCCCATATTCAAGGGTTTCTCCACAATGGAAAAGGAATGGAATGTCCAACTTCAATGCTTTACACCTCTGCCGAAATGCAAGAAACTCAGGAATGAAATGACGGAGTTCATTCCCCATTTCTTCGTGACCAACGAGGTCGAACCCTATTGATCATCAGTCAGTTTGATCCAAAAACCAGGGGGATTTATCTTTACCGCAGAGCAAATCCTTAAACTCCTGTTTCAGGTCTATGCACTCCTCCAAAGCAACTTCGATCTGCTGTTTTTGAAATGACCGAGGAGTGCAGTAAATGACCTTCATACCACCAAAATATTGGCCTCGCAGCTTAATTTTGTCCATAGTTGATTTGAGCTCCTCGTTGATGATGTTCATGATTCCTTCATTTCCGATGGAACCCGTGCCGTCGTCCGTCTTCAGGGAATTTGTGCTCATGAAGTTCGGTCTGATCTCAGCATACTGTATATTGTCGTTGACAAAGTCTTCGATGCATGCCCGGGTATAATTTCGAAAGGCAGACTCATAAGCGAAGAGGCCCTTCATCATCTGCGTCCGATAATTGAATCTTTCCCATATACTACATTTGTTAGACATGAAAGAATACTTCAGTGACACACGTGACTTACCCACGACCAGTTTGATGGCAAGCATGAGCCTCTTCCTCTGATATTTGCATTTTTCTCTCTAGCCAAAGCTCGGCCCCGGTCGTCCCTTGAAGATTATCACCATCGTCATCAGTAAATTTAAAATGCTGCTGGAAATCCTGGTAAGACATCCAATTATTAGGAATGTATGCTGGATCCCAAACGTTTCCCAATGGTATATGCTTCTCAGTTCCATCTGTAGCTTTGAAATGAGTGGCCTCGTGCGGAGTCATAACCATGAAGGAGATTCGAGACGCTGCCATGTTTGCACTGTTCGTCAAAGGAAGTGTACTCCGAACATACATTGCTTGGACATCCCTGGCCTGCCGAATCAAGAATTTCGCTGGTAAGCAGGAGTTGAAATGAATGTGAAGGTGGGCGCCTTTTGGCATCCGCCTTGCGACATTCATTAGCCATGTCTTATTTATGAAGTCAACGTTGCCCAGGAAGTGCTGTCCCACCGTTCGCTCCCCAGTGGATTGCCCGTTTGCATCAAAAGGCCGGCCGTAGGTATTCTCCCGATCATACAGCTTGATTTTCTGGATGATCTCGACTGCCTCCTTCTCAATACCTGATGAAGTAGCCACGACATCAGCGTCAAAAGCGATGGCTCTTTCCGCAGCTTGAAGTTCTTCTCTAGCCTTGTCATATGCCGTCTGGGTTTCAAAATCTCGTTCGCTGATGGCTGCTCGCCAACCTTGCTGGTTTTGAATTCCTGGCCGTCCTAATTGCGGCATCTTATGAAGTCGTCTTGGCACTTGAGAATGAGATAGTCCTTGAGCCTTCACCTCAGGCGGGTCTTCGCCCTCTTTATCAATGGTGGAGCAGAGAACGCCCATTCCATTCAGCCTCGTAATGCAACTGTGCCTACAATTTTGATATTTCAAGGGGAAAGGATGATCTGATCACAGATATCATCGCTGAGGTGAGCTCGCTGCTGGTCGGTGAGGGAGGAAATGAGAGTCGCTCTCCCCTGCCCTATCGCTCAGCCACTATGCGCTCCCCCCCTGATTGGCTAGCTCAGCGCCGTCACCAGCCTCTTAATTAAAGACTTGTAAGATAGGTTGGGCTGAAAAGTATTCGATGCGTACTATTGGAAAACTTACGATATGAAGCAAGGCCTCTCCGTCGTAGCAACAGGCAAAGCTGTCTGTTTGCTCCCTGGGTTAGTCATGTAGGCCTTATCACGTGCTCCTAGTTCCAGGCCATGCAGGTGGCCTTCATCGTTTCTGTGTGTGACCTTCACAGATTTTGGAATCTTGAGTCATATCTTGATCTTGAGATTACATCAACAGGCAGAAATTCATGGTGAAGATAGGCTGGATAGAGGTGTGGCGAGCAGGTGCTGGATACTAAGGTAATTCTGGTAAGGAGGCGAGGCTGAAGAGTCCGCCAGAAGGTCAGCCTTACAATTAAAATGAGGTTAGTACCTCCGACAAAGTCCAAAATATTGGACGAACTGCAACTGAGGCTCACATGAGATATTTGATGGAATATCGCTCAATTTCAAGGAGTATGCCTGGTTGTTATTGCACAAACTAAGCGCACTGCTGAGCCACTCCCATGATCGGTGGAATACGTTATACCGGTAGCCTCTTTGGTTCTTTTCTAGGCTCTCAAGGTCTTTTGATTCTGTGACATTTACATCATTCACAAATGACAAAGACTTTTAGTTTCGAGTGATTTAGACAACTACTGATTGAGTCCTCGATAATCCTAGGATTTGAGAATCATCGGGCATCTCATGAAAGTTAATCATGATGATCAATTAGATATTCATGTGAACTTGAAGCCCTCGGTGACCTTGTGGCCCTTAATAAGGTTGAGAATGAAGGCTTTGATGCTACAGCCTTTGCACTTTTCATTTTTGCAGAGCACCGCAATCAGAGGTTCAAAGGTATTTTGTATGTCTACGTAGAGTGTATCAGAATCTCACGCCCCCTGTAATACGCCTGCGCCTGTAGTGAATATGCTATAAGGACTTTTCTACCCAGCGGTGCCAATATCAACCTCAAAGTCAATCCTCAAATTTGATGCCCTTCTTGCTCTCAACATCAATGTATCCTCCCCTATAGCTGCCACGCTTCTTCTTGTTCTTCTCCTTCGTAAATCCTTTTCCCTTTGTGACAATCAGGTCTTCGTGGGCCTTCTGTGCATAATCGTATGGAACGTATTTGTTACTAGCTAATCGTTCATCAATTTTGATGTCCTTTGGAATCCGAGAGAACGGTTCATATGCCTTCTTAGAAGGTTTGATGACTGGATTGGGAGGAAGAGGCGGAGAAATTGCACAAGTAGCGGTTTTCCTGACTTTAGTAGTGACCTTCTTAACTTTTGGCTCCGCTTTCAACTCAATAGAAGACGAAGAATCCGAGGATGAGTCGGAGGTGGATGGGGTCTTCTTGGGAGCATCCGAAAGTGTTACACTTGAGTCTGCGTCTTCCTTCTTGATCTTTTTCTTGGGAGTATCGCTGTCGGATCCAGAGGAATCATCATCAGAGGCGGGAAGGGGAACGTTCTTTGCAATGGATTGCGTAGATGAATCGGAGTCCGAATCTAAATCTGAATCTGAATCAGAATCAGAATCAGAAGAATCGCTGTCGGAGGTGCTCGTGGAGGTGATCGTGACCGCCTTCACGTTCTGTACCTTTGGTGTTTCATCTTCGGAGCCTGAGGTAGAGTCGGAATCCGAGGAGGAAGATTCGCTATCAGATGAGCTAGATTTAGACGAAATAGCTTGGACTCTGGGACTTTCTTCATCCGAGCTCGAATCTGAGTCAGAGGACGAGGAATCGCTGTCAGAAGTGGCCGTGGCTGTGATCTTAGCCTTCTTCACTCTAGGACCTTCATTTTCTGAACTTGAGTCCGAGTCAGAAGATGAAGAACTGGTACTTGAAGGTGCTTTGCGCTTTAAGACATTAGCCTTGGGTTTTGGCGATGCCGATTTGGAGATAGGAGCTTCGTTTTCGTCGTCTGCGTCACTGTCGGATTCGCTTGACGAAGTAGGGGATGTGGATGATGACTTTCGCACTGCGTGCTTCTTATTAGGAGGGGCCGCATCCAACATCTCGATGTCGCTTTCCTCACTACTGTCTTCATCGCTATCGCTATCACCGTTGGTAATGGCGGTAGACTTGATTTTGAGCTTCCCATCCTGCTTCACTCCGTTCTGCTTGCTCGCGATCTTCTCGGCTTTCAGTTCGCGCCATTCCTGGTAGATTGTACTGAGAGATGGTACACCATTAAGATCTCCTGATCGCTCGCCTCCGCTTTTACGTTCAGTGAGAAAGGTTCTACTTGTTTGCATGAACTCGTTCTCGGTAAGGAATGCTCCGACTAGCCTGCCATAAAAGTCAGTATCACCCTTGGAAGATTGGAAAGTAGATGAGGGATTGGGGCAACCAATGGAAAAATACATACTCTAGCAATTGAACTGAAGAAGACGGCTTGAGAGGCTCTCCAGCAGCTCGACGCTGAAGAAGGCTCTCTGCAAACTTCTTCTCTTGCTTGTTACTTGATCTCTTCGATTGATTCGGGAAGTTTGAAGGTTGTGTAGGTTTTCCAGCTCCAGGAAACAGCCAATCTGGTTGCTTTTTGCCAGGAGCCATCTTGCGCTTGCCAATCTTTTGCATGTTAGGGTTGCCAGACATACTGAAGTTCGGCGATGCTGTTGTGTCCTTGTAGATGGAATGATCGAGCTGTCGCACACAAGTAAAAGTTGACAAGAAAATCCCAAAAAATTATTTGGCGGTGAGTTTCTGCCGGAGCAAAAAGGCCGAATATAATTTAGCGCCGCAGAAGGACACCAGACCAGCCACAGAGCATCTAAAGTAAGTGAGATGCTAACCTAGCTATTCACCTTGTCTATAGCAGCTCAGACAGCTCAGATACTGTAAAAGCGAGATTTTCAAGACGAAACGAGAACTCATGCGAAGCTTGAAATATTATGAAAACGCCATATATGATTTTCAATTATAATTATTTAGCATCAAATCCTGTTAAGATATGCCTGATATCACTCCCTTTGCCCCTTCCTCATCTTTCCAGCGATCTCCCTACTTCTAGATATGTGAGAGTTTTATCTTGAAATATAAATTTCTTGTGTTCAAGTTACGAACTGAAGTGAAAGTTGGGAGACGCTCGGACCAGCCATCTCCTAGTCTAGCCGCATTTGATGTCAGGGAACCTCAAGGTCTCTCACACCAAAAATACATCCTTCAATTCGAGATACCGACAGATCCATTCGCAGGCAGATATTCCCGGAGATATGCCTAGAGAGAGTTACGATAATCAACAAACTTAAGGTCTTCTACACATAGATGACTAAAAAGAGATACATTCTCAATCCTCAACGTGGCTCCGCCAATGGATGGTTCATCGCAGAATGGATCTGGCGGGGTCAACGGCAATAGCCAAATGAGCCGGGCAGAGAGGTTCGAAGATGAGAAGCGCCGAATTATTGACAGTTGTTTCGGGAAGAAGGAGGATGATGGATCCCGTAAGCCGTTCTTTGGAGAATGCGCCTCCAATGCGCTCGAGCTTTGGGAAGCAGGACAGCTAACCCGTCGTTATTGTAGTACTTGAATCATACATCACTCATATCAGGATCATTGAAGATGCTGCGTACCCATCCACTGCCCCACCTCCAGATGCCAACCCCGCTGCTCAGAAAGCCCGTATTATAATCATCGCGGTGCGCAAGTCCGGGAGAGTGCGGATGCATAAGGCAAGAGAGAATGTGAATGGAACATTTTCAATTGGGAAGACCTGGATGCTTGACGATTTGACCTCCGTCCGATCTTTCAATGGCTCAAACCCTACTACAGCGGAAGAGGAGCAACAAAAGCAATGGGCGGGAGGTATTGGATTTATTGTGACGATTGGCAAACCATATTACTGGCAGGCAAACACGCAGAAGGAAAAGCAGTTTTTTATTGCCAGCCTCGTCAAGATTTTCACCAAGTACACAGGTGGCAAGACCCCCGAGCTTATTGGATTTGATCAAAAGGAAATGGACCAATTACTAGGCATCTCAACGCGTTCTCTACCACCCTCTCAGACATCGTCACCAGCTGGACCTGGACCATCTCTTCCTTACGGTCAAGCTCAAAGACCGCCAAGACGGGACCCATCACGCGAACCTATGCAGCGCCAACAACCTGTTCGTGAAGCAATGGCTCGTCCCCCTGCTCAGATGTCTCCAGGGGGTTCTTCTACTTACACTTCTCAAACATCACGACCTCAACTTCGGACTCGACGCGAGGATTCGCCCAGTGGAAGTATAGATTCGAATGGCGTGGGGTCCCAGCAGAACCAAGCAACCCTGCGAAGACTAGGGGGCAGTAATCAGAGTCAAGAATCATTCGCAAGGAGCGAAGATTCGGTGAGTTTGCCTCCTCGTTCGCGGGGCGGAATGAATGGTATGCCCAACGCCCCTGGTCGCTTCCAAGATCGAAGCGTGACACCTACTTCCCAACGTGCTACAACGCCGGATAGCGCTTTCTCAAGAGAAAAAGACGCTTCAAACGATGTACCTCCTGTTCCTGCTCCGTTAGCATTGCCTCCAGAACGACGGAGACCTCCTATACCTATTATAGGGGACTCTCGACAGCGAAGTCAAAACTCGAACGACAACATGGTCCCTGCTCCCTTAGTCAGTCCAGGAATGCGCCGGGAAGATCTGAAGCCTCCCGCTCGCAGCAGTGAGCGAACTCAACCTCGTGACTTAGAGGCGACCAGCCCCAATGGACAGTCTGGTTTAAACAAATTTAACTCACCTGAACCCCTTCAAAAAATACCGGATGAGTCCACCAGTAACAACAAAATTCAAAATTCGTCCTTAGACACAGGCAATCCTTCTACCCAAGGTTTACAGGCTCAAGACATCAAAGAAGACAAAAAATCAATGACACCTACTATTCCAATACCTACGGAACCCGAAGTCGAAGAGGAAACGCGCCCTGGACTTGGACCTATGATTAGAAAGAAATCAACAACACCTTCGGAACCAATGTCACCAGAAACGGAGGAAGAAGCTGATTCCCGCCCTGGTCTGGGACCTATGATCAGAAAGAAGAAGTCCAGAGTTGACATCGCCAACACCTTTCTTAAGGCAGCTAAGACAGCAAACTCATTCAACTCTTTCAAACCACGTGCGGGCGGAGCGGCTGAGCGCTTGCGTGAAGCTGCAGCTAAGGCAGCCGAGAAATCACAGGAGGGGCCAGATGGAATTACAGGTGTTGTTCCTGCTCCTTCTCTACTCAGAGGCATCAGTGGCGACAATAACTCGAACGCTTCAACGCCGACCTCAACAACTGTTGAGAAATTATCATCACCGCCTGTAACAAATGGGGGCGTGCCGGAAGTCAAAATTACTGTCCCTCAATCTGATCGACCTAGCAGTCTTGAAGGTCCCATGAATGGTTCGGAGAGCGACTTGGCCGAGAAGGCAAAAGCTAAAGAAGTAAAGCGCCCGAAACCAGCTTCAGAAACTATGCAAAAAGAGCTCGCATCTCTGGATATTGATCCTAGCATCTTAGGTGGGCGGGGCAACGATTTGATTGCAGCTTGGGATCAATTCGGCTGGGTCGGCGAAGGGGTACATACCAAAAATATCGACCAGATGGGAGATGAGATCGAGCGTGAGCTCAACAAAATTCAAGCCGGGGGATGGCTGACGCGTATGGACGAAGAAGACGAAAGAGTAGCGGCTGTTCATGCTGGTCTAGACAAATGTATAGAGGAGTGTGATGAGCTGGACGGCTTGCTGACGTTATATCTTGTGGAGCTTAGCGTAAGTCTTCTCCCCTAACCTACAACTTCTTTCTCTAACGTGAATAGACCTGCAATGAGGATATTGCTTATATTGAAGCTCAATCTCAAGGTCTTCAAGTACAAGCAGCAAATCAAAAGCTTCTTCGTACTGAACTGAAAACTTTACTCGAAACTATCACGATTTCTGACGAGCAGCTTGGAGTTCTCCGTGAAGCCTCTTTGGAGACGTCTCGTGGCCTCGAGCAGATAGAATTATCTCTAGTGGCCTTGTTCAAGGCTATGCTGACTACTGATCCAACACTGGGTCTCTCAGGATCTCGTTCTAGTGAGGATGGTAGTATCGGATCGGGACGCCCCGGTGGACTCGGAAGTAGTGAGTTCAGCAACATGCGAGTGGTTCAAGAGAAGAAGGAAAAATACAAGAATGAGAGTGTAATTTTCCTTCGCCGCCTGAAGCCTTTCTTGCAATTCAAGTTTGCGGCTGCAATTGATGAGACCAGAAAGGCGCTGGAGCGCGAGAAAGGTAGCAGCATCTCAAGAGCAGGCAAGGTTAAGCTCGATTCCCGAAATCACGACCTATCTAGGGATGTTCTCTGGAAATATAGTCCTTTGATGCTGTTCTCACGAGAAGTTGATCGTGTAGAATGGGAGGAGTTGATGAAGAAGTATGAGATGGTGGCGAGACCGTTATATCAAGACGAATTCCGAGATGCTGTTTTCGCATGGAAGCGAATTGGCAGGAAGCCTACCGGTGACGAGAGTGATATTCTATTCACGTCTCAGATTGAGAAGCAAACGGACGGAATTGCTACTACTGCGAGAAAGCTAACAGTTAAGAGGAGTCAGACTCTGGCGAAGAGTTTGAGATCTCCTATTGGGGAAAACAGCAGCAAAACCAATATTGAAAGGGGGTCCGATGGCCGCATTCCACCATGCGAAGTATTTGCAGGTATTTTGGACGAGATGGTTCCAATCATGAGTATGGAGCAAAACTTCATCGTCGAACTCTTCCATGTTACTTCCCTTGAGCAGCACGACTTTCCCGAAGCTGCTACTGCCACACTACCGGACGAGCGACGAGGAGTTGACTTGAAGCGTGCAAGAGTCATGGATCCGAACCGAGATCTTGCAAAACAAGTCATTCAGTCAATGGAGGAGGTTTTCTCATTCTTTCCAGGCGATATGCAATCTCTTGTTGATTGGAGTCTCCAATCAGATCCATTGTAAGTGGGTATCTTCTTATACGTATGACCGAACTAACATCCTGTCAGGCAAGGTGTTGGACTCATCGCTGCCATTGAGCGTAAACTCATCGACTTTGAGGAGTCCAGTCAGGAATTCCTGTCTCGCACTTTCCAAAACATGCACACTCGTCTCGTTGGACTATTCACCAAGTTTCTCGACGATCAGATCCGGGCGATCGAAGACACAAAGGTCAAAATCAAGAAGCGCAAAGGTGTTATTGGGTTCATGCGCATCTTTCCGTCTTTCTCTCTCGCACTGGAGACCATGCTTGCATCGGCTGGCGACCTAGAGATTCGGGAAACTGTGAACCAAGCGTATGCTAGAATCAACAAGGCTATGTTTGAATCACTCAAAGTCATTGCGCGAGAGAATCCTAGTGCCCAGACAGCCGGCGCAGATCCAGAGGATAAAGAAGCTCTCAACTATCAAATTCTTCTGATCGAAAATATGAACCATTACACGGAGGAAGTCAACACCCATTCCAATTCAGTCCTCGAAGATTGGAAACAGAACGCAACCCAGGAGATGGAAGAGCATATGTCGTTATACCTTGGAGCTGTCATTCGACGGCCACTTGGAAAGCTCCTAGATTTCTTAGAAAGTACGGAAAGTCTTATGCTCTCACGACAACCAGGAGAGCCCGCTACCAAGATTTCTGGCATGCCAAGTCATTCCAAGACGACCTTCAAGAAGGTTCTGGCTGGCTATGATTCAAAGGAGATCAGAAAGGGGATCGATATGCTCAAAAAGCGAGTCGAGAAGCACTTTGGAGACGCCGATGATCCAGGTCTCAGCCGCGGTCTCGTTGCAAAGGTGATCCAGAACTGCGAGAAATATTATGAGAAAGTCGAAGACCGGATCTTGACAATTAGCAGAGATGTTTATGATGGAGAAGTCAATGCTGAATGGACGAGAGCTGATGTCTCGAGTGCTTTTAGAAGATAGGGAAAAGTATATATGGATATGATGAGTATTGGAAGATGTGGCTGATCTGGATAATTTCTGCTTTCGTCTGTATTTTGAGCGGAACGTTTTGAGGGCATGGGCGTTTCTATTGCATGGATGGATGGCATTAGGGTTGCATCTATTTGTATCAATTATATGGATATACCAAGAGAATCAAAGGGTTGTGTTGCTGGCTCTAATACATTCATGAGGAACCATTGATCGATACATCGTCAAGATTCAAAGGGTATATTTGTATTGTCTAACTTTTACTGACACATGGTAAATTGCCAGACGTTCCAACACCAAGAGCTTTTGCCGCTCGTGCTCCTTAACTCCATGCGCCACCAGCTTGTAAACGTCCCAAAGCTCCTAAACGATTCATACCAACGCCTTTTCCACATCTACCTTTTCCGCAACCTGCACCATCGTCCCCACAAGCTCCCTCTCTTTATCAGTCAACGGTATCGGAGAGCCACCAACCATGCAACTCATATCCTTCTTCGTAGCCCCCTTCTGCCACTCCGCATCCACCATCCACGCAACCGGGACCTCATACTCCGTCCCATTCACATGTTTATTCTTCAACAAACTCCCATTAAACCAAAACAACTTCTCTCCTTCATCAACATGCGCGATCGTAAACCCACATACATCCTCTTTACCCCCCTTCTCCGTTATATACCCTATCACGGCCGCGTAATGGTCTTCGAACGCGTAGGGCGTACCGCAGAGTTCGAGGCCAAACCACCAAGATTCTTTGTCCCCATACGTCATTTTATAGGTTGTTTCGTCGCGGACCGCTTTGGTGTTTTGCCAGCTCACATGTAAGAGTCCTGTAAATAGCGAAAGGCGCCGTTTATCCAAAACCACAACCCCTGAATCTGCTTCTTCAGCATAATCTTCCATCCAGACGCGTGATTTTAGCAATTGTTGTGAAGGAGTCTGATGTTCCATCTGTTTCTGCCACCATTTATGCCGTTCTTGGAAGGCGTGTTTCCATAGTAGGCGATCGTGGAAGAAGAGTGCGCCGCTGGAGGTGTAGCCGCTGTGGGAGAAGAGGAGCTCGGGGGATTGGAGGAAGACGGCGTCAGCGTCGACGAGTATGACTTGTTCGAAGGTGCTGGCGAGCGCGGCGAAGGGTTTGATGGCCCAGTTTTTTTCGAGCTTCATAGAGTTGTTGTCGAATATGGTTAGGATGTCGAGGAATTTGATGGTGGGATCGAGAGAGGAGAGGGTTTGGCGATCTGAGGGGGGGAGGTCTGCATCCCCTGCGTAGATTATTTGGATTGGGAGGATGGAATGGAGGACTTCGCGCAGGGAGAGGACGAGGTGGCAGGCGTAACGGAAGTCAGTTGTCCCTACTGCCATGACTATTCCACGAGAGCCTGGGGTGTATGATCTTCTCAGTGAGGCAAGTGGGGTCGCATCGTCTGGCTTTGAAGGGTTTCGAAGGAAAGGAAACATCGAAAGGGTAGCATTCTCGATAGACTGGGCATCTTCATTTATTTCTTCCACGTTTTCTGCTGCGGTCAGCCAGCTTGTGATAATTTGAATGCGCTGCCCCAGCTCGCCGAAATGATCCCCGTATTTCGGACCATTGAGAGGATGGTCTATGAAGTATTTCGCAACAGGCGCAACAAGGGATGACGATGAGTGAGTTAGGCCAATCTTCCAGATTTGTGCACCAAAGGGCAGCCCAGGAGTTGAATTCGAAGATACATAAATCCAGAGCACAATGGTGCCAAGTATAGCGGCTGCAAAGATAGAAGTGGAGGGTCTTTTGCGCAACATTAGGGCCGGTGTACCCAGCATGGTCACAATGAAGTGCCCGCAGGGTTGGAAATCCGAATAGCTATAGCTAGACGGGATGAGACATGGAAGGTGATACAGATTGCATAAGGTAATACAAAGATAGAAAATGGGAAACAAGAATTATAAAAATAAAGATGAGGGTCTAGCAAGCAAAAAGATCTAACAAGCAAAAGAGTTAGTTTTTGATGGATGGCAGGTGTCACCTCACGTCATCTATTTGACGAACCGCCGTACAGAGACGTTCAGGGGTATACGCCAAGGTGTTGCGTATGCGCCAAAAGGCTTAGTAGGGCGATCCACTAGATTCGCGTACTAGTCCAATACTACCTAGTACTACTCGTCTACCTCTCCAAGGTGGTGTTAAGCGGCCGATATTGGCCTATGTATAGTTACCTCAAAATTGCAATTTTTATTGATTTTTGATCTTTTATATATATATGTATAATCTAGTAGATCATGGCATTCCATTATTTGTTATAATAATTAAATATTTTAATTGAAAAAAAAATTATATTTAGAACTTAAATATAAATAATTATTGACAGTGGGCAAGGATCAATATCGGACGTTTGATACCGCCCCGGAGAGTCTAGTATCAAGGCGTAAGGATTGCGAGGTGGTGGAGCAAGAGGTGGAACAGACAAAGAGCATTAATATTGGAACTATAGAAGATATCATCATTCAAGGAAGCTTTGAGTACCAGTAAAACAAGCGTTTTCGAGTGAGCGTCCATTTCATTTCAGCACGAAACAATTTCTGTGCATCATCCACAAGGAGAGCGTCCTTCCACAATGGCGCCAATCTATTCCCCATTTCCAGTACGGGAGTCTGGCTACCTTCAAGTCTCCTCTATTCACTCAATTTACTACGAAGATTGTGGTATCGCAACCGGTGTTCCTATCATACACCTGCATGGGGGTCCAGGAGAAGGTAGGGTATATACACATCTGATTATATACTCGTTCAGTTGTACTAATCTTATGACCAAGGAACCGTGGACTCGGATAGACAGTACTTCGACCCAACACACTACCGCAGCATCCTCTTCGACCAGCGTGGCTCTGGCAAATCCCTCCCTTCCGCCTCCCTCGATGACAACACAACCTGGACCCTTGTCGCCGACATTGAAGCACTCCGAAAACACCTAAAAATCGAAAAGTGGATTGTATTTGGCGGCTCGTGGGGCTCAACTTTATCACTAGCGTATTCCCAGAAGCACACCGAGCACTGTATAGGTCTGATCCTCCGTGGGATCTGTACCCTTCGCCGCGAAGAGTTGGAGTGGTTTTACCAGAAGGGCGCGGACAGGTTGTTCCCTGATTATTTTGAGCCGTACAAAGCTTGTATCCCTGAGGCAGAAAGAGGTGATATGATAAAAGCATACTATAAGAGACTCACAGGCGATGATGAGGAGGAGAAGCTGAAATGTGCCGGTGCATGGAGCACCTGGGAGAGTTCAACAGTCGAGTTGATCGTGAACCGGGAATACATTAAAAAAGCAGAGAATCCAAAATGGGCGCTTGCGTTTGCTCGCATTGAGTGCCACTTCTTTGTCAACGCTGGGTGGGTGCGCGATGGGCAATTGATTGAAGAGGCGTATAAGATTAAGCATTTACCGATATTTATTGTGCAGGGCAGATATGATGTTGTTTGTCCGGCAAAGACGAGTTGGGATTTGTATCAGGCACTTGGAGGGAAGGAGAATTCGAATGTAGAGTATTTGGTTATAGCGGATTGTGGGCATAGTGCACATGAGAACAAGATTGAGGAGGCACTGGTAGATGCTGCGGAAAAGTTTAAGGCGCTAAAGATGTAAAGGGGCAATCTGAATTGAAGAAGGTTTGAGAGCAGTAACTGTGCTGAAAGAATCGGAGTCGGGAAACTCTGAGGTAGAATATATTCGGACTGCGACCAATTAACCCTATCGCAATATATAGTAAAGCCGCATTATGTATATAAGACCGTAGAAGTAGTAAATCAGATTAATACACTCATAGATACAATACGTGAAAATTGCTCTGTGTCAATCAATTAATTATTTTTGTTCGCTTCACAGGGACGTCTCTTAGTACTAGTAGCGTTCTTATTACTCTTTGGTGGGAAGTGGATTCGTATTGCAAGTGTGACCAGCAACAAGACTGAACTGATTCTATAGAGAACGAGTTTAGACAGGCTCATTTCGGGCCCTGGTATTGTCTTGCTATCTAGATAATTGGTGCTCGTAAGATTGCCATATCGTCACCATCATCTAGTCATTCGTCCGAAAGATATCTGGTTTAGCATCCTCACATAACTGAATCCCTATATCAATCTCTATGCAGAAGAACTGCGATCTCTCTTCGTTGCACATTCCGGCCAAAAAGAACTCACTATCAATGATTCCAACGATATCAAAAGCAAAGGTGCTTCAACATTTGGGATCGATTGGGGAAAGTTCCCCTTCAAGATGACCAAATTGATAGCAGAGAATATCAAGGATCCGAATTTGAGGGAATGGATCTTGCCTCAGTTTACAACAACTACGACGTCTGATCAGGCGGTGGCAAGTATTTTACTTATAAGAGTACGATGATGTGCGGGATACCGTCTGTGACATTGCTTGGGGAGAGGGAGGATTGGGTCAAGATTGGAGAGAAATTGGAGAGGCTTTTGACGTTTGGTGCAGAGAATGAGGAGTAAGTAACCGCTCTGAAGCAAGCATTGCTTGACCCAATCTTCCGTGTCAAAATCACAGGATGCTAACTCCACAAACATTTACGTGGTACTCACTTCTAAAGCCAATTCTCCGCCGGTTTATAAACCCATTCGATGAACCCGGCTCAGAAAAAACAAAAGATTTGTGGCAAAGTATCTCCAACTATCAAATGGGAAATGGCGTCAGCTTTCTCTCCGGTGAGTCGCCTCCAAATCCTTCGCAATCAAACACTGAACCCCAATATTCATCCTTGTGTCATGGTTGCTGGATCTGTAGTAAGGAAATTGGCCAGTAGTGGAGATATCGTTACGCCAAGCCACGGGTCTCGATCTGGAGTGTCGGCGCGTCGAGAAATAGTGGCGCGTGGAAGGCGTATAGATGGTAAATCTGGGGTCAACGAGGCGGTGGGAGAGTCAGTGGAGGGAAAGGGGAACCCGGGTTCGATACTCTGTAACCTGTATCGGGTTGGTAGAATTTTGAAAAGGCCTGATTGCTTTGTCTAATCATTTGATTGCAGAAAGTTATCTGACAAAGTCTCGTAGTACGAGTTCTTTCTCACCACATTATCAAATGTTCATAAAGTGATAAAGCAAAGTATCAAATCACCTCCGAGGCATCCCGGTTCGCGAATCTGTTGTACTAGTATACCTTACTTTCAATGTCTAGCACTCATCTATACCTCGGAATCAACCCGGCCCGTTCTACCTCACGTTCATTAACACATTTGATTTCATTACCCTAATAATACCCTCTCATTGATACCCAAGAATTGTACAAATGGACTATCGTATAGATTGCGGCACATGAAACGCTCACAGACAATTCGTATAGTTTCGGAAACGCCAAGACTGATTTACACAAGGTATTTTCCTGAAACTTTTGAAACAAACGGATGCACCTCGGATCTTGAGAGCGTCATTTTGTTCGAATTGGTGAGTTCGTCCGAGGGGATCTTGGATGCCCGGGAAGGGGGAGTGTTACTTGTTTGCCACGGGGGGGTGGTGAGGACGGGGTTGAGTGAGGGGAGTCGGCCCGGTTTGGAGGTTGAGGGCCTGGTGCGAAATGAGTTGGACTGGTATGAATCTAGACTCATATTCATAGGTAAATTGTAGCTCATTGTGATCTCGTAAAAAGCATAATTGGGTTAGGGTATCGAATATGCGTTAAGATAAACATGACCAAAGATCTCATCATTGTTAAGTTTTCGGGTAGAAAGAAATACGATGATGGAATTATGGTGGCCATAGATTCTGCTTGCTCACTTTTTTCAGATTTGTCTGAATGATGAGTGAATATAGGCTTTTCTTTCGTGCTTCAAACGATTTCCTTCCATTCTCCCTCTGATCTCGATTATCTCTCGGTCGAGGTCGCTCACACTCTCTCTCCCACCTCACTCACCTCCTCAATCCCATCACTCTCTCCCTACTCTGAACTTTCTCCCAAGACCAAAAGTCTCGCATCTCCAAACATGATCACAACCTCCCTAAGCTTCAAACCCTTCGTCCCAAGCCAGAAAAAAATACACCGCGGCCAGAAATATCAAATCATATCACGCGTTCACGATATAGAATTTCCGGCACAGATTATCCATTGTGGAACCCATTCTGAACAATGCCATGAGCCTTGATTTTCACGTCAAATTAGAGACTGAACTTGTGGCAGGAAAATTGGGGAGCTGGCGCTTTACTACTGATCTAGCCAACTAAGATGAAGAGGCTTATAACCATACCTACAATGCTCTATGGCATTTGTGTACGGCGCCCGACTACATCGAGCATGTAGCTTCTGAAGATGGCGATGGCAAAGCACCAGCAGTTTAGGATGACGTTAATCTTCAACTGAGTGTTTGTGTCGATGATTCCTGCAAGAGAAAGGTCTTTGCCCAGGTAGAAGCTAGGAAGTATCAGAAGAGATCGACTGAGTTCAATTATTGTTCGGTGTACTCAAGAGAAAACGAAGTTTCCGAGGAGTTCGACCATTACACCAAATGAAACAAGAATTGCCAGTATTTTTCGTTTGGCTGGTGTAGAAACGATTTTTCTCCAGGGATTTTCGTGTTATAGTTCTTTCTCTCTGGCTAGCGCTCCTTTGATTTCACGACCCGTTTCCTCAACGCTCCCAGCATTGCTCACACCTTGAGATATGGCCGAGACTTCTTGTGCATGCTCATATTGGAACAGTCGCTCTTCATACTTCAGCAACGGTTGACGGTATGGGATTCGCTCATCCCATCTTTCAATTTCGTGTTTGAAAGCATAGGTATCTTCCCTATTTCTTTATCTGCATTTCTGGGGGGTAGCAAGGTCTATTTTCGAAGATAATCTGGGTATTCCTCAGCTGGGTCTATTGTCAGCCATGGAGTCCCGCTTTCTTCTCCAGCCCCACTTTGGCCAACCTCCACGACAATGATGTGATACCTATTCGACAATATATTTTCCAAAAAAGAATATATTAGAGAATACGACAGTTGTGAGATGTTAAGAAATCAGTTTAGGGTCTCCGAACTCCAGCCCTCATTTCCCCAGGGAACTTCTTCGCCGCTAAGTGATTGTCAAAATGCCATCAAGAGCTGTAAGATAACTTGTTCGGCCAGAGCTAAGCATGGTGAGCAAATCCATGATTCCATCCTCGACTCCGAGGTCATAGATAGGGATGAATTGAAAACGACTATAGGAATAAAATGAAAGGGAAAGGCAATTTCGCGCGAGTAACTCTCGATATCGCTCTCATGGCTTGAGGTTAGCTGTGACGATGCCCGCTTATTGAACGTTACTGCTACACTCTACGATTGAAAAGAAGACCCCCTTCCCTCTTTCCCTCGCAAGCCCTACCTTCCGACAAATAAACGCGGTAGGCGCGGCAGTTCAGCCTCACAGCCCCCCCTCCACATTCCACGCCTATCTCCGACGAATCGTGGCTGAGCATCACGACGTGAATCCTTCATAATGCAAACGAGGAAGCCTTGACGAAGGCAGATACCGTTTAAGAGAAATTAACTTGACGTCAACAGAACGGGGCAAGCGTACTCGGTCGGAGATGATGAGAGGCTTGGACGGCAGGAGTTCACTGCGGCTGTAACTCAGCCGCGCCGAGGTGCCGTCACTTGATACTAGTATCGCGTTTTTGACGCCTTTGAAGGCAAATTTGCTCGTGTATCCTATTGCTACGATACGATAAGACCTCGAAGCGCCTTGGATGAGACGACTTTAGCTGGTCTGAGGCATCGTGGACCATGGGAAGGAACGTTGGGTTCAGCCACGCCGAGACCTTGCGTCGCTGGGTCTTCGAGAAGCGGGGCTGGTATAGAAGTATCCATATCATGACGACTGACTGCGAAGAGAAGGCTGGAGGGAAGGGAGGTTGAGAATGGGGGGGTTGGTGGTTGGATTGTGAGTGACGTTGAAAGGGGGCGGGGATGTAGATCGCGAGGGAGGATAATTTGAAAGAGTGATGTATCGCTAAACAAGAATTAGGTATATCACTGTTTCTGTCCGTCCATACATCAACTGATGGAAATTAAAAGCAAGTTGCGCAAGAAATTTCTACTTTGGATTTGGTTGAGGTTTCCTCAGGTGACCAACACAACACGTGACCATGCCCCCCTTTTAATTCGCATGAGAGTTCGGCAAACTGAGGTGGTTCTGATGAAGGTTGAATTTCTCGCAACCAGCACAAATCACAACAAACCACAGGACATTTTGAAGAACATCAAGATACTTTAAAGATTTATGCATTGTAAAGAGTAGTCTCTTATCATAAAAGCAAACTATGTATCCAGCCTAGACCAACCAAGGTCAAAGCGCCAAGTACTCCATTATGCTCCGCTAGTAAACTCCACCCAAATACTCCCCCCAAATCTGTCCTCGTGTAACTCCGGTTTTATGCATGTAGGACATAATCTCCAGCTCGAACCTCTATGAACATAAGATTATGTTCCCGTCATATGGGTGTCATTCTATGCAACAACAAAGGAAATTCGTGCGTATAATCATCAGACCTTCTGCTGGCCTCCATTAAGGAATCTTGAAAAGATTCCGGTGCGTGCCTTTTTGGTCGGCTTCCCCTCCGCTGTCTCTCGTTCAATTTCGTAAGGTAGCATGCCATGCTTCTCTCCATGCTGACCTGCTATTTGTACATGTACAATGTCGGGAACGACGTGGGTGGGACTGGCGCTGTAGTGACCAGGTAATCCATCGTACGACATATACTCCATCTCATCTCCATAACTACCAACAGATGATGCTGGGGTACCAGTCCTTGAGATAGATGAGACGTATGATGATGCCGAAGACATCGATACTGAGTCGACGGTGCCACTGCGAGTGAGCTCGGGGACTTCGCTGGAAGAGGGTGGTGTGGCGTATCGTGAGACAGGTCGAATGATGGTGCCGGTCGGGTCGACGTAATGACCGTTGTGGATTGAAGCATACTCCTTCTCGTAGTTGCCATAGTAGTGACCAGCTTGCTGTTGCTGAATACGAGCCATCATCTCCTCTTCCATTCTCTTCTGCTCCCTCAATGCATTCTTTCTGGTCTCCTTCATGCGAGCAATCTCTTCTTGTCGCTCAATCTCATCCCGGATTGGTGCGAGAAAGGGGTCGAGGTGGGTGTAGAGATCATCTTCAGAGATGTTGAGATCCCAGTCGAGGAGGAAGAGAAGTTGTTTTTCCATTAGGTTTACTTCAGTACGTGAGAAGCCAAATGGTTCGAACCCGCGAACGTTCGAGTACTCAGCCCAATGTTTGTTCTTTGGTGAAGAGTCGTTGAGAAATTTGGCAGAGAGAATTAGAGCTGCAAGGAATATTCGGTGTACAGTACATCTCAACCCCTTAGCGACCGGTGGCAACTTCTGCTTCAATCTCTCGAGATAGACCAAAGAAGTCATTAACGTCGGGACTTGGACGTTGGACTTTCGGCAAAGCGAGGTGATGAAGCGTTCGAGTGAGGGAAGATCAGGCTGAGACTTGCTGGGGTCGTATGGAGGGGTGTGAGGTGGAGAGGGAGGTAATTGATGACCTGCACCAGCTTGAGGTGAGGTAGGTTCGCATTGAATTACTTCTTGCGCCTTGATAGCAAGATAAGATATCATTTGTGAGTTGACGGGCATGTAGATGAAGTGCTCGAGAGCAGCCTCGTTCAAGGGTCGTGATACGGAAGGCATGATTGGATGATCAACGAATGTGTACGATGATTGCTGGAGATCGTTGGAGTTTGAAGTGGGATGTAGAGTAGATAAAGATATCGTGAAGACCAGGAATTGGTAACGTTATAATGGTAGGTATTGTCCCTATTGTTGTATTGTGGGATGGTAGACACTGGCCTATTGTGAGGCTAAGCGAAAGGCTGACGTGAAAGGCTGTAGATTTTGGGATTGTATGAGTTATTGTCGAGTAACAATTGGGAAGCGAAGGAATTAATTGGTCGCCTGACTCAAAGTGAATGGGCAAGAATAATCCTCGAGGAATCTGGGGTAGAGTCTCGTGCGAGGTGTTGAGGATTGTAAGTTATCCCGACCAGCGGAAGAAAATCCAAGAATCCTGAGCTTAATGAGTGGAAATTCCGTTCAACTCAACTGGTGAGGTTGAACTGGGAAAAGGCTGCGAAGGATGGCGATGCTGGCGCGGCGGATGCTGAGTCGAGATGTATTAATGCGAAAGAAGCCTCGCTTACAGCCTGGTGAGAGCCTGAAGGATGAGCCCCGGGCTGTACCTGATTTGCGATTGATTACTTTTCAAGGACCGTCGGAATAGTTGCAATAAGAAACAGAAAACACGAGCACGGTCGATGGCGAACACGAGCGATGGAATTAATCGTGGAGACGCACAGACTGGCAGTTTGACAGGTCGACTATTGTGGAAAAAACGAGGGTCGGTAGGAGGCGAAGGTCTGAGTGTTTCGTTTCGTGAGGTCGTAGATAATGTACTCCTGGGGGATTTGTGACTGTTCGACTCTGCACTCCTTTTTTTTTTGTTGCTTCGACGGCCCGGCGGTCGAAAGCGTTTTCGGAGGGTGAGGTGAGGAGAGGGGGAAAAGGGGAGGATGGAAGTAAGTAAGTCGTCGTCGGTGATAATCCTGAGCACTGAGAAGAAAGGAGAGACTTTCGCGGGTCTGCTCGATTATATGTAATGGTATGTAGGTATGGGGGTGGCCCGGTGAGAACAACCCAATAGGGATGACAGGCTGGGTAATGGTTGTTTAAGGTCAGGGACAACTTTACACTGGCACTTAATGGTTTCTATCGCGCAGCTCCGGGTCCCTAACTTCGTATGCCAGGTCCACGATTTATTTTGGTCCCCCAGTAAGGAATTCGCGGGTTTACTGGCAGATGGTTGGACGAGGTTGGCTGCGACCAAATGTCCGGCTCGCGATGCTCCCCCTTTAGGCGCTGAGAGGGGAATGCTGATTGCCCCTCGTTTCCACAAGCAGTCAAGGATGCTGGCCCCAAGGAGTTTCAGCCCACCGAACAAGGATCCCCAATGGATGATCGACTGGCCGTGGAGGGGGGCGATTGATTTGTCTGTAAGGTGCAGCCCCCCGTGGCACTTGAGATTGCGCGCTCGTCCTGTGCTCGTTTGATGTTTCTTCTCTCCCGCCTCGCTGCGTTGGTTGGCACCTATTGTTCAGATGAAAATACTCTGATGTTGGCTTCTCCTCTGTGGCCGTTTCGTTCGTCGCTTCGTTGACCCTTCCTTTTCGCCCAAAGCCAATGGGAGTTTCGATGTAAGGTGTCGCGATGCTTCTGAAACGAGGAATCCGGTCTTTGAGCCTACCCAATCTCACACATTCAAAAAATCGAATATGTATCGTCGAAAGCGTGCAGATGCAATATGTACTGACGCAGGAGTCGAGAGTAGAGTATGAGAAGGGTTTTCCGTCGAGGGCGTGGACGGAACAATGTATTATGTTATGCAATGGAGGGGGCAGGTTGGATATATCACCGCCAGTTATGATCGTCAAGTAGATGATTGAACGGTGTGGAAAGTGTGAATGAGTTGTTCATGTAGATGACAACGATGAATGTGATTTTTTTACAACGGTCATCCTCCACTGCCAACCATCACGAAGTAATGTCCCTGTATATCTGTAGAGGTCAGTAGCAAGAATGGCCACACATGATTCACGATGCTGCTGATCAATCCCCGCCTCCGAGAGCCATGCGTTGCGCAAGATCATTATGCATTTGACGAGATGGCTGGCGAAGAAGGCAGTATGGCCACCTGATTATTACGAGTGAACGAGGCTTTGCAACCACCATCGTCGTCATGAGCGCCTCCCGAGGCGAGGCCATGAGAAAAGTCAAATAAATTGCGGAGCATGTCGAGGGGGGCCAAGCCATACCGATTCGTAAGTATTTTTGGAGGGTTGCTTGTTCATGCTTGCTGCGACCATTTATTTATGTCCATCACCAACGCAGCTGAGTTGATCTAGGCCTTGACTGGACTTTGCCTGCACTTTTACCTGGACTTTGCCTGGACTACGCCTGGACTTCGCTGTCTCGGCAATAGCGAATCCACGATGATTAACAAGCTTAAGTGTTGTGGCTGAGGCCCAGCCTGGGAATTTAAGAAGTGATGCCCGCATTCTGTGCAGATCCCGAAGTGCAAGCCTTCATTGGTGAGAAGCACCGCACTGGTGAAACATCATCTACAATGGACAATCTTCACTCTTCACTCCACCACTCTCCACTCTCCACTCTCCACTCTTCACTGCCACCCAAATCTCGACTGCTCCTCCTGTTCGCTGAGGTTTCGAGGAGTAAGACCAAAAAGGCTGAGAATTCTTGTTGGAGAAATAAGCTGTGCCTGTCATCTACGTGAAGACGAATCAGCTCTCTCTAGGCATCACTGATTACCTCTACAGGTACAGTACTGGATGAAGCATTCGTCGAGTTGGGATACCTAGCTAGTACTGCCACACCTACACGGTGTCGGTCTCTTCAGCAGGACCGGTCAAGTCTGGAATGTCTCAAGTATTCAACCGGCTACCCCGATCAAACACTTTCAACGCTTGTTCCCTTCAATTTGACTCCGCGGCTCTTTGCATTTCACGATGCTCCCCATCTCTCATTTGTTTCATGCCTTCCACTTCCACTGGGAGTCCAGCGTTGAAGAGCGAGACGCTGCTGTGCCTGAAGGATGCTAATGGGCGGCTACAGAAGGAGGCTGAGCCGTCCAGCGTCTACGGCGCGGCAACCCTCGTTCGACGAAGCGCTTGGTTCACACCCACCCACCGCCCAGAAAGCGCTACGAGACTCATTCTCATTCAAAAGCCCGTATAATTCATTCCAAGAAGCGCCAGAGTCATGAATGCTTGCATCGCTGAGTCTCAAACGTGTTTTGCAATTGAAATTTGAGTCACCGAAATTTTTGGTATATCATGTGCATTTTCGTGGGCACTTCCTTCGATTCCTGAAGGCTCTTTATTACTGCTTCGTAATCCCACCATGATCCAACAATTTTCTTTCGTCTCGTGCATCAGGACCCAAAGCTTCGTCAAGGAGCCTCAATGCTTTCTTTAGTTTCGCATCATAGACCAGGATCGATTGGGAAGTCTTCCATCGAGCCTCAATGGCGTCGTGATTCTTCTTATTGCTAGTTTGGTCAAATTTTGGCTCTGTCGTCGACGTCACTTCCCCGTATGCTCCTCTCAAAGCTTTTCTGCAAGGAAGACAGGAGGCTTGAATGCTTCATCCCATCAGGTGACGACGCCAAAGATCCTCTCGTGACTTCACTACTCAGGCCTCGACCACATTGCGGGATTCCCAGGAAGCCGATGGGACTTGTCGTCGGGGCAACAGTATCTTGTGTTACGCTTCTCGTCATGAGGATCTCAGGGAAGTGCTGTTCTCAAGTGATGATCGCTGGCTCCACTCCTGAAACTATGGACCTTCCGCTGTCTCCCCATTGTCTGCCTTGTGGGCCATTCCTAACGACATTTGCCGTTGGAAGGCATTGAAGTTTCGAGGACTCGACAGCTTCAAGGTCTCCACAAATTCCATACTGGATTTATTGTGACTATTTCCATCTCATGCTATCGCCATTACTCCTTCCTTGGATTCTTTCTCATGCCTCGTGGGCCATCCCTCACAACAATTGCCGTTGGAAGGCATCAAAGACTCAACAGC
>Ga0182030_10004554_pt1 | contig 29544 bp, 21 predicted proteins | sample 812S3MmetaG_FD_121299 | JGI IMG/M metagenome (GOLD analysis project Ga0182030, IMG submission 121299) | Permafrost microbial communities from Stordalen Mire, Sweden - 812S3M metaG (Illumina Assembly) | ecosystem: Environmental > Terrestrial > Soil > Wetlands > Permafrost | place: Sweden...
ACTACAGGTGGTTTCGGGCCTTTAGCATCTACACTGCCTGGCACAGCACCAGATTCACCAGGTCTTGGCGGCACCGGTGCAGGTCTAAACTCTGCAGGCGGCTGCGCGCCTTCTACTACAGGTGATTTCGGGCCTTTAGCGTCTACACTGCCTGACGCAGCAGCAGGTTCCGCAGATCTTGGCGGCCCTGATTTGTTGATATCGGCTGCAGGTGCACCCTCTTTCGGCAGAGTAGCTGTTGGCTGCAGAAGCTCTCGCGCAGGAGCTGGGGTTGGTAATGCACCGTCCTTATTCTGACCAGATTTTGCCGCATCTGATTGCCTAATGCCACCGACATTACGCTGCGGATCTAGGTTATCTCCTCGGCCTGTAGCATCGACAACTCGTCCCGGAGGTGAACCGCTGCCTGAAGCAAGTGGAGTGGGAGGGACGGCCGGCGCTTGCGCAGATTTGTCGTTAGAAGGCGAAGAAAGCTTATCCAGCGAGGAGTTCGCCTGCCTTTCGGGAGCAGCCGCAATAACTTGGGCTGGAGCCGCTGCTAAAACATCTTTCGCGGGAGGCTGTCCTCCTGGTGCCGCATCCCTCACCGGAGCTTGAGCCACTGGCAGGACGTCTTTCTGAGCAGTCGTTCGGGTAATATCTGATTGTTTGCCGTCATTGAGTACCCGTTGCGGATCACCGCCCGCGGTATCAGGTTTGCGACCGCTTTCATCAACTCTTCCTGTTGCAGGATTACTGCTTGCAGCAAGAGGCAATGCATTAGCCGCAGTAGGCACTGGTGCGGCTTTGTCCATTGCGGCTTTATCAGGTGTCGAGGACGATGCTCTTTCTGGAGGAGCTGCAACAACTGGCGGTGGGGGGGTATCTCCTGATCTCGCTACGACCGACTTCATCTCGGAAGGGGGTTTGATTTCATCAGTCCTTGCCGAGCCTGGATTACCAACTGCACCAAGCGGCTGCTGATTAGCCATGGCAGTTTCACTGACAGATCTTTCCGCGTTTTGCGACTGCACCGATCTTTCCGGTGCAGCGGCAGCCCCTTGCGGCTGTGGCGAACCATCGGGTGGTTTGGCTACGGGCGCGCGACCCTCGACGGTATCTGGATTTGTAATGCCGCGACTAGCTTCCGAAGCGCTCTGTATTCTTGATATCACTGGTTCGGACTTTGCTGCCACCTTTTGAGGGTCAGCTGAGGCCGTAGCAGCTGCTGCTGCATCAGAAGGATTAGCCTTTAGTCCAGTCTGACCTGCTTCTGTTCGCCCCAGCGCATCTGAACTAGGCTGCGCATTCTCCGCTCGCGCGGAAGGAGCGACTTCGGAGCCAGTTAAACTGAGACCTGGCGGCTTCGCGTCGGTCATTCCCTTCATCGCATCAGGCTGCGCCAAAGCCCCTGTCTTTGTGTCCGACTGCGCGTTGATAGGGTTTTGATCTCTTGTTATCTTCGCGTCTGTAGTGACCTGACCATCACTAGCTCTCGTAAGAGTAACAGTGTTATTCTCTGGATTGTTCTTGACCGCATAAGTGTCTTTGCCATCCGCGGTTTTGAATATAGCACCGCCAGTCTCAGTAGTGTAAAGCAATCCTTTTTGACCGCCTATATCGGCTCCAATCCCTGGCGTTGCGCCCACCGAGTCCAGGCGGGTTGTCAGCGCCTTATTGTCGGCATTGCCTGGTTCTGGAATAGTGTAGCTGGGAGATTCGTTGGCTAACTTATTCCCAGCGTCACCGGCAACCTCTGGTTTCCCAGCTTGTTCTAGAGGAGTCGGAGGCTTATTCGCTTCGACTTTTGGGGGATTAACTTCACGGACAGCTGCATTATCAACCACGACAAAAAACCTCTTCGGTCCGCAAAAATCTGTAAGCCATCACTCAATAAAAGTAGTAATTTTCTCGACTGGCAACAGCCATCGCTTCCTATTTATACCCATCAGACGGGGCTTTGAGCAGCAATGCCAGTGCCCGTTCACATATATACAGATTAATGCCGATTTGGACATGCATAACAAAAACGTACAGAAAAATGATATGGCTGCCACGTCCCTCTTGTCAACGCGTTTCACGCTGTGATCATACGATTATTCGATTTTCTGTCCAGAATTTTGGGCCGCCGTATACAAGTAGACACGGTTCAAAATTGGGGATGAAAAAATTCAATGGGCAATCATTTAGAACAAATATCTGAAGGGCGCATGCGCTACACGGTAAAAGCCGGTGATACACCCGGTAATATTGCCAGTCGTATGCTCGGAGACGTAAGGTATGCAGACCTAATTGTGACTATCAACCGGGTCTACACCGTGCTCGATGAAACAGCATTGGGAGTCCAAACCCGGTTCATCACACAGGCGAGAATTGAACTTCCTAGTAATGCCGAGATGCAAATCTACAGTCGTCACTACTTTAATGCCTGGACGGCCACCAAAAAATCATGGATTGAAGAATCGGCGACGTCAGTTTCGTCCTTTCTCGGTAAAATGCGCGAGGCTGCTCATTTCGGTGCCGGAAAATTGAATCCTCATTCCAATCCGCTCAGTTTCAGAATTAACAGCAAAGCTACGCGCATAAGTTGTCAGAAACAACTGGACTGTGCACCAAGCAATGGCACCACATTTAATGGCATTGAGCAGTATATTTCAGCTCATATATCATCTGCTATGAATAATCAGGCAACTGATACGCCTATGCAGAATCAACAAAGACTTTTTGACGCCTTCATAAATGGCGCCCATTAAAAGCCAGTTAGTATCCGCTTTCGTTGCCTGATTCTTTGAGACCTAATTCGCCATCTAATTTGTCGATTACCTCGGCGAGCATTATGCGCGACATACATTGACCGGGGTCACCTGGATTAGTGAAGCGACAGACCTTCACATCATGACATTCACATTTGTCACTTTGATCGAGCACCAGATCCATACAACCAAAAGGACCGCTGCGTTCAGGAAAAGTGGGGCCGTACAACCCGATCACTCTCGCTCCGACAGCTACCGACATATGAGCCGGTCCCGTGTCACCGCTAACTATGACTTTGCAGCGCTTCAAAATAGCGGCAGTCTCAGAAAGCGAAAGTCTTCCGACGAGATTCAGACACTTGCCATCGACTGAATCATTGAGGGCCTTCGCCAGATCAACTTCATCATTACCGCCCACAAGCACCGGAAGATATTTTTTCAAACCGAAAATATGTTCGAGCAGATATGTCCAGCATTCAAACACCCAGGCGCGATGGGGCCGAATCCTGCCCACACCGGCGACGATACCAATCAAAGGATACGACAGCATGTCATGTTCTTCGAGTATCCGATCAAGAACTGCATCAGCAACAGCATCTGGAAATATTGTCGGAAAAAGATTATCTGGAATTTCTGGACAGATGGGTCTGACGGTATCAAGAAAATTCTCGGCAGCATGCCGGATAGGCCGAGCATTGGCGTCTTGTTTGACATATCGCAAAGTTTTGACGCCACTAAACAGTGTCATCAATTTGCTTTTGTTTGAATTGGTCAAATCGATAAAAAGATCCGGCCTGAACTGAGAAAAAGTTTTGGCTAAATCAAAAACACTGGCATCGCGGTTGTAATCTATGACCTCATCGATACTCGGACACAGCCCAAGCAATATATCTTTGAGCATGGGATGCGTCCAGTAAGTGATGTGGGCGCCTGGATAATTCAATTTCAAAGCGGCTGAAACAGGCGTGGCCAGTAGCGTATCGCCGATTGCACCAGCATGAAGGATGAGGATGTTCCCGAAAGATTCCATTATTGGTTAGGCTTCACTAGACTTATTGCGCGCATCAATTATCATAGAGTCTGTTATGAATAATGATGTCTATTTTGTATTAGGTTGGCCGCAGCCCTCAGGGAAAGTAGCAATACTTTGCCGTTCCCGTGGCGAAAATCCTGGTCCTGCTTACTGCTGGACTAAGAGAGAAGCGATACATCTTCGCACTAGATTAGCAAATGATCGCCGCGGTGAGGAAAATCCCACAGCACGTAGAATCATTCGACAGCTTCTAGTTTACAAGTATTTATCGCATATGCCACTGAGCTGGAGACAAGGTGAACTTTGGGTTTATCTTGATCCTGACTATTTGGAACCAGTCGAAGCAACAGCTTAGATTCAAACAGGGTCAGCAGTCGCAAGACTCACACGCACGACGTGCGCTGTAATTGTTCGCCTCATTAACCCGCCTTTAATCCTTCCTTAACCACGAGCTGCTATTAAACACTCAGTTTGTTCACAGGCGAACATTCTAGGGCGCCCGTTGCAAGAGCGATTTACCAACGTATATGGACACAGAAACTATTGTTGCTATCTTCGCGATCATCCTCGCGCTGGGCTTTGACTTTGTTAATGGCTTTCACGATACGGCTAATGCCGTAGCGACAATCATTTATACGAAATCGCTAAAACCGATGGTGGCCATTGTCATGAGCGGCTGTCTTAACTTCCTGGGCGCGCTTTTGGTCGGCACCGCCGTTGCCAAGGTCATCACAAAAATCATTCCCGCTGACGCAGTCACACTACCAGTGGTAGTGGCAGTCCTCATTGCCGCCCTCGTTTGGAATCTCATTACGTGGTGGTTCGGCATTCCAGTCAGCTCTTCACACTGCCTCATCGCAAGCCTCTTTGGCGCTGGCTTAACAGCAGCCGGGATGAGCGGAAAAGATATGTTTGGAGGAGTGGACTGGCACGAATTGTGGAAAGTTATAACCGCTTTATTTGTCTCGCCCATCATAGGTTTCGGTGCGGGCGCGCTTTTGACCTGGGTGACATTGAAATTGTCCGGGGAAAAAGAAAGAGTCAAAAATCCAGACGGAAGCAAGAATGAAAAATATCCAAGCATAATGCGCTGGTTGCATATCATCGCGAGCGCCTCAGTCAGCTTCAGCCACGGCAGTAACGATGGTCAAAAAACCATGGGCATCGTCACTCTCATTCTTGCTACTCACTTTGCCCAATTCGGTTATAAAGCTGATGTCGTGCCTTTCTGGGTAATGGCAGCAGCAGCCTTAGCCATGGCGATGGGGACTATCATTGGCGGCTGGCGGGTAATCCGTACAGTGGGCACCAAAATCAGCCGTGAACGCTTAAGTCACTCGCAGGGATTTGGTGCCTCAATGAGCACCGCCCTGATTATTCTCGCTGCTTCGCACATTGGCGCTCCAATCAGTACCACACACACGTTAAGCTCTGCTGTCGCCGGCGGAACGATACCAGCCTATGGTGCGCAAAAGTTAAACACCCAGACCTTAAAATTGCTGGCCACTGCATGGATCCTTACAATTCCAATAGCAGCAATTTTGGCATCAGTAAGCTACGCTTTACTAAGAATTACCTGGCATCCATAATTGGGAGTTCGTCGATGAAGTTTGTCGTGGCCTTCAGCAGTCCTAAGCGCAGCGAAAAAACTGTGCGCCTGGCTGCTGCACAGGCAAAAGCCCTGGATGCTGAACTCATACTTTTAAGAATCGTGCCCGATCCAGTCAAAGTGGGTGTCGTCGCCCAATTGATTTCAACGGATCGTCCATACAATACTGCGACCAGACAGGTCGAAACTATTGTCGAAAAGCTTCGCTCCGAAGGCGTCAATGCCTCAGGTATGGTTAAAATTGGGCAGGTGGCCAAAGGCATCGTTTCCACCATCCAAGATTTGCACGCCGACCTTTTATTTCTCGGCACATCCGGAACGGGCACCAAAAAACTTTTTGCGCTCGCTCAAGATCCAATTGCCCGCTACGTCTTCGACCACTGTCCGATTTCTGTGTGCTTTGTGCGTGGTGACATTAACATCGGTTCAGCCGGCACTGAACTTGTTGGAGACACTACAAACGTCGTGGACGTGGTGAGTGAAGAAGTGCACGCTGAAGAAATTCGAGAGAGCAGCGAAGATCAGCATTCTGATAATCCAGATTAGCGCATCAAAAATTTGGACTTTGCGGGCAGATAAACTTCATCAAGATGGCGCACAATGCGCATTGGCGGCAGGCATTCCAGAATTGCCCGACCGTATGCTTTGCTAGTCATGCGCGGATCTAAAATTGCCACCATTCCTCTATCGGTGCTGGTGCGAATCAATCGGCCCAGCCCCTGCTTTAAACGCATTGTGGCATGAGGCAAAGCGAGGTCCTTAAACCAGCTGCGTCCAGCCGAATCCTCTTTTAAAGCGTCGCAACGCGCTTCGTAAACTGGATCATCGGGCACCTGAAAAGGAATGCGATCGATAATGACGCAGCTCAACTGATCACCATCAATTGATACTCCTTCCCAGAAACTGGAAGTACCAAAAAGAACGGCCGATTCAGTTGCTTTGAACCATTCAATTAACTTCAGCCGCGGCATATCGCCTTGTTTCATGCAGGGATAAGCCAAATTTGGTCCAATCATATCGAACACCGCGTTCATTGATGCGCGGCTAGTGAACAACACAAAAGCGCGTCCTTCACTAACTTCTAGAATTCGCTCGATTTCATCAGCTGCACGCGGCAGAAATTCTTTTTGATTGGGCTCAGGCATTTTCTGAGGCAAATAAATGCAAGCTTGTTGCGCATAATCAAACGGGCTTGGAACCTGGCTTTGAATGACCTTGTCGAGCCCGATGGTGCGCTTGAAATAATCGAAAGGATCTTCGCCGACGGTGGCAAGAGTGGCCGACATCCACACCGATGAAGTGAGACCATCTTTTTCGAGCAAATGATTTCTCAAAAAAGTTGAAGGATCAAGGGGTGCTGCAATGACGGCAATGCGCGAGCCAGACAAATCATTTCGTTCAATCCAGATAACCCAGTTGGGGTCTGGCTTGGCCAGATAATCGAGAAGGGTAAGATAAGCGTTCAGCGTGCTTACGATGGACTTCGCTTTTAATTTGGCCTTCTCACGCGACTGATCGACATCAAGGTAATTTTCGAAAGTTTGTTCTTCCAGCCAACGCTTAAGCAAGTGCAATGTATCGGCCAATTCAGCGGCTTCTTCAATCGGCTTGCGCACTCTGGTGCGAGCATATTGGGAGGAAAGATTGAGGTGCTGAAAGAACGCAAAACCCTGACTCTCAATCTCATGAATGATACCAGCTGGTGCGCTGACTTTCTTAATAGCCTTGGTGCACAACGCCCGCAAGCCGCGATTGCTCAAACTCAAACTGAAAGCATTTGTGGCAACATCTGGCAGATGATGAGCCTCATCGACGATCAATAAATCATAGGCAGGCAGAATGTTTCCCATGGAAGCCGCATCAGCCAGCAAGAGAGCATGATTAACGATGATAATGTCGGCTTTGTCCGCCTGCCTGCGCGAATCGAAATAAAAGCAATTGTTATATTGCGGACAGCGATTACGCAAACAATCGTCAGAATCAGAGTTGACTTCATTCCAGACTTCGTAATGAGGCACGAAGTCCAGTTCTGAGACATCACCACTGTCGGTATCACTGACCCACTGGATCAGTCTGTCATCAACGCCATACTCTTTGATGTAATCATCCCAGCGTCTGATGCCCAGAAAGTTTGAACGCCCCTTCATCAGAGAAACCTGAATCTCAAAAGGCAAAATTTTCTGCAGGGCTGGTATGTCTTTATTGATGTACTGTTCTTGCAACGAAATTGTGTTCGTTGAAATCACTACTTTTTTATGTGACAAAGCAGCCGGGATCAAAGCGGCAAAAGATTTGCCGGTTCCTGTGCCTGCTTCGAACAAGCCGGTTTTACCAAGCGCAAATGTTCTCTCTATATCGAGAGCCAGATCTAATTGCTGAAAACGATGCTCATACCCCTCTAATTGCTCAGCCAGGCGAGCAAAAATGTCGGTGGTATTTAGACTCGCTGCAACAAATTCATCAGGCACTTATTGCTGTACGGCACCAGTAGGAGCAGAGGCAATCTGTCCGGCAGGATGGTATTCAGGCAAATTCAATTTCTGTCCGAGATTAAGCACATTAGCACTACGCATGCCATTGGCTTTGACGATTTCATCGAGCAATCGCGGACTGACTCGTTTGTAATTCTTGTAGGCGATTCCAGCGAGTGTATCGCCAGCTTGCACCTGATATTGCGGAGCCGATGGGATCAAAGCTTCACCAACTGCTACTGTAGATGATTGGCTGCTTGGTTGTGACGCCACTGCTGGAGCAACAGCAACAACTGTCTTGTTATCAACTTTGTTGTTAGCGACAACCCAGCTATTGATTGAAAATGCAGCGAAAACACCAACTAAGGATATTGCGGCGCCGCCAGCAAAACCGATAGTCAGGTAGAAACTTGGTCCGCGTTTTGGCTTGGGCGTGAAATCATGATGGTCTTGATGTACACCGGGCCAGAGGGCTTCCAGCTCATCCGACTTAGGGGCTTCGGACTCGATCGGTGGCAAATTAGACATTTGTTCTTCCATAGTTTTCTGATTGAACATGCGAGACGCCATGCGCGCGGCAGCATTGTCTCTATTGGGCATTTGAGCATCTCTCAAGAATTCTGGAACGGAATCAAACTGTAGTGAATCCTGTTCGCTATCTATTGTCGCAGTCATCTCTGTTAACGCCACTGGAATACCTTCTCAACCACGAAGTGTGTAAAAAACGCGTTGTTCATACGAACGCCAGCTGAACCGGTCTGAACCGACCGCCGCTGCATATTATCCAAATTCGCGCTATAAAGTCAAACCAGGTAGCAGAGCCAGCAAAACCAAACAGAGCCGGGTTCTTCAGCGATGCACCATAATTTAAGAAGCTCGGGAACGTCAACCTGTGAGGGTTAGAGCACTGCGACATTAATTAAACGACAAGCTCTTGCCATGTTTACAATCCTCTGTTTAAGCGCTTCTATGCTGATGACGCCCGTTACATACAACACAAAGCATCCCGAAAAGACTGGTAGCAAAGCCATTGCGCGCACTTGGCAAGCAAATACGACGCTATCTTATACATACGTCAATCAATCAGAATGGATATAAAGCATTACTGATTATTCGTTAAGTTAGACCTTTTCGCCCGCTTGACTTCTCTCAATTCTTTAATCAAGCCACTGTTGTGTCGATTCACTTAAACGTTTTTGTCAGCTAGAAAACGTTTCTTCTCAATTATCTTCCGTCCACGACGAAGCGCCGCTTGCTGGCGTCGAAACAGTTGCGTTAGAGGTGCTGACCGTGTTTTTCTGCACCGAAACCTGCTTCAAAGCCTGCGTCGGTCCGGCCACAATCAACACGGCCTGACCAGGTTTGAAGTCATTTCTAATGAAGCGATTGACCGTTTCTAAATCGGCGTTACGCACGCGCGCGATCAAATCACCAAGAAAATTGGGCGAGCTGTCTTGAAAATATCCGTTTAAAAGATTTCTGGCAGCGTCAGATGTTGAGTCCATAAATTTGACCGGCAGGGAAGCTGTAAGGTAACGCTTCACCTCGAGGAGCTCTTCGGCGGTCATGCCAGCGCGTGAAAAGCGATTCAACTCGCCTTGTACGGTCAGCACAGACTTGGGCATCAGAGCTGACTCCACAGGCAGTGTCAGCGACCAGCTGAGCATGTTTGAAAGCGGCAAAAATCTCGAATCTAAATCCTCAAAAGACAAATTTTCCGACAAACCAGCTTCGCTATTAAAACGCTGCATCAAGCGAGAGAAAATAGGATGACTGCTCAGAGCACAATCTGTAATTAACAGTGTGGAGAAATCCTTTTGATCGGACGGCATCTTTATTAGCCGGCCAAAACTTATTGCCCCTTTGCCTTTGTCATCACTAGCCAAAGGAATCGAAGTTTTCAGAAGCTTCCTGGCGCTTTCTGTTGCCGGAGGAAACACTCTTGGTGTTTTCGATTGCGAGTTTGACCACCCGTCCAGTGAATGTTCCACCATTGAAAACGCTCGTTCGGCACTGATATCACCAGCCATAACGATCACAGTCGAATCTGGTGTTACATATTGCCCCACGAAGTCTTTGATGTCAGACGTTTTGACCAGACTGACCTCACGCATCCGCTCGGCAGAATCCAGAGGGTAATAGGATGTATTAGGAGCGAGCGTGCTACGCAATAGCGCGCGATTAACTCTAGTCATAATAGAATCTTCGGCATTTTTGGTTGCCCAGAAAAAATCGGATTTAGCCTTATCTATATCTGTATCTTGCAATGCCGGATCTTTGATTGACGCACCAAGAAGTCCCAGCTGAGACGTCAGGTCACGAGATAGGCAGCGGGTCTTGAAATTAATAGTTTCGAGACCGCTCTCGAACTTAAGCATCGCAGCTGGTGGCAAGCCCAAATCTTCTTGCTGCTGCATAATCTGAGGACGCCCCAATTTGCCTGGCCCGTTGCTCATGACATGCGCGCACAAACTGGACAAACCTTTCTTTCCAGCTGGCTCAAAAACACTGCCCGCTTTTATAGCTCCTTCGATTTGCACCATTGGCGAAAGGTGACTTTCAAGCACAATGACAGTGACACCATTTTTAAGGACTTTGCGCTGAACCCCTGGACCAGTAGGTGCAACAGGCGCTACTGGTTTGTTTGCAAGCGGCGTGCCAGGCAAAGTCAAAATCGTTGCCGGAATTTTAGTGATCAAAGATAGAGCCGAGCGTGAAACGGAAGCAGGGGTAACTCCAGCGGCATTCAATTTAGTAGAAACTGTAGGCTCGGCAGAGATTGTGCCCGGAGCTGGATCAGTAACTGGTGCGGCAACTTTGACCGGTGGCTGCTCCAGCACTGGTGCGTCAACTTTAACTGGAGCCTGGGGCGAATCTAGGGGTTCGCCTGACGCCGTCTCTGTGCTCGCCAATGGCTTATCGGCAGTGACAGGAGGCTGAGCGCTCTTATTCTCATTCACAGTCTCATTTTTTTTATCCGCGCTTATATCGGAGTTATTTACCGACGGCTTTTGCGACTCTGGTGTTGAGGCTTTCGCTGGTGTTTGAACCGATTCGCTTGTTTGTGGTGGCACCACTTTGACAGAAATATCTGTCTTCAGTGGTATAGCAGCAGCGTCCGGAACTCCTGCTGCTGGCGGTGCTTTAAATCGACGGAAAACATGTCTGAATCTGCCTTCAGAAGACTTATCGGCGTCAACTGCAGCTTCAGCCTTATTCGCAGGAGCCTGAGTGTCAGTCGCAACCTGTGCCTTCGCTGCAGTCGTTGGCGAGCTGGGCTTGCCAGGGGTTGCAGTCGAATCAGTTTGACTGGTTGACGTAAACGAGGTAGACGAATTAGTCGAGGCGCTCACACCAGAATTGATACGCTCGCGAAGTTTATGCCACACAGCTCTGGCGGCGCCCTGAGAACCCGAAGTAGTAGATGCTGGCGGAACTTCAATTCCAGGCTCGCCAATATCTGCAATGACTTGATCACGCAGGTATTTGGACGCACCCAGCACATCAACGCTCGCATCAAGTTGAGGAACTACGATTGCGGCATTATCATTTTTATAGCCGCACATTTGTACATGCTCGAGAAAACCTTGCTCCGAACAAAGCAAATTAGAGCCAACTTTTGGGCCGGATGCTTTTGGTGTCACAGACGGGCTTGCTGAAGGTGCCTTGACGTTACCAGCAAGCTGACCGACTACTCGATTTTCTACGATCAAATACTTCTTGCTAACACGCATAAGGTCGTTAGCTGTGACATTACGCAGACGTTCCATCCAGTTCGCGCCAAGTTGCCACGAATGCAGAACATCACAATAGCCCAGCTGAAATGCGAATTTATAAGGACCATCTCTTTCACTAGATATAGCAAATTCAGCAAGGTTTTTTGCTTTTTTCAACTCAGCGTCCGTTATCAACTGAGAACGCAGCTGATTAGAAAGTGCGTCCCAACCCTCAAGCACTTTTTGAGGACCAGAACCGACTGGCGCTGTGAAGACCAGGGTAAACAAAGATGGATCGCGCTTCAATTCAAAAGACGAGCGCGCTGAACCACAAACTTTCGTGTCAACGAGCTTTACTTTCAACTTACCTGAAATTGATGCATTCAACAATTTTTCCAGCACCATCATCGCTGGAGCGTCGACATTTTGGAAAGCAGGGGCGTGATACGCCACTTGCAGTTCATCTCTTTTTGAAGCGCCATGAAGCATCACACGGCGCTCGCCTGTTTGAGGCTGTTCTACAACTTTTACCTGAGGTATAGGCATCGCTGATTTGGCTACAGGTCCAAAATACTTAGACACTGCATTCAGTGTCATTGGTGTTTTAAAATCGCCAACTATTACGAGAGTCGCGTTGTTGGGATGGAAAAAGCGATCATAAAAATCTTTTGCGTCGTGCAGAGTAATTGATTCGAGATCAGACTCCCAGCCACCAGGAGGATTGCGATATGGGTGCTGGACATAAGCTGCGGCGCGCACTTCCCTGGTTAAAGTCCGACTGAGGTCTTTGCTATTTTCTTCAAACTCTGACTTTACTCTGGCTACTTCTTCTTGCAAATCTGTTTGAGTGAACGTCGCCCCGCGCATCCGGTCCGCCTCGATACGCAAAGCTAAATCTAATTTTGATGGTGAAATAATTTCAAAAAAAGCAGTGAAATCGTCACTGGTAAAACCGTTGAATTGTCCGCCGTTGCGGGCGATTGTGGCACCTAATTCGCCTTTTCGATAATGACCAACCGTTTGAAAAAGCAAATGTTCGACCATATGACTTATTCCAGTAGCGCCGGCAATCTCATTTCTCGTGCCAACTCTGTACCAGACAAAACATGACACGACGGGAAAAGAATGGTCTTCCAGGAGCACAATTTTTAGACCGTTAGGCAAAGTATATTGCTGCGGTCCATTTTCCGTTTTGTTAACGGTCGGCTCATGCCCCGAGCGTTGTTCAACTGCAAAACTTGGCACCTGCATCGATGCCGCAAAAATTGCAACTGTTTGCAAAAGCGCGAGCATTTTGCACCAGTGACCGGCAACACGATTCGACTTGCTTTTGCTTTTCATAATCTGACTACTTTGAGACGGAGCGCCGGTTCCACCTGAGGCAGGCAGAAGCTAGAACCTCAGCTTTATACCATGGAGTGCAGGCGCCAGAAGGAGGTTTCGCTTTTGATGTAAAGCGAGCCGCCCTTGATTTAACTGGCTTTGTCGCAAAAACTGTCAAAAAAACGAACAAACATGCTTGTCAGCCCCGCTTAATGATACTATTTCTCAATAGCCAAAAATCTGGAGACTTGGAGGCAGACTATGAGCACTTCTGTTCGGGAGCATTCTCGACAGCATTTCGTTGCCGACAACCAGCCGAAAGCTCGCGTCATCGTTCTTGCCGGCAATCCAAACGTCGGCAAATCTGTCATTTTCAATGCCCTCACCGGCATGGGCGCCGACGTCTCCAATTATCCAGGCACAACTATCGACATAGCTCGCGGCAAAATGGGCGATGACGATGTTATCGACACACCAGGCGTGTACGGCGTATCAAGCTTTAACGATGAAGAAAGAGCTGCTCGCAAAATTATTGTGGACGCCGACATTATCGTCAACGTAGTCTCGGCCTTGAGTCTCGATCGCGATCTGTTTCTTTCGATCCAACTGATCGAAATGGGCAAACCTGTTTTGCTTGTTATTAATCAATTTGATGAAGCACTACACCGCGGCATGAAGATCGACACCAATGCGCTTTCAAATCGCCTTGGTGTGCCCGTTTTGACTTGTGTAGCGGTGCGCAACGAAGGCATAGACAATATCCGCGAAAAGCTTCCGAGCGCGACTCAGGGCAAGGTTAGCCTCGAAGTCTCTGAATTGATAAGACCAATGCTCGAAAGAAATATTCCTCAAGCTTATGCCTTATTGATAGTCGAAGGGGATGCACCAAGTGCTGAAAAATTCGATAAAAAACCACTCGACTTTCGTTCTGCCATCTATGGCTCGCGCCGAGTACTGGTCAATGAAATCGTTGAAGAATGCATAACTCAAGATGCGCGCCATCTAAGTTTCTCAATTAAGCTCGGCAGATTTTTGTTGCATCCGATTTATGGCGGATTCATATCTCTTGCTGTTTGTTATTTGATTTTCTATCAAGTTTTGGGTGTCTGGATAGCTGGAAATCTGGTTGATTTCACAGAGAAGAAAACTCTCAAAGTCTATTATGAGCCATTCGTCAGACGACTTGCCGCCAACGTTTTTCCTTGCGAAATTACAGTCAAAGAAACCAAGTTCAATTTTCCAGACGGCGCTCTCAATCAAAAAACCGCTTCCGATGTCAAAGCCGCAGACGAAGCAATAGCAAAAGCAGCACCTGAAGAGGTGTCATTTGATTTCTGGCACAGTCACACGTTGATGTCTGCTCTGGGCAATATCATTGTCGGCGAATATGGATTGGCGACCTTAACTGTCACCTATTTGCTAGGCTTATTATTTCCTCTCGTCCTCGGCTTTTATTTTGGTCTTTCACTACTAGAAGATTCGGGTTATTTGCCACGTCTGGCGGTGCTAGTCGACCGCATGATGAATAAGATTGGCTTAAACGGTCGCGCGATTATTCCACTGATTTTAGGTCTGGGGTGCGTGACTATGGCCACCATCACCACGCGCTTGCTCAATACCCGTCGCGAAAAAATTATCGCCACGGCCCTTCTAGGTGTAGCTATTCCATGCTCAGCCCAGCTTGGAGTTGTTTCTGGTACGCTTGCACGCGTGGGTGGATCCATGGCCTGGGCCGTTTACGGAATAATCGTTGCGTTGCTGCTAGCAGTGACGGGATTGCTACTAAATATGGTGCTACCTGGTCAGTCGACTGGCTTGATTATCGACCTGCCACCAATGCGTCTGCCACGCGCAAACAATGTGTTGAAAAAGACCTGGTCCAAATCAGTCAATTTTTTACAAGATGCTACACCGATGTTTTTCATCGCCGGGTTTGCGGTGACAATCGCTCAAATGCTCGGCTTGCTCGATGCATTTATCAAAGTACTGCAACCAATTACGGTCTCATGGTTGCAACTGCCGAACGATCCACGCATTGCCACCACATTCATTTTAGGAATCGTCAGAAGAGATTTCGCATCGTTCGGTCTGACCGAAGTCAATCTCACTGCTGTGCAAGCAGTAACTGCGATGATCGTGATTACGTTATTTGTGCCATGCATCGCCACAGTTGGTGTGATGATCAAAGAACGTGGTCCCAAAATTGCGCTCGCCATCTGGTTTGGCTCATGGATAGCCGCGTTTGGAATAGGCGGTTTGCTTGCGCGTGCGTTGCCACCACTTTTTGCTATGGTCGGTCAATAGATTTTTCGGTCAGATCTTTCAATTGACGATTTTCTGCAGGCTGTAGTGAGGCACGATCGAAAAGTTGAAAACTTGACTCCAGTTGCATGTTTTTCAGCCATTGAGAAAACAAACCGCCCTTGCTCAGATATCACGGCTCGCGAAGCAAACTTGCCTGTCCAGCAGAAACGTCCTCTTGTCAAAGCAACCGCGGCAGCGCCAGTGGCAATCGTTCCAATTACCTCCGCCGTTTTGAAGGTCTTGCTCCGGTCGTCAAGTCAGCTCGATTATGACGCTTTACGAAGCTTCAGAGGCTATTGAACTCGCACCTTGCCGGTATAGTATAATCACCTCTCCGAACCAATCTTTTAGTTTATGGCAGGCGTCGCCAAGCGGTTAAGGCACCGGGTTGTGGTCTCGGTATTCGGGGGTTCGATTCCCCTCGTCTGCCCCATATTATTGGTTTGGCTCAAACTATCAGCCAGTTGCCGATTTGGTGACTGGCTTTTTGTTCAGAGTTGTATAATCGGTACTTAATGGAAATTGTAAATCTAGCTGCGTATAAGTTTGTCGGTATTGCCGAGCCAACCAAATTGCGCCCAATACTGAAGCACCGTTGTGACGAGCTGAAGGTACAAGGAAGCATCTTATTGTCGCCCGAAGGCATAAATATGTTCGTGGCGAGCGAGCGCAGTGTCATTGATACTTTTTTGGACTTTCTAAGGCACGACGAGCAGTTAGATGGTTTGTTCAGCGATATTGAAGTAAAAGAGAGCCTTTCGGATCATCAACCATTCCGTCGCATGGTCGTGAGAATTAAGCCTGAAATAATTACCATGCAGCACCCAGCGATTGTGCCTGGTGAGGTCAGAGCGCCCGCAGTCGAGCCTGAAGTCTTGAAGAAGTGGCTAGATCAAGGTCACGATGACGAAGGCCGAGAAGTGGTTTTAATGGATACACGTAATGCCTTTGAAGTAAACATCGGCACTTTCGATAAGGCTTTTCACTACTCTATTGAAAAATTTAGTCAGTTTCCGCAGGCATTTCGTGATACCGATGACGATACCAAGACCGCGTTGAAGCAGAAAACCATAGTATCTTTTTGCACTGGTGGCATACGCTGCGAGAAGGCGGCTCTCTTCCTTAGAGAATGCGATTTTGAGAATGTGTTCCAGCTAAATGGTGGCATACTGAAATATTTCGAGGATGTTGGTGACGCACACTGGAAGGGAGAATGCTTCGTTTTCGACCGACGAGTCGCGCTAGATCCTCAGCTGCGTCAAACAACTAAACAGTATGATTCAACAGCCTCAGTCGCCCGAACCGAAGCTTTTCTAAAGTGGCAGGCCAAGAAAGCTTCTGAGTAGATTCAATAGATTTGATCAAAAATCAACGCCCTTCACCAGGTTAGTTTTCGGCAAATATTGAAAACGTCCAGGATTACTATTGACCAGAGCATCGCCAAGGCTATAGCCGGTCGTGATGTGAGCATTTTGTTCGCTATCTTGAACGATGGTGCAATCTAGCTGATAATTCTCAAACATCTTATTATCTCTAGCTTGCTGATCCCAGCGCGCCTCAACAGATCGATTATGAGCATCGTTCGACGCCTGAAATGCGTCGGCTCGTCGTTTGGCGGCTGCCGCTCGCACATGAATATCGTCGATGGCTGATTGAGCCTCAGCGAAAATGACCCGACCATTTTGCTTATAACTTGCCACCATCGCTTTGATCGTTGGCCATTCCTGAGCGACTAACTCTCTGGGCACCATTTGCCCTGACAATGTCATAGCCCAACAGCCAGCGGCAACTTCACGCATTGCACCGATACGAATACGCGCAAACATCACACCCTCTCCTTCATTCAAATCGATGTTTGCTGTCATCATCGCCGCCTGACTTTCGTACTGCGATGGTGGTAATGGCTGACAATCAATTACGTTGATAGTTGCTTGCGGCAGATGTCTGTTCGTTCTTACCTGACGAGTAACCTCGATATAATCGTGAGCCAGATTACTGCCACGCGCACAAACTATGAATGCATTGCGCCCAAGCCGCAAATACTGCATCATTTTTTGGCTTTGAGGATTGGTAGGATCATAAATATTTTGAATGATCACACCCAAATTTACGGCTTCGCCACGAGGACCAATCGCATGCAGTGCACCAGCCGAAACACCCGTCAAAGACCACCCTTCTGGCAAGCCGATGCTTGCACTCATGTCGCCAGACGTCGCTTCGTGTAAGGGCATGGTTGCTGCCGATACAAACTCTGGTGATGAGGATGAGGACGATGGTGATGTACCAGCATCATAGTCATCGCCGCGCCAAGCCTCAGTCAACTTCTTCATCAAGAGTGGTTCACTTTGAGCAAAGCGTTCTGCACCATCAGTTAGCACAGCGGCTTTAGCTTGATCAGTAGCCGGCATACAAACTATGACAAGTCCAACTAACTTTTTGCCCCCCTGATTTTTGGCTGTCAAAGTGAAAAACGTAGCCATTGACTGACCATCTTTAGTTTGAATAAAACGACCAATATCAGGCGCGTTACCAAAATGTCCATGCACATTGCGCAGAATAAATTGCATTGCGCTCTGCAACGTTTTTTGCCCGGTCAGCGAGCCATAGGTAATTTGCCCACCACCAGGTTCATTGATAGTCTTCAATGCATCATCAGCTGGTGCCGCGTGCGCAGAAAGCACAAAACCCGCGAGGTTTGCCAAGATTGCAGCCGTCAAATTTAGAGCTTTGGGCACAAATAATCCTTACGTAAGTGGTGAAAAGGCAAGTCACAATTGTAATACTGCCGATGACTTGTGCGTCTACAATCGCAGCAGTAATACGACGTTGTCACAAAGTATTTCTGTATGACAAATTCATTATTGTAAGCTATAGGGCACAGAACTTCGAGGCACAACATGACTACAAAAGATCATAACGAAATTTCTCTTGAACTTTTGAATAAGCGCAGTAAAGGTCACTTGCCTGGTCTGATCGGTTTGGAAATCACCGGAGTTGAAACCGGAAAAATCAAAAGCAAATTGGAAGTTCGTCCGGAGTTACTTGCGCCCAATGGTTATTTACATGCAGCCACTGCTATCGCGCTTGCAGATACATCTTGCGGTTGTGGTGCAATTGCAAATATGCCAGAAGGTGGTATCGGTTTTACAACAATTGAGCTGAAAAGTAATTTTCTTGGCACCGTTTGTAGTGGCACAATTTTATGCGAAGCGAAATTAGTACATGGTGGTAAATCGACGCAAGTCTAGGATGCAACAGTCATTGACGCCGCGAATGGCAAAGTCATTACCTTATTTCGCTGCACTCAAATAATTCTCTACGACAAAGCAAAAAAATAAAATCTGCTACCACTGTCTTGTTTTTTGCGCCCAGTGCTTATAGTAACTGGCATGTCCAGCCAATTCACGCGAATCCACTCGGTGCACCTGAACATCCATTGGCATACCAAAATGCAAAATTGTCAAAGATATCATGCTGCCAGGTACGCCTATGCATTCACTGGGAAACGTTCTTCCATCGAAAGGATGTCCATTAATGCCGACAACTCGATCGTCTGGCTCAATTTGAAAGCGATTCAAATCGCTTTCTGGATAAATCTTAATCACTACACCCTGGGGGCTAATAACGCATCCCAGACAGCCGAATGCTTCTTCACCACCTTGCACTCCGCCCATTTGAATCATTGGTGGAGCCGCCTGGGCATTGCCTTGGAACATCGGAGGCGGTTGTTGCTGCGCGAAGCCCTGCTGCATATTTGGCTGAAAACCTTGCCCATACTGCATATTGAAATTACTTTGCTGAACTGATTGTTGAAACGGCTGCCCCTGCAACGCATAACCATTTTGACCCTGTTGCATGCCACCTTGAAATTGATTCTGATTGATATTAGCAGGAAGCATATTGGGCTGCATCTGAACTGGATCTGGCATTCGTTGCAGAGACGGTGGCGGCGGCTGATTTTGCATTTGATATTGCTCGACGCCGGCTTTTAATGGGGCTGTCTGTGCAAAAACAGCATCGACACGCGCGCCAAAAAGCAGAACCACTAAAAATGCCGTCTCAATCTGCTTTTGTATCTGCATTGTCACCTCTAGTGTCGATAATACCGCGACATGTAATTGGGATGCAGAATTTCCAATTGCAATTGTCTGGATTCCAGAGTTCTGGTGTTTCGTTCTGTCTGCGCGACAATATCGGCTTCTCGCAAATAAGACTCGCGCATTGCCTCCGCTTGTGCGTCAAAAAGACTTCCATCACTAATGCCACAGTTAAAATTCCAATCGGTTGATGGGGTTCTCAAAAAACTGAGGCTATCATAGCCATTCCACGAAAAATGTGAATTATGTCCATCGCTTTGCAAAGCCAGTTTACTGATACCAGCAGATTTCTCTCTCTGGGCGATTTCTTGGTAAATAGCATCAGCCTTTGCTTTCATTTCATGACTTTCGACGATTCTTTTCTGTTGAGCGAGGATGCCTGCGTATTCGTCTAGCAGTCCTGCTACCGCGACACTTTTCGCTCCTTTAAATTGACTGAGAAGCACCTGCAATTTAGGGAAGTAAAAATCGATCAATTGATATCGATGCTGATCTCGATAAAGAGCAAAGAGGGCGGCAGTGCTCTTTCTCACTTCATCAGCGGCGCTCACTTGAGTTTTCGAAATTTCAAGAGATTTGAGCAAATGCGGCTCACAAACACTCAATCGATGCGCTCGATAGTTATCCATGCCCGCGTCGTACTCGACCTGCCAGGGGTCTGGCGTACCTTTTTGCAGGCTAACCTTTTGCTGCACAAGCTGCTTAATCGCATCGTTAACTTGCAGCGCCTCATCCTTTCGACCGCTCTTAATGAGCAAATCCTGATAAGAAAGGCAATAATCAGCCACTTCTTGTTCTTTGTAATTCGCTTTTTCCAGAAGGTCAATAGCCTTGAGTAACAGGGGTTCCGCCTCGGCAAAGCGGTCTTCAGCTACATAAACGCGGCCCAGGCTGCCAATGGTAAAGGCATATCGCAAATCACTGCGTCCGAGCGCCTCGGCTGAAGGCATAGCCGCTTTGAGAGCACTCTCGGCTTCAGCCCACCGCGTTTTCGCGATGTCGGTCTGAGCAGACTCGTAAAGTTGCACCCAGGCACCCGACTGGCCCCAAACAGGCAAACTTAAAGACAGCAGCAGCAAAACTAACAATACTGAGCGCAATGGCCCTCTCCAGAGCAAAATTCTCTCTAAATTGTGTTCATCGAAACCTAATTCTATCTTCGCATGTTAATGTGAAGAACTTTGGCATGAGTCGAAAGGCATATAACTTGAATAGAAATCGACATTTTCTCAAATCCCTCCAGCTTCAAGGCTCCCTTGAATTGATGTTGCTCTTTTATGTCGCAGCAACGTTTCTCTTAAATGGTTATTTAGCTTGCCAAACAGCCAGTGCGTTTGCCGAAGAAACACCACAAAAAGCTGTAAGCACTTCTTCGGTTGACACAAAAAGTCCCGACGATCAAATTTCAAAACTCGAACTACGCTTATTTGATTTCAATTATCAATCTGATTCAGAAGGAACACGCTTGAAAAGGCTCGAAAATTTTGTCTTCGGCGCAACTCAAACAGGTTCTGATGATGAGCGTCTGGCAAAACTGGAAAAATCAGTCACCGAAGGGAAACGCACCACAGTAACCAATAATTCGAGCCCTCCAGCCACCACTTCCCGTTCAGGCACCACGCAAGATGCCCCACCTCCACCGGAAAACACTGCTCCTTTTAATTCAACTGACTATCCCCGAGTCGATCAGCTAGAACAACAGATGCTCGGCCAACAGTTTCACGCAGACTCTCTACCAGTACGGCTTTCTCGCCTGGAATCAAAGGCTTTTGGACATCCATCGAAGTCTAATGATTTGGCCTTACGTGTCGATGCTCTCGATAATTACCTTGATCGTAATGATATTTACGGTGAACGAAACACAATTGCCCAGGCTCCTCAGTATGCACCGGTAGCCACAGGTAACTATTCACCAACCACGGCTCCGCCAGCGCCGAATCCATATTTGGCGTCGAATTTGGTTTCAACCAATGATCGCGTTTCGGCTATGGAAAAAGCAGTCTTTGGACACGACTATGCCAGTCGTCCGCTTAAGGATCGAGTGGAGCGTCTCGAGAAAAAAATCATCCCTTACAAACACGGTCAAGAAAGTCAGAGTTTGCCGGTGCGCGTCGACCAGCTCTGGTCTATTCTCAGCGTTGCTAACACTCTAAAATCAGCGCCCTTAGCCGCCAATCCAAACAACGCAAAGTTCTCGCCGGGCAGCTATGGATATTCAAATACTCAATACGAGAATAACCTGTCGCCTCAAGCAGTTGCTCAAAAGCCGCATCATTCATGGCTACACAAAGTTGGACACGTGCTTGAAACTGCTGCCATAGTGGCTGCTTCAAGCAGCATGGGCGGCATGGGATACGGCGGTATGGGTTATGGTGGCATGGGATATGGCGGTTACAACGGCATCGGCGGTTTTTAAAATGCAGAATACAACGAGCAAATTCAATTTCAAACGACTGGTGTTCGCAATTATGAGCCTGGCGCTTTTTGCCTTTGCCTTTTTAGCAAGCGCATCGAATGCTCAGCAGAGCAACCCAGTCGTGCAAATGCAAACAACGAAAGGGCCCTTAGCAATCGAAGTTTTCATTAACCAGGCACCAAATACGGCGCAAAATTTTCTCGATTTAGTCTCGCGCGGATTCTACAACGGACTGACTTTTCACCGCATCGAAAACTGGTGCATTCAAGGCGGCGACCCAGCCGGTAATGGCACAGGTAATTTTACCGACCCTTCAAGCGGTCAGCCCCGGTTTATCAATCTGGAAATTAATCGACAATTGAGACATAAGCCCGGTGTGGTGGCCATGGCTAGAAGTAACAGTCCAAATTCTGCCAGCTGTCAGTTCTATATCACCAAAGTTGAGATGCCTCAACTTGACGGACAGTATGCGATATTCGGGCGAGTTGCGAACGGCATGGCTGGCATGCACACCGTCTACGCCATGGAAATGGGCGACAGAATCATCTCGGCTAAAATTGCAGGCGCCGAAGGCTCATCGGATGGACCTCCACGTCAATCAGCTCCGGCCAGAGACAGCGGTTTTTAACGCGAATTTCCATGACGAAAATAAATTTTCCAATGCTTCTTGAAAGAAGCAGGCTTTGTGATCCGGAATTCATTGACATCTAAAGACGCAACGGTTTCCATATAGGGTGGACAAATTTTTCCGCATTGGTTTATGAGAAAAAACACAATTAAGACTCCACTCGACATCCGACAACGCTTTTTTAGCGCCCCCGTGATTTTTGCAATTTCGGTGGCTTTGAGTTATTCGCTATTAACTCAACCAGCCATCAGTCAAAATTCATCATCGCCCGACGCTGCTGATGGCGATGCGACGACAGGCAACGGCGGTTATCCTCGAGTTACTGCTCTAGAGCAACAATTTCTCGGCAAAACCTATGTTAATGACCCGCTGGCGACACGTGTATCACGACTGGAAACGAACAAATTCGGCAAACCACAAACGGGCGAAATAGTTGATCGATTAGATAAGCTCGATCAGTTTGCCGCGCCAACAAAAGTGCCGCCGGGTTATCAAAGTGCTGAAGACGATGAGAGCGTCCAGCAACCCATGGCTGGCGCAGCCGGCTCTAACAGCGGTGATTCAACCCTGGAAGCGGCAAAAGAGTCAGGCGACATTGGAAACTATCCTCGCATTACAGAACTCGAACAAGAATTTCTCGGCAAGGTCTATAAGGGCGAAGTCGTCCAAGACAGACTGGCACGTCTTGAAGATAAAGAATTCAGTAAAGAATATCCTGAAGATGCTTTATGTGACCGCGTAGATCGTCTCGACAAGAAAGCCAAACCGAAACCCAAAGTAGCAGACGACGATGACGGCAGCGGTCAGTCAGGTGGCAAGGGCTCAGCAATGAGCGGCATCGGCAAAACCTTAGTGAATATGCTCGGTGGTGGCATGCTCGGTGGCGGCGGCATGGGCATGATGGGCGGGCCCATGGGCGGAATGGGTGGTATGGGAATGCCCGGTATGGGTATGGGTATGAGCGGTGGCAGAAGACGCAACATGCAGAATCAGCAACAGGACAACACTCCTGTGGTCAAAGCACCCGCTGCTTCAGTCAATCCTTTTGGTCCAGCCGGCGAAGACGTAAAAGGTGCCGAAAATCGAACGGCCACGATGGAAAAATTTTGTTTCGGCAAAGAAAATGGTGCCAAACCTCTCGAGGAAAGAGTAGCCAAACTGGAGAAGAGATTAGTGCCTTGGGAGCACAGTGCCGCGAGCAAAGATATGAATACTCGCGTCAATCATCTCTGGTCGATGCTACAAGCGGCTAACAGCAATTCACATAAGGATAAGGAAGTGCCTCAATAGAATTTGCTCAAGTTTTGAGGCGTTGATAAGTGAGCAAAATTACTATCTATTTCAAAGGACCACATGACAAAAAATCTGGTAGCAATGGCTATTGCACTTCTGCTCAGCCTTGCCGTGTTAAAGGTTCAGGCATTGCCTGTCTACCTGGCTCAAAATAAAACTAGCCAGCAACTCAATTTACCAATTTCAGAATGGATTGACGCTAACAAAAAGCGGAAAGGCACAATAATTGCGGTTCATGGCTTGACCCTTTACGGCGACGCCTGGAGCGATCTGGCCAAACATCTGGCATTAAATGGCTATCGCGTGTTTGCCCTCGATCAACGCGGCTTTGGACGCTGGCAAAAAAATGGCGCCAAATATGGTGGCAACAATAAAATTGAAATATCGCAGAGTCAACAAGATCTTTTGGACCTGACTACGACAATCAGACAAGCCAATCCCAAACAAAAACTGTATTTATTGGGGGAGAGTCTTGGCTCTAACATGATTCTTTCACTCCTGTCAGAACATCCAGAGCTTGCAGATGGCGCAATTTTAGGTTCCCCTTGCTACAAGCGAAGAGCACACCCGGCTCCCTTGCGCTGGACAAAAGACTTTGCCAAACAAATGATCAAACCGAATAAGGCAATTGATCTCTCACCTTATTCAGCACCATATTTGAGTAACGATCCAGTTGTCGAAAAAGATTGCGATCAAGACACCATGCTCAATCGCAAAATGACTCCCGCTGAATTGATCAAAGTAGATATTCTATGCAACAGATCGTGGAACGACGCCAAAACACTGCCTACTAATTTCCCACTGCTGATTATCGCCGGCGATAAAGATGCGATGTTCAAATCAACCGATTTGAAAAAAGGCATTGAAAAATTCGGCACCACTAATATCTCTTTGAATTTGCTTGCCGGACGCGGACATCTGCTAATGGAACATCAAAAAGTAATTCCCCGAGTAGCCACGTTAGTTGATAGCTGGCTCAGTAAAAACTTGGGCATGCTCGTTGCAACCAGTACAAGCCCAACTGGAACTGCGTCTCAATCTGGCTTAACTCCAACAAGTACAATAACCACAACAAGTAAAACCGCACCGGTGACATCGCCTTAAACTAAGAAAAACGAGGACAATCCGCTTCTATGCTGATGCTCAAGAAATTGCTCAACGCTAGTATTTGTGCTGCATTAACCTTGTCGAATTTGGCAGGAGAAACTTCTTTTGCAGCAGATGCTGAACCAGTATCAAAAAGAAACGCAAATCTCGAGGAGAAAGCAGCAAGCATGTCATCATGCCAGAATTTTAACTTCGCCATCAAGTTGTTCACACATGAGCAGGCGAATGAAAATGCCGTCGTTTCGCCTTTTAGCGCCTACACGGCCCTTAGTATGGCCGCCAATGGTGCAAACGGAAAAACCAGACAAGAAATGGGAAACACTCTCGGTTTTCAGGCAGATGAAATGGATAGAGTCAATCGTCGCAACCTCCAAGTGATGACAACATTGCAAGATCAATCTGACACAGTGAAACTGGAAATAGCAAATGCCATTTTTGCTGATCATAACTATCCTTTCAAAGATTCATTCAAAGCCAAGTGTCACGAGTTTTATCAAGCAGAAGCGCAAAGTCTCGATTTCAAAAAAGCTGAGACAGTAGACACTATCAACGATTGGTGCAAAGAAAAAACGCACGGCAAGATCGACAAAATCATCGCGAAATTGACTCCCAATGAAAAAATGGTGTTGCTCAATACTGTTTATTTCAAGGGAGCATGGGCAACTCCCTTCAAAAAGGAATCTACCTACCAGGAGCAATTTCTCGCTGGTCTGAAAAATCCGACGAATCAATCAGTGGATATGATGCACATCGTCGAAAACTTGCCTTATCTTAAAGAGGCGGATTTGCAAGCGATCGCCATGCCTTATAAAGGCCTCAAACAAAGTCTGTATGTCTTTTTGCCTAATCAAAACAGCGACTTGAAGACGATGCTCGCGAGTTTTTCGGAAGCCAATTGGAAATTCTGGCTGAATTCTTTTCACCATCAAAGTATTGAATTGTCGCTTCCTAAAGTACGAGTAAAATATTCGACCGAATTATCCGCAACACTTAAGCAAATAGGTATGGCTTCAGCATTTACACCGAACGCCGATTTCTCGGACATGATCGAGCCACCCAAATCTGTGTTTATCAGCAAAGTGCTGCAGAAGACGTATTTAGACATAGACGAAGCGGGCACTGAAGCAGCTGCTGCAACAGCCGTAATCATGATGGCCAGGGCGGTAGCTATGCGTCGTGAAGCACCGCTACCTTTTAAGGTCGACCGACCATTTGTTATTGCCCTCGTTGACAACGATAGCCAGGAAATTTTATTTTTCGGAGCGATCAGCAATCCGCAAAGCAAATAGCGATTCGTCTATTTGGGCGGAAATTTTTGAAATGGAACAGAGTTCGTAGAAGACAGATTGCCCGATGAACTGCCGCCGACGGCTTGGCCAGCCGAAGAAGACAGTCCTCTTCCATTGCTAGAATTTGCACCGGACAGATTCCCACCATGGAAATTGCCTTTCGATCGTCCTGAACCATATTCGTGAATGTAGTCCGAGACTTTAAATGGTTTGTTGCGCTGTCCGCCAAAACCGTTTTGCTTTCTTCGCTGTTGATTTTGCATTTGTTGCTGTTGGCGCGCCTGTTGGGCAGCCATTCTCTGCTGTTGCTGCTGATAGCGCCAATAACCGCGCCTACCACGACCACCAGTCATCGGTGCTTCGCTTGCGGCTTCGGAGTCGGCAAACGCACCGGTAATAAAATGCGCATTTAGAAGATTATCTAGCGGAGAAAACCAAACGAGAGCACCAAGCAAAACTAGACTTTTTTTGGCCCGCAGAAACATTGCTTTTACCTGTTTGTGGTGAGAATCAAAGATTGGCGCCTGGCTTTTTGATATGCGATAGCTTTTCCCAGTCAAATTCTGGAGTTTTCTTGGAGAATGAGGCCATCAGCTTCCAGGTATCATGTGTGCGCGGATCGAGAGCAAGGATGTGCTGACCATCGGTGACCACAAGAACATTATGACTGTTTTTACTCTTGCCGGGTAGATCCATTGCCACAGCATACTGTCTACCATTGAGAGACAGCTTGATAGTGGGTGTCCAGAGGTCATCGGCCGCACCAACAATCACGTTTTTACCATCTGCCTTGAGCGAGCCATAAAGATCTGGTGCCGTGTATTGATTTCCCCCCAGAGTAGTAAACTCCAGACAATTCATTTCGGCAAATGATTTCAATACTTGCTCTTTGACATACAAATCATTGACATCGCAGGCGGCAGCCTCAGGTAGTAAGCGTTTTGGACCACCATTGAAAAATTCATCGTCTTTAAGCGATGCTAGCTTCGTTCCATCTTCAAACTGAGTCAATTTGCCTTTGAGTGGAATCGTTCGCGAAACTGTATCCATGCGAGCAGGCAATGTTTTCAAAATCGTCGAAGTGGCAGCGGCAGTGGTAGAGGTCTTGCCCTGAAGCATTCGATCGCGCGGATCCATTCTGGCCATTGCAGCCTTCAAAAATGGGCTTTTAGGATCGTATTTGCGAAATAAATCAGCAGCCTGGCCAAAAAGTTTGGAAGCCTGTGCGTCACGTCTGAGTAATTTATTCGCTTGAGCTTGGGCGTAACGCGCTTCGCCGGCAAATCGGCCCAGACCAGCCCCTTCAAATCCGTCACCTGCATACTTAAACATATCGGCAGCGGCGGCGAAGTTATTGGATTGCATCGCCATGAAGCCCTGCTGATAAGATTGTGAAGCCTGCCATCCAGAAATTGCATCCCGGATTTCCAACTTTCCTTCCAATTTTATCGACTGCGCTGGCTCAGCCATTTTAGCTGTTTGAGCGTGAAAAACGGGCGGCGCATCTTCAGCAGCTCTGCTGGAAACGGGCGAGACGGTGCCAAAAACACAGCTCAGCACGAGAACCAAACTGAAACACTGCTTGGGAAAACGGTTGTAATGAGATACAGGCATGAGACAATTCGCGAGAAGGGCTACCGGGCATTGATTTCATACCACTGATTGGGCAGTCATAATCGAACAAAATGGGGCGATTTTAAGGCTTTGCGACAATAATTGGAACGACATAAAAACCGCAGTCTAACAGGTCTGAGAGTGAAACAGAGATTCGGATGAGAAGAAATCTAAATGGCAGTGTGACTTACTCACCATCCGACCTGATTTTATTCATGGAATCACCCGTAACAAGCTGGCTCGACCGCTTCAATCTGGAGTTTCCAGGTCAGTTAAAAGCAGATGAAGCAGAAGATTCTCTGGTATTGTTGCAAAAGCTCGGCAATCAGCACGAAGCCAGATATCTGGAATTTTTAAAAGCGCAGGCACTGGATGTGTGTGAGATTGAGGCGGATGCTGATCCTTTGAGAACGCACTCCGCTTTGCAGTCCGGTCATCAAATTGTCTATCAAGCTAATCTCAGCCATAAGTCTTTTGCCGGCAAAGCTGATTTTTTGCGCAGAATTGACTCACCCAGCAAGCTCGGTGCTTTTTCGTATCAGGTGCTCGACACGAAACTGGCACTTTCGCCCAAACCATATTTCATCATTCAATTGTGCTGTTATGCAGAGATGCTGGAAAACATTCAAGGGTGTTTTGCGCCACACATTGGTGTAATTCTGGGCGATAACTCGCTGCAAGAATTTAAAATCAATGATTATTATTTTTACTACCAAAAGCTAAAAAAACGTTTTTTGCAGTTTCAAACCGACTTTTCAAAAGACGAGATGCCCGCATTAACCGGACATGAAAGACTGGGGCGCTGGACAAATCATATCGATTCTCTGCTGAAAGAAAGCGACCATCTAAGCAATGTGGCAAACATCACACAAAAGCAAATTTCGCTTTTAGAAGAATCGAAAATAAGCACTCTGACAGAACTCGCCCAAACCTCAACTATTACGCCCAAAGGAATGGCTGGGGATACGTTTCTAAAATTGAGGCGACAAGCTCGTTTACAAAAGCAGTCAAAAGAATCGAGAAAGCCAGAATATGAATTGCTAGAAGCTGAGAATTCTGGTTTCGGACTCTCTGCATTGCCACCATTTTCACAAATGGATGTTTGTTTCGATATGGAAGGATATCCTCACGTTCTGGGTGGGTTGGAATATCTGTTTGGTGTCACCTATCAGAAAGATCAAGAACTGAAATTCAAAGACTGGTGGGCGCACGATCAAACGCAAGAACGTTTGGCATTTGAACAATTCATAGACTGGGTCTATGAGCGATTTCAAGCAGATCCGCAGATGCACGTTTATCATTACGCTCCCTATGAGGTGAGCGCTATAGCGCGTCTCATGGGCCGCTACGGCACGCGCGAAAAAGAAGTCGATGAATTGCTCCGCAACAAAGTTCTGGTAGATCTTTTTAAAGTGGTGCGAAATTCTATAGTTGTCGGCGAACCACGTTATTCGATCAAGAACATCGAGCATCTATACATGGAGGAGCGTCATTCAGAAGTAGCTAAAGCAACTGATTCTGTCGTTTTTTATGAAAAGTGGCTGACAGAAAAAGACGGACAAACCTGGGAACAGTCGCCAATTTTACGCAACATTCGGGATTACAACCAGGAAGATTGCGATTCCACCTGGAAACTTTTAAGCTGGTTGCGCGATCTGCAAAAAGAAAACGGAATAAGTTACGCACTAGAAGCAACAACCGACTTCGAACCTAGCATCGCCAAAAGTGAAGCGTTGTTGCTAATCGATAGAATCCTGACACAGCCACCTTCTCATTGGAGCGTTGAAGAATTACGTGTCGGAAATCTACTTGCTCATTTGCTGCAATTCTATCAAAGAGAAATTCGCCCATTTTGGTGGACCTATTTCGAACGTTTGAAAATGACAGATCAGGAATTATTTGACGATCCTGA
>Ga0182030_10004555_pt1 | contig 29543 bp, 21 predicted proteins | sample 812S3MmetaG_FD_121299 | JGI IMG/M metagenome (GOLD analysis project Ga0182030, IMG submission 121299) | Permafrost microbial communities from Stordalen Mire, Sweden - 812S3M metaG (Illumina Assembly) | ecosystem: Environmental > Terrestrial > Soil > Wetlands > Permafrost | place: Sweden...
CTGCGCTGAATCACATCATCGTTGCTGCGAGAGATGGCCGTGGATTTGAATACACCAGGACACGTCAGCGGCCCTGGGACACCATCACCCTTCAACCACTGCTCGGCGGTCTTAAAGTTCTGGGCGTGCTCGGCACTACCGCTGTGGTAACGCTCCCCAATCCAGACAACATCACCCGGTCTAAACAAGTCCATGATTTCACGCCAATGCGTTGACGAGTCCACGCCTGGCTTGTCCTTGCAGTCCTCCTTTAACTGCTGATAGGTCCAGCGGAATCGTTTAAGGATTCGGGCCTGGGACGCCCGCGCTCGTGCCTCCAGTTGATTGCGGCGCTGAGCTTCCTTCTGTCGTTTTCTGACCTCACCAGCAGCAAGTGTATTTGCGAAAGGATTAGCAGGTACTCCATCATCGATGGCTTTCCTGAGTTGCCTAGTTGCTTCTTGGACCTCCTCAATGCAGGATTCATGAAAACAGTGGATCGTGGCTGTCCCGTCCAAACAGACGCGACAAACACGGTCTCCCGTATCGGTGCTGTGCAGGTGTTCACCTGGGCATCTGCAATATCCCTTCTCTCCATCGACCTCCCATTTTATTGTGCCCAATAATTCTTCGGCGATGTCTTTGGGCTGGACATTCGCCTGATTTTCTTCTACTCTCATTTTGTTGTCTCATTAGAATTTGCTCACTGTCTTTTTTCGGCCAGTGAGCATTTTTGTTTTCGGTTTTAGCGGTCATGTTTGCACAGACCATAGCGGCCAAGGCTTCCACCAATAATGGATAGCCCAAGCCAAAACTTTTACCTGTAGGCCACCTCCACGTTGATCAAAGCAGCCTTCCCGTCATCGAGGTATAGGGCAGCGTCAGCATCAGTCGCTTTACGAACACACGTGCGAATGCTGCCCGGGACAATTCCAGCAGTAGCGAGCCTATCAGCGATCAAGTTCAAGACCTCTGCTGGGTAGCCTTGGTATTCGTTCAAAACCTTCTCCGAGCAATTATTAATAGCCATGTATATGAAACTCTCCAATTCATCACCGTCTAGTTGGAGCGCCTTGCCGATCTTGCGAGCGTTGAATTCACCGATCACGCGGCTATCTGTGTTCAGTCCAGATATTAAAGATTGGTGGACCCCAGCCAGCTTTGCTAGTTCATGCACAGTGAGTTGCCGTTGTTTACGTAAAGTATTGAGTGTGTTGCCAAATGATGTTTCCATATTCCTATTTATATTAAAAGTGTATCACGAATGGCTTACTATTAGCAAGCCAAACGCTCATATTATTCTTAATCTTCCTCTTGGTTAAACCAGTCTTGCAATACAATGGGTAAGCAGGTGGTCCAGAGACCCTCATCACCATGATGGTTGCTGAAGTTCCACAGATCGCCGTCGTAATAGACATAAGTGTAATTATCTGAGTATATGTGTTTGGAGATGCTGGCAGGCACGCTGAGATAAATATCACCACAGCATTCACACTTTTCTATACTTGCATCCGTGTTATCCAAATCCACAATAAGGAAGGGATCATCTGGATGACAGAGATATTCATTGTACTTGGCTCTGTCGAACCCTTTCAATATCTTGAGGAAGCAACCGGAATCGGGATGGTAAAAGTCGAAAACATAATTCTTTTCATCTTTTAGATCAATTGCTGGACTATGTAGCCCCTCGAATCCAATGTATTTGGAGATCGCTGCGATATATAATGACTGTTGGTACGAATCATTTTCCGGTAAGGCTACCTTGCGTTGCGCTTCATGTGAGAAAATGGAGCCTTCCTCTGGGCTGTTCTTTGTATTTTCGTTCATTTTCATTTTCACGTGAAGATCACTGGTGAACGCTCAACAAATGAATGCTCACCAGGGGCCTTAGATTAAATTAAGCAACTTCCACGCCGAGCTTACCCAGCGCGCCGACAATATCATTGAGCAACTGTGACCATTCCTTTTTCTGCGCATCATCGAGCTTCTTGACTCTCTTCAAATCCAGGCGGTACGCCGCTTCCATATTCATATATGCGGTATCAGCTTCGGTTGCTTCCCCGCTAGTATCCAGAGCCGTCTTCCGCTCTGGCTCCAGCTCTGCTTGTGCAACAGCCTGCTTAGGAAATGCTTTTCCCTTGCCTGCTTCCTTACTTTCAACCACCTCTCTGACGATCTTGGCTGTGGGCGGTTTGTCTCCCGCTTTCTCCTTGGCGAGCTTCATTACCTCCAGCTTTCCCTCTGGTGTAGATAGTTTCCTAAGAGCACGCGCTTGTCCTTCGCACGACGGAAGCTCGCCAGAAGTGGCGCCAATTGTCACCAGTTCTCTGCACGTCTTCCATGCATCAATGAGTCTGTTGGCGTAGGCTTTGCTGAACCCCCATCTTTCTTCGCAATATTTTTCAAACGATTTATATTTTGCTTTATAGAGTTTCCCATCGCGAATTTCTGTCAGGGCGCTTCCTTGCTCAGCAAAGCCTTTCTCAAATCTCTCCTCAGCTTTTTGAAGTCTAATCTCTTCCTGCTCGCTCAATGCGAGGGCGGGAGTTGTGTCATCGACAAGTAACTCAAGTATTTCTGTACCGTGTGAGGAATTTACGCCTTCCTCTTGGCTGTTGTTTTCATTGGTTCTGTTCATTATTGTTTTTTTGCTCACGCCCACCGTTTCTGTGTTGTATTGGATAGTGTCGTTATTTTAGTTTGGTGTGTTACTCCATTACATTTTTAGTGTATTCAATTCACCTAAATGAGTCAAGTAGATAGCTCGTGACATTGTTCTTTACGCGGCATAGCGATCCCGATATTTCATTTTTAGCATTTGAGCGATTCTACCTTCCGCATAACCTATCTTGCGACCATCCTCCCGCCCCTCTTCGTAAGGTTCTGGACATGGTCGCCAGTAGATTGATCCATCTGGCGCTTTCGATGGCGTGTACAGGCGAGTGTGGATAAAGAATGCTGCGTCAAGTTTAATGGCGGCATCTTTAATTGTTTTGGGGAGTTTGTTTACGAACAGGGCTCCCAGCGGATCAATCAGCAAATGAGTGATGTCTATTATGAATTTGATTTGCTTTCGGCGCGGATGATCGAGGTATCTCGCAATCTCCGTGTCATCGATTTCGTTGAATACCTTAATTAAGCGTCGGTGAGTCGGAGCATAAAAGTCGAAGGTATATCCAAGTTGATCTTGGTATGGGTATATCAAACCTTGTATGTTCCAGTAGCGGTCGAGCGCAGCTATATATAGAGACTGGCGAAGGACGTTTCGATGGGCCTTCTTGTCAGTGCGTTGAATTCTCATAATTCTTTTTTTCCAAGGCCGCATGGAGTTATTCCACACGGCGTCACAGCCAAGCCGGGTTAGGGTTTGAACTGGCGAGTTGTGTGGGCCGCACGATTTATGCGGCGAGCGTGATACCCTTCCGGCTCTCATCCTCGTCGAATCGCTGAGCCGAAAGGTTTAGTTTTTGATTCTAACCTACTTTATTGTAACCAAGGTTTCCCTTGCTGGCGTTATAGATACCCGAAGGGGGTATAAGATGCAAGAGGAAAATGCGGAAAAGTTATAGCCTTAATGTAAGTTCCTCTACTCCGGGATCATAAGTCGTTACCCTGAAGGTATGGAGACGGAGTAGATCGCTGTGTGCTTAGTCAAAAGCTGAAAAAGATGATGAAGACGGGCTCGTGGAGGAAGGGTGGCCATCAGAATGGGCGGCAAAAGCAATTCAATGTTTGTTATGCAGCGCGAACACCTTGCGCAGTTCCGGCGCCATCGACAGCGGGGGGTCGGGTCTGCGGCCCTGGTGGCTCCAGTGGTCAATCCAAATCTCCCAAGCATCTGATAAACTTCTTCCGCCTTGGATACCGAATGAAAAACTGCACGCCATGGTTCTAGCCAGGAATCGTGTGGGGCCAATCCCTCCAGCAGAAAATATTAATACCTTTCACGGTCTTTCATGAGAATTTCGTAGCATATCGGGCCGCGATGAAACCTGTCCGGGCGAGTGAAGCAGTGCTGGTTTTAAAGCACCCAAATCCACCCCTCCATAGTCATGAAAATTTGCAAACTGCTCTGCATTCTCTCGCTTCTCTGCCTGTCCTGTTCCGGCCTGGCTTCAACCTTCACCTGGGACGGTGGTGGTGCAAATTCCAACTGGAGCACCGCCAACAATTGGACCACAGACGCCAGTCCCACAAATGATGGCAACTCGATCATCCTTCTCTCCGGTACAATCAGCTTATCGCCAAATGTCGATCAGAGCTGGAACATATATGGTCTCACATTCGGACCCACAGCAGGATCGTTCTACGTAAGCGGTTCGCAGGTCACTATCGGCAGTGGTGGCATCGTTAATAATTCCTTCAGCAATCAGAACATAGCAAACTCACTTGTGCTTGCATCCGGGCAGACGTGGAATGCAGGAGCAACAGCGATGAATATCGGTGGCTCTGTTAATAACAATGGAAATTCACTCATTATAAGCGGTAATAACCTTGTAACATCAAGTACGTTGGGCGGTATCATCAGTGGGAATGGAGGGCTCACAAAGCAGGGATATGGCGAATGGACACTTGACGCTAATAATACATATACTGGAACGACGACAGTGTTGGTAGGTGTTCTAATGCTGAACAACTCCTCTCAGCTTGCTTTCTCAATCGGCAGTCCTTCTAATTACTTTGTGTATACTGGAGCGGGAAGCACCATCAGAGGAAATATAATCATTGGTGATAATGTAAACAGTGCTGGGACCGCCACCCTCAGATTCTCTGCGCCATACTCAAGCGGTAACAACGAATTTACTTATGCTAATCAAATTGCAAATTCATCAAACGTCACAGTTAATAGCTCTGGCGTTTTTGATTTGAATGGAGGAAACGGTTTAGAGTATTACAATGGCTCCTCCTATGTATATGCATACAACGACCAAACCATAAATGCCCTGACTGTTAACGGCGGTTCGGTAGTCAATATCCACAGTCTTGTGTTGAGTGGCAGCCTCAACCTGACTGGTGGGAGTATTGCGGCATACTCTAGCTCATATCCCGGCTTGACGCTCGGTACGGGAATAACCACCTCCTCGAATTCAACTGCCGCTGTTATCTCATCACCATTGAATCTTAATGCAGCTACACAGACATTTTCTATCGCTCAGGGAACTGGAAGCACGGATTTACAGGTTTCAGGCGTGATCTCGAACGGGGCGATATTAAAAGCAGGTTCTGGATCACTCTTGCTCAGCGGTGCGAATACATTCACCGGGGGCGTTACAATTAATGCCGGTACGGTCATCATTGGAAATAATTCTGCCATAGGTACGGCCAATCTTGTGTTAAATTCCGGCGCATTATTGGGATCCGCTTCGAGTTCCTATACTTTAACAAACGCAATCACCGTTAATGGAAATATAATCATCGGCAGCGTCGGCACTGGCACCCTGACGCTTAATGGTGCGGTGACGTTAACCGGAACCGAGACGTTCAACCTGAATTCTGGCACAACAAACTTTGTCGGACCAATAGGCGACGGAGGATTTGGATATGGAATCACAACAACGGGAACTGGGACAATGATACTTTCGGCGGCAAACAGCTTTTCCGGTGCATTGTCTATCAATAGTGGAATAGTTAAAACGGCTAATGTCAGTGCCCTTGGATTAGCCAGTAGTGTTTCTGTCGCCCCCGGTGGATCGTTGGATTTGGATGGTGTGGCATTGGGGCAGGTTTCTTTGCTTCTCAGCGGAAGCGGATCGTCCGCAACTGCTGGAGCACTCACCAACGGTAGCACCTCGCCAGCAAGCTATGGGGGCAATATCACGTATTCTGGCTCGACTACAATCACGGCAGCCTCAGGTGCGATCACGTTAAATGGAAACATTAATGGAAACAACATCCTAACAATTGGCGGCAACTATAATACAATCTTAAATGGTGGAGTGAACACAACGGGAAGCCTGACAAAAAATGGGACCGCTTCTCTCCTGCTTTCGGGTTCGAATAATATTGCAGGAGGAATTGTTGCGAGTGCTGGTACGCTCCAGGTGGGTAATGTTAATGCCCTTGGCGCTATTGGACAGACCACTATGGTCACGGGTGGAACTCTGGATTTGAATGGATTCGCAGTGGGAGCGGAACCAGTGACACTCGCTTCGGGCGTCTCCTTAATAAACGGCAGTGGTAGCTCAGCAAGCCTTGCCGGTGCGATCACCCTAACAGGAGCAGCTACAACGACTGCACAGGGCGGCAACCTGACATTGAGCGGAGGAGTGAATGGCAGTAGCTCGATTCTAACCGTGAATGGAGCATTTAACACTTCGATCACTGCTCCGCTAACCCTTGGAACTGGTGGACTGACAAAATCAGGGGCGGGGATGTTGATTTTGTCTGCATCCAGCTCGTATACCGGAGCCACAACAGTTAGCACTGGTACAATTCAGCTTGGAGGTGGTGGAAGTCTTCCTGGGGCTTCGGCTCTATCCGTTTCGGCAGGCGCAACATTTGATTTGAATAGCAACAGCACTACCATCGGTTCTCTCTCAGGAGCCGGTAATGTCCTGCTAGAAACCGCCACTTTAACCGAAGGAGTGAACAATACGACGACGGCGTTCTCTGGCTCTTTGAGCGGAGCGGGTTCGCTGATTAAAGCAGGCACAGGCTCGCTGTCGCTGACCAGTTCGAACAACTATTCCGGTACAACGATTGCTGCTGGAACAATCATTTTAGGGAATGCGAATGCTCTTGGATCAAATTCAGGGATGACCACGGTGAACAGTGGTGGCACGCTCGATCTGGACGGTCAAACTCTCGGTTCATATCCAATCACGCTGAGTGGTACTGGTGCATCGCAAGGTGGAGCGTTGTATAACAGCAGTGCGACAGCAGCCAGTGTGAGTGGCACCGTCACATTGGCGTCAGCAAGTACGTTTAAGGCGGGAAGCGGTGCAATCACGGTGAGTGGCCCTATTAACGGCAACACTACCCTCACAATTGACGGTTCTTTCGGCACAACTCTATCGGGGTTGATAAATTTAGGCACTGGTGGTCTCACAAAGATCGGTACAGGAACCCTTTCGCTTATTTCTTCACAGCCTCCGGCCTTCCTCGGTGTCACATCCGTCAATGCCGGAACAATTCAACTTGGTACCACCGGAGGTCCTTCGATCCCTGGTAATCTTTCTGTGGGTGATGGTTCTGGTAGTTTTGCCGCCGCAGTTGTCCTCGAAGCTAATTCTCAAATTGCAACCACCAGCAGCGTGACTGTGAACACTGCCTGCAACCTCAATTTGAATGGGTTTTCGAACACCGTCGCAAGCGTATCGCTTGTGGGCGGCAGTCTTCTCACAAACGGTGGATCACTCACCACCGGGACGCTGAATATCACTGGCGGGAATATTTCCTCGGCCACCGGCAATGTGCAGGTTAACGGAAACCTCAGCAATAATGTTTCCGCCTCCACCACAACCGTGACCACCACGACATCAGTGAATGGAACATTGTTAAACAACGGCTCGTTTACGGTGAACGGACAGATTACAGGCGGTGCCGGTGTCACGAACAATGGAAGCATTACCGTGGGAAGTGCGGGATCTTTGACAGCGAATGGCACTGGATTGGACAATGAATCGACCGTTCTCCTCTCTGGCGGCGTTATTTCCGGCAGCGGCGCAATGGTGAATGATGGTAATTTGTCAGGATATGGCACCGTTGGCGGCTCCGGCGGGTTCAGCAATTATTCAGAACTGACGCAGAACCAGAACAGTCTGACGCTTGCCAATACTGGTGCCAATTTCAATTACGGGAACCTCAACCTCACGAGTGGGGAGCAGCTTCGATTGACGGGTGGAAGCCTCTCCAACGGAGGAGCCATCAATCTGAATGGAGGTGTCATCACCGGTTCTGCATTGTTAAGCAATTCATACGGTGGCACGATGAACGGGATAGGCTCAATTCTTTCAGCATTTGCAAATGCGGGAGGGGCTATTCTGTTGACGGGTGGCTCTGTCGATATTTCCCAAGCGTTCACGAACAGCGGCACCATTCAGTTGAATTCATTCAGCGCAAATTTGTCCGGCGGAGCCATTTCAAACACCTCCACTATTCAGGGGTATGGAAACATTGCGAATAATATCGTCAACAGCGGCATCATTGAGTCCACAGGAGGAACGCTGACTCTCAGTGGAAGCAACCAGAATTTGGCTAACGGACTGATTACGGCCGATGCGGGGACCAAGGTGCTCATGGCTTCGGGTCTGGCAAATAATCTCGGCGTAATCAATCTGACGGGGGGAACATTCGACAACAACGGATTTCCAATCAAGAACTCCAACCAAATATCCGGGTATGGAATTTTTCGCAGCGGAGGGCTTACCAACGCTGGTTCCATCACCTTCACAGGGGGAGCTACCACCGTCAACGGCAACGTCACGAATCAAGCGGGTCAGACGATCAGTGCGAAATATAACCCTGTGATTTTCACTGGAAATGTGACGAACAATGGCATTTTTAATTCAACGAGCACTACCGTTACTTTTTCGGGTTCATTCACGAATAACGGGGCGTTCAATAGCGATCCCTCGACTAATTATTTCACAAATTTAACGGTAGGCGCTAACGGATATTTGGTTGGCGGTACGGGTGACAGTTTTGACGTAAGCAAGAATTTTCTCAACAATAGTACACAGAACCTCAATTGGAACACATCGGCGGCTTCCCTATTGTTCGAATCTGGCTCTACCCACATCCTGAGCCTAGCGAGTGGAGATTTCGGTCAGAATAATGCCGGGTTTATCAACAATTTTTCGTGGAATACCTTGGAACTGGGCGTTGGTGAATCGCTGACACTGGAAAGTGGAACGAATGGATCAGACTCGGCGCTCTACACGTCGGCGCTTGTCCTTGACGGGGGCGTTTCACAAATCTCCTCGATCACAGGCAATGGAAACAACATTTACTACAATGCTTCGAACCCGGCGAACGCCTACCTTGCCAATGGGACCTACGCCTTGAGTGGTGGCGGACAGATTTCTCCTGTTCCTGAGGCTTCGACCTGCTGGTTATTTCTGGGTGCCAGCGTTATGCTCATAGCATTAAGAGGCAAAGGCTTAAGTATTTGCCGCGCCGGTGGATCGGACGCGTCCAACCGCGCGCTTATCCGGGTGCGTCCAAGTGCTTCACGCGTGAAACACTAACTCGACGCGGGACCGCCCACCGTCAGGGACGTATCCCCTCTCGCGGTAAAGGTAAACTCCGTCCGGTATCGCGTGGGCGTGGTTCCATTCATCGCCGCGAATTGAGTCTGCCGCCGCATCTGCACGGCATCCAGGCATCGGTGCGGTTGCGAAACGGGCTGTCTTTACCCAAGTCCGCCCAGCGCATCGGCCTTACCAACGGTGACGAATTTCCCGGCAATATCGTCTCCCTCGATGATAAGATACTGGTGCTCGATACCTGGTACGCCGGGCGCATCTCCGTCCCGCGCTCCATGTTGCGCCGCATCACGCCGCTCTCCGACTCGGGTCCTGCGGTATCACCCACATTTCGCCCCGAAAGGCACCAACGTAAATTTCGTCCGGATCACCGGCCTTCTCGCAGTGCAGGGAAAGACCATCACCGTGATCCAGCCGCTCCAATTGGATCATCTCGTGAGGGTAATGGGAATGCCGAGGCGGGTGGTGATGACGCGGGACCGCGTAGTCGCCCGTGTAAATGAAAGAGCCGAGAGGAATGTTCCTCCCGGCTCTCTCTGTCGATCATGCAGGTTTGGACCGCCGCATGACCTTGGTGAATTGTTGATTTTTCTAACGCCGCCAGGGTTTGGATCCCTGGCAGCCCAACTGATCACGTCGGCATTAAGCCGTCGCTTTTTCTTCGCCGCCCGTCGCCTGACGGGGCTTGAGGATGAACGATTTGCCCTTGGGGGTTTCCTCGATCTCCTGCTTGAGAGCCTTGCGGGCATCACCCAACACTTTCGTGTCGGTCAACACCATCTGAACCCTCCCCAACACGATCCCTTCCGGGTGTGCGTTGACGATGGTCCGCAAGCTCTCCACGTAATTGTCCTTGCCGCCGATTTCATCGAGTTCATCGATGGACGTGAGGACTGTCAGACGATTCTTGGCGATGACGCCGAGTTGCTCGATCTGAGCCTGCTTAACGATTTCTTTATTGGTTGACATTATTCATCACCTTCTTTCTCGGGCTGGTTGCCCTGTGATTCGGCCAGGGAATCGAGATAATCCATCAGGGACTGCCGGTGGATTAATCTGCACCCGCGAATTGCGAACCGCTTTTTGAGCGATATGCTCGTCACGGGAGGATTCGGTCCCAGGATCAAACCGTTGAGAGTCGATCTGCTGAGCGACGAATACCGACAATAGGCGCCCGCCTTAGGTAAACGTATCCACGTCGGCAGTCCGGCACCCAAAGCTGATTGCTTCGGAACCGTGACGGGCGTGAGGGAGTACAACTCCTCCCCGCTGTCAGTCTGCTGATTTTTCTGATTCGATGGCGTCTTCACGCAGGAAAACTGCCATCACCAATTTTGGTTCGCATCCCCCCCACTTTTCCAAAAAATGGGGTCACAACCGTGCAAGCCTCTACGAATCAGTCGCTTGTCGTCGTTGCGGTCTTCGGCAAATTTTTTGCAATCGAATAAAACTCCTTCTTCAACCTCTTGAACATCGCCGCACGCACGTTTGCATCGGCAGATTTTTGATTCATAGGGCTTTCCCCTGGAGTGGTCGCGATATCGCTCCATGACGATGTGTGCCTCTCCCTGTACCACCCAATTTGGTAAAGCTCATCAAATTGGAATTCGGGCTCGCCGTCCGTGTTGAGCATCAGGACGTCCTGCGCGACGATCCACCACGCTTCAATTACCTCACGATCGTCCGAAAATGGCGGCAGTGTAACACATTTTATCAAGAGAGCCTTGGTGTACTTAAGGTTTGGAAAGACGGCTCGTTTTAACTGCAAGCCTCTCGATAGGCAAAAACTGAACTGCGGTGTGATCCAACGTTCGTCGGATAGGTCGAGGCCCTTCGAAAGAAGCCTAATGATTTCGATTATCTCGATTATTTGACAGGCCCATTTCTTTGCGGGTTTTTTTACGATGCCGATAGTCTCGGCATTAGCCACAGGAGAAACAGAAGAGCCGAGCCCAAGTTTCTCAAATAGTGCTTCGTTGCGCGCGAGCACTTTCGAGTTTGCACTGCCCAAGACCGGCCAAATAACGCGCTTAGCTGCCACTCTTCGAGCGACCTCGGGAGCCTTCGACTCAACAAAGTTTTGAAAAATTAGAATCTCCCATTCGATGTGGTCCACCCAGATTTCCAGTGCGCTGTCGTCCGTGATCGCCGCTGAAATTGTTTCCGCATCAATAGGAAATGCCCATTTAGGAATCTCTTTCGAAATTTCGTTTAAATCTTGTCTCAGCTTCTCATACGGAACATCGCCTTCGAGTTGCAGCATGTCTTTCGGCGGTTTCCATCTGGGCCGGCTGTGTGTGGACTTCTTGGTTTTCATTCTATCCTTTTCAAAATATCCGGCATGCTGTCAGCCGCCTTCTTCAGCGCCGAGGTTTCGATGTGGGTGTAGTTGGAGCTGATCATTGGGCCACTGCTTTTCATTGAGCAAAACCTGATACGGCCGCAATCGCACGCATTTGTGTAGAGAGCGCAAGATGGACATATTTTTTGTGAGCGGACTCGCTGGCATGTCCGGCGAGGGTCTTTCTCACATCACTGGAAATATCTGCGTTGGCGAGGCGCGATATGAAGGAGTGTCTGAGAGCGTGAAAGCTCTTGGTTCGTAATTGCCGTCCTTTCCCTGTCTTCTTCGCACCGAAGGAAGCCACCACGCCAGCCTTCGCCATGAGCCGGCCAAATTCATTAGAAAGGCCAGCGTGAGAGCCAGGCTTGCGTCCGTATAAGGCTGGAAAGAGTGGCGCCGCCCCGATTCCTCGTGGAAGAGTTTTCAAGTGCTCGACCAGTTCGGAGTGGAGCGCGAGTTCACGTGCCTTTGGCGCGGTTCGCTTCGTTTTCCCCGGCACGATGGACAGAGTGCGTTTCTCCATGTCGATCTGCGTCCAGGTCAGGCTGGCGGCGTCGGCGATGCGAAGCCCGAGATGTGCGCCGAAGAGGATCATGCCAGTCCACTCCTCGTTTGCCTTTGCCAACAACATGCGGATTTCGTCGTCCGTGAATGGATCCCGCTCCTCCTGTATGGATTCACCTGTTTCTACGGCCTCTGCAACATTGGAAAGGACCAGTCCTTTTCGCCTCGCCTCTTCCAACGCAGCCCTGACAACCTTCACGCCGTAGTCTGCGGTTGTCTCACCCTTGCCGTCTTTGATCTCAGCCGATCTCCAAGATTCGATCTCTTCGGCAGTCATGCTGGCAATTGAGGCGGTCGTTCTTTCCGCTCCCAAATATTTAAGAAACGAGTCCGCCACCGATTTGTATCGTTTTGTCGTGGCGTCGGCTCGGTTGCGATCCGCGCGGCCTTGAATCCATTTGTCAAAATGGCTGGTGATCGTTTCAACTTTTAGCCCCACGCCCAGGGTCTTTTTCATCAACTCGTCCAACAGCCGGATGGATGAGGCTTGGACAAGTTCGTGGTTGCGAGCCAACCTGGCAGCCTGCTCCCATGCCTCAGCGACCTTTTGGGCTTTGCGGCGATCAGTCTGCTTTGTCGAGCGATTCACACGCCGCCCAGTCGCATCCGAGAACCGGGCGATCCAATAGCGCGATTTTCCTTCTGGGAGCTTCCAAACGCAGGCCATAAGTGGTTCAAAAAGGTTAGACCATTATTTAGACCATCGTTCGTGTTTGTCAATGTTTTCGACGTGCCTCTACGAGAGAAGCCACCCCTCTCTGAGGGCGAAGACGGAGACCTCCGTTCTATCCGTTGAACTACGGGGACTGCTGATGCTGAAACGCTTGCGACACAGGCGGTATTAAAAAACGGCGAAATTCTGCCAGGCGAGGCAATTCGTTGGAATGTTTGCCGATATTCGTCTCCGTTGCAAGCGCATCGGGGTTGAGACCCAATGCAACGGCACATGTCATGACAAAAAAGCGCCAATCGAGATCAACCACTCCTGGTAGGTCGGTGTTATAGGTGTCGAATGCAGTATGGATTGTCTCGCATTCGGCGCATAGCTGGCAACTCACAGTTCACGGGGCGAGGCGGTCGACGCGCCAGGAGGCATCTGGCTGAAGGGTGTACTCGAAGCGGTCGTGGAGGCGGTTCGGGCGGCCCTGCCAGAACTCAATTGTTAACGGCTTGACGCGATAGCCTCCCCAAAAGGAGGGGAGAGGCACCTGGCCGGCACCGAATTTTGCCTTCATCTGCTCCCATTGCATTTCCAGGACCTTGCGCGAGGAAATGACCGTGCTCTGCTGCGATGCCCAGGCGGCGAGCTGGCTCTCTCGCGGGCGGGTGAGAAAATACTTCAGCGCGTCGGCGGTGGAAAGCTTCTCCACGGGACCGGTGACGATCACCTGTCTCTCAAGGACCAACCACGGAAAGAGCAGGGCCGCATTCGGATTCTCCGCAAGCTGGCGCGCCTTCCGGCTTTCTAGATTGGAGAAAAAGACGAAGCCGCGCGCGTCCAGACCTTTTAATAATACCGTGCGAAGCAGCGGACGTCCGTCGGCGCCGGCAGTGGCAAGGCTCATGGCCGTCGGTTCGACGACACCGGCCTCGCACGCATCTTTGAGCCAGCGATTGAACTGCTCGATGGGATCGCCGCGCAGGTCTGCTCTTTCGAGCTTTCCGCGGCAATAGGCGGAGCGGATGTCGGCAAGGTTCATTTTCGACGACGCATCGTCGCTTGAAGTCAAAGGGGTTGTCATTACAGGCTTTCCAAAGAATAGTTTAGGGCGGATATGGAGCGGCGCCAGCCAATCGTTCGTGGAGTCAAAAAAAACGGGAATTGACGATTCGCTAGATCATTCCATCCTTCGAGGCGGAAATTATGGAAGCCTCAGAAGAGAAGAAGGAACTCGCGCGGGAGCTTGTCTCCTCAACGGGAGTGCGCCTCACACCCGAACCGGGGCCCGGGAAACGAGATATTGAGATGGAAAGGAACCTGGTTTTACCCGGAAAAGCCGGAGGCGAGACCAAGCCCAGCAAGTACAGCAGCTCCTCATGGGCGTTGCTGGGTTTCATGCGGTGGATTTTGGCCTGCGTGGTGTTGATGGGCCACCTGGAATGGTTCGTTCCGGAAAGCAATTTTACGCGCACGCTTTGGGCCTTTGGTGGGAAGGCGGCGGTGGTCGGGTTTTTCCTGATCTCAGGTCTGTCGGTCGGCTATTCTTATATCGAGCGGCCGCAAGGTTTCTATACACGACGGCTATTACGGATTTACCCACTCTATTTGCCGGCGGTACTTTTTTCCCAATTCCTGGTTTATATCACGCATCCGCCGCTGGTGTTCCCCCATGTGACCCTCATCCCCGGGGGCATCAAGACCGCGCTCGCAAATTTGGCAATGCTTCAAAATTTCGTGGCCTATCCCATTCCGTACAATAGCCCGCTCTGGAGCATTAGCTGCGAGGTCTTCTGTTATTTGCTCGCTCCGCTGTTCCTTCGGTTGCCGCGCCGCGTCCTGATAGGGATTATCCTGGTTTCCATGCTGCTGTTCCTTTTCCCGGCCAATGTATTGTTGTACGGGTACGTTGTGCTTGTTTATCTCTGGGCGTGGCTGATTGGATTTCTTCTGGCTTGCGACATGAGGCGCGTGATGGGGCCGATGTTGCTTGGAATCATCGGCGGCGTGCTGGTTTTCCTTAGCAAAAAAATCACGGCGGAGCCATTGAGTGTCGTAACCTATGCCGCGGCCTTTGGCGCCGTCTTCGCGGCGCCTTATTTAAAATTTCCCCAATTGCTTAAGAACTTTATGAACTGGCTGGGCAACCTATCCTATCCGCTTTATTTATTTCAACTGCCGCTCTGCATTTTCTTTTACTGCATTCCGCATATTCGGAATATCACGGTATTAATTTCGTCAGTCATCCTGTCTACAATCGTGATTTACTACGTGTTTGACGGTTGGTTAAAAAAGGTGGTTTGGATTCCTTTGATTCATGCCGGGAGTAAAGGTAATACTCGGCGGGAAAGACCATTTGAATGATGCTCGTTGCGTTCGCGGTTGGATGATGATTTTTAACCACAAAGATCGCAAAAGGAGGAATCGCTTATTCCGGGGATTTCTTCCCCGAAGAGTCCCCGAGCAGCGTCCGGGCGTGGGCGAGGGCGGAATCGGTCCTGCCGCCTAGCATCCGGGCGATTTCCTCGACGCGGGCTTTTCCCTTTACCTCCGCCAGATGCGAGATGGTGCGGTCGCCGGTGTATTGCTTCGCGACCACATATTGAGCGGAGGCCGCGGCGGCGACCTGCGGGAGGTGGGTGATGCAAAGCACCTGGTGCGCGGCGCCGAGGCTGCGCATCTTTGCGCCCACGGCGTGGGCGATCTCTCCACCGACATTCGCGTCGATTTCGTCAAAGACCAGCAGGGGAATGCGGTCCTGTGCGGCGAGGGAGCTTTTTACCGCGAGCATCACGCGGGAGATTTCTCCGCTGGAGGCGATCAGCTTGAGCGGCTTTGCAGGCTCGCCTGGATTTGGCGCAAAAACAAACTCCGCGCTTTCCAGGCCGACGGCTGAAGGTTTTTCCGCATGGCGTAGCGCGATCGCGAACTCGGATTTCTTGAACCCCAGATCCCGCAACTGGCTCTGGATGTCCGCCGCCAGCCGGGGCGCGGCTGCGGTGCGCAGTTTCGTAAGCTTCGCGCCGAGCGCGGCCAGCGTATCGCGGGCGCCGGCAATCGCGTGGTCCAGCCGGGCAAGCTCCTCGCCGCGGGACTCGATTTTCCGCAGACGCTCTGCCGCTTCATCCCTAAAAGTGATTACCTCCTCAATAGTCGAACCATATTTACGTTTGAGGGATTCGAAGAGCGAGACGCGTTCCTCCAAGCTCGCGAGCTGCTCCGGGTCGATGTCGAGCGCGTCCCTGTAATGCTGGAGCGCACGGGCGGCTTCCTCCAGTTCGATCACCGCATTGGCGTGGGATTGCGCCAGCGAAGCGGTTGCCGGGTCGAGCTTCTCCAGCTCCCGGAAGTGCCGCTGCGCCTCGGCCAGCCCGGAGAGCAGCGAGTCATCCGCCTCCGATACGCGCTGGAGAATGGCCGTGGATACTTCGATGATCCTCCGGCTGTTTGAAGCCACCGTGTAACGGGCCAGCGTGGTTGCCTCCTCCCCGGGCTCCAGCCGGGCCGCTGTAATCTCGGCAACCTGATGGCGCAGCAGATCGATCTCCCGCTCCAGGCTGGCCTCGCTGGCGGAGAGCTCCGCCTGGCTGGCCAGCAGCCCGTTGAGCGCCGCGTATTGGCTGCCGTAAGCGGCGCGCATGCTGCCGGCCCCCGCGTAGGCGTCCAGCAGGTCGAGTTGCTTCTCGTTTGAAAGTAGCGACTGGTGATCGTGCGGCCCGTGCAGGTCGACCAGCAGATCGCCCAGCGCCTTCAACACCGCCAGCGTCGTGGGCGACGCGTTCGCGAACTGCCGGTTGGCGCCCGCCGCCGTGAACGACCGTTTGAGGATCAGCGAGCCGTCCTGACAGCGCTCCGCGCCATTTTCCTCCAGCCGCGCGTCCATGGCGGATAATGCCGGCGCGTCGTCCATTTGAAAAACGGCTTCCACCGTGCACGCGTCCGCGCCGGAGCGGATCAGCGACTTGTCGGCCCGCTCCCCGAGCAGGAGCTTGAGCGCCCCGATGATGATCGATTTTCCCGAGCCGGTCTCCCCGGTGATGGCGGTAAAACCAGGGCCAAGGGTCCATTCGAGGTCCTCTACCAGGGCCAGATTGCGAATGCGGAGGGAGGCGAGCATTGCGGGCACGCGAGGATTATGCAAACCTGCCGCTCTTTTTTCAAACCCATGCGCGCCTTATTTTGCGTCAACCCTTGCTCATCAGGATCACCAGGAGAATTTTAGTTGGGCCTTCCGCTCACCATTACCTTCCTCGGCACCGGCACCTCGCAAGGCGTACCGATGATCGCCTGCGACTGCCCGGTATGCGCCTCCCAGGACCCGCGCGACAATCGCACCCGCTCCTCCATCCATGTCTCCACGCCGCAATGCGCATGGGTCATCGACACCGGCCCGGAATTCCGCATTCAATGCCTTCGCGAAAAAATCGACCGCATCGACGCCGTCGTCTATACCCACTCTCATACCGACCACATGATGGGCTTTGACGATTTGCGCCCTTTTTGCGCCAATGGGCGCGACCTCCCGGTGTACGCCTCGGCCGAGACCATGGCCGATTTGCAGCGCGTGTTCAATTTTGCCTTCAGCGTCCAGAGCCTCATTCCGGGCTATGTGAAACCCCACCCGCATTTAATCGACGGCCCGTTTCGCCTTGGCGGCACGCTTCTGACCCCTCTGCCCCTCAAGCACGGCCGCGCCATGGTCCACGGCTACCTGTTCGAAACCGAGGGTCGCAAGGTGGCCGCCTATTTGAGCGATTGCAAGGAAGTGCCCGAGCCGGTCATCGAGCGCATTCGCGGCGTGGAGGCACTCATCATAGACGCTCTGCGGCAGAAGGAGCATCCAACCCATCTTTGCGTCAGCGAGGCGCTTGACGTCGCCGCGCGGGTAAAACCAGGTAAAACCTGGTTTACGCACATTTGTCATGACTTGGGGCATGCGGCCACCGAGGCTGCGTTGCCGGCCGGTACGCGCATCGCATACGATGGCCTTAAGCTGGAGTTTCGATGAACAGAAGCATCGTCAAAATCGCAGTGCTAACAGTGCTTGCAGTGCTGGCGGCGCCGATGCTCATGTCCGCCGAGGACGCATCCCCGGCTGCCACGCCCGCCCCCACTCGGGAGAGCGCCGCCACGCTGGTCGTTTATAATAACTTCGACCCGTCCTCGGTAAACCTCGCTGCCTATTACGCAAAGCGCCGGGGCATCCCCCTGGACCACATGGTCGGCCTCGATTGCCTCAAGACCGAGGAAATCTCGCGCGCGCAATATGACGAAAGCATCGCCGATCCGCTGCGCAAGATATTCTCGGATCGCGGCTGGTGGCACGTCCCCGCGGACCCGAGCCTCCCCGTATCCGACAACCAGATTCGATTCGTGGCCTTGATGCGGGGCATCCCGCTGAAGATCGCGAAAGAGCCAAATTACCCTGGAGACAGCTTTACGGGCAAGCAGCCGCAACTGGACACCAACGCGGCCGCGGTCGACTCGGAGCTGGCCACACTCGGCCTCCGCATCCGAAAGATTTCCGGGCCGCTCAATAATCCCTACTACAAGAGCTTCACGCCATTCATGGACACCCCGCTTGCGCCGATCATGTTGGTATGCCGGCTCGACGGGCCCAGCGTGGCAACGGTGAAGGACATGATCGACGGGGCCATTGTCGCGGAACAGGGCGGCCTGAACGGCTTTGCCTATGTCGATATGCGGGGGATTTCCGACGGGCCGATGGCGGTCGGCGACAAGTGGCTGGCAGGCGCCGCGGCCGAGCTGCGGCAATTCGGGATGCCTGTCGTCTCGGACACCTTGCCGGACCTGTTTCCGGATGACTTTCCCATGGAGCACGCCGCGATTTACCTCGGGTGGTACACCGGTTCCGTTCAGGGCCCCATGGCAAAGGAGGATTTTCGATTCGTCCCTGGAGCCATCGCCGTGCACATCCACTCCTTTAGCGCGGCCACCCTGCGCGATCCGCACGCGGACTGGGCAGCACCGCTGCTCGCGCACGGCGCGTCGGCGACCCTCGGGAACGTCTACGAGCCCTATCTTGGCCTCACGACGAACCTCGATTTCTTCGCCGACCGGCTGCGGAACGGCTTCAACTTCGCCGAGAGCGCCTACGCTGCGCAGCCGGTGCTCTCCTGGATGGCCACGTTCGTGGGCGACCCGCTTTACCGCCCGTTCCAGGATGGCATCGACGCCGGCGATAGCGCCGAAAAGTCCGCGAGCGAGTACGCCGCCTACAGGAAAGGGGCGCGACTCTGGTTCGAGAAAGGCCGCGCCGTAGGCGAGAAGCAACTTGTCGCAAGCGCGCAGGAGTTGAAAAGCGGGATCGTCTGGGAGGGTCTGGGTCTCCTGCAATGGTCCGTTCCCGATTGCGACGCCGCGTTGGTGTCGTTCCGCCAGGCCGAGAAAGGCTACGGCAGAACGGAGGACAGCCTGCGCACAATCCTGAGCCAGGCCCGGATTTTGAAGACGCAGGGCAAGCCGGATCAGGCCCGGGCGCTCGCCGCCGGCGCTCTTGGCAGATACGGCGACCTCAATGGCACGTCCCTCCTCAGGGACATCATCGGCTTGCCGCCTGCCCGCACAAAAAGATGAACCTCGCGCAACGGTACGGCGCGCTCCGGCCCGCGTCAGCGGGATGGAGCATCCGGGACGAACTCCTCCCCGCGGGGACCGCGCCTGAGATCGAATTGCAGGCGCGCTGGTTCTCCGGAGAGTTTGGGAGGGAGTTCCGGTCGGTCGATGGCCGCTCCATCCGCGTCATCCAGTTTGGCGTTTGGAATCGCGAGGCGGGCCCGGATTTTGCCGAAGCCGCCATTTCAATCGACGGCGGCGAGACCGTGCGCGGCTCCATCGAGCTGGATACGGATGCGCGCGACTGGGAACGCCACGGGCATGCGACAAACGAGGCGTTCGAAAACGTCGCGCTGCACCTTTTTTTCGAATCGGGCGGCGTGGCCGCATTCAGCCGCACCCTCTCGAACCGCTCGGTGCCGCAGGTGCGATTGGACCTCCATGCCGTCTGTGGCGCCCCGCCGAATCCCGCCCCCCTCGCCGCGCCCGGCCGCTGTGTCGGCCCGCTGAAAGATCTCGATAATGCAACTGTTCACGGCGTCCTGGAAGGAGCCGCGCAATTCCGCATGCAGCGCAAGGCCGCCCGGCTGGCGCGCCTGCGTGAGGCGCACGGCGACGACCAGGCTCTCTACCAGGCGCTCGCGGAGACCCTCGGCTACAAGTCGAACAAGCTGCCCTTCGCCCTTCTAAGCCAGCGCGTCCCAGTGCGCGGGTTGCGCAGGGCAGGGGAGATCGACGCCCTGCTCTTCGGCGTGGCCGGCTTTCTCAAGCCCGAAGACTTCCCGCATGCCGCGCCCGCCACCAAGGCATACCTGCGCGCCCTCTGGGAGCAATGGTGGGCGCTTCGCGCCGAATGGGAGACCCTCACCATCCCGGCAACCCTATGGAAGACCGGCGGCCAGCGCCCGGTCAATCACCCCCAGCGGCGGCTGGCTGCCCTGGCTGCGATGGTAAGGCAATGGCCCAAAACGAGGGCGCTTGCCGACGCCTGCGATGCCAGGAAAATCCACAAGCTCCTCACTGGTTTGCGCGATGAATATTGGGAGCACCACTACACCGTGCGTTCCGCCGAATCGAAGTCTGCCATGGCCCTGGTTGGCGCCAGCCGCGTCAACGACATGCTCGCGAACGTCTTCTACCCCTGGGCAATCATCGAGCATCCAGAGAAGTGGGAGGATTACCGCGCACTGGGCGCTGAGCTTTTCAATCGCCGGGTCGCGGTGGCTGCCGCGCGTCTATTCGCGACAGACCCCCGCCAGGCAGAATTGCTCAAAAGCACCGCCATGCAGCAGGGCTTGTTGCAAATATACGAGGACTTTTGCATGCAGGATGAAAGCGACTGCGCCGAGTGCCCATTCCCGCGCCAGGTGGCGCAATGGACCTGAGGGAAAAATTCGAAATTCGAAAGGGCGGATCGCGGATGCCACGTTTGAGCATGGGACAGGGCGGAATCCGAATAGAAAGCATGCGCCCGGCGCGTCAAATACTTCAAATTTCGAGCTTCGAATTTTCGATTCATTGGCCGCTCTGACCGCTCTGGGAGACAGCGACAGGGGAGGGAAGGCATGGTAAGAGATTCACGATGAATCGATTGATTCCCTTGATAGTCGCCGTTCTGGTCGCGGTGGATATTTTCACCTTGGGCGTACTTCAGAAGTGGCGGAGCCAGCCGCCACCGCCCGACCTGACGCCGCGTGTCGCGCAACTGGAAAAGGATCTCTCGCAAGCCCAGCAGGATATCGGGGAACTCAAGCAGGAGATGGCGCTCGTCCAGCGCCACGGCCAGCCTGGTGATTAAATCATGGCCGGCGTGAACTGGCTTTCCGCCCACTGAAACTGCTTGCCTCACCTATTGCGATAATGCCATAAGGCGGCGGCAGTTGGAGGCGGAATTCACCACCTCCATTCAACCCAGGCCGCACCCTAGAATATCGTGGAAACAAGCACCCCGCCTACTGGCACGCCATCGGATTCGCACCATTTGCGCTTCCACCTTCCCCACCGTCATCTTACCTCGGTCTTCGGCAACGATTGGTTTGCGCTCAAGGCCGAGGGCTTCGCCCGCTTCTTCGGCACCCCGGTATTTTTGATCTCCCAGACGGTCATCGTGGCGGTTTGGATCGGCATAAATGTCATAGGATGGACCACCTTTGACATCTACCCCTTCATCCTGCTCAACCTGGCCTTCAGCCTTCAGGCCGCCTACGCCGCGCCCCTCATCCTCCTGGCCCAGACCCGCCAGGCAGACCGCGACAAGGCCCACGCCGAAGCCGATGCCGCCCATCGCGAAGACCTCGCCAGGGCAAGCATGGAACGCCAGGCCATGGCCGCCGAGCAAACCGCCGCCCTCGTCGAGCTGATGGGCCAAAATACCCGCCTTACGGAGCTTACCAATGAATTGAGCAAGCGCATCGAGCAATTGACAGCCGAGATGCACTCCTGCGTCGTCCAGAAGCGCCCCAACGATCCTGCCACCTCAGGCTAGCATTCGCTCTTTCCAAGCGCCGCATATGCGTTAGACTATCGTTGGGATGAGCGGCGCTTCACTAGACAAGTGCAGGAGCTACCTCGACGCTCAAATTGGCCGGGTCGCAAGAGGGGAGGCTCACCGCGAGCTCCCAGTCATCACTATTTCTCGCGAGGCATTGGCGGGCGCCTCGGATATTGCGCAGCTCATCGCTCAGCGTCTTAATCAGCAAACGCCCTCGGAGAATGGCTGTCCATGGACCGTCTTTGACCGCAACCTGGTCGAACGCGTGCTGCAAGACCACGAATTGCCAAAAACCCTCAACCAATTCATGTCCGAGGATGCCTCTGTCTTCAGTCCTGGCAGCGCGGTGGAGGAATTGCTCGGCCTTCATCCCTCCGACTGGACCCTCGTCCAGCACACGACCGACACCATCTTTCGCCTTGCGCGATTGGGGAACGTCATCCTCATCGGGCGCGGCGCGAATATCATCACCGCCCTTAATCAGAACGCCTTTCACGTCCGCCTCGTCGCCCCCAGGCAGGTGCGCATTCAGCGCGCCGCGAGGATATACCAGCTTACCGCGAGGGAAGCCGCTGTCTTCGTGCGCGAAAAGGATGCCGCAAGGCAGCGGTACGTGAAGCATCATTTCCACGTCTCCATCGACGACCCCCTGCAATATCACGCCATCCTAAACACCGGCCTATTGAGCTTCGAAGCCGCCGCCCGCCTCATCGCCGACGCCGTGACGCTTCAATACCCCCATTGATTCGCCTCCGCGCTCGACCGGGCGTAGCACAGCGAAGCCTGTCCAGACTTTATCTCGACTTTATCCCCCCTCAGTTTCAAGTAGCACACGTGTCCCAGCGAATCCCCCTCGTATTGTTGGCGGCCTTTGCCGCATGCCAATCCTTGGTTTGCCAGTCAGCACCCGAGCGCGATCTCCTCAAAGAAGCGATCGAGCTTAATAGTCCTGGGATAACAGAGTTCGTCCCGGTGGGTTACGATCCCGCCAAGACTCCGTCGCTGGCGCTGATCGCCGAGCCAGCCAGGAACCCGGGTGAGGTGGATCATCCATTCCTTTTCAAGGTCCGTCCCGTATTTGGTCTGGAGGTTGCGGCCTCCGGCATGCTCCCCGCGCTCTTCCCAGGCGGTGCCATGCTCACTACCGCCCATGTGAATGCCCCGTCCGGAACAAGCTTTTACGGCACCGGAGAAGTCACCGGCCCCCTCCTGCGCAACAACACGACTATCGGCCTCTGGAACACCGATAACTTCAACTGGCGCCGCGAGAATGGTTCCCGCCTCTACCAATCCCACCCATGGGTCCTTGCCGTGCGCCCGGACGGCACCGCCTTCGGCGTCCTCTTCGATACCACATGGAAGTCCCGCCTCATCTGCGGCGATCACGATATCAAGTTCGAAAGCGAAGGCCCCGCATTCCGCGTCTTCGTCATCGACCGCGCCTCGCCCGAAGCAGTCTTGCGCGGCCTGGCGGAACTGATTGGCACCATCCCTCTCCCACCCCGCTGGGCTCTCGGTTTCCATCAATGCCGCTACTCCTATTACCCCGATTCTCGCGTGCGCGAGATCGCCGATGGCTTCCGTTCCCGCCACCTCCCTTGCGACGTCATCTGGCTGGATATTGATTACATGAACGGCTTCCGCATTTTCACCTTCGATCCCGAGCGCTTCCCTGACCCCGCTGCCACCAACCAATACCTCCACGACCGCGGGTTCAAATCGATCTGGATGATCGATCCCGGCGTCAAAGCCGAGAAAGGTTACCCCGTCTATGACACCGGCAGCGCCATCAGCGCGTGGGTCAAGACCGCCGACGGCCACGAGTTCAATGGCCCGGTCTGGCCCGGCCCGTGCGCCTTCCCCGATTTTACCTCCCCGGTCGTCCGCGATTGGTGGGGCGGTCTCTACAAGGACTTCCTGGCAAAGGGCGTGGATGGCGTTTGGAATGATATGAACGAGCCTGCCGTGTTCAATAGCCCGGATGGCACCATGCCGGAGGGCAACCTGCACGCAGGCGGTGGCGCGCTCCCTCCCGGGCCGCACCTGGAGTACCACAATGTTTTCGGCATGCTGATGGTGCGCGCGAGCCGCGCCGGCATTCTGAAAGCCCGTCCTGATAAGCGGGTCTTTGTCCTTACCCGCTCGAATTACCTGGGCGGCCAGCGCTACGCCGCCACATGGACCGGCGACAACGGCTCCGGATGGCCCTTCCTCAAAGCATCCGTCCCCATGTCGCTCAACCTCGGCCTCTCCGGCCAGCCGTTCAGCGGGCCTGATATCGGAGGTTATTCGGGCAAGACCGAGCCCGAAGTATTTGCCCATTGGATGGCCCTCGGCGCCTTCTATCCCTTCAGCCGCGCCCACAAGTCAAAGGGCGAGCCCGACTCCGAGCCCTGGACCTTTGGCCCGGAGGTTGAGACCGCCTCGCGCACCGCGCTCGACCGTCGCTACCGGCTTCTCCCCTACCTCTACACGCTCTTCGAAGACTCCTCCCGTACCGGCCTGCCGATCATGCGTCCGCTCTTTATGGCCGACCCCGCGGATCAAGCATTGCGTGCGGAGCAGGAGGCATTCACCCTGGGCCGCGATTTGCTGGTCATCCCGCGCTGGGCGACCGGCCCCCATCTGCCAAAAGGCGATTGGCGCATCATTGATATCGTCGATTTCAAGCTTGAGGCCGACTCCTATCAGCCTGTGCTCAAGATACGTCCTGGAGCCATTGTCCCTCTCGGTCGAATCATCGAAAACACCACCGAGGCCTCCCTGACCCCCAAAGACGCCCTAACGCTCCTGGTATCGCTGGACGCGACGGGCCACGCGGAGGGCTGGCTGTACGACGACGATGGGGACGGGTTTGGCTACACGACGGGCGACTATTCCCTGATTCATTACGTGGCGGAAAAGTTTGGCAACCAGGTGGTTGTGAAGATTCACGACAGCAAAGGCGCACGAAACCCGGCGCATCGTGCCGTGAAGGTTGAATTGGTTATTGGAGATCATAAGTCAATGTCCGCCGTGGGCGACGATAAGGACGGCATCCGGTGTAAGCTAAATTGAAAATTTGGGGTGCGCCGCCCGGCAGCGCACCCCGGTTTTCAATATTAGAACAGATAGATGTAAGTGGCCCGGTAAACATCGACCTCTGCCGAAGGATGGGTGAGGGGAAAATCCACGCCCAGCATGATGAGGTTGCGTTTCCCGACAATGAACTGCACCCCCGGGGTCACCGTCATATTCGTGTAAGTGCGCTGGTTGCCGTCCATGTTGGTTCCGCCCGCGAATTCGACAAACGTGGTCAAATCGGCGACCGACGCCGATGGCTTGGTCCAGGTTTGGGCAATGGCGACGTCGTAGGAGAGAGCATCCCTCATCGTGCCGGTGGCCTCATTGCCCGCATAGGCGTCCTCTTCCAGGCTATAGTAGAGGCCTAGGCGCCCGACGCCCAGCGGTGACAAGTCCTGCCAGCCGGCGATGGTCGTGCTCAGTCTTGTTGTGGTGACGCCCAGCTCCTTGTCGGGCAGGTCCACGCGGAAGTTAAGGCAATCCGAGGAGGTCGGCGTGCTGATGAGTTCGATGCGTGCCGCCACTCCGGCTCCGGCGTTATCGATATCGCCGCCCGCCTTTTCATTCTCCCAGGTATAATTTCCGAACACCGTGATCATGAACCGCTGGTTCAAGGCATAGTCGATATATTCATCGAGGAAATTGACGCTCTTGATGGGGCTCTTCTCGATGTCGTTCTGGAACGAATAATCTGTGCGCGCCGCGCGAACCACGAAGTTAGTCGCCGTATGGAAGAGGGGGAGGTCGGGCGCTCCATCCGGGAGCGATTCTCTAAGAGAATACGGATTGTCCCATCCCTGGCTGAAGAAATTGGCGAGGGTGAGGTCTTCAGCCGCTGCAGCGGCCGTTGGGGTGAGTTCTGGAGTTCCAGCAAGGCCACGGCCAGCTGTCAGGATTAGGGCAAGGACGATGGGTTGGATCGTGCGATGGCAGTATTTCATGTGTCACGACATGAAATCAGCCCGAGCCAAAATAGGCTTCACCTAGGTTGCGATGACCGCGACAGTAATTGCGCGGTGGTTGTAAATTTATAGAAAAATCTCCCGGAACGCCAAGAACTGCTAAGCAAAAAACAAACCATCCGTATCGGACCTGTCTGGAGGGGTTGAGACTCCCCTTAGGAGGCCCCTACTCCGTTGAGCAAAAATACATCAACCTTGCTTGTAGATATCGGGATATTGCTGGCGCTCGTGGCGATTTCTTTCGGAATGTGGTTTTTTCCGTGGGTAACGCTCCTGCTGCTCGCACTTCTCCTGCTCGGTGGCTGCCTTACCGGCCAACACCCGGATTAGACGCTGCCTTCGAAGCGGAAGAATCCGCGATGGGTTTGGCCGTGGCGCACGCCGCAGCCTACGGCGAAGAATTGTCCCACCGGCCTTCCGCGATTTACCCGCGATTCTTTAGTCGCATCACTTCCACGACCCTGGTTGCCAGTTCGTCCGGCACCCCTAGCGTCTCCTGCACCTTTCGCAGGAATTCATTTTCCTCCGGCGTTGCCTGTCCGTCCGCAAAAACAACGTCCGCCGCCAACGCGTACACCGTTTCCTTCAATTCTTCCGGCACCGCCTTCACTGCCGCCGCGAATACCTCCTCGCGCCCGCTTCTCTCGATCGCCTCACGCGCCTTCTGCACCGCGTCATTAAATTCGTCGATGCTCTGCTTGCGCAGCAGCTTCATCCGGTTGGAGGCGCCGATCACCAATTCCTCCTCCTCCGGCGCGATCTGCCCGTCCGCGGTTACCACCATGTACAAAACCGTCACCACAGCCTCCTCCTCCGTAAGAGTCAATGGACCTGCATTCTCGTTGGTTTTGTGAAATAAGCTCATCTTGCCTCCGGTTTTGGTTCACGCCTGCCGTCCGGTTTCCGGGAGGTTCGGCGCACTGTCCCACCCTGCCCAAGCCCCGCCGGAAACTCAAGCCTTGCCATTCCTTCTCCCTTTTTTGAGTGCAACAAACGCCCGGTCTCAGTAATGAGTGCTTCCCCTCCGGCCAATTGCCATCCCGCGGACCTACCCAATAGAGACACCCCAAGAAAATGACCTCCCAGCGCGCCAATCCCGCCGTCTCCGCCTCGTTTCACGAAATCACCGGACGGAAGCTCCTTGTCGCAAACCGCAGCGAGATCGCCATCCGCATCCTCCGGGCCGCCAATGAACTCGGCCTGCACACGGTCGCCATTTACGCCCAGGAGGACCGGTTCTGCATGCATCGCTTCAAGGCCGATGAATCCTACCTCATCGGCGCGGATAAGGGCCCCGTGGGCGCCTATCTCGACATCAAGGGCATCATCGCCCTTGCCCTCGAGAAGCGCGTCGACATGATCCACCCGGGATACGGCTTCCTTTCGGAGAACTCCGATTTCGCCCGCGCCTGCGAGGATGCCGGCATCGCTTTTGTCGGCCCCCGCTCCCAATTGCTCGAACTCATGGGTGACAAGGTCGCTGCCCGCTCCGTCGCCCACAAGCTCGGGGTCCCCACCCTCCCCGGCACGGAGAACCCCATCGAGACTCGCGATGAAGCTCTCCGCATCGCCGACTCCATTGGATTCCCTCTGATCATCAAGGCTGCTTTCGGCGGCGGCGGCCGCGGCATGCGGGTCGTGGATAAACCCGCCGACCTCGGCTCCCTCCTCGACGAGGCCCGCGGCGAGGCCGGACGCGCCTTCGGCAATCCCGCCGTCTTCCTCGAGCGTTACATCCCCCGCGCCAAGCACATCGAAGTCCAGGTCCTCGGCGACAATCACGGCAACGTCATCCATCTCCACGAGCGCGATTGCTCGGTCCAGCGCCGCCATCAGAAAGTCATCGAGTTCGCCCCCTCCGTCGATCTCAAGCCCGGTGTCGTTCGCGAGCTCTGCGAAGCCGCCGCCCGCATGGCCCGCGAGATTTCCTACAACAACGCCGGCACCGTCGAGTTCCTCTTCGATCTCGACCGCCAGGAGTGGTTCTTCATCGAGATGAATCCCCGCATCCAGGTGGAGCACACCGTGACCGAGGTCATCACCGGCGTCGATCTCGTCCGCTCCCAGATCCTGGTCGCCAACGGCGCCTCCCTCGATGGCCCTGAGCTGGCCATCCCGCCCCAGGACGCCATCCCGCGCAACGGCTTTGCCGTCCAGGGCCGCATTACCACCGAGGACCCGGAGAACAAGTTCATGCCGAATTACGGCAAGATCCTCACCTACCGTTCTCCCGCCGGTTTCGGCATCCGCCTTGATGGCGGCATGGGCGATACCGGCGCCGTTATCACCCCTTTCTACGATTCCCTCCTCGTCAAGCTCACCGCCTCCGGCCCCTCCTTCCCTATCGCCCTCCAGCGCATGGACCGCGCCCTGCGGGAGTTCCGCATTCGCGGCGTAAAGACCAATATCCCCTTCCTCGAAAACGTCATCCGCAACGAGACCTTCCGCTCCGGCCAGGCCACGACCACCCTCATCGACACCACCCCGCAGCTCTTCGAGTTCAAGCCCCGTCGCGACCGCGCCACCAAGCTCCTCACCTTCCTCGCCGATGTCAGCGTCAACGGCAACCCTCAGGCCAAGGGCTACCATCCTCCGACCCCGCTCCCGCCTGCCCCGCTCCCCGCCGTCGATCTCAAGCAGACCCCGCCCAAGGGCACCCGCCAGCTCCTTCTCGAGCTGGGCGCCGAGAAATTTGCCCGCTGGGTCCTCAGCCAGAAGCAGCTCCTAGTCACCGACACCACCTTCCGCGATGCCCATCAATCCCTCCTCGCCACCCGGGTACGCTCATTCGATATGCTCGCCGTGGCCGATGCCGTGGCCCGGCGCACCCCGCGCCTCTTTTCACTGGAAATGTGGGGCGGCGCCACCTTCGACACCGCCATGCGCTTCCTCCATGAGGACCCGTGGGGCCGCCTCCGCGCCCTCCGCGAACGCATCCCGAACATCTGCTTCCAGATGCTCTTCCGCGGCAGCAACGCCGTTGGCTACTCGAACTATCCGCCCAATGTCGTCGCCGGTTTCGTTAAACACGCCGCCGACAGCGGCATCGATATTTTTCGGATATTCGATTCCCTCAACTACCTCCCCAATCTCAAGGTCGCCATGCAGGCCGTGCGCGACACCCATGCCGTCTGCGAGCCCGCCATCTGTTACACGGGCGATATCTTCGATCCCGCCCGCACCAAATACTCCCTGGCCTACTACATCAAGATGGCCAAAGAGCTCGAACGCATGGGCGCCCACATTCTCGCCATCAAGGACATGGCCGGCCTTTGCCGCCCCTACGCCGCTCACGCCCTGGTCAAGGCCCTCCGCCAGGAGGTAGGCATCCCCATCCATTTCCACACCCACGACACCAGCGGCATCAATGCCGCCTCGGTCCTCCAGGCCAGCGATGCCGGGGTCAATATCGTCGATCTCGCCCTCGCCTCGATGAGCGGCTCTACCTCCCAGCCCAACCTCAATTCCACCGTCGCTGCCCTCCAGCATACCCGCCGCGACACCGGCCTCAACCTCGAGGCCCTCAATGAGTTCAGCGAATACTGGGAGCACGTTCGCGCCTTCTATCACCCCTTCGACACCGCCCCTCGCACCGGCTCCGCCGAGGTCTACCTCCACGAGATGCCCGGCGGCCAGTTCACCAATCTCAAGGAACAAGCCGCCTCCATGGGCCTCGGCCATCGCTGGCCGGAGATCGCCC
>Ga0182030_10004556_pt1 | contig 29540 bp, 23 predicted proteins | sample 812S3MmetaG_FD_121299 | JGI IMG/M metagenome (GOLD analysis project Ga0182030, IMG submission 121299) | Permafrost microbial communities from Stordalen Mire, Sweden - 812S3M metaG (Illumina Assembly) | ecosystem: Environmental > Terrestrial > Soil > Wetlands > Permafrost | place: Sweden...
CATCGGCGGCGCCAAATTGAGCTTTACCCTGAGCAAGGCGGTGGGCGCCGGAGGCGTGCAGTTGAACGTTCGCGCGTTATCCGCGCGCCGCGCCGACGGAGCCACCCAGCGTGCCGTGGACACAGGCAAGAGCGGCAACAAAACGCTGGCCGCCATGCAAGGCACCGAGTACATCGGCTACGTCGACGGCACGCAGACCGTCAACGCCCCGAAGTAAGTTTCCAGCTTCGCTGACACACCAGAGGTGTCCGGCCTCTTACGCACGCGGCGGGCCTCCCGTGGGCCATTTCCAGTCGCGAATTTCCGGCATGTCGTCGCCGTACTTGGCGATATACAATTTGTGCTCGATCAGACGGTTGCGCAGATAGGCTTTGAACGGGAGCGCGCTTTCGCCGAGGCCCGGCACACGATCGACCACATCGCCCGCCAAGTGGAAACGATCCAGATCGTTCAGCACCGTCATATCGAACGGCGTTGTAGTGGTTCCTTCTTCTTTATAACCGCGCACGTGCAAGTTGTCGTGATTGGTACGGCGATACGTCAGCCGGTGAATCAACCACGGATAGCCGTGGAAAGCGAAGACAACCGGTTTATCTTTCGTAAAGACGGCATCGAAAGCGTCGTTCGTCAGTCCATGAGGATGTTCGCTCGGTGGTTGCAGCGCCATCAAATCGACTACATTGACGACGCGAATTTTCAACACCGGCATGTGCGTCCGCAGCAGATCGACCGCCGCCAGCGTTTCGACCGTGGGCACATCGCCGCAGCAAGCCATGACGACATCGGGATCGCCAGCGTCGTTGCTGGCCCACTGCCAAATTCCGAGCCCTACCTTGCAATGCTGAATCGCTGCGTCCATGTCGAGCCACTGCGGCTCGGGCTGTTTTCCAGCCACGATCACATTCACAAAATGGCGGCTGCGCAGGCAATGATCCGCTACCGAGAGCAACGTGTTCGCATCCGGCGGCAAGTACACGCGCACGACGTCGGATTTCTTGTTCACCACGTTGTCGATGAAGCCGGGGTCCTGATGACTGAATCCATTGTGATCCTGGCGCCACACATGGGACGTCAATAAATAATTGAGCGAGGCGATTGGTTTGCGCCAGGGAATCTCGCGCGACACCTTCAACCACTTGGCGTGCTGGTTGAACATAGAATCGATGATGTGGGTGAACGCCTCGTAGCAGGAAAAGAACCCATGACGGCCTGTCAGCAGATAGCCCTCGAGCCAACCCTGGCACATGTGTTCGCTGAGCACTTCCATCACGCGACCGTCGGGCGCCACGTGATCGTCGGTCGGCAAAATCACGGCCGTCGAGGTGCGATCCGTCGCGTCAAAGAGCGCGTTCAGGCGATTCGACGCCGTCTCATCCGGCCCGACAACGCGAAAATTGCCGGCTTGCCCGCTCGCCGTCATGACGTCGCGCAGGAAATATCCCAGCATGCGCGTCGCCTCCCCCTCCGTGGCTCCGGGCGCGGAAATCGGCACGGCGTATTTGCGAAAATCCGGCAACTGTAAATCGCGCAACAGCAGGCCGCCATTGGCATTTGGATTCGCGCCCATCCGCCGCGTGCCTTTTGGCGCCAGCTCCAGAACTTGGGCGATGGGACGGCCGAGTTCATCGAACAACTCATCCGGCCGATAGCTCCGCATCCAGGTTTCGAGCATGGGAACATGCTCCGGCTTAGACATGTCGAGGGGAATTTGATGCGAGCGGAAACTGCCCTCGCACTGCAAGCCATCGACGATCTTCGGACCGGTCCAGCCTTTGGGAGAAACCAACACGATCATCGGCCACGCGGGACGTTCCGCAAATCCCCCGGCGCGGGCCTGGCGCTGAATTTCGCGAATCTCCAAAATCGCCGTCTCGAAGGTCACGGCCATCGCCTGATGCATGAGCTCGGGCTCGTGCCCCTCCACGAAGTACGGCTTGTAACCGTATCCGGTCAGCAGCGCGGCCAATTCCTCCTGCGGGATGCGCGCCAGCACCGTGGGCCCGGCGATCTTGTATCCATTGAGATGGAGAATCGGCAGCACCGCGCCATCGCGCACGGGATTCAGAAACTTATTGGAATGCCAGCTGGTGGCCAGCGCTCCGGTTTCCGCCTCGCCATCGCCCACCACGCAGCAGGTAATTAAATCCGGATTGTCGAACACTGCTCCGTAGGCGTGCAGCAGCGAATAGCCGAGTTCCCCTCCCTCGTGGATCGATCCCGGTGTTTCCGGCGCGGCGTGACTTGGAATGCCTCCGGGAAATGAGAACTGTGTGAACAGCCGCAGCATGCCCTCGGCGTCGCGCGTGATGTTGGGGAAGTATTCACTGTAGGTTCCCTCCAGCCACGTGTTCGCCACCATCCCCGGACCTCCGTGCCCGGGACCGCATACGTAGATCATGTCGAGATCGTATTTTGTGATGACGCGATTCGCATGGGCGTAAATGAAATTCAGCCCCGGCGTGGTGCCCCAATGTCCCAGCAAGCGCGGCTTAATATGTTCGCGGCGTAACGGTTCGGTTAATAAAGGATTCGCGTAAAGATAAATTTGCCCGATGGCCAAATAGTTCGCGGCGCGCCACCAGGCGTCAATCTGCGCGACCTCGCGGGGAGTCACAGTCGGAACAGAAGTGTTCATATTCACCTAGTCTGCAAGCAGAGGGCCACTAGATTCGTCCCTGTTTTTCGGCCCTTTTCAACTCCGAGAATTTCGCTCCAACGCGGCGTTGAACTCGCATCCGAAAAGAGCAACCACGGCGAGCACATAACTCCACACGAGCAAGGCAAGTCCCGCGCCGACGCTGCCATAGAGGACGTTGTAGTCGGTGATGTGGCGGAAATACCAGGCTACGCCCAACGTTGCGATCGACCAAAGCACCGTCGCCAAGACAGATCCCGGCACTACTTTTCGGAAAGACTGCTTGCGATTTGGACCGACATAGTAAATCAGCGCCGTGGTCAAAATCATAGCTCCGGCCGCGATGACCAGGCTCAGTAACTGCCACAACAGGCGAACCCATCCCCGCAGATCGCGATAATCTTCCAGGAATCCGAGCGTGGTCATCAGCCACGCTTGCGCGCGTCCTCCAAAAACCAGCAGCAGGGACGCGCCTAGCAAAGGGATGGAACAGCCGATCACCAGCAGCATCGCGACGATCCGTTCCGGCACGATGGATCGTCCGCTGGGAATCCGATAGACCGCGCGGAAGCCTTCCATCAGGCTGATCATCACGCCCGAACCAGCCCAGGTGGCCAGGATGACGGCAACGATCGGCAGCAAAGTGGGGCGTTGACCATGCACGTTGAACAGCCCCTGCACGACGGGTTCGGTCCCGGGCGGGACCACATCGTAGAGCAAGCGAACGACGATGCGCGAAACCGCGTCCGCGTTGGCCTGCACCAGCAGCGACGCGAGAGTCGTCAGGACCGGGAAGAACGCGAGGACCGCCGAATACGCCGCGCCTTTCGCGATGGCCAGACAACCGTCGCTGTACAGGCTTACGAACGCCTCCTGCAGCAAGCCCCAAAAGCGCGCGAGGATTCCTGTGTCGCCGACGTAAAGCCGGGGGACGGTGCTCATCAGTATCAATTATCCATATGAATGGTCCGCGATGGCGCGTACCCTCAAGATGAATGGTCTCCGATGTGAATGGTGCGTGGTGCTCGGACCGCGAAGGTGGACCCTCCCGAACGTCGCTCTTCAACACCGTCGTGTTATGCTGGAATTTCTGGTAGAGGAGCGGGGGCCATCAATAGCCCGGCGCGTGGTTCCGGCGATATCCCGGAGCGCAGGGTAAAAGGGGCTTCCTCGCCGAAATCGCTGCGCTGGATGCGAAACGTTGCGATTGGGGGGCAAGGCTAACACCTGTCCACTGTCATTCAGTCCGTAGTTCTTTGGCGGATTGAATGGAGCGCTATCGGGTAGTGGTACAAACCTATGTTTGACCCTCCTGGCCGGGGCAAGTAGCCGCGGCGCTCCCTCTATCCATATGTTTTATGCGCGCGGGCTTTGCTTGCTGCGCAGGTGACTTTATGGACGTCTTTCAGCTGACGCGCGCACTTGTCGATATCGACTCCGTTACTCCGAACGAGGAGCAGGTCGGTGTGTTCCTCTCCGACTATTTGTCGAATCTTGCGTCGCGCACCGCCGGCCACGTCGAACGGATCGAGGTCGAGCCGCATCGTTATAACGTTCTGGCCTATTGGGACGCGCCTGTCGTCACATTCTCCACGCACATGGATACGGTGCCTCCGTTTTTCACCTCGCGGGAAGACGACGAATTTATTTGGGGCCGCGGTGCATGCGATACGAAGGGGATCATCGCGGCGATGCTGCTTGCGCTCGAAGCGTTGCTCGAAAGCGGCGAGCGTCGCGTGGCGGCATTGTTCGTGGTCGGCGAAGAACGCAACAGCGCCGGCGCTTATGCGGCGGCCAAGGATTCGCGAGGCAGCCGTTTTGTGATCAACGGAGAACCCACGGAAAGCAAGCTGGCGATTGGATCCAAGGGCGCGCTGCGCTACGAAATCGTGGCAGCGGGCAAGATGGCGCACTCGGCGTATCCGCATTTGGGCGAGTCGGCCATTGAGAAGTTGCTCGATGCGCTGGAACACATTCGCAAAATCGCGCTGCCGGTGGATCCCGCGCTCGGCGCGAGCACTCTCAACATCGGCATCATCGAAGGTGGACGCGCTCCGAACGTGATTCCCGATCACGCCAAGGCGCAGCTCTTTATTCGCTTGGTCGATGACGGCAACAGCACGCGCCAAGCCATCGCAGCAGCGGCGGCCCCATCGGCAGAAGCAAATGAAGTGTTGTGTATTCCCGCTTTGCATCTGGGCGCCGTTCCCGGATACGAGACGTCGATCGTTTCGTACACCACCGATATCCCCGCGTTTCAAGGAGCCTGGGGACAACCGTATTTGTTCGGACCTGGATCGATCCATGTCGCGCACACTTCTGAAGAACGCATTCCGAAGCGCGAACTGGCGGCCTCGGTCCAAACCTATCAAGACCTGGCAAGGAAGTTACTATCACTATGAACAACCATCAATACTGCGTTGCAATCGCCGGAGCCACGGGAGCCGTGGGCGTCGAATTTCTCCGCTGTCTCGACGAGCGCAATTTTCCGATTTCCGAATTGAAGCTGCTGGCTTCGGCGCGTTCCGCCGGCAAGACGATGCCGTTCCGCGGACGCGACATCGTCGTCGAGGAACTGACCGAAAAAAGTTTTGACGACGTCGACGTCGCCTTCTTCAGCGCGGGCGGATCCATCTCCAAGAAGTTCGGCCCCATCGCGGCCCAGGCAGGCGCCGTTGTGATCGATAATTCTTCGGCGTTCCGCATGGACCCGACGGTTCCTCTGGTGATCCCCGAAATCAATCCCTCGGCAATCACGCATCACAAGGGCATCATCGCGAATCCGAATTGCTCCACTATCATTGGCATCGTGCCTCTGTGGCCCATTCATCAACAGAATCGGATTCACCGGTTGATCGCGTCGACTTATCAGGCGGCTTCGGGCGCCGGTGCAGCCGCGATGGAAGAGCTGCGCGAATCCACGCGAGCTCACTTGGAAAATCGCGAATTCAAAAATACCGTTCTGCCGCATCCTTACGCGTTTAATCTCTTCAGCCACAACTCGAAGATCGATCCCGAGACCGGCTACAACGAAGAAGAAACCAAAATGATCAAGGAGACGCGCAAGATTTTCGGCGATTCCGAAATTCTCATCAGCGCGACCTGCGTCCGCGTTCCGGTGCTGCGCGCGCACTCCGAATCGCTGACGTTCGAATGCGAGCGGCCCATCACGCCGGACGAGGTGCGCGCGATCCTGAAGCACGCGCCGGGCGTCAAACTCGTCGACGATATCGAGAAGAACTATTTCCCCATGCCCAAGGACGCCTCGGGTCAGGGCGATGTTCTGGTGGGCCGCATCCGCCAGGATCTCAGCGACCCGAGCGGCAAATCCATCAGCATGTTCGTCGCGGGCGATCAGCTGCTGAAAGGCGCTGCGCTGAACGCCGTGCAGATTGCCGAGGTAATGGTGGAGCGCGGCTGGCTCGACAAAGCGGTCGCGAAGTAACGTAGAGCTCGCATGAAACTTACGATCGTCGGCTACGGGAAAATGGGCAAGCTGATCGAACAGCTTGCGCCGGAGTACGGCTTTACGGTGCACGCATGTGTCGATGTGAATAACGACGTGAATGACGATATCGCCAAAGCCGCCGGATCAGACGTCGCCATCGAGTTCACCACGCCCGAGGCAGCCGTCGCCAATATCGAAAAGCTCGCGGCGCTGAAAATTCCCGTGGTCGTGGGCACGACGGGTTGGCTTACCGAACGCGACCGCGTCGAGAAAGCCATTTCGAGAAGCCATACGGGCATGGTATGGAGCCCTAATTTTTCGATTGGCGTGAACGTGTTTTTCCGGCTGGTGCAGGAAGCCGCGCGTTTAATGGCCGATGAACCCAGCTACGGTGCGTGGGCATGGGAGATTCATCACGATACAAAGAAAGACGCGCCATCCGGGACGATGCTGAAATTGGTCGATGACATGAAAGCCGCTGGTTTCGCGCGCACCATCGACGTGAGTAGCAATCGCGCGGGCCGCCATCCCGGCACGCACGAGATCGGTTTCGATTCCGCGGCCGATACCATTACGCTTCGGCATGCCGCTCGTAGCCGCGAAGGTTTCGCACGCGGGGCGTTGAAAGCCGCGCAATGGATTGTCGGCAAGCAAGGCGTTTTTGAGTTTAGCGAAGTACTGTTTCCCAAGAGGTAGATGTCATGTTTGAAGGTTGTGGCACAGCGCTCATTACTCCCTTTCGCCAGGATCTCTCGCTCGATGAAGCCGCCATGCGGCGTCTCGTCGAACGTCAGATCCTGAGCGGCATCGATTTTCTGGTTCCCTGCGGAACTACCGGCGAAAGTCCAACTCTGACGCGCGCCGAGCACTTGCGCGTGGTCGAAATCACGCTCGAAGCCGCCAAGGGAAAAGTTCCAGTGCTGGCCGGTGCGGGCGGCTACAACACCGCCGAGGTGATCGAGCTCGCGTGCGAGCTGGAACACATGGGCGCCGATGGAATTCTTTCGGTGACGCCGTATTACAACAAGCCCACGCAAGAGGGCCTGTATCAGCACTACAAAGCGATCGCCGGAGCCATAAAGCTCCCGATCATCGTTTATAACGTGCAAGGACGCACCGGTGTGAACGTGGAGACCGCGACGCTCAAGCGTTTGGCGGAAATCGACAACATCGTCGGCGTGAAAGAAGCGTCGGGCAACATCGGCCAGATGGCGGCTGTTTGTCACCAACTGCCTTCGACCTTCGTCATTTTGTCTGGCGATGACGCGATCACGATTCCGCTCATTTCTCTCGGTGGCCGCGGCTTGATTTCCGTCGCGTCGAACGAGATCCCCGCGGAGATGACCAAGCTGACGAACCTTGCCATCGCTGGCGATTTCGCCGGAGCGCGCGCCGTTCAGAAAGCGTGGCTCCCCTTGATGGAAGTAAATTTCGTCGAATCGAATCCGATCCCGGTCAAAGCCGCGATGGCGATGATGGGCTTGATCGAGCCGACGTACCGTTTGCCGATGTGCTCTCCGCAGCCGCACAATCAAGCGAAGATCGAGGCCGTGCTGAAATCCGCGGGACTTCTGCCCGCCTCGGCTCCGGCCAGCCGCAGCACGCACGCCGACTAAACCAATATTCAAAATGCAGAAACAAATTGAAGCGGTATTCGACACCAAGCCGTCCGCCTACACGGAAGAACATTTCGCCCTGTTCGCGCAATTCAAGCAGGCGCTGAACGAAGGACGCATTCGCTCGGCGGAGCCCGATCTATCGACGCGCACGGGATGGCGCGTGAACGCTTGGGTGAAGAAAGGCATTCTTCTCGGGATGCGGATGGGGACGGTCGTCGACATGTCGATCGATTCCGCGCGTCAGCCTTTTTTCGACAAGGCCACTTGGCCGGTGAAAGGCATCACGCTGGAGAGCGGCGTGCGCATTGTGCCCGGAGGTTCCAGCGTCCGCGACGGCTGCTATCTCGGCAAAAGCGTCACCTGTATGCCTCCGATGTACGTCAACGTGGGCGCCTGGGTCGGCGACGGCACCATGGTGGATTCTCACGCGCTCGTCGGAAGCTGCGCGCAAGTTGGCTCGAATTGCCACATCTCCGCGGCAGCGCAAATCGGTGGAGTGCTGGAACCGGTGGGAGCTATGCCCGTCATCATCGAAGATGACGTCCTGGTGGGCGGTAACTGCGGCGTGTACGAAGGGACTGTCGTCAAGAAGCGCTCGGTCCTGGGCAGCGGCACGATTCTGACTCGCTCCACGCCGGTGTACGATTTGGTGCGCGGCGAAATTCTCACTGCCAAGGACGACGAGCCGCTCGTGATCCCCGAGGATGCCGTTGTTGTCGCAGGCTCTCGCGCCATCACGCACGGCAAAGGCAAAGAATGGAACATTTCGCTCTATACGCCCGTGATCGTGAAATATCGCGATAGCAAAACCGATGCGCGCGTGCAGCTCGAAGATCTGCTTCGATAATCGACGACTTACTTCGCAAGCAGCACCTTAAGCGTTTCCCGCGCCGTTCGTTCCCACGTGAACGTGCGCGCCCGTTCGCGCCCCTTGCGAGTTAAATTCGCCCGCAACGGCTCATCGGAGACGATCCGCGTCAGTCCTTGGGCCAGCGCATCTTCATCGAGAGGATTAAAAAATAGCGCGCACTCTGCAGCCACTTCACGCAGCGGCGGAATATCGGAGCACAACAATGGCGCGCCCGCCGCCAGCGCTTCGAGCGCGGGCATCCCGAAGCCTTCAAACGTGGACGGATACACGCACGCCAACGCGCGATCGTAGAGATCGTATAAATTGGCGCGAGAAATCCAGCCGGTCAGCGTAACTTGATCGCGCACGCCCAGTTGATCGATCAAGCGCTCAATCGTCTCCGCGTGAAAACCTCGCATCCCGGCGAGCACGAGCTTGAAGTCGCGTTTTTCGCGGGCATGGGCGCGAATCAGACGCTCGATATTCTTGTGCGGGTGCAACGTCGAGACACACAGAACAAATCGTTCGACGCGATCGCGTCGCAAATCGAGCAGCGCCGGATCGGCGCCGTGATGCACGACGTGAATGCGTTCCGCGGGAATCCGATAGAAGTGCAATAAGTCGGCGCGAGTTGCTTCCGTCACGGCAATGATCCGCCGCGCGCGATGTGCGGCGGCCCATAGGAAGAATCTCCAGGGAGGCAAGTCGAACCAGCGGAAATATTCGGGATGCCGCTTATGCTGCAAATCGTGAAAAACCGTCACGCAAGGACAAGAAGTAACCAGCGGCGCCGTGAATCCGGGATTCAACAGAACGTCTAACTTGAGCCTTGAAACCTGGAGCGGCAGGCGCGTCTGCTCCCATAGAATGCGCATCGGCCGCGAGCTTGCGTGCACGGCTTGCGGACACCTGTGGAAATTGGATGGCGGAGGGACAAGGTCTTCGCCCGTTTCGCGATTCGTAAAAACAACATACTCGTTTTCGGAATCGATCCGAGCCAGCGCCGCCAGCAAGTCCCGCAAATAGATTTCGGTCCCGCCGACGCCACCGGGAATCAGATAAAGCGCGTTGACGCCGATACGGGCCATTTAGTGAGTCACGCGGGCCATGGCCTCACGCGCCGCCGAATTCGACGGATTGATGGACAAAGCATGCTGATATTCGCGGATCGCCGTGGCCCTATCGCCGCCCAATTCGTAAACGCCGCCGCGATAGACGTAGGTCATTTCGAAGTTGGGATCCAACTGCTCGGCCAACGTCAACTCCTTCAGCGCATCGTCCTTTTGCCCGCTCTTGGCGTACACCATGCCGATCGTCGCATGCACGTGCGCCGAATTTTCGTAAGCCGTCGCTTGCTTCAAAACGTCGAGCGCTTCTTTTTCACGGCCCGCGCAATCGAGCGACAATCCCCAATCCATCAGCAGATCGACACGCGGAGGAGCGAGCTTCGAGGCCGCCTCATAGTTGTTCGCGGCTTCCTGGCAACGGCCCATCTCGTAGTAGGCATATGCCAGCTGAAAACGCGGCCGCATTTTTTGGGGCGACTTCGCGGCAGCGTCCGACCACAGTGCGACGGGATCTCCCCACACTTCGTTGCGGTTATAACTCAGGACGCTCAGCAGCACGCAGATCGCCGCGCCCACGCCGATCATTGGTTGCAATTTCAAGTGACGAAGCAATTCCAGGGCGATGAGAATCAAGCCGAGGAACGGAAGATACATGCGGCGCTCCGCTTCGGGGTCGAGAATCGGCACGAAGGACGAAGTCGGCGCCACCAGAATCACAAATAAGATCGCGCCAAACGATGCGAGCGGCCAGCGTTTGCGAAAGATCCATGCGGCGACGATCACTGCCGCCATCGCCAGCAAGCCGAAAATCGCGCCATGTTCGAACAGGGTATGGGAAATCGCTACATCGGGGTCGACATTTTGCCCGACGGGAACAAAGAACAACAGCACATATTGCCAGACAACACGGCACTCCGTGAAGAAGTAAGTTACTGGTGTCAGACCCGGCGTCCTCAGTCCCGCGGTTACCGCGCCCTGCAATACGCGCACCACCAGAAAAGCTCCCGCGAGGCCGCCGATTGCCACCAGCGAATAGAAGAACGCGTTCTTGCGCACGCCGCCGCGATTCCAAAAATAGTCAGCCAAGACGACGATCACGGGAAATACGGCGGTGTGTTCTTTCGTCATCACAGCCGCCCCGAACAGCGCGATCGCGGCCACCGCACGCAACCACGTCATCGACTCTTCGCCACGGTAAAGAAAAACGGCCAGGCCCGAATAAAAGAAAAGGACGCTGAGCGTTTCCGAGCGGCTCGCCACATACGCGACCGATTCGGTTTGCGCCGGATGCAGTATAAAGATAGCGCCGGCCAGCACGGCAAGCACCTCTCGTTTGCGGCCCTCCACATTCGCCCACGTGAGCAAGCGTGCAGCAATAAGCGCCACCACGACCGACGTTAAGAAATGCAGGAATACATTCACCAGGTGATAACCAAAAGGGTCGATGCCGCCGCTTTGATAGTTGAGCCAAAACGTGTAGATCAACAGCGGCCGCACGAAGCTGATCCACCCTGACAACGGCTTGCCTTCCATGCCCGGCGTCATAAACGGCAGCGTGCGATCGTCCAAGACGAAGGGCCCATGCAAGGCTGGACCATAGATTTCCAACACGACAATGAAGGCCGCCAAAGCGGCTACCCAGGGCCACCACGTCCAGGATTGCGCGGTCTCCTGCGCGGGGATTTCGGAACTAGTTTTCGCTAGACGCTTTGACTTTTTCATGCAGGGATTCCATATTGAATTCGAGAATCGCCACTTTTTGGATCAGGGCAATGTTCGAATCCTTGAGGTGAGAAATGATCATCGACAACCGGTAGAGCACCAGCACAAACACGCCGCAGGAGACGATCAACACGCCGAGCGCCGCGTCGGAAACGCCAATCCACGCGGGGATGCGGCGCACCAGATCCTGCCAGCGGGAAAGCAGCAGCAGCGCGACGGCAGCCACCAGCCAGCTCACCGAATATTCCACGCGGATATGCTCGCGCCGCACCGAAATCAACACCAGCCCGGCCAACAGCAAACTGAAAATCGCCATGACGTCCAGCATGCGGTCCATAGTTTATTTTCTCCTGCCGTCGAACTTCAACACGTTCACGAACACTCCCAGCAGCACGTGCACCATATAGTAAATCGACTTCATCGCCGTGATCGTACTTCTTCCGGCCTTGCGCGGACGCATGCGGCAGGGGATCTCCACAAAGCGGAAGCGTCGCCGCTGCAGCACCACCAAGGCCTCAATCTCCGGATACTCCAAAGGAAAAATTCGGCTGAATACATTCAGCGCCGTGCGATTGACGCCTACGAATCCGGATGTCGGATCGTGCACCGGCTTCCCCAAAATCGGCCGCAGGATCGCACGAAAGAACACGATCGCGATCCCTCGCGTGGCGCTGGTCTGCTCGCCGCCGCCATTCACGAAACGCGATCCAATCACCATTTCGCAGCCTTCTCGCTGCAGCGCTTCCAGAATCCGGGGAATATCGCGCGGATCGTGCTGGCCGTCGCCGTCCACGCGAATCACGTAGTCGTAGCCTTGCTCGTACGCCAAACGATATCCCACTTGCACGCATCCACCGAGTCCTAAATGATACGGAAGTGCGAGGACGCGCGCGCCGGCGCCTTTCGCTCGCTCTACCGTCGCATCGCCGGAATGATCGTCCACGACAAGCACCGGCGTTCCCGGCATGGCATCGTGAACTTCGTCGACGACGCTCCCAATCGCGCCTTCTTCATTGAATGCCGGGATCAGGACGAGCAGCTTCACAACGACGCGACCTCCCTCACCGAGATGGCGTGCGTCTTCGCCAGAGTTTCGAAATCGGCGACAGATATCTTGCGCCCAGCGGCGATTCGCTTCCGCTCCTTCCACAGCCGCGGCAGGCGGAACAGCGTCGCGGCGTGCGCGCGGAAAACGAGAAACGGCAGCAGCCACGTGTCGTGTCCCGCCTCGCGATATTCCCCGGTCTTGCCGAAGCCTCCCAGTAACGAGATCAAATGCCAGAAGTATCGTCCCGCCGCCGCAAACGGAACGCGCAGCAACATACGCGCCGGAAAATTCTTCACCGCCGTATAGAGGCGATTGCGCTCCACGTAATACGCCTTCATGGGAGACGCACCGCCCGCCGTGTGCGAATAGCGATGCTCCACCACAGCTTTCGGGACGTACAGGCACTCCCATCCGGCCCAGCGCGCGCGCAGTCCCAGGTCCGTATCCTCGCAGTAGAGGAAAAACATTTCGTCGAACGGGCCGATCTGCTCCAACATGGTGCGCCGGTAGAGCGCGGCCGATCCGCTGGGAAAGAACGCCTTCGTCTGTTTCGAAAACTCGTCCGGTGATTTCCCATGCCCGCGCTGCTTGCTCGATCCGTCCGCGGCCAGCAGCATCCCCGCCGAATCGAGCGTATTGGTCCCCGCCAGCATCACCCGCGGCGCGAACATTCCGACCTTCGGATTGGACTCGGCCGTATGCGCCAGCGCCGTCAGCCAATCCGGATCCGCCACGGCATCATCGTTCAACGTCGCAAGATAACGGGACTTCGTTTCGCGAAACACCTGATTCACCGCCGCGCCGAAGCCGACGTTGCGTTCGTTGTAAATGACCCGGACGCGTCCCTTTTCGCTCTGTTCTTTAGGAATCTGCACTTTGCGAATCCCGCTGTTATCCACCACGACCACATCGAAGCGCTGAAACGTCTGGCGATCGAGGGAACGGAGACACTCCGTCAAGGTCTCGCCGGCTGTCAACGTCGGCACGGCCACACTAATGAGCGGAGTCACCGGAGGAGGCGGCAAGAAACGATTTTAACCCACTATGACAAACGGGGTCGCCGGAACTGCGTCGGCATTGGAATCTTCAGCGTCCTCGGCGGCGGCGTCTTCGGACATGTCTTCGGCGAAGGCTTCAGGAGCGTCTTCGGTGGCAATGGGGCCGTTCGCCTCCAGGTCCAGATACCTGGGATCGAGCAAGCGCCCCGTCTGGATGTTGCCCATCGCCGCAAGCATGGTTTCTTTGAGATGCGGATAGTCCTGTTCCAGCGTTCCAATGATATCGCGCAGCGACCGCCGCACCGTGCCCGTTCGTAACGAACATCCGCAAGGTGTCACCGGAGCGCCGAGCGACGCGGCATACTGCGCCGTCAAATCCTCGGTGACGAAGACAAGCGGTCGAATGAGCCGGAAGTCTCGCTCCCGCGAGTACGTCACCGGCGGCAGCGAACCCACTCGTCCTGTGAATAAAGCATTACGCAAGAAAGATTCGCACAAATCGTCCGCCGTGTGGCCAAACGCGATCACGTTCGCGCCCAACCCGCGTGCGATTTCATACACCGCTCTGCGCCGAAAGCGGCTGCATAGATCGCAACCGTGATCCGGTTTTTCTTCGAGCAACTTCAGCGAAGGATTATCTGTGTAGTACGTCCAATCCACGCCACGCTGTTTGAGATATTCCCCGAGAGGCTGGATGGGACGGAGAAATTTGCCCTGCTCTACGGTAAACGCGCACACGGTGAAGTTGATAGGCGCGCGCTCGGCCAGCAGCAGCAGCGCCTCCAACATGGTCAGCGAATCCTTGCCGCCGGAGAGTGCCACGGCCACGCGGTCCCCCTCCCGAATCATTTTGAAACGGGTGACCGCCTCGCCCACCTTGCGTAGAAGTGTCTTTGGGAGGTCCAAGTCTTTATTATACGGACGGTCGCTGTGCGCGTTCGCGCCTCGGCGCAGAAACTTTATTCAACAAAAGAAAAAGGCCGCGCTCCCGGTGGGACGACACGGCCCATGGTGCTTCCCCTGCGGCACAGGCGTAAGCCTTTGTGCAGCAGGTTTGAGCTAGAAGATCAGCTTCAGCGCGAACTGGATCTGTCTGGGGGTGCCGTTCTGCACCAGGATTTGGCCGGCGCTGAGGTTCGGAGCGCCGCCGGCGACGTACAAGGAATTCGAGGGCTGACCGAAGTTCGTGTGGTTGAAGATGTTGAAGAACTCGGAGCGGAATTGCAGGTCCATATGCTCCTTGAACCTCGTGTCCTTCAGGACCGCGATGTCGGTATTGAAGAAACCGGGTCCCGTTACGCTGTTGCGGCCCAGGTTCCCTAACGTGCCGGGAGCCTCTAGCGTGTAGCACGCCGGATTGAACCACTGGTTGCTCGTATCGGTCTGCGCGTTGCATCCGGCAACGGCGTTCGGGCGAGGTACCATGGCCACCGGAGTGCCGCCGGCCGCTTCGTCGTAACCGTCGCCAACGTTGACGGGCAAGCCGGAAGTAGCCGCCAGGATGCCGCTGATCTGCCAGCCCGAGACGAACTTATTGCCCTTGAAAGGCAGAGCCCACAACCCGTTGATCTTGAAGGAGTTCTTGATGTTCTGGCTGCACAGGGCCTTATCCGAATTTAGGTTGTAGGGATTGGTGAAGGCCGCCGTTCCGCTGTTGTTGAAGCTGCCAAGATACGCGCCGTCGTCTTCGCACTTCGACCACGTATAGGACACCACGGTTTGGAAGTTATGCGAGAAGCGCTTCGTGGCGGTGACCATCAGAGCGTTGTAGTTGGACCACGATGTCGGCGTGAGATTCGGGAAGCTGGCGAGGTTGTTATTGAGGTTGGGATTCGAGATCACGTTGCCGGGTGCGCCGTAGCCGAAGTAACCGGTGCCGCCGTCGGCGTAACCGTTGGCCGAAGACGGATTCGCGCAACCGGGCCCTTGGGCCAAGGTGCACACAAGCGGCGGGTTGTTCTCGATCTGTGTGAGCAGGTGAACACCGCGGGAACCCACGTAACCCACCGACAAAATCGTTCCCGCTACAATTTCGCGTTGGATGTTCAAGTTGTACTGAATCATGTAGGGCGTGCAGCAAGCGTAGTAATCCCAGCCGGGCGTCGAGCTCGGTTTGGCGACGTTCAGGCCACCCGGTGCCGGAATGGCGGGGTAGTGAGCGCCCGCGGCACCTGGTAGGACGTTGATGGCCCACGGGGACGCGGCCCAGAATCCCGGTGCGATGTTGGGAACACTGATCGGATCGTGGAACATACCGAAGCCGACGCGAATGGAGGTCTTATGATCCTTGAAAGGATCGAAGGCCAAGCCGATGCGTGGATCCAGGTTTTTGTACGAAGGATTCTTCGCCATGACCGACGACAAGTGAGTGTAATAAGGCGCGACCGCCGTGGCGACATTGATAGGGTAGTAAAGGTCGTTGTGCTGGTCGACCGGGACCGTGGTAAATTCCCAGCGCAGGCCGAGATTCACCGTGACCCGCGAACTCAGCTTCCAGTCATCCTGCACATAGGGCGTGAATTCGGTGTTGCGGAAATCGCGATTCGGATACGATCCCAGCGGAACGAAAAGCAGAATCGTCGGCGTGCCGCTCAGGAAGGTCGGTCCAGGACCGGAGAGGCCGCTGAACTGGAATTCGCCGCCGTCGAAGAACGGCATGTAGGTGTTACTCTGCAGGCGCGAAATGGAAGCGCCAAACCGGACGTTGTGGCTGCCGTGCGTCCACGTGACGTCATCGGCTTCGGAGTAACGGTTTTGCGTCGTATTGAAGGGCAGCTGTAACGCGCCGCCGATGCCCGTAATACCGGTGATGCTGACGATGCCATCCTGGCGTCCGCTTCCCGCCCCAAAGAAGTTCAGCGGGTCGGAACCATTGACCAAGGACGAAGCCGGACCCTGCGTGGTGAATTCGTTGGTGCCGGGACGCGAGAAGCTGGCGCGCAGCACGTTGACCATGGTGGGGTTTATGATGTGCCGCCATTCGACGGTGGAGAACTGCGTGTGGGAAAGATCTTCTTCCGGCCAGTTGCCGGACACCGCGCCGCCGGCGAAACCGCCGCCGCCGTACGGTTCAACGTACTGGGATTTATCGGAAATGTAGCGAGCGAAGAACGAATCCTTATCGGAGATGTTCCAGTCGAAACGGCTCAGAATGTAATTCTCGTGCGCCGTCCGCGTCGCCGTCGTGAGAGCTTCCGGTTGCCCGTTCGCGATGATGGTCGCAGCCGGCCACAACTGGAGTGTGTTCTTGATGGCGGCCGCCGTGAGCGGGTTGGTCGCCGTGATGGTGCAGCGCGCCGTATTCGGTCCAAGACCCGGGAGGGTTTCGTCATTGGCGCAGCCGGGAACGTTTCCGATTTTGGCCTCGCCATGTACCAGCTGCACGCCCTCATAGTTCACGAAGAAGAACAGCTTGTCTTTCTTGATCGGTCCGCCGACGCTGCCGCCGAACTGATTCTGCCGCAATTCGGGAATCTTCGCGGGATCGATAAACTGCCGCGCATCGAGCGCATCGTTGCGGAAGAACTCGTACAGCGATCCGTGGAAAGAGTTCGAACCGGACTTGCTGACCGCGTTGATCACGCCGCCGTTGCCGCCGAACTGAGCGCTATAAGTATTGGTGAGAGTCTGGAACTCGCCGATGGCTTCGACGCCGAGCGAAGTGCCGAGCACCGAGCCCATGCCCTTATTCCAGAAGTTCTGCAGATTTTCGTCGTCGAGCAGAATCGCTTGTCCGATCGGCCGTGAGCCGGCGATCGAATACTCGTTCGCGCGTCCCTGGAATCCCGAGGCCTGGAAGGTACCGGAGCCCATTTCGTTCACGCCCGCCGTCAGCTGAATCAACTGCTCGAAGTTGCGACCATTCAAAGGAAGCTCGGCCATCTGACGCTGATCGGTCAACTGACCGACCGTCGCGTTGGTGGTCTCCACCTGGTTGACCGTGCTCTCGACCGTGACGGTCTGGTTCTGCTGGCCGACCTGCAGAGCGAAGTCGACCACAATTTCGGCGCCGACGTTAAGAGTGACCCCTTTGCGCGCCGCCGTCTGAAAGCCCGTCTTCGTGGCGTCCAAATCGTATGCGCCTGGATTGAGGTTCGATACGACGAAACGGCCTTGTGCGTTCGTGACGGAATTCACCGTCGCGCCATTGCCGGCATTCTTGATGGTGACCTTCGCATCGGGAACGGCGGCGCCGGACGCGTCGGTGACAGTTCCCTGGACGGTCGCCGTAGCGGCCTGCCCATAGATCCGCGCTACCCCAAAGTTAAAAAAGCAAAAAGAAACAGCCAGCGCTAGAACGCCGGCGGAAAATACGCGATAACGCTTCCATGTCGACATAGACAATTCTCCTCGACCCATATTGTTGCGGGACATTCAGAAATACTGAAATGCCACTAACTCAAAAAGACCCTCGTGGATTTTGTCACAGTTCTATTACGAGGTCAAGCCCTAGGCATAGAGCCCCAGCGAAAGAGGAGGAATCGGACGATGATCCGTTACGTCCGCATGCGGGCGAGCAAATAGAATCCCGCGAGCGAAAAGACCACGTCCGGGGACCAGGCGGCCACCTGCGCAGGCAATTGGCTTAAATTCCCCACCTGTTCGAACACTTGTCCGATAGACCAGTAAAGAATGTAAATGCCCAGGCTCATGCCGACGCCGGCCATCGCGCCGCGATTTCCCGCCAGGAATGCAAACGGGATCGAGACCATCGCCAGGATCAGCGCAAACAACGGCACCGAGAATTTCTTGTAGAACTGCACCTGCAGCGCCACTGTATCGAAGCCGCTCTGTTTGAGCTCGGCAATGTACGCCGCCAATTCGCGAAAGTTCATTTGCCGCGATTGTTTTACTTCCTTGACGAAATAATCGGGAGCCTCTTCCAGTTCCAGAAACGTGCGTGTCTGGCCGGAGAAATCGTCGAAGCTCGTGACATTGCTCTCGTTCATGTCGCGGCTCCAGCCATTCTCGAAAACCCAGGCCGTCGCGTTCCTGTCCCAATGCGCGCGTTCCGCGGAGATGTGACGTTTCAGGCGGAAGCGCTCCGGATCGATTTCGTAAACGTTCACGCCGACCATCATTTGCTGGGCCGCATCGAAGTAGCGGTAATAGTAGACACGGTCGCGAAGCCCGTAAATCCAGCGGCGATCCGGACGCAGAAAGGTTTGCGCCGGGCGGCCCTTGATCTCGGCCCGAATGGCATCCTGGCGGCGATCCGCTTCGGGAACATAGTAGTGATCGAACGCGAATAAGCTGCCGCTCAACAGAAGTCCCGCGATCAGTACGGGCGCGGTCAATCTGTAGACGCTAATGCCGCACGCCTTGATGGCGGTAACTTCGTTGTTCTTCGTCAGCACGCCGAACGTGACCAGAACGGCCGTCAGAACGCCCACCGGCGTGAGATCGTAAATCAGCCGCGGCGTCAGGAACAAGTGATAGGACAGCACGCGCGACATCGGGATGCGGTTCTTGACGATGTCGCTCAGCAATTCGAAAAATGTGAACACGTGCGTCATCATCACGAAGCTGACCAGCAACACGACGAAGTAAAACAGAAAGCTCGACAACACCCACCCGTCGATCACTTGCGGCAGGAGCGAGATTCGCGTGAGCACGCGCCTGGGTTTCAAGCGTCCCAAGGCCACGCGATTGCGCCCGGGCGCGCCCGTCGCCTTTTCCGCAGTGGCTGCGGCGCGGGGACGCAGCGTTTGCAAGCCGGCCGCGATCATACCGATGAAATCGTGATCGCCGGCCCGCTCCAGCCGCGCGACCATGAAAATGCCGACGGCGGCGAGCAGAACATCCGGCAGCCACACGGCGAGTTCCGTCGACATCTGTCCTTGCCGCGCCAGGCCGATGAACCCGATCATCGCCATGTAATAAAGGAATGCAATGCCCACCGTCATCACCACCGCCGCGGATTTCCCGGCCCTGCGCCGCGTGATGCCCAAAGGCACGCCGATCAGCGCCATCAGCAAACACGCGAGCGGCATCGCGAAGCGCTGATTCAATTCCACGCGTGCGTCGAGCCGGGCCGTGCGATCGAGCGTCGTGTCTTGGTACTCTTGCCGGTACGCCTGCTGGTACAGCGGGATCGTATCCATTTCAGGAGCCACTCGAATCGCGCGAATCTCTTCCGGCTTCTTGGCCTCCAGCACCTGGTCGCCGACCGGAAACATGGTGATGTGATAATCCGCCGCTTCCTTGCCCGCTTCGTACGTGCTGCCGTTTTTCAGTGCGAGCTGCAAGCGGTTTTGCGAGGGGTCGGGCGCGACGATCGCCTCCGATGCCAGTGTGATGCGCGGGCTGTCGCCGCGTTCCATGGCGCTCGGCGCGCGGCTCCCGGGAGGAGTGACGTCCGCCATGAAAATCCTCTTCCAGCGCCCGGTCGCGCCGGTCGTGACGTCGGTCACGTAGAGCACCGAGTTCGGAAATTGTTCGTCGAAGACACGCGGCTGGATATCGGCCGTCAAGCCGCCGTTGACGAGTTGGTTCTCCACGCGGTAACGTTCGCGGATGGACCACGGCGTCAGCCACAACGATGCGCCCGCCGCTACCCACACCGCCAGGAATCCAAACACGAGAATCGGACCCACCACGCGGCGCCCCGGAACGCCCGCCGCGCGCATCGCCGTAATTTCCCCATCGCTCGACATGCGCGAAACCGTAATCAGCGTGGCAAACAAGATTCCTGCGGGGACCGTGAACGGCAAGGCCTGCGGCAGAACCAGCGCAAACAAATACAGGACCTGCGAGGCGGGCCCTGGGCTTCGGACCAGAAATTCAAAAAGAGGCCGCGCCCTTTGCAGGAAGATGATGAACGTGAACAGAGTCGCGCCGAGCGTCGCGCTGACGAAGACTTCGCGGAAAATCGTGCGACTCAGCAGACGCATAGTTCTATTTTAGGTGCCGCAACAGACGCTCGCGTTTCATCCCTACCCAATGACGACGAGCTCTTGTTTCGCGTCGGCCGGAAGGGATCGCAGCGATTCTTCGCGCCGATGTTCGAGAATCAGCGAAATCGGTTCTCGCAAATTGGCGAGACACTGGTCGCGCGATTTTCCTTGCCCATTCGCGCCGGGCACTTCCGCGCAGTAAGCAACGGACCACGGACCGTCTTGCTCTACGATTGCCGTGAATTCGTTATGCATATTTCCATGCTAGCGCGCCGCTGAGGGAAGCGAGTCCTATACGCCCGGCGGCGGCACGATGATCGGCTTCTGCAGTTGCTCCGTGGGCCGCTCGAGCTCCAGCTCTTCGAACAGCACTCCCGGAGCCACCACCGCGGCCGGACCAATCAAACCACCCGCACCCAGGAACGCCAGCGGTGCTCCATTATTGATGAAGTCGAACAGAGCGGTTTCCGTCGACGCAGCCAGGATGTCGCGCAGCGAGCGCGTCGATAATCCGCGGAAGCGCAACCCGCGCACCAGTTCTTCGCGGCCATCGGCATACACGCGGAAAAGCAACGTCGGCGGAGGAGCCGGACGCGCCGAGCCTCCCGATTGCGCAGCCGATGCCATTAACTGCTGCAAATCGCCGCCACTCGATGAATACGGATAATCCAAGCGCCGCACCATCATCCCGAAGGGTTTGTCGCGATCCTTCAACATCTGGAGCATGCGCGTTTTCATATCGGCGAGTGTTTGCGTCTGCGACGCCTTCACGAACAAATTGCCAATCGCCGCCGCCTTCCAACCATAGCCGCCGCTCAGCCGCGCGTGTCCGTTCGATTGGGGAAATCCTTTGACCGGTTGACGTGTCGTGAGAAACGCCTTAAAAACACCCTTCTCGATGACGTTCACCGCCTGCGGGCGAACGCCCTCCACGTCGAACAGATAATGACCGACGAGCGGCTTCCCCTGCCAGGTTGTCATCGTGGGATCGTCCGCGACGTCAAACCATTCCGGCAGGACGCGAGCGCCCGTGCGGCCCTCGAATTCGCTGGGCGTATAGTTCACGGGCCGATTCCCGTCCGATATGGGTTTGCGCGCAGCGCGCAGGTTATCTCCAATCAACTGCGCGAACAGTTGAGCGGCAGCCTCGGGTTCGAACAACACGGGTCCCGTATACGCATCACCCACCGGAGCTTTCAAGCGCACCCGGATGCGTTCCGCGAGCGACGTCAGCTGGCGCGTGAGGTCGGCCTCCGGCGGAAAATATTTCAGCTCCAGCGTTTGGATGGAAATGCCTTCGCGAATCAGCGCTCCATCGGCCGCCTGTCCTTCGCCGCGGGCCGTCATCCACACGACGTCGTCCTGATACTTTTCGGCCGTTCCTTCGGAGCTCAGATAGTAGGTGGGACCCAGGTTGGCGTTGAACTCCACGCCGGACGCCAGAATCTCAGGATAGGCTTTGAAAACGGCCGACAGCTTCGCGACGCGCGTACGCCATTCCGCGTCGTCCGCCTTGCCCGGCGGGATCTTGTTCACGCCCGTGACGATCTCCGCTTGCGAATAATCGGGCAGTTTCTCGGACGATTCGGCGACGCTGTTCAGCGCGGCCCTCTTGCGCGCGATCGATTCCACCGCCGCTTTGTAAGCGTGGTCCGTCGCCAGCCACAACGATTCGCGCAGCGCCTGGTAATCGTCGTCCAGCGGCCAGGGCGCGTTATCGAAACGCGAGCCCGAGTAGTAGCCGCTATATATATGACCGGTGTTGTCGAAATTGTAGTTGCCGACGCGAACTTCAATGCTCGGAATCCGAACGTGACTCCGCTCGAGATTGGTCACCGATCCGAGCGTCGCCGAGACCGAGAAATTTTCCTGATCGGTCACTGTGTAGCTGATGAAGTACGGAACATCGTCGCCGCCGGCGCCCACGACGCGTAATTGCCGCGACCGCTCCATTTCGTCGTGCATGGCGCGCAACAGGACGTCCTCGCCTTCGGCGCCCTGCGCAAAGCCGCGCGATTCCAACAGGGACACGAACGCCGCCGAAAAACCGACGTGAATGAGAAAATCGCGCCGCCCGATGGCAGCCTTATGTTTCGCCATTATTGCTTCGCCTCCGGCAGCGCCATTATTGTCTGATCGCCGACGGACGCCCCAAATAAGGCGGCGAATCCTGCGAGCGCTCTTTGCGTTGAATTTCGATACTCGACACCAACAGCGCCGGCGAAATCGCGGACACCGGCACGCTGCCGGATTCAGCCCCGCAAATCCCGTTGAACACGTCGCGCTTTTCCGAGGTCGCCATGATGTTCGAAAAACTCGAGAGCGGCGTACCGACAATGTCCACTCCGCGAATCAATTCGTCAGGACGCCCATCCGGATAGACGCGATAAACCACCAGCGGGATGACCGTAAAGGCCTGCAGGCCGCGCCGCGCCGTCGTCGTGTATCCGCCGGTGACTTGATCGAAGAACAGGCCGTACGGCTTGTTCTGCTTTTTGACTTCTTCAATCAACAAGCGGCGCAATTCCTGATCGCTCACGCGCTTGGAGGATTCCACAAACAGGTTCGATTGCCGCGAGACCACCTCCGCGCCGGCCTCGCGCCGCCCGTGTCCGTTGGATTGCGGAAATCCTTTGATCGGCGATCGCGACATTAAGAACGTCTTCAAAACGCCGTCTTCCACCACCGCGACCCTGCGCGCCTTGACGCCTTCGTCGTCGTATAAATAAGACCCGTTCAGCATCGTGTTCTCAAACTGCTTCACCGTCGGATCGAAAATCACGGAAAGGAACGTCGGCAAAACCGGCATGCCAACGCTTTTCGTGAACGTCTGGCCTTCGGATTCGTCTTTCTGACGGTGCCCTTCAATGCGATGCCCGAAAATCTCGTGGAAGAAGACGCCCGCCGCGCGGCCACTCAAGATCGCAGGTCCAACAAAAGGATCGGCCGGAGGCGCGTTCAGCAAATCCTGCAGGCTCTTGCCCGTTTTCGCGACGGCGGCGAGAATCTCCGGATCCTTCGGAAGTCTCGACGGATCGTCCGTCTCGAACGTTTCCATGGTCGTGAGATCCATGCCATCGGCGGCCTTCCCGCGGGTGGTCACCATGAGGCGGCTGAACAGGCGGCCGTGCTCCAGCTTCGTGCCTTCCGTGGTCACCAGGGTGGACGCGACCCGTTCCGTTTCAACGGCGACATCGGAATTCAGCGCTCCCGGATACTTGCGGAACTCGGCCGAAAGTTTGCGCAGGCGCGCCGCCCATTCCGTGGTGTTAAATTTCAGCGCGGGCGTGGCGGTGTAGAAGACCTGCGGCTCTTCCTCGGAAAAATCGTCGGAATCGTCGCTGGCCGCGGCCTTCAGCTTTTCATCGGCTTTGATCTGAATCAGCCTCTGCGAGGCATTGCGGTAAACGCGATCGGTGGCGAGCCACGCCGATTGGCGGATGGCCGCGTCGTTGTCGTCGAGCGCCAGCGGCGTCGTCACCGTGAAGCGCGGGATCTGTCCGTTCACGCGGCGGTAGTTGTCGAACTTCGGCGTTCCGACGCGGACGGTAATATCCAGCAGGCGGGAGTGCCTCTGGTTTTGTCCCGTGATCGCGCCACCGCTCGCCAGAATCGCATCGGTTTCCGAATCGGTGACTTCATAGCCCATGAAGTAGGGAGCCGGATCGCCCTTCTGCTTCAGCACCGAATAGTTGCGTTCCAGCTCCGTGGAGAGGATTTTCGTCAACGGGGACTGCGCGAATGCGCAGGTCGAGATAAGCGCCAAAAAACAAATCTTTCGCACGACTTAAGGATATATCAACCCAGAAGGCGGCGTGGCGCCGCGGGAACTTGGTACTGGTGGGGCAGGTTTGGAAAGCTGCGCGCGATCGTGAATCGCGGTCATATGAATTCAAATCCGTAAATTCAAATCGGTAAATTCAAACCGGGCGGGTTCGCAACCCGCTGCAGTTTGCCAAGCTGCCCCCCTATGACACGTGGACCGCTACTGACGATCGCGAACGGAGCGGACTAAATCTAGGACCTCGCCGGCAACGCCACCACACCGCGGTCGCGCAGACCGTTGAGAGCCAATCCGTAGCGTCCGCGCACGCCGGTCTTTTCGAAAATATGCTTCAAGTGGATCTTCACGGTACCTGGACGGATGCCGAGGTCCTGCGCGATGTCCTTGTTCTTGAATCCCTGCTCCACCAGCTCCAGCACTTGTTGCTCGCGGGAGGTCAACTCAGAGCGCGGATACCGGTCGCCGCGGCCGGAATCGCGGAACACGCAATCTTCCATCCAGCTGCGGCCCGCTGCCACCGTGCGCAAACACGCCAGCACCATCGGGACCTCGGCGGTCTTGCGCAGGATGCCGCGCGCGCCCGCTTGCAGGAACCGCAAAGCCTCGGCTTCGGTCACCGATACGCCCCAAATCACGATGCTCGTGGTCGTGCAGGGATCGATCTCCGCACCCAGCCGCAGGTCGGCCAACCACTCCAGAATCACTTGCATCCCGAACGCTTTGTCGAGCAAAAGGATGGACGGCGGCGAGGTGCGCAGCAGTTCAGCCGCCTTGGCTAGCGAATCGGCCGTTTGCAGGAACTTGAGATCGCGGCCGTCGGCGAGCAGCGTCCGGATCCCTTCGGCGGTAACCGGCTGGGTATCGCACACGGCAACCGTTTTCGGTTCTGGTTTGGCTGGCGGAATCCCCCATTCGTCAGTGATCGTTGGGTTTGTTAGGTTTGAATTCGCCAGGGGGGACCCGGCCAGGTTCGGAGTAAGTGTACCAAGGCCTGAACTCGGGGCATTGGTTAGATTAGGAGCTAAGTACGTCATTTTAACCTCGCGTGCAAGCATTCTCGCCCGATGGACTAGACTCGCCCGGGCTATCCCAGGGCAAATACCATATCGCCTGGGCGTATCACTTTATTAGTGGGTAAATGAACGGCACTCTCTCATGTTATGATCGGGTCAAGTCGAATTACTGCTTTGAAACGCATCCCATTTGAGTTCGGACCACATGACCAATCGTGAGGCCCTAGCTTCCAGACGGCTCATCATCATGAGCCCGAATGCACCACGAGCAGACGAGCTGGAGGCCGTCCTCTCGACCCAGGTGGGCGATGCCGCCATCCATCGGCTCCAGGCCTATCCTTCGCCTCGAGATCTTCCATCTGCCTTGGCGGCCGGAATCGGTCATCTCGTCTTTCTGGACATTTCCTCCGTGCCGGAGCAGGCGCTCGAGCTACTGAGTGAGATGGCGCGCATGAGTCCGAACGTGCACGTGATCGCCGTGCTCGACGGCAACGATCCCGATCTCATCTTGCGCTGCTTGCGTGCGGGCGCACTGGAATTCCTGGTTCATCCATTCACCGCCGACCAGGTCGACTCGGCCTTTTCCAAACTGACGCGCCAGCAAACCAGCGCGGATGGGCAGATGCGGGAACCGTCCAAACTATTTTGCGTGATGCCGGCCAAGGGCGGTTGTGGCGCCACCACGCTGGCCGCCAACCTCGCTTTCCAGTTCAAGAAGATGGGCACCAAACGAGTCCTGCTGGCGGATCTCGATATGTTGGCCGGCACGCTCTCGTTCGTGCTCAAGATCAAATCCACGTTCAGTTTTCTGGACACCCTCCACCGCGCCAGCGAATTGGATCAGGACTTGTGGAACGCGATGGTGACCGAGGTCAACGGTGTGGACGTGCTGCTGGCGCCTGAAATGATGCTCGACGGCGCCAACGCCGTGACGAATCCATCACCGGTGCTCGATTATGCGCGGCAGGCGTACGACATGGTCGTGGTGGATTGCGGCGGCCCCTACGGCGAATGGAACTTGAATCTGGCGCGAGCCGCCGGCGAATTGCTGCTGGTGACTACGAACGAGCTTCCCGCGCTGCAAGCCGCGCAACGCGCGCTTTCCTACCTGGATAGCAACCGCGTGGGGCGCTGGAAGATCCACCTGCTGGTCAATCGTTACTTGCGCGACGTTGGATTGAGCCGCGACGTCATCGGCACGGCGCTGCATACGGAAGTCTTTGAGGCCCTGCCGAGCGACTATGAAGCCGTGCAAAGCGCGCTGCTCGACGGCAAGCCGATCCCGTCCAACAGGGCTCTGGGCAAAGCCATCGCGCAACTCGCCGAGCGGCTGGGCGGCCACACCAAGAAGGAACCGGCGAAGAAGAGTTCGTCGTTCGGCAGCCTGCTCAAGTTGTTTTCCAAGACATCAAAGTAAGGATCCCGTGCTCCTCCGCCTGAGGTCGATTCCCGGCCTGCAAATTTCCGAAAACGTCCCCCTTTCCCAATGCACCCGGTTCGGCGTCGGAGGCCCTGCGCGATGGCTCGTGGATGCCGTCTCAGAGGCGGCGATGACCGCGACGCTCGCCGCACTGCGGGAAGACGGCATCCCGCACACGGTGATCGGCGGCGGCACCAATTTAATCGCCGGCGATACAGGATTCCCGGGCGCCGTCGTGCGCTACACCAACACGACGATAGAGATCGCGGGAGAAACGGTACGCGTCGCTGCCGGGGTGGTCTTGCAAGACCTGGTGGACAAGACCATCGCACAAGGGCTCGCTGGAGTCGAAACGCTGACTGGAATTCCCGGCTGGGTCGGCGGCGCGATCTACGGCAACGCCGGAGCCTATGGCCATTCGATTCACGAACGAATCAGGAGCGTGACGTTTCTAGAGGGAGCCCACGTCCGCACGATAGACAACTCCGCTTGCGAATTCCGTTATCGCGAGAGTATTTTCAAGCGGAATAAGCATTGGATCATCTTGAGCGCCGAACTGCAATTGGAGCTCCCGGCTGCTGCCGGTCTGATCAAGGCCGCCGCCGATCTGATCGAGACGGCCGCCGGGATTCGCAAAATCCGCGACGAAAAATATCCACCCACGATGTGCTGCGCCGGGAGCATCTTCAAGAATCTGATCTTCGCCGAACTTCCCGAAGCCGTCCGCGCACGCGTTCCGGCAAAAGTGATCCGCGAAGGCAAAGTGCCGTCGGCCTATTTCCTGGAGCAAGCGGAAGGGAAGGGCATGGTACTCGGCGGCATGAAAGTGGCCGATTATCATGCCAACCTCATTTACAACCAAGGCGGCGGCACCCCCGCCGAACTGCGCGAGCTCATTTCCGAGCTGAAACGGCGCGTCCTCGAACGCTTCGGCATCGAACTGGAAGAAGAAGTCCAGTATATTTAGCTCATCCCTGCCAAGGGATTGCGCTCGCGGTCTAGTACAATTTCAATCCGATCCTGGAACCTTCGGTCCTCGCGCGAGCCTCCCTGGGACTGTAGCATGACAACGTGGAGCTCCAGGAAACCCCCTCGGAAACCGTCGACGGTATCGACCCAGGCCATTGCCGGGCGCGCGTTCTGTTTGTCTGCTACGGCAATTCCTTCCGCAGCCAGATTGCGGAAGCCTTCGCGCACCATCATGGGATGGGCTATCTTCAGGCCTTCAGCGCGGGGATGAATGCCTCGGCCCAGGTATCCAGACGCGCCCGCAGAACCATGGGCGAGCGCGGCGTTCCGCTGCCCCTCGGCGTCAAAACCAAAGGGCTTTCGAAGTTCGATCTTTCGAGTTTCGATCTCATCGTAAATCTGACCAGACTCTCGTTACCTGCCACCGATGCTCCGTCCATTCAGATCGAGACGCCCGATGTGCGAGGGGCCGACGACGAAGCCATCCGCGACATCCGCGATGAATTGGAGGAATCCGTGCTGAACATCATCAGCGCGCTGGGCCCTGCGCCGAGCTTCCGCCCCATTCTGCTGTATCGCGGCGCGGCGAGTCATCTGGGTTAGATCCGCAGGGTGGATTTGATCCGCAGGCCAACGCGCCTCTCAGCGCGTAGGGGCTGCACCGGAAACGTCGAAGGAACTTTGCTTCACCGAGCTTTGTGCCGCGTGAATCCGCCGACGCAATTGGTATCCGTAGATGTCCACGTCGGCATGCGGCACCGGTTCGTAATTCTTTTCGATCCACTCTTCCAGGCCCGTATATCGCCACGCGGTTTTGCCGCCCTCGGGAACCACGCGAAGGTACTGCTCGCGCGAAACCGTCGCGTACAAAACCCACTCGGGCGGATGCGCGGCGAGCTTCTTCAACGCGACCGTCTCCTCGTTCGTGGTTGCCATGCCCGGACTAAAAAATGAAAACTCCGTTGGATTGCGCGCCTGCGTGATGAAGTAATTCATCGGCATGTAGGGATAGACGAACATGGAATCGCCGGATCGCACCGTGGCGAGCAGCGTCTCCATCGACGACCGCATCGCGTTATCGACGCGCAAATTTCCCACCGGAGAGGCGACCACCGAGGTGGAACGCAGCGAGTTGAACGAGTTCGACGCAAACACCAGCGCCAGCAACGCCGCACAGATTCCCAACGGTGCACCGGCGCGCGCGGGCACCAGGATGCTGATGGCCGATCCCGCCAGCACATACGGCAAGGCCACGACGAACGCCAGATGCGTCACATCCGGCCGCGGCGATAATCCCAGGATCAGCGCCCCGCCCGCCAACAACAACAGTACGGCGTAGGACGCCTGTTCCGCCGCCACTTTCTTCTTCCACAAAATCAAACTCCACGCCACCAATGCAACAATAGGCAGCCATGCGGGAAGCGCGACGCACATGACCAGCAGCGCGCGCACCGCCAGATCCAACGCTCCGGCGAGATCCACGAAGAGCGCGCGATAGCCGCCGATGATGGATCCATAGGGCATCGCATTCACCACATAATTCGTGCGCAGCCACAACAATTGATGGATCAGCGGAAGCAGTCCCCCCGTTGCCGCAAGCCACGCCGCTCCTGCTGCAAACACCACGGACGCACCCACGATCAGCGGAAGCAACGCCTTTCTCCGCTCGCGTTGCCAACACAGCCAAGCGACCACCACACAGAGCACACCACCGACGGTCGGCGTGCACCATGCGGCATAGGCAAGAACCGCTCCTGTGGCGATCCAGGCGATGGGCGACGCCGCGGAAATCGCCATGCTGACGCCGGCCAGAGCCAGCGTCGAGCTATCCCAGCGATGCTGCGCCGTTAAGAATGTTGGATCGGCCATCTGAAAGCCGAAGAACGCAAAAGCCACAACGGTCGCTGCGCGCAGCGACGCCAGGCGCGCGGTCAACCAGAAAACCAGCGCGCATTGCACAGCGAAATCGACGATCACAATCGCGCGCCCGGCCAGAAACGACACTCCGAAAAGATGAAATACCAGCGCCTGCAGCCAATAGCTGCCCGGAGTCATATACGCCCAGAAATCG
>Ga0182030_10004557_pt1 | contig 29538 bp, 32 predicted proteins | sample 812S3MmetaG_FD_121299 | JGI IMG/M metagenome (GOLD analysis project Ga0182030, IMG submission 121299) | Permafrost microbial communities from Stordalen Mire, Sweden - 812S3M metaG (Illumina Assembly) | ecosystem: Environmental > Terrestrial > Soil > Wetlands > Permafrost | place: Sweden...
GGCCATGCCGGCGATTAACGATCCGTCGGCGAAGGCGATGAGGCCGTGAACGATCGATTGGGGATGGACGACGACCGCCAATCGTTCGGCGGGAACGCCGAAAAGATGATGCGCCTCGATGAGCTCGAGACCCTTGTTCATCAGGCTCGCGGAGTCGATGGTGACTTTCGGGCCCATCGCCCAGTTGGGATGGGCGAGCGCCTCGGCGCGCGTCGCATTGGCGATGCGCTCGGCGCTCCATTGCCGGAACGGACCGCCGGAGGCGGTGATGGTCATCTTGACGATCGTCGCCGGATCGCGTCCGCCCATCGCCTGAAAGATGGCGTTATGTTCCGAATCCACCGGCAGCAGACGCGCCCCGGAGCGGCGCGCCGCCGCGATCACCGCCTCGCCGGCGCACACCAGCGTTTCCTTGTTGGCGAGCGCGACGACGCGACCTGCCGAAATCGCCGCGTAGGTCGGGGCAAGGCCGGCCGCCCCGACGATCGCCGAGACGACGAGATCGGCCTCGCGAAGCGCCGCTTCGACCACCGCCTCGGGACCGCAGGCGATTTCGACGCCGCTTCCCGCGACGCCCGCTTTCAGCTCGGCGTAGCCGGCGGGATCGGCGAGCGCGGCGAACGAAGCGCCAAGTTCCAGCGCCGAGCGCGCGAGCGCCGCGCCATTGCGGCCGCCGGCTACGGCGACGACCACGAAACGCCCCGACGCCTCGGCCACGACCCGCGCGCAGGAGCGTCCGATCGAGCCGGTCGCGCCGAGGACGACGAGACGTTTGGGTGCGCTCATGCCGACTTGCGCCATGGCGACCCGTTTGAGCCGGGACGGAGCGACCGACTGCGTCACGCGCTCACCCGACATTCTCCAGACGGCCGCGAGTTTCGATCGAACCTGCTCCGTTTTCGGGTTCCCGACAAGCCTGGGCCGCCGCGCCAAAGGGTCCCACGGCCCAACCGGCGCGCGATTTCGCGGACCCTGCTAAAAATCCTAGTCGGGTCGACATTCGGCTCTGACGCGCAGACGCGCCCGACGACGAGCAGGCGGCGACTTGTCGTCGAGGGCGGATGTCCTTCACCGGACGGCGTCATATCGTCGCCTGCGCCCAGTCGACGATATCGCGAGCGATCGTCTGGAACGCGTCGTTCAGCGCCGCCGCCGCCGCAGGACTTTCGACTCCCGTCGCCGGAGCCGTGGCGCGAAAGCTGCGTTCGACCGCGATTTTGCCGTCGGCGCCGAGGAGCTTGGCCGAGATCTCGATCTGCGCCGCCGGCGGCGCCGCAAGCGAGACCTCAAAGGATCGGATCTCGAGCAGAAGTTGAACGTCGGGCGTGAAGCCGTCCGTCGCTTTGCCGACATGCGCGAAGCCGGCATTGTCGAAACTCTCCACCATTTTGGTCTGCACGAGCTTGGGCACGCTATCGGCCCATTGCCCTTCTTCCAACGGCCTCAGTTCGCCCGGGCTCGGCGCGACCAGCACCTTCTGCGTCTCGAAGACGACGAGCGCGGTCGGCTCGGGCAGCGCGATCTGCAAGGTCAGCGCCTTGCTCTCCGGCGCCTGGGGCGCCGAGAATTCCGGCGCGCTCAGGTTGTAGGAGAGCGGCGGCGGCTTGGCGGCGCCGCCGCCCGTCATCTTCTCCAGGCCGGCCAGTATGCTGTCCACCCGCCCTGAATTGTGGGCCAAAGCGGCCGAAAACGTGTTGAGATTGGCGATCACGTCGCGCAACGGTTGCGCGTTGTCGGAGAGAATGCCGCCGAGTTGCGTCAAGGCCGTCTTTGCGGCGAACGCCAGACTTTGGGTTTCATCGGCGGTGGCGACGAGAAGCGGCGACTCCCCATCGGCGCCCGGCTTCAAGATCGCTGTCGAGGCGCCGCCTGTCAAAGAGACGGTCGCGCCGCCCAGCAGACCCTGTGCGTCGATACCGACTTGCGTGTCCTGCCGAACCGGCGTCGTCGCATCCACTGCGATCCGCGCCATCAGGATCTTGGGGGCCGCGGGGTCGAAGCGCACGGAGGTGACTTCGCCCACGCGCAGTCCATTGAAGAGCACCGCGACGCCCGGCCTCAGTCCGATCACGGGCGCCTCGAAACGGATGCGATATTGCGCCAACGCGCCGGCGTCCGCGAAGCCATGCAGCCAATAGACGAATACGAATCCGGCGGCGACGATGAGGAGCGTAAACAGTCCGACGATGGTGTACCGCGCTTGTGTTTCCATAGGCTCCGCCTCAACTCAGGGCGTCGCCGGAGCGCTCGGCGGAGCGCTCCGAACGCCGCGAAAATAGGATTTCACCCAGGGATCTTCGGTTTCGAGCACCTGCGACATTGAGCCGATCGCGACGATCCTTCCCCCCGCCAAGGCCGCGATGCGGTCGCAAATCGTTCGTAGCGCTTCGATTTCGTGGGTGACCATGAACACTGTAAGCCCGAGCGTGCGTTGCAGTGTGCGGATAAGCACTCCAAATTCGCGGGCCGCAATCGGGTCGAGGCCGGATGTCGGCTCGTCGAGGAATACGATGGCGGGATCGAGCGCCAAGGCGCGGGCGAGCGCGACTCGCTTGGTCATGCCGCCTGACAACTCCGAAGGGAGCTTGTCGCCGTCCTCGGGTTTCAGTCCCACCATTTCCAGCTTGGCGTTCGCGATTTCTCGCATCAGCCGTTGCGGCGTTCTCAAATATTCTCGGATCGGGAATTCGATATTTTGAAATACGGTGAGAGAAGAGAACAGCGCGCCCTGCTGGTAGAGAACGCCCCATCGCCGCTCCAGCGTTTGAAGTTCCTGCAATGTCGCTTTGTCTCGATCCACGCCGAAGATCGCGATCCGCCCCTGTCGTTTGGGGGTAAGGCCCAGCATCGTGCGCAAGAGCACGGATTTGCCGGCGCCGGATGCGCCGACCAGGCCGAGGATCTCCCCGGCCCGAACATCCAGGGATAAATGATCGAGCACCCTTTTGCGATCGAACTCGACGACGAGATCGGTGACCTCAATGGCTTTGGGCGCGCCCGCGTCCTTCATCGCTCACATGCCCATGGAGGAAAAGAACATCGCGAAAATACCGTCGAGAACGATGACCAGAAAAATCGCCTTCACGACCGACGAAGTGGTTCGCGCGCCCAACGATTCAGCGCTGCCGCGCACCTGAAACCCTTCGGTGCATGCCACCAATCCGATCACCAGGGCCATGAAGGGCGCCTTGATCATGCCGACCTCGAAATCGGATATCGACACCGCCTCCCTGAGGCGGGCGACATAGAGGTTCGGCTCCATGCCGTAGATCGACGCGACGATTCCGCCGCCGATGAGCGCCGCCATCGCACCGATCAAAGCCAGCAAGGGCAATGCGACGACGAGCGCGATGATGCGAGGGAGAACCAAGACCTCGAGCGGGTTGCGGCCCATTGTTCTTAATGCGTCGATCTCCTCGCGCATCTTCATCGAACCCAATTCTGCCGTGTATGAACTGCCGGATCGGCCCGCGACCATGATGGAGACGATGAGGACGCCGATTTCGCGAAGCGTCAGAATACCAACGAGGTCGACGACATAGTCGTCGGCGCCGAACCGGCGAAAATGGAAAAAGCCCTGCTGCGCGATGATCGAGCCGATCAGAAGGGTAATGAGAATGATGATCGGCACGGAGCGCAGGCCGACGCGATCGAGGTGATGGACGATCGAGGTCAAACGAAAGCGTCGCGGCGCCAGCAGGGCGGCGCCGAAAAGCACGACGAGCGCGCCGACCATCGCCGCCAATCGGAGCACCTCCGCGCCCGCCGCTTCGACGCCGCGACCGATGTCCGCCAGACGCGCAAGAGGCCACACGATCCGCTGGAGTGGCGCGGGGGCGCTTCGATTGGTCCGGCGCACGTCTTCGACGAGGTCATGGAACTTCTCGGGCAACCGAACCAACGACACCTGGCGCGGTCGCCCGTCGCCGCGCATCAAGCGCTCCAGAATCCAGGCGCCGTATGTATCGAATTCCTTGACGTCGCCCATGTCGATTTCAAGTTTTGACGCGTCATTGGGATGCGCGCTGTCTATGCAGGACTCGAGGCGCGTCGCGTTGTCGGCGGTCCAAGCGCCCAACCCTGCGATCGTGAGTCGCCCTTCGCCGGCTGTGCAAACGACGAGACTCTGTGAACCCATGCTTCGCCTCCGTTCTGAACGCCTAAAGGACACGGGATGAGCCGGAACTACGATCGACGCTGTCCCTGAGAACCTCAGTGGGCGCGGTGGAGCGTGATCGTGACCTGCGAGAGGTCGCCGCTTTGCGCGCGAATTTTGACCGACTGCTCGGTCCCGTGCGTCGCGACCGTCACGGCGGCGGTGAAGGTCGGACCTCTCGCCATCACCTGAATGAGGCCCTTCGAGTCGTGTCCGGAAATTCCGCCCTGAACGTTCCTGCTGAGTTCACTCCAGTTTCCGAGAATCGCGCCGGCGGTGTCGACGAGACTGATGTGAAGATCGAAGTTATAGCTGTCGCTGCCGCAGCGAAGGGTCTGATCGAGATTGTCGCCGCCCCCGCTTTCGACGTAGGTCGCGTCGCATCGCAGCCGTTCGGTCGTCCCATTGGACAGCGCGATCGAGCCGTCGCCGGACCATTTCCCCGACAACCCAGTGAACGGTCGGGCAGTCTGTGCGCGCGCCTCGTCGATCTGCGGCATGAATACGCTCGCGCCGAGCAGCGCGACAACGAATGGAACCGCGCCTTTCAGTTTCGGCTTCGCATGGGGCATTGGGCCGGTTCCACTCCAACTTCACCACAGGTCCCAGGCAACCCGAGTGACTGGGAGATCATACATGTCGTCGGCTTGGATCGAACCCGGCTCGAAACTCCGAGCCAAGCTTTGGGTCCGCTGGATATATCCAGGCAGGCGCGCGTGAGGGAGGGTCGGAATCTACTCAATGAATCCGCGGAGGGCTTGGCGAGCTTTGCCGGCCGTGACCGTCTCCGACGCCACCGCACAAATCCTCGCCAGCTCCTCCCAAGTCGAATGCGCCAACGACATCAAAGCCGCCGGATATGCGGAGACCTAACTGCACAAAGCTCTAGCACTATTTTGACAGATTTGCTCGATCGGCCTGCGCAAAGGGCGGCGGCAATACGGGCGGCAAGAAACTGGACGCCTTTGAGCTGCTCACGGCCATTTACGCCGGAGAAGAGGAAGGCCTCCTCCTCCGCGAGCCGTAGGCGAGCCGCCTCAAACGTCTTTCCGATTCGATCGCGCTTCGGGACCATCCATTGACGCGGCTTCAGACCACTGAATTCTTCCAGGCGCTGGCGGCGCTCCATGCGTTCGACCGCCGAACAGCGCGCTTAGAGGCGAAGAAAAGCGGCGAGACGCCGCCGGTTAGCTGCTCTCGCGGCGCGGTCCTGGACATCCCCCTCAGCATACAAAAAGCACGCGGCCCGTCTCGAAGAAGGCTTCCGCAAGACCGGAAGATTTCTGTTCGGTCAGCACATCTACTGGCTTAAGGATGTCCCCTATCCGTCGCAGCCCAAGGATAGCCTCCATGTCCCCGACCACGATCTTTCTCGGCAGACTTCTCGGTCTCTACCTGATCGCGATTTCCATCGCGATGCTCGCCAGCAAGCGTCGCACGCTGGCGACGCTGGACGAGATGGCGCGCAGCGGGCCATGGATGCTGTTCTCAGGGCTGGCGGCGACCGCGGCGGGCTTGGCGATCGTGCTCGCACATAACGTCTGGACCGGCGGCGCCCTGACGGTCGTCGTCACGCTTTTCGGATGGGCGGCGCTGCTAAAGGGGGCGTCGCTGCTGCTGGTTCCGCCGGAGCAGATGGCCGCCGCCTACAAGGGCGTGGGCTTCGAGCGATTCTTCCACGTCTGGATGGGCGCCGTGCTGGTGCTCGGCCTGTGGATCGCGCTGGATGCGTTCGCAAGCTGAAGGGCGATAACGGGGTCGTCCAAAGGGTCAAGGCGGCGAGGTTTTGTTCGCCTTCACCGGCAAAGGCGGCCAACCGTTGTCATCGTCGTCGGGAACGTCGAGATGACCGTCGGCGGCGTTCCTATCCCAGTTCGGACTCCCGAGCGTCGAATCGAACGGCAGGTCGCTGCGACCTCTCGCTTCGGCAATCTTCGCTTTCAATTTCGCCGACGCCTTGCGAAGGTTCGATGTCGACGCCTCTTCCTCGATGGGCGGTCCCTTCTTGGCGGGTCCGTTCTGATCGTTCGGCATGTGGCTTGCTCCTCGAAGACTGATGGTCGGCGTTCTCAAGCGCCCGCTTCGCAGAGCCTGAGGTCGATCGTAGCCTGGCGCCCCCTGAGGTCCTTTCACGGGGCTCCAAACCGGGGCCCGTCCGACTATTTCTTCTCGATCGAAATGCCGCTTTTCCCGACGTCAATGACAATGCGGTCGGTCCTTTGCCGTTCGCCGTACAATTGATAACCCATGACCACGCCGACGACGATGAGCATGCCGATAATAAAGTAGAGAGCGCTCCGGTTCATGATTTCATCGCCCTTGTCACACGCTCCGCTCCGCGGAATCACAGCCGTCGCCGCTCGTCCTCGCGCTGCTATTTCATTCTGCGGCCGCGGAAGAAGCCCTTGTTCGTCGTGTTCTGCTTGATGTTGGCGGTGTCGCCCTGTTCCGACGTGTTCAGATCGTCGGGGCGGCTCTCATGCGTCGTGTCGCCGCCGACCTCATGGTGGTCCCCGGGCCCCTTCTTGCTGCGGTTCGCAGCCGGCGCTTCCGGCAGGTGTTTGGTCATGGCGATGCTCCAGTGAAGGCGGCATTCTCAAACCCGTGCAGGCGCGCAACGACGAGCGCTCGCGGGGTTGCGAGCGTTTCGCCGCCAATTCCACCCTCGGTCTTTGAACGGGCCGCTAGCAGCCCAAGTGCTGCGAGAACTCGCTTCGCTCGCGATGAGTTTTAGGGGTGTAGGGCCGCGGGGTCTCCTCGTATCCGCCGCTGTAAGAGGCGTCAGCGCGGATTGAGGCGTCGCGCCCGGAATCGGCGTTCGGCGCGGTCCGCGGGGACGCGACTATGGTGATGAGTTGCTTCCAACCCTTTGTGATTTGATCCCACCACATACAGGCCTCCCATCTCACAAGCTGGGAAGATGGAACGGCGACCTTTGAGAACGCTAGAATCGGAATCTACTCATTCCGACGCCCTGAGCGGCAGTGGGTATTTTCCGATTCTGGCGACAATCGACCGCGCGCTCTAACTTTATGTAATCGTCGATCGGGAAGCGCGAGGCGGTTGTGATTTCGCTGGCAATCGGCATTCTGATTACCGTCGTCATCGGGGCGATTCTGTTCTGGGTCATCGACAGATTCTGTCCCGATCGGCGGCTCGCGCAGCTTCTCAAGCTCCTCGTCGTGCTGGTTTGCCTAGCCTCGATCGTAAGCCGCTTGCTGCCCACGCTCGGCTATCCGTCGCTCCTGTGACCATGAGCGACGCTGGCGCTCGAACTGGCGATCCTTACGGCAACGCGGTCGAACGCGGTTTTGCGAGCGCGATGGGCGGAATTCGACCTCGATGCTGGTCTGTGGACGATCCCGGCGGAGCGAATGAAGGCGCGCCGGGAACATCGCGCGCCGCTGTCCAGGCGCGCGCTGGCGATCGTCAGGCCGCGGTCTTGATTTTCCCTCTATGCCTGATGATGACCCTGTCGAGCTGTTCGGTTTCTTCGCTCGTTCGTTCGCCGCAAAGGTGCGCCGAATAAATCTCCTTGATCGCCGCGTCGAGTTGACTGGGTCGGTCGGTCTCGCGCGCGAGTTCGCGGAGTCTTTCCGCCATGGGCTTTTCGGACGTCAACGAGGCGCTCCCACGTCGAGGCCAATAGATCCATCGCCGAACCCGTCTGCGATTTCCACGGCATCGTCGCCTGCGTTCCATCCTTCCGAGGACGATTCGATTGCGTCGGCTGGCGCCGCAATTCCGTGGCAACAGCAAGATCCTCCGCAAGTTCGCGCTCAGCGATCTCCCGAAGATTGCACATGATCTGCGCCCGGAAGAGGGTCGACTGGACGCCGACCGGGAAAAGGCCAACTTGCATTTGGAGAGCGAATCCCATTTGCGCCTTCTCCGCTGAGCCCAGAATCTAGATTGTAGCGGCTGCGCAATGCGGAGCCGCGCGCTCGGCGATCAGCCCAGCCGCCGTGATTCGGAAGATTGGCTCATACGGTGAAATGGCGCGAACGTCGGCAGGGAGCAGGGCGTGACGGTGCGCCGGTTTGAATTTCCGCAGCTGGCCGACAGCGGAATGGCGGCTTAGGGCAAACGAACTGTTTTGGCGGACATTCGCTGCCGCATGGCGTCGTTGATCCAAACCGGTCGCCGCGACTGAGCGAACACACGGCCTGCTAACCACACACCCGATGTGCTCAGATAACTTCGCATTGCCAAAATGCGCCGTGAGTGAGAGTCTCGCTTCCGACAGGTGTGTTATCCGCTGAATTTCGGTTGCGGTCGCCCGAGGCGGCGACATGGACCTGAAACGGCGTGGCTTCCTTGCGGCGGGTGCGTCGGTTGTCGCGATTGCGAGCCTGCCGAGCGGCGGTGCGGCGCAGCAAGCCGAGGAAGCCGGTCAGCGCTATCGCATCGGCGGCTTCATCCTGACGCGTACGGCGGGCGCCCGTCGAGACGACAACGGGAAGAGGGCAGCATGCCGTTCCTCCATCGAGACAACGTCGCGCTCTACGTCGAAGATGTCGCCGGCGCCGGGCGTCCGATCGTTCTGATCCACGGCTGGTGTTGCGATCACACCTATTTCGCGCCCCAGACCAGCCATTTTGCGAGTCTTGGGCACAGGGTCGTCTCCCCTGATCTGCGCGGACATGGCCGCAGCGACAAGCCGCATCAGCCCTATCCGATCGGCGCCTTCGCCGATGACGTCGCTTGGTTGTGTCGCGAGTTGAAATTGCCCAAACCGATTCTCGTTGGGCACAGCATGGGCGGGATCGTCTCGTTCGATGTCGCGGCGCGCTATCCCGAACTGCCCGGCGCCATCGTGATGCTTGATGCGGCTGTCGTCCTGCCGCCAGCGGCGCGCGCCGCCATCCCACAATTTCTGGAGCGGCTGAGGGGACCGGACTACGCCATCGCGCTACGCGACCTGGTCAGTTCCGTCTTCTTCCTTTCGAGCGACGACGCCGTCCGCAAGGCTCATATTCTCGAGGAGATGGCTAAGACCCCGCAGCACGTGATGGAGTCGGCATATCAAGGCCTCGGCGAATTCAGGGCGGACGACGCGCAAGGGCGCGTCGTCGTCCCCTCGCTCTACATCGCCGCCGACGAACCGTCGCCGCGCTCGGACATGGCGCGACTGCGGGAGCTGCTTCCGCAATTGAGCTTTGGGCGGACGGTGGGATCGGGGCACTTCTGCCAGTTGGAGGCGCCGGACCAGATCAATGCGATGATTGCGCGTTTCATCGCGGTAACGCTGGAACCCAGCCCTGGCGCCGCGCAGTCAAAAGGAGGCGAATAAGCGGCGGCGGCGCGCGGATAGGCCGCCGAGGGCTTGCCCGTCCATTGGTCGCCGACCACCTCGAACGTAGCGTCTTGAGATGTCGGCGACGGCTCAGGCAAGTCGTCGATCGGGAAGCGCGACGCCAATGGCGATCAGCACGTCGAGGAACTTGCTCTCGGCATAGGCCGCGGCGGCGTTCCAAGCGCGTCTGGTCCAATCCAGATTGTCGAGGCGGGCGTTCGCCCTGCGGCGCATGCGGGCGTAAACCTTGATCGCCTCAGCCTCCAGTCCATCCTTCGATCCGAGCTCCAGCTTCGTCAGGATGGATTCGCCGATTTCGCCTTGCAAAAATGCGCCGGCAATGAGAGTTTTGCGTCCGGCTGGGGTCCCATCCGTGAAGTTTCGGTTGCAGTAACCGGAGGCGGCGACATGGACCTGAAACGGCGCGGTTTCCTGGCTGCGGGCGTGTCAGCGGTTGCGGTCGCGACCCTGCCGAGCGGCGTCGCCGCGCAGACTGCACCCGGCGAGAGCCATCCCATCGGCGACTTCATCCTGACGCGTACGGCGGATGGCCTGCGCATCTCGCATAAGCGCGCGTCGGAGCGGATCATTTGGGAGACCGAGCCGGACGGTAATTTCATCGTCGCCGAGGAGGCGACGGCCGCCATTGATGAGTTCGGCGCCCCTGAGGGAACCTTCGAGATTAAGGACGCCGTATCGGCTTCTTACCGGAAGCCCACAATCGACGCGATCGACGCCGTCGGGAACGCCGCGACGGTGTCGGGAATGCTGACCAGCCCGGCCGGCGCCGTCGGCTACAAGCTCGCTTTCGAGGCGGTCTCGCCGACGCATCTGCGCTTCGTCATCAGCGCCGACGGGCCCAAGGCTTCGGGCGTCAATCGCATCCGCCTGCGTGTCGGATCGGTCGAGGACGAGGCCATTTTCGGCTGCGGCGAGCAGCTTACGGACTTCAATCAGAAGGGCAACATTCTGCCCATCCTTGTGCAGGAGCATGGCATCGGCCGAGGGCGGCCCATCATCACCGAGTTGGTCGACCTGTTCGACCATCAGAGCGGGGGAAATCCCTACCACACGGGGGCGCCGGCGCCTTACGTCATCACCAGCCGGCTGCGGTCGCTGTTCCTCGAGAACCTCGAATACAGCGTGTTCGACATGCGGCAGGCGGGCCATATCGATATCAAGGTCTGGTCGGCGACGATGACGGGCCGCATCCTCTATGGCGAGACGCCTCTCGAACTGATCGAGGCCTACACGGAATACGCCGGCCGCATGCGCCCACTGCCCGATTGGGTGCACAACGGCGTTATCCTCGGCCTGATGGGCGGCACGGAGGCCGTGCGCGCCAAGCTCGGCCGGGCTCGTAACGCGAACGTCCCGGTCGCCGGTCTGTGGCTGCAGGACTGGGAAGGCGTGCGGACCACGTTTGCCGGCACGCAGCTTTGGTGGAATTGGAAACTCGATGAGGCCTACTACCCGCGCTGGCGCGAGCTCGTCGTCGACGTCGAGGCCCAAGGCGGCCGCGTGCTGCTCTACATCAATCCGTTTCTCGCCACCGAGAACGGCCACAACCAGATGTTCACGGAGGCCAAGGCGAAGGGCTATCTCGTTCAGAAGGCGGACGGCTCGCCCTACCTCATCAGGAACTCGAGTTTTTATGTCGGCATGCTCGACCTCAGCAATCCCGACGCTTGCGCCTGGATCAAGGCGATCATGAAGACGAACATGATTGGCGCGGCGGGCGGCTACGGCTGGATGAGCGACTTCGGCGAGGCGCTGCCTTTCGACGCCAAGCTGCACGGCGGCGCCGACCCCGCGGTCTGGCACAACCGCTACAGCATGGAATGGTTGCGGGTGAATCGCGAGGCGATCGAAGAATCTGGGCACGGCGACGAAATGGTGTTCTTCGCCCGCGCCGGTTTCACTCAAAGTCCCGGCGTCGCCACCCTGTTCTGGCTCGGCGACCAACTGATGAGCTGGGACGCCTACGACGGCATCAAGACGGCGGTGGTCGGCCTGCTCTCGGCCGGCGTCTCCGGCTTTAGCCTGATGCACAGTGACATCGGCGGCTATGTCGTGCTCAAGTTCAATTTCGTCGGCAGGCAGATTCCGGTGATCGTTCGCACGCCGGAACTGCTGATGCGCTGGATCGAGCTCAACGCCTTCACCGCCGTGATGCGGACGATGGAGGGCGCGGCTCCCGAAATCACGCCGCAGTTCGACTCGAGCCCGGAAATGCTGGCGCAGATGGCGCGCTTCGCCAAGGTCTACAAGGGGCTCGCGCCTTATCGCAAAGCGCTCGTCGCCGAGGCCGCCGCGCGCGGCTATCCCGTCGTCCGGCACCTCTTTCTCCACTACCCCAACGACCCGAACACCCACGCGCTGAAATACCAGTTCCTGCTCGGTCCCGACCTGATGGTCACGCCTGTCTTGGATAAGGGCAGGGACACAGTCGATGTATACTTCCCCATGGGCAGCCAATGGACCGACCTGTGGACCGGCGCCGCGGTCGGCCAGGAGGGCGAATGGATGGAGGCGCCGGCGCCGCTGTCGAAGCCCGCGGTGTTCCTTCGCAAGGGCGCGCCGGCGGCGCAGCAGATCATCGACGGACTGAAGAGCGCCGGAATCCTTTGAGTTCGTGTTTTTTTGGCGGAGGAGGCCGGCAAGAAACCCTGGCATCGTCAGTGCGAGCCGCCGTCGCGGGAATCCGGGCCCGCTCGCGGCCGTGTTCGGCGCGTTGGGCTCGATCGCGATCGCCATCTGCCCGCTCTAAGAGACGAGCGCCAGGGTTCGACGCGTCGAGCACGGCGGCTCTGTCGGGCGTCCCGTATGCTTCGACGAGCGCATCGGCCGGTTGCATCACGCGCAGAGCTTACGGCGCGCGATCAACTTCCGGCCATTAGCCATTGCAGACCGAAATCCAAGTCATTTCGGTTCGCTTCCGAACCGGTCGGAGAGCGCTGCCGTGAAGACGGGCTTCCAGTCCAGAATGTGATGGCTGATGAGATTGGCGATCGATTTGACGTTCCCAGCGAACGCAAGATCGATGAGCTCGTAGTGCTCCTTCACCGAAGCCTCCTGGCGCTTGCGACCAGCGGCCGAGTCGATGCCGTACAATCGCATTCCATCCCGCAGGTCCATGGTCAGTCGTGTGAGCAGGGGATTGTCGGCCTTTGCGATCAGCGCCTGGTGAAACGCGCGGTCGGCCTCGACATAAGCGAGTACGTCCACGCTCTTGACTGCTGTTGCGATGTCATCGGCAAGCGCCCGCAGTTCGCCGACCTCAAGCAGACGCCGCTCGGCGAGGGTGACCATGGCGAAGCGCTCGAGCAGCTCGCGCACGGTGAACAGATTGTCGAGTTCTTGCAGCGAGGTCACTTCGACCCTGAATCCTCGGTTGCGCAGAGGCGTGATCAGCCCGGCGCGGCTCAGCTCGAGCAGCGCCTCGCGGACCGGCGTGGTTGAAACCCCCAGCTCCTCCGCCAACGTCGGAACTGAGTACATCGTCCCCGGAGCGCTTCGTCCCGAGACGATGTCGGAGCGAACCCGCCGCACCACTTTGTCCCGCAGGCTCGTGAACATTTCGGCGTCGCGTAATCCGTCCAAGCTCGTCTCTCCTGTGCGCTGACTGAATTTTTCCCGGGCCACAATAGCCCACTTGACGTGCCGTGTCACGCATGCTAGTAGCGCGTCACACACTACAGCTAAGAAGGAGGACGACATGACGGAAGAAACTTTCAAACGCCTGATCTGCCTTGGATGCGGCTTTCTCTACGACGAGGCGGAGGGGCTCCCGGAGCACGGCCTGCCGCCGGGCACCCGCTGGCGGGACATCCCCGACGATTGGCGCTGCCCGGATTGCGGAACGCCCAAGCACGAATTCGAGATGGTCGTGATCGGTTACGCCGCCGGGCAGCCCTTCGCCGGGCACGCCGCCTAATCGGCAAAAATCAGGAAAATCGGAAAGGAACAGGACCATGTCGGACTCTTTCATTTTGCCGGCCCGCGAGCGCGGCCATGAACGCATATCGTCGATCGGGCAAGATTCAGCCTACGTCGGCGGGCACCCCGACGCCTTCATCACTCGGGAATCGAGCTTCAACTTCCATGAGTATCAGAGCGGACGGCCCGGATTCGGAACGATGCGCGTCTTCGGCGACGAAGTCTTCAACGGTCCGGGATGCGGCTACAACATGCATTCCCACCACAACTTCGTCATCGCCGCGATCGTCCTGCAGGGACAGCTCACCCATGTCAACACGGTGGGCAATGTCGATCAGCTGCACGAGGGCGACTATTACGTCTTTTCCGCCGGTTCGGGCGGCAAGCATACTGAGCTGAGCATCAGCGACGAGGACATGCACGCGATCTATCTATGGTTCCTGCCCGGCCAGCTTTTTCTGCCGCCGAGCTATCACCGCGCGCATTTCGACCGGAACGCGCGGCGCAACAGCATCGAGCAGCTCGTCGGCGACCAGGACGGCGCCCTGCCCATCCCGCAGGACGTGCGCGTTTCCCGCCTGATCAGCGATCGTCCAGGCTCCTATGTTTATCGTCCCCGCTCGGAGGCGCACGGCGTCTACGCCTTCGTTCTCGAAGGCGAGATGCGCTGCGCCGACGCGCAAGTCGGGCGGCGCGACAGCGTCGGCGTCTGGGGCGCGAAGAGCATTTCCTGCGACGTCACCGCCGACGAGACAGACGTTCTCTTCGTCGAAACCATCATGTGAGGCCGGAGCGGGCCGGGCGTTGCCGCACGCAAGGCGTCAACGTCCGCCGCCGAGCCAAATCAGGAAAACGACGATGCCAATCATGAATGTCCGCTATCGCGCAGGAAGCCTCGATAGAACGGCCAAAGAGGCAATGGCGCGACGATTGACCGACGTTCTCATCGACATGGAGGGCGGCGCCAACACGCGCGCAGGGCGCGCGTTCGCCTGGATTCTCTTCACCGAGATCCCCGAGGGCGACTGGTGGGTCGGCGGCCATGCCGACAATACGTTCGTCTCTCCGCCGGGCGCCTTTCTGGTGAACGTCGTCGTACCGGAAGGCTACATGAATGCGGCGCACAAGAGCGACGTGCACGCCGCCGTCACGAGCGCCATCACGCAGGTGATGAGCGGGTCCTCTCAAGCGGGCGTCGCCGCCAGCGTGCTCGTCGTGATCGACGAGGTGACCGAGGGCAATTGGGGCGCCGGCGGGAAGACCATCAGCCTCGACAGCATCGCCGACAGTGTAGGACTGCCAAAGAGCGGCGAGCGATTCCGATGGGTCCGCTCCTATTTCGAGGCGAAGGCGCGACAGTTCGCTTCGGCGGGTTATCCCGTCGACGTCGGGGGCCTGCTTGCCTCAGCCGCAAGCCACAGACAACCACCGATCGCCTGACCGTAAAGGTTGTTAGCCGGAGTCTCCGCAAAGGAATGTCGTTACTGATCGGACCAGTTGCTAAAATTGAATGCTCGCGTAACGCAAGCTGTGCGCTCATGTAACGCAATAACCGCCAATGCTGCGAATCGACATCGAGACTCGACTTAACACGAGGCGATAGTTTTGGCAGGATATCGATCTTAACGGTACACGGACTCGGTTTTACTTCCAGGAGCGGTCCGGGACCTTCGCTCTTCGGCAGCCGACCATCGGCGCAATAGGTTCCATCACGAAACGAGGATGATATCATGTTGAAGCAGATTGGGTTCTTTTTGACTTTGGCGGCGGCCGCGATCTTGTCGTCGCAATCCGAGGCCATGCCGATCCAGCCCCTCGGCGACGACGCTTCTATGGTCGTCAAGGTCGCCAATGGGTGTGGCCCCGGCTGGTATCGCGGGCCCGGCGGCGCCTGTCACCGGTTCGGCCGAGGCCCCTATCCGGGGGGGTACTGGGGCCCGTATCAGGGCGGTTACGGCTGGAACGGCTGCCCTCCGGGATTTTGGCGGGGCCCCTGGGGTCATTGCCGCAACACGCCCTATCACGGCCCGCTGCCCGGCGGCGGCTGGCAATAGCGCGCCGACAGCGCCCGCAAAGGGGGGCGGCTTCCTAGCGAGCCGCCCCTTGCACGAAAGGATCGGCGGCTGTGACGCGGAAGACCGGCGTCGGCGGCTGGCCGAGTGAGCGTCGACTGCGTCGACGATCATCAACTGGGTGAAGCGCGTCGGAATCCTCTGACGCCGCCTTTTCGTGGAGGAAACTTTCAATGACCCATTACATCCTCGGCGAGACCCGCCGACGCTCAATGCTGGGCGCGCTAGCAGCTGTGCTCGGCGCGTTGGGTTCGATCGCAACGGCTGTCTCTCCGGCCGCCGCTCAGAACGGCGCGCTGATCCAAACCCAACCGCTCTATGGCGCGCCCGACGGCGCGGCGGCCTATCGCATCCTCTACCGATCGACAGGGCTGAGTGGCGAGCCGATCGTCGTCTCCGGCATGGTCGTCATTCCTCAGGGCGATCCGCCGCCGGGCGGGCGGCCGATCGTCGCTTGGGCGCATCCGACCACCGGCGTCGCGCCGCGCTGCGCCCCGTCGCTCGCCAGGGTGCGCTTCCAGATGATCCAGGGCCTGCGTGACATGGTGGAGCGCGGCTATGTCGTCACGGCGACCGACTATCCCGGCCTCGGCACGCCGCAGACGCATCCCTATCTCGTTGGCGACAGCGAAGGACGCGCGGTGCTCGATTCCGTGCGGGCCGCTCGAGCGTTGCCCGACGCGCAGGCAGGGTCTCGTTTCGCGGTCTGGGGACATTCGCAAGGCGGGCAGGCGGCGCTCTACACGGGTTTGCTGGCTAAAGGTTACGCGCCGGACTTGCAACTCGTCGGCGTCGCCGCCGCCGCGCCGGCGACCGAACTCTCCACGTTGATGAGAGACGATCTCGGCACGTCCGGCGGCAACAATCTCACGGCGATGACCCTGTGGTCGTGGGCGCGGGTGTACGGCGCGCCGATCAACAATGTCGTCGAGCCCGCCGCGATGCCGGCGGTCAACCGGCTAGCAGGGGAATGCATCGAGTCGATTTTCGATCTCTTCGAGCGGCGTCGCACGGAGAAGTCGCTCGAGCACGGATTCCTCAGCGTGAAGAATTTCGCCGGCGGCGAACCCTGGCGTTCGCTGCTCGCAAGAAACACGCCCGGCGCGCTGCCGCCGAACATTCCCGTCTTTCTGGCGCAGGGCGACGCCGACAAGCTGGTCCGCCCCGAGGTCACCGCCGATTACATGCGGCGGCTGTGCCGAGACGGCAGTTCGGTGCGCATGGTCGTCCTGCCCGGCGTCGGCCATGGGGTCCTCGGGCGCGACAGCGCGAGCGCCGCGGTCGCCTGGATCGCCGACCGCTTCGCCGGGATCGCCGCCCCGAGCGACTGCGGCCAGTAGGGACAAGGGTGGGCGCGCCAGACACGCCGAGCGGAAGATGCGCCTTTGTCTGGAGCGTGGCCCGCCTACGACGCCGCATGGCCGGTCACGGCGAAATGGTTGGCGCAGGCTTGCCGGGTGATTTCGTCGAGGCGCTGGCCGATGGGGTCCCAGTGGGTCGGCATGATTCGCTCGGCAGCCCTTCTCAAGTGCGCTTTCAGTTGGGAGAAAGTCCGCCTCGGCGGCGGCGATCGGTGGGCTAAAGAGGCGAAGCGGGAATAACTCGAGCGGCGGTCCGAGGGGCGGCAAAGCTGCGAGGCGCTTGACCACTGCGGCCCCTTACCCGTCGCCGCCATCTCGTTGGTCAAGACGGCAAGCGGCGCGCGTCGTTGACCAACGACGGCGGAATCCGGCGCCCGCCGTGTGACGCCGGACGAAGCGTTCGTTTTGTGAAACTAGATCAAGGTCGCCTTCATTGCAGAGGCGGAATCGTCGATGTCGACCTACGCCAATTTGCGTTCAGATCGGGGCCAGTGACCTGCACTATTGGCTCGCCGGATCCGAAAGCAGGACAACGACGAGCACGGCGCCGATCATCCCGATGAAGTCGAACGCTTTTTGCTCGCCGTTCCAGATTTGCGATTGCCACATGGCGAACCACTCGCCGCCGATCGAAACGAAGCCGACTGCGTAAAGCAGGAACCCTAGGCTCAGGCCGCTGACGGCCAAAGCCTTTGCCCGGTTGAAATCCTCGCCGCCGATCGCCGCCAGCAGGCGGAGACACCCTGCCCAGAGCAGCAAGGCGACAAGTGTCTCAGTCGCGATGATCAGCCAGTAGCCGGCGGCCTGCGCGGTCGGATTGGCAATGGCCCGCCAATGAAGGCTTGAGTTGGGGAATGTCGTATCCATGGACAGGACGTGTTGCACGAACTGCCAGTTGCTGCCGTAATCGGTGAAGTTGCCGAAGGCCACGAGCGAGAAGAAGAGCGCCGCCGAGGCGACGAGCGCGATCTTGCAAAGCCGAACCAGGATCATCCCGCCCCCCTTCGGTGTCCGCCCAGTGCGTTCCGTCACAGGCGGCCCAAATCGCCACGGCGCGCGCGTGGCGCGCCGATCGTCGGCGTGAAAGGTCCGCCGCTTCTCGCAAGCTCCGGACGACCATTCCGCGCCGACCGCTCCCCACCATAGCGTCTTTGCGTTTGGAAGTTAGCTCACTTTGTCGCCGCTCCCCTCGCGAAAACCTTTCCCCCGATCTAGCCATGCGCTAACTTTACAATCGTACATGCAAGTTTGGGAATCGCCTGAAGAACTCCAGGTAAAATCAGCGAGCGCGACACATGTGGGACTTCGGGGTCGCCGGGTTGGTCCTGCTGCTCGTTCTTGCGAGCAGCGGGGCTGGGCAAATCCTCCAGCCGGCGTTGCATGAGCACCACAAAAGCCGCGAGACCATCGACGCGGTTCGACTCGTCATTTCGATACTGGTCACTTTCACCGCGCTAGTCCTCGGACTCGTCACCAACTCGGTGAAATCGTCCTATGACTTGTTTGACGCGAGGATGCGCGGCTTCGCCAGCGACATCATTGAACTCGATCAGCGGCTGCGAGAATATGGCGCCGACACCGACCCCCAGCGTGCCGTGCTGCGAACCTATGTTGCCGCCGCGATCGCCGACACTTGGCGCGATGAGCCGCGACCGCCGGGCGGCTATCCCACTTTTGCGCCGACGCAGGGCTACGAACGTCAAGAACTGGGCGCGCTGCTTATCGAATTGGACGGCGCGATCAGGCGGCTCGCGCCGACCGACGATTTTCACCGAAGGCTGGCTGACAGCATCGCGGCGAGAATGACGGAGACGCTTCAGCAGCGGTGGCTCCTCATCATCACTCCCCAGGATACGCTTTCTCCACCGTTCATTATACTGATGGTCTCCTGGCTGGTAATGATCTTCGGAGTTTTCGGGCTGAGTTCCCCTCGCAACTTGGTCGTCTCCGTGACGATCCTGATGTGCGCGCTCTCCATTTCGTCCGCCGTCTATCTGATTCTGAATCTGGACAGCCCGCTGACGGGTTTAATTCGCGTGTCGAGCGGCCCTTTGCGGACCGCGCTCGGCCATATTGACCCTTCGCGCTAGAGCACCGTGTAAATCGGCCTCCGAGTGTGACCTTTCCGTCCTCGGACAATTCAGAAAGCTGCCGCCCAATTCGGCATTCGGTCAACGTCGAATAACAGGCGAGTCGCGTCGATGTCTTTTGTGGATGGCTCCCGAGTTGCAAGTGCGGTTTGTTGATCTGGCGTGTTGGTCGGGTGCGGTCTTCTGTATGGTCTGCTGATGCAGTTGGTAGGCGCTGGCGGCCCTGATGGAGTCCGCGAACCAGGTCTCATTCGGCTGCTCAGGCTGTAACGCCTTTGATATGCGGCGGGTTGTCCCTGTTTCCGGCCTAACCGGTTTCGCCGTCACATCGCATCGCTTCCACAACCTCGTGAAGCTGATCTCCTGATCTCTTTGGCTAACCTTCAGTCGACGGCGCCAGCATCGGCATATGGAATGCCCAGTAGACCTCACTGCGCGTTGCCTCTTGCGCTGGCCATGTTGACCGAGTTGATTTAGAATTTCGCTCGAAACACCGGGCGGCTAGGGTTCGGCGAAGAGCGAGGTCCTGCGCGTTCGAGCGGCGCCGGAGATCGAGATGGGGAGAGGCGTCTTGCTGCGAGGGCTGAAATCGGGCGCCGTGCTGGCGCTGGCGGCCGCCGTCGCCGGTTGCTCGTCGTTCGACTTCGGCAATTGGGGCTCGTCCCCGACGCCGACGCCGGCGGCGCCGTCGGCGATGTCGTTCAAGATCGTGCCGCCCGACCCGCTGGTCGGCAAATGGGGGCTCGCCTCCTACCGCGACGAGAAGGACCGCGCTCGCACCGAGAAGATGGCGCGCGTTCAGTGCAAGAACCCCTATGTCATCGCCAAGGGCCCGACCGACGGCGTGATGATGCATGTCGCCGACGATCCCGACGAGCACGAGCTGGCGCTGAAGAAGGGCGCCGACGGCAAGACCTATCTCGGCTTCAACGCCCCGCCCGGCGATCCCGCCGATCGCGAGGTCGTCGAGCTGACGCCGAAGCTGATGGTGATGAAGTTCGTCGATCCGGACACCAACAGCCGCTACGGCACCTTCGTCTACGTGCGGTGCTGAGCCGACCAGGACAAGCGGCGTCGCCGCTGAGGGCGGCGGAAGACGGGAGCGGCTGACGATGCGACGGGACGAGGCGGCGATGGAACGTCGGAGCCGCGCGCGGCGGTTTGCGCTGCGTTGCGGGCTTGTGCTGATCATGTTCGGCGCCGCGCCGGTTCGTGGCGCCCCGCCCGACGTCATCACGATGGACGTCGGCGACGAGCCCGGCCGCGTCTCGACCGAGGAAGTGCGGATCGAGGACGGTCCGTTCGCGCGGCAACTGGTGTTCTTTCGCAGCAACGAGGCGCCGGGCACGCTCGTCATCTCGACGGCCGATCGCTTCATCTATCTGGTTCTCGGCAATAGCCGCGCGCTGCGTTACGGCATCGGCGTCGGCCGCGAGGGGTTCCAGTGGTCGGGGCTGGTGAAGGTCACGCGCAAGGCCGAGTGGCCCGACTGGACGCCGCCGCCGGAGATGATTGAGCGCCAGCCCTATCTGCCGCGCTTCATGGCCGGCGGCCCCGGCAACCCGATGGGCGCGCGGGCGATGTATCTCGGCTCGACCGTCTATCGCATTCACGGCACCAATCAGCCCGAGACGATCGGCCAGGCGGTGTCGTCGGGCTGCTTCCGGCTCGCCAACGGCGACGTCATCGATCTCTATTCGCGCGTCGACGTCGGCGCGAAGGTCATCATCCGGCAAGCGGCGCAGCTTTAGGCCCGCGCCGGCGCGCAGTTCTGGGAGGGGGCGATGGCGTCCAATTCGAAGCACGCGACCGCAGGACTGGCGGCGCTCGTGGCGGCGCTGGTCGCTTTCGCCGCGCAGGCCGGCACGCTCGAGACGGTCAAGCAGCGCGGCGCGCTGGTTTGCGGCGTCAGCGAGGGGTTGGGCGGGTTCTCCGACCGCGACGCTGCGGGCGCCTGGAGCGGTTTCGACGTCGACTTTTGCCGTTCGGTCGCCGCCGCCGTGCTCGACGATCCGCAGAAGGTTGAGTTCGTTCCGCTGTCGACGGTCGAACGCTTCGACGCCCTGCGCGCGGGCAAGATCGACGTGCTGTCGCGCAATTCGACCTGGACCTTCGAGCGCGAGGCCGGGCAGGGGATCCTGTTCGCCGGAATCGACTATCTCGACGGCCAGGCCTTCCTGGTCGTGCGCCATCCGACAATCACATCGGCGCTCGAGCTTGGCGGCGTGTCGGTGTGCGTGCAGGACGGTACGACGACGCGCGCCAATCTCGCCGACTACTTCAAGGCGAATTCGATGACCTTTACCGAGGTCATCGTTCCCGGCCCGAGCGAGGCGATCGCAAAGCTCGAGAGTGGCGGCTGCGACGCCTACACCACCGACCAGTCGGCGCTCTACATCGTCCGCCTCGGCATGAAGAAACCGTCGGAGGCGACGATCCTGCCCGACGTGATCTCGAAGGAGCCGCTCGCCCCGGCAGTGCGCGCCGACGACGTCGCCTGGTACAACGTCGTCAAATGGACGCTCTACGCGCTGATCAACGCCGAGGAGTTCGGGGTCGGCAAAGCGACGCTCGACGAGGCGCTGCAGTCGCAGAAGCCGGCGGTGCGGCGACTGCTCGGCGTCGAGGGCGATTTCGGCCAGAACCTCGGGCTGACCAACGACTGGGCGCGGCGCGCAATTCGAGCGGTCGGCAATTACGGCGACATATTTGAGGCCAATCTCGGCGCCCGCTCGCGCTACGCGATTCCGCGCGGCCTCAACCAGTTGTGGGAGGACGGCGGCATCCTCTACGCGCCGCCGCTGCAGTAGAGGGCGCCCCAGCTTCAAGGGCTCGCTTAAGGTCGACGGCTTCGCCGACGAGAAGGCGCTCGCCCGAAAGGGCGATGTCAGTCTCGCCCTCTGGAGCGTGTGCTGGTTCATCCCGATCACCCCCAGTTGGTCGGGTCGATCGGCGTTGGCTGCCACACATGGGCGAATTTTCCGAAGCCGCCCGGCCTGCAGGTTGCCCTTCACTTTGGCCCAGAAGGCATCGCTATCGGGATCGACGCCAAGTTCGTCGCGCAGCACGTCCGCCACATTCTTGCCCGCGTCCTCGCAGGGACGCTCGAAGCGCCCGCGCAACTCCTCAGCAGGCTAGTGGAGGATCGCGTTGGCGGCATAGTCGAGCATCTGGTCGACCACTTCCCGACGTATCCGCGTATCGGTTCCGCGCTTGACCTCGACCAACGTCGGAACGCCGTCCTGGTCCAGAAAGAGATGGTCGAGAGACCAACGCCCTGCCCCACCGAGTTCGCAGGCGATCGGTTGTTCGCGATCAACCAGAATGAAGCGGCGTGGGTAGGCGCTATCCATCTGGTCGCCCGCCAGAAGTGCGGGAAAGCGCGCCAAGAGTTCCTGGAAATCGTCCTCCGAGGTGAAGCTCGCCACCTGCATCGGCACAAGGGCGCGCGCTTCGGTCAGCACGAAGACTCCGGTTCCCGCATCCATATCTGTCGATCCCTATTCCGCGTTCGCCGCGCCGCTCGTCCCACGTTTCGCAACCTGCCCTAGCGGTCAAAATCAGGCGCTTGGCGCCCGCCATCAACCACCGGTTTCGCTTCGAGCCCGACCTTTCGCCAGCCACGCCCAAACGACCGGAGCTGGCCGAGAGGACTTTCCGCTTTCGGGCGTCCAGATAGAGTATCTGACCGTCATCAGCCGAAGATCGTCGCCAAGGCCGTTTAGGCCTTGACGGCCGCGATCGGGGCGAAGACGAGCTGCATTGCGTTACCCGCTATCGCAAAACCGGATCGGCTCGCGTGGACGGTCATTAAGGACGCGAGAATCGCTTCGCCTACTTCCTCAGTGGGGCGCAGCTGTCGCCGACGGCCAACGTCGGCGGAAAGACGACGTTGTGAGGCTCGGCCCTGGCGCCGCGGTTGATCCGATCCATCAGCAGGCGGATCGACTCGTTCACCATGGCGACGATCGGGTGCTCAGCCCTCGTCAGCGCCGGCTTTAGACCGCGGATTCCCGGGATGTTGTCGGTCGAAGCGACGGAGATATCCTCTGGACAACTCAACCCGACGTCGCTAAGCGCGCGCAAAGCGCCGAGCGCCATGGCGCCGCTCGCCACATACAGCGCCGTTGGCCGCTCCGGTTGCTCGAACATGCTGCGCGCGGCCGAATAGGCGACCTCTTCGCGGAACTCTCCCGTTCGCACAAAGCGAGGATCGAGCGTGAGGCCCTTGGCGCTCATTGCCGCCTGCATTCCTTCGAAGCGGGCTTTTCCGGTGCTCGAGTGCATAGACCCGGTGATGGCGCCAATTCGGGTATGGCCGAGGTCGATCAGGTAGTTGGTCACCTGATAGCTTGCTGAGAAATTATCAATCGTCACCGTATCCAACCGGTCGTCGTCGATCGTACGCCCGAACAACACGGTGGGGAGTCGCCGGCGCATCCGCGGTCACACGCCGCGCCTTGATTTCCGGACGTTGCCTCCTCAGGCTTGCCGGTGTCCCGTCATGTTTTCGAGATCGCATCGGTCGACCAGCGCGGCAAGGCGCTCGGAGATATTCATGAGCGCGTTCCAGCGGTCCAGAGGATGCGGTCCCGCGGTCTTGACCTTATCAATGATCGCCTTCAGAGCATGCAAATGCTCGATAGCCGCTTGGTGCAATTCTCGCTGGGCTCCCATCGATGACCTCCGTAAGCTCGGCTGCAATTGACGTGACAGTCTCAAATCGTCATTGCTGACCGGTGAATGTAAGTTTGGCATCCGATCAAGCGTCGTCACTTTCGTTCAGCATGGATCGGACACCCTTTCCCCTGCCGCGCGGCTTCGAGGCCATCGCTTCGAAATCGAGCCCTCGGAAGATGCTCCAGTCAATCGACGTCGGCAGAGGAAGACTCGCAAGGGCTAGACACTCGGCACGGCGCAATTCCGTGCGCGACCCATAGCCGGCATGCGCGTCGCCGCTCGCGGCGTGGCCCATCTGCTTTCGCACGGCTCGATCGTCAATCTCGTCGTCGGTCATGAGGTCTTTGGCGCCATGCCTGAACGAGTGCGCGACTTCGATATTTCGACCTCTTGCACCCGCACGCCGGAGCAGCCTGTTCATGCGCTTCGACAGCGCGTCCGCGGGATCCCTGGTCGCGTGAAGCTGGCGGAATAGGAACGCGTCGCCCTGGGCCATCGCCCAATCAACGAATCCTGTCTCGCTCCAAATATTGTGGACCACGAAGTACGCCAGGCTCTCAAGCGTCTTATAGGGGACGCGGAACCAAGTTTTCCGTGACGGGTCGTAAACGATGCCGTCGACTCGGCAGATGATGACGCCGTTTTTTCGTTCGAAGTCGCTTCCTCGTATGAAGGCCAATAGGCCAATGCGCCTCGACGACGTCAGGCTGAGGCCCGGCAGGAGCGCGTCGTCGAGGTAACCCGAAGCGACGCCAAGGCTGAAGACCCGATTCACCGTTTCATCGTCGAGCGCCTCGCGAGCGACGCTCGCTTTGGTGAATTTCGGCCAAGCGATCCGCGCCCCAGCGAATGGGTGATGCGACAAGCCGCAGTTTCGCACGGCATCGTTGACGACCGCCTTGAATATCTGAACGTAGCCGTCCTCGATCGTCTTCCGGCTCAGGGGTTCCCAACATCTTTCGACCGAATTGCGCTCAGCCGCGGCGCGCGCGCCGATCAAGCGGATTTCAGCGCTATCCTTCCCGTCGCGACCGAACTCGACCGGCAAATATTGAAGGGTGTTTACGTAGAGCTGGAGGTCGCGCGGCACGAAGGCGTCGATCGGCTTATCGCCCATCAAGGCGAGGAAGACGTCAAGCCGCATTCGCGCGGTGCTAATGGTCGCGGCGTCTGCGCCGGCGCCCTTGCGCCAATCGAGATATTCGCTGGCGGCGACGCTGAACAGCGGCGCGGACGTCGCTGTCGCCGCCGGGGCGACGTCCATCGCCAGCGGCGCTGCGGCGGCGACCGCGATCGGCGGGGCGATTGGCGCGGTTGGATGATCTGAGGGCGCCGAGGCAACGCTCGACGCGCCGGCAAATGAGGAATGGGCCCCTTCGACTCGCTCGGCCGGCGGCAGCTCGGCGATTCCTTCGCCAGCCCGCCTTCGCCGCCAGATCTCTTCGCGCAAGACATCCGCGTGATCGCGCACTAAGGGGTTGCCGGCGCTCCCCTTGCGAACTTCCCGTTCGAGGTCGATCGTCTGCCGCCAGACCGCGAAGGCGCGCAGTGTTTTGGCGTCGTCCGGCGGCGGCGGGCCATCAATCAGTGCGGTCGCGCTCCGCAGAAACGTGAGCAAGTTCGCCAAAAACTCCTCGTCGCTTTCGCCCGACGGAAACCCCAGCTCGACTTCGCCTAGCGGGTGCATCGTTCGATCAGCTCTCAAACGCGCTTCGAACGCGGCGCGGGCGAGCCGAGCGAGCCAAGACGCCTGGTCCTGGGCGCGCCGGCGCGTCGTCGCCGCGATCTTCACCCGAAGAGGCGGAATCTTGGCGCAAGGGACAAGATCTTTCGGCGCGCGGATTTGAAAAAAGAAGACGTCGCCCCGGCGCACCAGGTATCTGCCGGGAGAGCGCGTCCGAGCCGGCGGGGCAGCGCCGACGCGACGCCGACGGCGGACTACTTTGGCGACTACATCGGGGGATTCATGCCTGGCCATGCGCGGAAACTCGCAATGGCCGAGGCGAGATATTTCAAGGGGTTAGCGTAAGCCAATAATGGCGGAGAGGGGGTATTTTACTGGCGGAGAGGGAGTCCGCCTGAATATTGACTCATCCCGTCTCAGGTCGTCTCAGTCACGACGAAAACATCCAATACATCATTGCCATATGATGCGGTTGACGCAAACCGTCTCATCCCGCATCTTAGAATCGCAAGTTTCGTGTGGGGCTGGATGTGGGGCTGGTGAGATGGCGCAGTTGACGGACGTGAAGGTGCGGAAGATCGCTCCAGGTGACAAGCCGATCGCCGACGGCACGATCTCAGGGCTGCGGCTGGAGCCCAGCTCCGCTAAGGGGCGCGGCAAGTGGATTCTACGATTCGTTTCGCCGCTGACCAGCAGGCGCCGCGACATGGGGTTGGGGACCTACCCCGAAGTCAGCATCTCCGACGCTCGCGCCAAGGGCATGGCGGCGCGGCAATCGATCGCCAACGGCAAGGACCCGGTCGACGAGCGCGAGGCCGAAAAGGCGGCCAGGCGGACGGCGGCCGAAGCGATGACATTCGAAAAGGCGGCGCGGAAGGTACACGACAATCAGAAGCCGGCATGGAAGAACGCCAAGCACGCCGATCAGTGGATCAACACGCTGCGTGACTACGTGTTCCCCACGATTGGCAAGAAACGCGTCGCCGATCTCGTCGTCGTGGATTTCGCCGACGTGCTCCGTCCGATCTGGCTGGAGAAGCCGGAGACAGCGACCCGCGTCAAGCAACGCTGCCGCGCTGTTATGAAGTGGTGCTGGGCGCAGGGGATGGTGAGCGCCAATCCGGTCGACGTCGTCGATCACCTGTTGCCGCATCAGCCGGGCAAGCGCGAGCGGACAACGCATCAACCGTCGATGCCTTGGCTCGACATCCCCGCCTTCGTCGAACGAGCGCTGACCACGGGTCCCTCGAACGTCACCCGCGCGCTCCTTGAGTTCGTCATCTTGACTGCTGCGCGGTCGGGCGAGGCGCGTGCGATGACGTGGAACGAGGTCGATCTCGACGCGAAGGTGTGGACCGTGCCGGCGGAGCGCATGAAGGCTGGCGTTGTGCATCGTGTTCCGCTATCTCGGCGCGCCGTCGAAATCCTCGAAGCGCAGCGAGCGCTGCAACAGGACTCCGATCTCGCCTTTCCGGCGCCGCGCGGCGGGGTGCTGAGCGACATGGTCTTGACGGCCTTCCTTCGCGATCAGAAGGCGCATAGCAGCGAGGCCGGGCGTGTCGCGACAGCGCACGGCTTCCGCTCGTCCTTTCGCGACTGGGCGTCAGAGAACGGCTATGCGCGCGATCTTGCCGAGCGGGCGCTGGCGCACACCGTCAGCAATCAAGTGGAGGCGGCTTATCATCGGACCGATCTGTTGGAGCAGCGGCGCACGATGATGGAAGAGTGGGCGCAGCACGTTGGCGGCGGTGTCGCGTCACCGAAGATTGTGCCATTGCGGGGCCGTAAGAAGAGTGGTCGCTAAGGCGACTTTGGTAAGCCGGGTCTTACCACACCGGAGATCGCGTTAAGAGGCCGCAAGAAGGATGGCCGCTAGGTGCGATACTCCACGGTTAGAAATCCACAGCGTTCGGATTCGCAGAAGGCCAAGCTAATTCCGTTCGTCGGGATGGTCGATGCGTCCGGCTCCAGGCGATGCGATTAAGCTTTCCGACATAGGTCGGAACGGCACAGACACACGGCATGATGCGTTATGAGTTCCTTTCATTTGATGTCATGAGCATGATGTGAATGTCATAGTGTCAATGTTACTAGATATATCGTGAATGATATCACGAAACGAGCGATCGTTTATCGATCTCAATTTCACCCGCTCAGGTACTCAACTTAGCCGTGAGACGCCACTGCTTGACTTAGGCTCTCCTGGAGGCTAGTAAACTAGCTATTCTGAAAAACAGGAGATTGCAATGATTAGTCTCGCGGTTAGGAACCCCACTGGCGGGCGGGCGATCAGGATCGCACGCGTCTGCGATCTCACTGGCGCGTCGCGTGCAACTATTTGGCGCTGGGCCCATGGCGGCGTTGGATTCCCTTGTCCCTTCAAGTTGTCCGAGAGGGTGACGTGCTGGGACGAGGGCGAGGTGCTCGCGTGGATTGGAGCGAAGAAGAGTCGGTGAGGCGGCCGATGCCGCCCGAAAACAGAAACCCAGCAGCGCCGCGCCAACGGTGTGCCAGGTCGAACCTATGGAGGAGCAGATGCACGTCACCGCTAACCCTCCGCCCAGCCATGGGAAAGTGCGGTATGTCGTCGATCGTCTCGCCGACCAGTTGCGTAGGAATTCCGCGCCGCCGCTCGACGATCTCCTGGTGCTGTCCCCAGACGAACCGCTCGCCGATGATTGCGGTCGCATCCGGCAGTACATGACGACTGGAGAGCATGCGGACTGGTGGAAGATGGCCAGCGCGCTTAGGGCCAAGTACTCCGGCTTCCAGGTCAGCCCGCCGAAGCGGGAGGAGATGAAGTACGGAAACCCGCCCACGGACGACGCGCCGCTGCGCGACTTCGTACGGGCGAGGATCAGCCATGCCAAAGCCCTTTGGTCGCGGGACGTCGAGGGGAATTGGACCAGTCTGCAATTCAGCGATTGGCTTCGGCTGCATGTCGACGGGAAGACGTGGATGCCGCCGCTTTGGCCTGACTTGCCCGGTTGGTCCGCGGCATTGCAAGTCTTGCGCGTTGCGTGTGACTTGCCCCGCTTTGCGCCGACGGGAACTTGGAGATTGCGCCCTCCGCCGAGTCTATCATTGCGGAGGTCCATGCGATGAACGCGCTGATTGAAGAAGTCGCGGTCGAGCAAGTTCTGGCCAATATCTCCGACGCTCCACCGCCTCCATATCCTGCGACGCTGGGAGACAATCTTTCAGATTTCGCGTCACACGAACGCCCGACCGCCGCGATGCTCGTTGCGGAGATCGCGATCGCGGCCCGGCAGGGCCGCATCCCTGCTTGGAATAGCGGGACTGCCAATCGCGATTTCGAACCCATCGAACAGCCGGATGGCAGCTGGCTGACTTGCTGCCCTGCGCACGATGACCACAATCCCAGCTTCATTGCCTCTGATGGCGTCGACGGCGGTGGGCAGCCCAGGCTCCTAGTCCATTGCCGATCTGGCTGCGATCAATCCACCTTGATTGAAACCCTGGAGCGCCTTGGGTTGTGGAACTGCACGCCCGAGACGATCGACGAACTTGAAAGGGAGCTCGGCGCAGCCGCATCGGCTCCAAAGACGCAAGCGCCGAAGAGGAAGTGGACTGCGATCATCCCGGCGCCCGCTGACGCGCCGAGCGCCCCTCGGGAGCACCCCCAGCTCGGCCCTGCTGCCACCCGATACGCATATCGGAGCGCCGACGACGGCCTCGTCTTCTATGTCTATCGGTTTGAACCGAACGACACGTGGAAGGCGAACTTCGGCAACGCGCGGAAGGGCAAGGTTGAAAGGCCCGATCACAAGACCTTTCGGCCGCTGTCCTATTGCAAGTCCGACGACGGATCGTGCGACTGGCAATGGCTCGCCCCGCAATCCGATATCCCCCTGTACCGGTCCGAAAGGCTCGCGGCGAATCCGACGGCCAAGGTGATCGTCTGTGAGGGCGAAAAAGCCGCTCGGGCGGCGCAGCGTCTGTTCCCGGATCGGGTCGCAATCACCTGGTGCGGCGGCGCAAAGGCGGCGCGTAAGGCTCCGTGGAAGGCGCTGGCGAAGCGCGACGTGCTTGTGTGGCCCGACTGCGACGAAACAGGGGCAGGCGCCGCTCAGGCGATCATCAATGAACTCCGGCTGGTCGGATGCGCGTCCATCTCTGTCAAATCGCTTCCAAGCGCGACCCCCGTGTCGCGGCCAATAGCGACCCCCTCACGGCGTAAAGAATCCTGGGTCACAGAAGCGCAACATCGGGATGAGAATGCGCCGCCGCTGTCGCGCC
>Ga0182030_10004558_pt1 | contig 29536 bp, 25 predicted proteins | sample 812S3MmetaG_FD_121299 | JGI IMG/M metagenome (GOLD analysis project Ga0182030, IMG submission 121299) | Permafrost microbial communities from Stordalen Mire, Sweden - 812S3M metaG (Illumina Assembly) | ecosystem: Environmental > Terrestrial > Soil > Wetlands > Permafrost | place: Sweden...
GCCGAGTCGTACCTGCTTACAAAACGCTTTGCCGGGAACCGATGAGCTGCACCATAAGCTTACCAGACCGTTGAGTTCCCGGTGAAAAGCATGGTGAGCTGAAGCAACGGCTACTCCCGAGTTCGGGATTTTTTCCCACATGGTCCCGCATGGTTATAAGCAGAAGCGAGAATTTGAACACATCCGGCCGGAATCCTATTTCATTGGTTTAAACCAAGAAAATAAGCAATTTTTGGGTGGGATACCGGATTCCGCTGTTTATGAAGCTGCCTGCACCCTTGAAGTAAATTTGTTAACCATCCGAGGTAAGAAGATTACTGGTTAATCGGGAAGCACGTGATTCGGATTTGGACTCGGAGGTCCGGTCGTCTCGGCGTGATAGCATCCTACCTCCTTCTTCTTACAACTTAATCTACCCTTTCTAGCGTAGCAACATGTGGCGATACCGCGATACGGAAAGATTTCTAGGCATTTTCTGCTCTTTATCAGCGGCGCGGTCTGAAGCATAGCCTAACGTGCTGACATCCAATGCAGGATCCATGAGCTGATGATTCAATGCCCCCGGGTACAAGCTAATGCACAGCCCTGGATGTGGGACGGTCCTCATGGAGCCCACGTTTATGGATGTTTAGCGTGAGCCGCGAGCGGTATTCTTATAATGGCTGGGTATAACGATACTCTTGAGCGTGAGAATCATGCTGTGCAGTTGATCACCCTCCACAGCTTGAAGCCGACGAACACATGCTCATCTGTCTCGAAACGCTCGCAATATGGGCTCCCTCGGATTGTCCGACTTAGCCATTGCTATAGCTTTAGATAAATCGGCAAACAACACCATTGAGGACTTCCCACCATGTTTCTTTCCCGTCTTGCACGCTGAAGACCGTCGAGATGAGCTAGAAGAAGTTCGGAAAATCCCCGTAGACATCGACTTCACGCTCAAAGGTTGGAAAACCTTCGCGGATGCAGATATAGGAACCGAAAGCATTTTCGAGGCGGCTTGGGCGCTGGCCCTTCGCTGCTATGTTGGCACTGAGGAAGTGTGCTTTGGACTTCTCGCGAGGGGCGAGGAGAAGGTCCGCCCTCACTTGATGGAACCGGATTCTACCGTTGTTGAGATATTGCAACGCCAACGACGTCAAACAATATCTATTGATGGCGGGTCCGGCCCCGTTGAACCGCAGTACAACACTTGCATACAATTTATCGAAGACGATGAAAGCACTACCAAGGTAAGAAAAGCGTTTCATGCCATAGACTTCATCCTCTGGTGTCCTTTGTAGTCACTAAATATCATTTTATTAACTCTGACGCAGCGTGAGAATTCGGTGAGCTTTGTGATTGTGTTCTCCGGCATCCCGAGTCACCAGGGCATATCGAGCGTGTTTCTCGAGTATTCTAGCACAATACTATGCGAGGAGATGGCAAGCAATATCGCGGCCACACTCAGCAAGACCATCTTCCACGTCCTGGAAAGCCCTTTTGTGCCACTCAATCAACTAGATATTCTTAGTGATCGTGATCGGGAGCAAATAATTGCTTGGAACAGCCGGTGTCCAAAGCCTACCACTCTTTTCCTTCATGACATGGTCTCTGAGACCGCTGCATTGCAGCCGGATGCTCCTGCCATTATCTCCTGGGATGGAGAGTTGACCTATGCTGAGCTCGATGAGATGTCATCTCGGCTAGCGCACTATCTTGTTTCCTTGGGGGTGGGACCAGAGGTCTTTGTGATTACGTGCTTTCCCAAGACTCTGTGGATGATAGTAACGATGATGGCTATTATGAAAGCGGGAGGCGCATTTGTTCCTCTGGACCCTTCTGCCCCCTCTAAGCGTCAAGATGCCATTATCCAAGCTCTAAACGCTACGATCGCAATAGTCGATGAATCGCTGGCTCCACAATTTGATGGCAGAATTGAGCGGGTGATCACAAACCTTTCTTCTCTACTGCAGCAACTTCCCTTCATCGAGAAAAAGGCCTGTGATAGCATTACATCCTCGACCGCGGCCTACGTTATGTTTTCTTCAGGAAGTACCGGACAACCTAAAGGCATCACTATACATCACGGTGCAGCAGCCGTCAGTATACCAGCTCTGGGACCATCACTCGGCCTTACGTCCAACCACCGCGTCCTGCAGTTTGCTGCCTGGACTTTCGATGTATGCCTGGGGGATATCTTCCCTCCCCTGCTGTGTGGAGCTTCTCTGTGTATTCCTGCAGATGAAGAACGCATTAGTGACCTCGGTGGTGCGATCAACCGCTTAAAAGTCTCCTATGCTACCATTACCCCGACTGTTGCAGGCCTCCTCACCCCTGCTCAAGTTCCTGGTCTAGAAACCTTGGTCTTGGGAGGTGAGGCTGCGACGCAGGATAACATTTCAACTTGGGCTGAACATGTCCGATTATATAATGCTTATGGCCCTACTGAGTGTGTTGTCTGGAATCTAGGCACTAGGATCAAGCCCTCGGGTAGCCCGATGTGCATCGGTCGCGGGATGAATGCAATATTTTGGATTGTGGATCCTCAAAACAACGAACGCCTTGCACCCATCGGAAGCATCGGAGAACTTGTCATCGAGGGGCCAGCAGTGGGTAGGGGATATCTTAATGACCCCTCCAAGACTGCCATGGCATTTATAGAACAACCACCGTGGTCGAAAAAGCTAGAGATAAACGCGCCGTACGATGGTCGTGCATATAAGACTGGTGACCTTGCACGATATAATGCGGATGGAACAGCACACTTCGTCGGAAGGAAAGATGCGCAAGTGAAACTTCATGGTCAACGTATGGATCTCGCTGGGATTGAACATCAGATCAGATCGAATCTTGTACAAGGGGCTCAAGTAGTGGTTGATATCGTCAAGCGCAAAACGATCAAGATACTTGGGGCCTTCATTCATCTGCCGGATCAAGTGCAAGCAACAGGACCTCTTGATGATTCCCTAGTTCCAATGGACGAGCCACTACGCCAAATTATAAAATCTCTTATTGGATCTTTGAACGAGACACTGCCTTCTTTCATGGTCCCGCGCGTGTATTTCATCCCAAAACGAATCCCGACGACCTCTTCTCTAAAAACGGATCGAAAGCGTTTGCTTCTCATGGCAAATCAGCTCGACGACGAGGTTTTTAGAGCCTACACGCTCCAGGAACAGGGAAACCAGAAAGCAGTACCTGCTAGCGATATCGGGCTGAAGCTTCGAGATTTCTGGGCTGAGATATTATCCACGTCCCCTGATTCTATTGGGGCCGGTGATAGTTTCTTCGAAGTAGGCGGGGATTCTATCAGTGCAATGAGACTCGTCTCATCCGCTCGTGATAAAGGACTCAGCTTTTCTGTAACAGATGTCTTTCGGTATCACACCCTGGATGAGCTGGCTGCTGCTGTTACCATCGTGGAATCTCGGACTTCTGCCGAGATTGTCCCCTTTTCCCTGCTAGAAAATGAAGATGAGGCCAGCAAAATCAAGGCAAAGGCCGAACTCGTCTGCAACACTTCAATTAATGATATATATCCCTGTACTGCAATCCAGGAAGGGTTTATGGCGATGACAGTCAAGGATGCTGGTGCGTATGTGAGTCAATATGTCTTCGATTTGCCACCATCGATAGACATCACAAGATTCAAGGAGGCGTGGAACCTTGTGGTTCAGAACAGTCCCATCCTTCGAACCAGAATTGTTCAAGCAAACTCCGGCGTCCTGTATCAAGTAGTCACGGATGAGAAGATTTCTTGGCAGTCTACCACTAACGTAGAAGACTATCTCAGAGAAGACTCCAGGGTAGCGCTTGGGCTTGGAGACTCTCTCTCTCGGTATGCTATTGTGCAAGACCGACATGGAAAGAGTAACCAATTCGTTTGGACTGCTCATCATGCTATATACGATGGGTGGTGCTTTGACACGCTTCTTGATCTAGTGTCATTGACGTATGAGAAGGGTGCTGTGCCAGAAACGCCTAATTTTAACTCCTTCATCAAGTACATCCGGGACCTCGACGTAACCAAATCTGACAAGTATTGGAAAGAGCGGCTTCACGGAGCAAATCAACCCACATTTCCCGCTCCTTTAACCCTAGCGACCCGTGCTCCCGCAAATGAATCCATAAACCTTGCCTTCCAAGTGTCCCGCAAGGCTAGATCGAACATTACAATGGCTACTGTACTAAGAGCTGCATGGGCTATGATTGTTGCGCGGTACTCCGATTCCGACGATATCGTGTTTGGGGTCACTTCAATTGGGCGCAATGCACCTGTCGAGGGAATTGATATGATCATTGGACCAACGATCACAACTATACCCATTCGTGTAACGCTATCACGCAGCCAGACTCTTGCTCGCTTTCTCGCAGATGTCCAGGCTCAGGCCATTGATAGTATACCTTTTGAGCAGATCCCAATGCGGAAGATCAAGAATTTGAGTGCAGACGCCGCGCTGGCCTGCGATTTTCAAAATCTGCTTGTGGTCCAATCTGATGAAGCGGAAACAGGCGAGAATTCTCTTGGAATGAAGCTCGTCAACACCGCTGAGGAAATGCTCCACCCTTATCCTCTAGTCGTGGAGTGCTCCATGTCCGACGGCGGTATCAGCTTGCGAACACAGCATGATACGAACGTAATTTCAACTGCTCAGGTTGAACGCATCTTGAAACAGTTCCGGCATGTCATTCAGCAACTGAATGCCCTGACCGATGACCAAACGGTAGGGGATTTGAAAATTTTGAGTCCTGAGGATTATACTCAAATATTAGAATGGAACAAGGTCATGCCAGCTAGTGCTAATGTTTGCGCCCACAAACTCATCCACAATAAAACGCTTTTGCAACCGGATGCTCCAGCCGTATCAGCATGGGACGCGAGCTTTACTTATAAAGAGCTTGATCACATCTCTACCAACCTTGCTCGGCATCTCGTCAGCCTAGGAGTTGGACCTGAGATATTAGTGGCTCTCTGCTTCGAGAAGTCAGCATGGGCAGTGGTGGCGATGCTTGCCGTGATGAAGTCTGGCGGTGCATTCGTGCCATTAGATCCTTCTCATCCCATGAGTCGAAGAGAGGAAATCATTAGCCAAACGGGCGCCAAAGTCATCCTCTCGTCTCGCGAGCAATCTGCTAGTGCATGGGGTTCACTGAACGTGGTCACGGTTGACTCTTCATGGATCAATAAAGCGGATGATGCTCTCACAACCGAACTCAACGTTCAGGTTTCGCCAAACAACATTTTGTATGTCATCTTCACATCTGGCAGTTCGGGTAAACCAAAAGGGTTCGAGATCGAGCATGCTGCCTTCGTTTCAGCGGCCACAGAGCAGGGTAGAGCCACATTCATGAGTTCAGAAAGTCGCATCTTTCAATTCTCATCGTACAGCTTCGATGTCAGTATTCTCGAAATCGTCACTGGCCTGATCTGCGGAGGTTGCGTTTGTATCGCAAGCTCAGAAGCTACCAAGGATATCACCAAAGCCATGAGCGATATGCAGGTGACTTGGACATGCCTTACACCATCCGTCGCTAAATTGATTCAACCAGAGAAGGTTCCAAGTCTCAAGACTCTAGTTTTGGGAGGCGAAGCCGTTTCTAAATCAGATGTTATAACCTGGTCTGAAAGAGTTAACCTGGTCTTAGGATATGGGCCTAGTGAATGCTCTGTTGCAGCGACGACAACCCTTCCACTGAAGCCGACAAGTGACCCAGACAATTTCGGAACGCCAGGGTCTAGTTTATGCTGGATCGTGGATGCCGAAGATCCCACAACATTGGCTCCTCTTGGAGCAGTGGGTGAAATCATGATCGAGGGACCAATTTTGGCCAGAGGGTATCGCAATGACCCGGAAAAGACAGCAGCAGCCTTTATAGATGCCCCAAACTGGCTCAAAGAGGCTGCAGCATTAAGAGTCGCCAGTGAAAACTCAGATAACACAGCATTGCGGTTATATCGAACTGGTGACCTGGGGCGTATGAATTCCGACGGGTCGATCAACTTTGTCAGTCGCAAGGATCGACAGGTCAAAGTACGCGGCCAGCGCGTAGAACTCAGTGAGGTGGAGCATCACCTTTCTTCTTTCTCTGCATTTCGTCACTTTATGGTGGAATTCCCAAGTTCTGGACCATTCAAGAAGAAGCTTGTAGTGGTCATGTCTTTCCATGAGATTCCCATTAGTGCCGATGGAGAGGGCCAACTTCGCATCGTCTCTGGCAGCCTCAAAGAATTGGCACATACGCGTGCCGAAGAGGTTTGCAAAACTTTAGCTGAAATTGTGCCTCCTTATATGGTCCCCACTGTCAGAATAGTAGTTGAAGATATGCCATATACCCCATCAGGGAAGATTAACAGAGTACGAGTCAGGACTTGGCTTAATACTCTTGATGATGAGACGTATAACCAGCTCCTCGACCACGAAGAAGAGGAAAAGGCCGAAGATCCTACGACTGACCTGGAGTTGTCACTCAGGCGTATCTGGAGTGTAGCCCTTAACCTGAAAATCAACCAAATCAGTCTGAAGAAGTCTTTCTTCCAGGTTGGCGGTGACTCCATTCTGGCAATGCAGGTCATGGCTCTTGCTCGAGAAGAAGGTCTTGAAGTCTCTGTTCAAGACATTCTTCGCAGTCGCAATATATTGGAATTAGCTCAATTTGTTGAAGAGGCAGCAAAATCTAGGAGCCAGGTCTTGGACGAGGGGTTGAGCATATCAAATGATGCGGTCGTGGATGCCGACTATGACTTCTGGGGCATCTCGCAGTCGCACAATTTGTTGCTACCAGGCCAAGACAACGACATTCAATATCGCTTTTCCCTCGACCGCAAGTTAACTTCCTCAATACTGAAAGAATGTCACAAGACCCTCCGAAGCGAACCCATCGATGTAATTCTTGCCGCCTTGATACATTCCTTCCGTTCCATCTTCCCCGAGCGCTATGCTCCTACCATTTTTAACCACAATGGTGGTCGAGAGCTTTGGAGATCTGAGGCGACTTCAGACGATGTCGTAGATATACTCCGCCGAGTCAAGGAATCTCGACGAAGCCTCTCCCGCAACTTATCCGGTGGCAAAATCCGAGCAGAGCTTGTCATTGACTACGCAGATCTACAAGAGCATGGCGATGACTTATCGAAATCATCGTCATTACCCACAGCGACTCAAATTTCACTAATGTCACTGGTGGCTCAAATCCGGAATGGGTCCCTCAAAATTTCGTTCTCTCGGAGTAGAGCTATTCGCCGTAGTACTGAGAGAATGCTTCCCTGGATGCGGCAGTTCAAGCTATCACTAATGGATCTGACTCAAAGCCTGATTGCGAGAACCCCGAGTCTAACAACAGCGGACTTTCCATTGGTGTCTCTCAGTGAGGAGAAGCTGAATGAGCTCGTCGAAGTTACAATGCCTTCCATAGGCAAGGAGATCCAAGATATCGAAGACATTTATCCCTGTTCTGCCTTACAGCAGGGTATACTTATCAGCCAGATACAAGACACCAGTGCTGGCCTTTATGAGGACTGGGCGGTTTGGGAGGTTATGCCACAACTCCCAAACACCATAGTTGATCCAATCAAGCTGGAAAAAGCTTGGCAAGAAGTAGTGGCTCGACATGGAATGATGCGAGCAGTCCTCATCCAAAGTATTGCTGCTGAGGGAGTTTTCGGCCAAGTCGTCTTGTCGAAATACCAAGCAAAGACGGCTATTGTCCAGTACAACAGCTACTATGAATGGAGAGTATCAACGAAGGAGCCAATGGAATATGTTGGGCTCCACCCACCTCATCGACTAACGATCTGCACTACCCGTGATGGCCGAGTCTACTGTGAACTTGAAAGCAATCATGCCATAAATGATGGAGAATCAAGTAGCCTTTTACTTCGAGACTTTGCTTTAGCCTACGACAACCTGCTCCCACATGGTTCTGGTCCTCGTTACGGCGAGTTCATCTCTTACCTCCAGAAGCAGAATGTTACCTCTGGAGCTTATTGGAAATCGTACCTAGCCGGCATAATTCCCAGCCACTTCCCTGCCCTTGTCGACACCACCGAAAGTAAGAGAGAGCTATTGTTCTCAGAGATCAAACCAACAGTATCGACTAAAGCTTTGACCGACTTCTGCGTAGCCAATGGCACTACTCTATCGGCACTCTTTCAATTGATCTGGGCAATGGTCCTTCGAACTTATACTGGCAGTGACGATGTCTGTTTTGGCTTCATTAATTCGGGTCGAGATACCCCCATTGCCGGGATCCTGGATGCCGTCGGTCCTTTCCTTAGCGTTCTCACCAGTAGAGTATCATTTTCAAAGGATGATTCAGCAGCCGATGTTCTTGAGAAATTGCAAGCAGACTTTGCTAACAGTCTTCCTCATCAGCACTTCGGCATGGCAGAGGTCCAACGGACTCTTGGAATGTCTGGGGAGCCGCTCTTCAATTCTGGCATGTCGTTCAGGAAGAGCGCAACGCAGAAACCAAACGCATCTATAGCGTTCAAGCCTTTAGACGAGGTGGGACGAACTGAGGTCAGTAACATCCCTTTTCGATTGCCTTATTACTAATGACGGACCCCAGTACGATGTTACTGTTCTTGTCGACGTGACAGATGATATGGTGAATATCGGTCTCTGCCATTGGACATCTAGGTTATCTCAACAACACGCCACCAATGTCATCGATACCTTCGATACCCTGCTGTCGAGAGTGGTTGAAAATCCTTCTAAACGTATTGGAGATTTTAATGCTCTCAGTGGAAGAGACCAAGCCCAGATATTGCAATGGAATGGCCAGGATCCAGAGCTCGTCTATGAATGTATCCACACATCTATTGGGCGACAAGTGGCTGTTAGACCTATGGCTCCTGCTATTTATTCCTGGGATGGTCAGCTGACGTACCTCGAACTTGACGTCTTAGCAGGAAGACTGGCACAGCATCTCATATCCATTGGAGTTGGTCCTGAAGTCATCGTTCCCCTCTGCTTTGAAAAATCCGTGTTTGTCTTGATTTCCATGGTTGCAGTCCTGAAAACTGGAGGGGCGATAGCTGTGCTTGATCCATCCAACCCCATCAAGCGAATACAAGAGATCCTTTCGCAGGTCCAAGCGGAGATTGTCCTAGCAAGTTGGTCCCATGCCGACAAGTTTATGTCCTCAGTTAATCGGACTTTGGTCGTCGATCAGGAGCTATTAGACAACTTGCCCGCATGTAGCCAACCTCTCATTAATTCAGCCAACCCGGATAATGCAGCGTATGTGATCAGTACTTCGGGAAGCACTGGGAAGCCAAAGATTGTTGTGGTACCGCATGCTGCATTCTGTAGCGGTGCGAAGGGGCAAGCCACAGCCTCTGGCATCGGCCCTGGCTCTCGAATCCTCCAATTCGCGTCATTCGCTTTTGACGTGAGTATTATGGAGACGTTTACATCTCTTATATATGGAGCATGTGTTTGCATGCCAAGTGAAGTAGCACGAAGCACGAAGATCGCGGATTTAATCAATAGCTTGCAGATAACATGGGCATTTTTGACGCCATCGGTGATCAAAACAATTAACCCTGAGGAGGTTTGTGGGCTTAAGACTTTGATCTTAGGGGGAGAAGCAGTGCTTCAGTCCAACATCGAAATATGGTCGGAAAATTTGCAGCTGATGAATGGCTACGGTCCTAGCGAATGCTCCGTTGCGGCTACTGTCAACCCCGCCATTACCAAAAATACCAATCCTGCAAATATTGGCCGCGCCATTGGCGGACGCTGCTGGATTGTTGACGCGCACGATCACAACAAATTGCTCCCAGTAGGTGTGATTGGTGAACTCCTTGTCCAAGGTCCAATTCTGGCTCGTGGGTATTTAGGAGATGCAGAGAAGACCGCAGCAACCTTCATCGAGAATCCTGCATGGTTAGGAGATGATAAGTGGACTCGATTCTATAAGACTGGCGATTTGGTACGATATAGCTCGAGCGGAGACATTGTGTTCGTCGGGAGAAAGGACACTCAAGTAAAGGTTAGAGGCCAACGTCTTGAGCTAGGCGAGGTTGAGCATAACCTGTCCATGAGCCCACATATCAGCCACGCAATAGTGTTTGTTCCATACAAGGGGCTATTCAAAGGACAGCTCATTGCCGCTCTCAGCCTAATAGACTTAGGTTCTACGATATCTGGCTCAGAGGATGGTAATTCAATTGAGCTAATATCTAGTTTCGACAAGGAAACGGCTTCTTCCAGGATTCTGGCAATCTCGGAGTTTATGTCAAACAACGTGCCATCGTATATGGTTCCCACAGCTTGGGCAGTCGTACGAAAGTTCCCCTTCTTACCGTCCGGCAAGCTTGATCGATCGGGAGTCAAAGCTTGGCTAGAAAACTTAGATAATGCTACTTATCGCCAGATCTTGGAGCTCGAACAAGAGAGCGGCGACCTTTCTTTGTCTCTCACCGAAGAGAAGCTTCGAGGAATATGGGCTGCGGTACTCAAAACTCCGGCCGAGGACATTGGCACGAGGATATCTTTTTTCGCTCTCGGGGGTGACTCAATCATGGCGATGCAGGTCGTTGCTCGATGCCGCCTGGAAAACATCAACCTCACAATACAAGACGTCCACCGTTTCAAGACGATCTTCCAGCTTGCCGCATCCATTGAATCAGTCTCAGTCTCAAGCTCTGACTCTGATTCCGAGACTCTCCCAGATGACTTCTCTTCCGGTGTAACCACTCCATTCTCGCTATTACCAAGTGATGAAGAGGCTGAATTTATTATGGGCTCTTCTCTCGATGAGACGGCAGCGCTATGCCATATATCAAAGGATCAAATCGAAGACATATATCCTTGCACTCCCCAGCAACAGGAATATATGGCGGTCACAGCACGTCAGGAGAAAGCCTACACTTCTCGAAGTATATTCCGCCTGCCAGAATCACTAGATCTTGGCCGCTTCGAGGCGGCATGGGAGAGAGTGGCTGAGGCGAACGCTATCCTCCGAACGCGAATTATACCTGCTGGGCCATCGACGTCTCTCCAAGTCGTGGTCAGAGAGCAGATATCGTGGCAAAAGAGCAAATCTTTAGATGAGTACTTAAAGCAAGACGAGCAGGTCTCGATGATTTATGGCGGACAGCTTGTCCGCTTCGCTATAATCGATCAGGGCGTGTATGCAAGATTCTTCGTATTCACCGTACACCACGCAACATATGACGGTTGGAGTATCAAAGCCTTGGTCGGACAGGTGCATCAAATGTATCACGAGGGCTCGGTGCCTAACCCTGTGCCTTTCCAAAAATTCATCCAATATCTCTCAGGCTTGGATCAAGAGAAGGCCGCGGCGTACTGGCGCTCGCAGCTGGGTGGCGAGTCACCAACAAGCTTCCCGTTGCTACCTTCTGTGACTTATCAGCCACGACCGAACGAGATGCTGCGGCAGTTCATCTCCGTCGTGCGGGACTCGCAATCAAGTGTACTGATATCATCCCTTCTACGCGCCGCATGGGCAATAGTCCTCGCAGAATCTTCGGGCTCGGATGACGTGGTATTTGTTGCAAATCTCACTGGCCGTGGTGCACCTGTGCTAGGAATCGCGGATATCGTTGCACCAACACTCACGACAGTACCAGTGAGGATACAACTGGATCCATGGCAACAGGTTCCGGACTTCCTCGAAAGTGTCCAAACGCAGGCGACCAATATGACTCCCTTTGAGCATACCGCGTATCCTGAGATCCGTCGCCTTGGGCTCGGTGACAAACATCTCTTCATCATACAACCGGTGACCAACGAGCATGAAACAAGCAGTATTTTTGGCTCTTTGGTAGGTCCCACGCACAACAAGGATTTCGACCCATACGCCTTAGTGATGGAATGTAATCTGGCCAACGGCGGAGTATCCCTTGAGGCCCGTTATGATGGTGCCCTTTTTAGCACTGCGCAGATGCAGACGTTGCTACAACGATTTGAGGGAGTGATATCTTTGTTAAACAAGGAACAACATGACATGAGCTTAGGAGATGTGTTAAGGCAAACGGTATGAGAGACCGATCAGATTGTGTCAATGTAATTTTTGTTGAACCAAAATTTTGTAATTCGCGAGCTTACAAGGAAGTTGTCGGCGTTGGAGGAACTTCTTAGTGGCCTTTATTTCTAGTACTTGTAGATTTATATGCAATTAGACTTTTAGAATTCTATATTACCTCTCTACACTCATGTTCAGAACCACTCTTGCGCCGTGACCAGACCATGGATCCTAGCTTCTTCTTAAGAGCTTTGAGAATATATTAAATATTAAATAAAAGAAATGGAAGCCGAACATTGAGTAAAACAAAATCATTGACTCTCAGGCTGATTATCATAATGCGGTAAGGCCATAGCAGGCAACATCCCTCGATTCTGCTTTTGATTGGGCAGCGAGATAATTTATCCGTCAGCCTACTTCTGATTGGTCAGACTGCTCTTCGACGCTAAGATAGCGATAAAGAATTTGACTTAAAAAAAAAAGCTGGCTGTGAACAAATAACATCACACAATGGGGTCGAAACGAGTCAAACCGTCCGCGAAAGCGACACTACCATTCAAGACTGAAAACAAGTTCAGACGACAAGATCTCCATGTTAAGCAAAAGAAAGCTCGAGACAGCCTTCGACGAGATGAGCGATTTCGAAGGAAGCGAGAGGAGGACAAGGATCCAGAGCTCAAGAAAGAACGACTTGCTCGGAATGTCCCTCATACAATCGACAGAAAACGCGTCTGGGATGAGGTAGATGGGGATGGATTGGATATCAGCGTGGACGTAGAGCAATTGAAGAAGAGACGGATAGAAGAAGCAGAAGCCGCGGAGCAAGAACCCCTTGAGGACGAAGAAGTTCAAGACGACGATGTGGACAGCATGCTAGACTCAGAAGAAGAAGAAGAATCCAATTCAGATACAGAAGAACCCAAGTCCCCCCGCCAACGACAACGAGCATCCTCCAACGCCCCCTCAACAACAAGCACCAACCTCGACCTAACCCCCTCGTCCTTAGCCCTCAAATTCCCCACGCTCTTCTCCGACGAACCACCTCCAGTCCCCAAAATCCTCCTCACAACCTCACTCAACTCAACCCTCCATGATGAAGCTCGTCTCCTCTGCACCCTCTTCCCAAACAGCACCTATATTCCCCGCTCCGCCCACCGCTATGGCCATAAGTTTTCTCTCCGCGAAATCTCCAAATTCGCTACAAACCGCGACTACACCGCCGTCGTCCTCCTCAAAGAAGACTACAAGAAACCCACCGGTCTTTCCATCGTCCATCTTCCTTCCGGCCCAACCTGCCATTTCTCAATCGCCAACTGGGTGGAAGGCAAGAAATTACCCGGCCACGGAAACCCCACCAACCACTACCCAGAACTAATCCTTAACAATTTCAGAACGCCATTAGGATTATTGACTGCGCGGCTATTCCTGACGTTGTTTCCGCCGCAGCCGGAGTTGCAGGGGAGGCAGGTAGTCACGTTGCATAATCAGCGGGATTATATTTTTGTGAGAAGGCATCGGTATGTGTTTAGAGAGAAGCGGGAGACGGAAAAGAGTGTTATTGGGCCCGACGGCAAGCCGGTTCAGGGGGTGGAGGAGATTAGAGCTGGGTTGCAGGAGTTGGGTCCGAGATTTACGATGAAGTTGAGAAGGGTGGATAAGGGGATAGGGAGGGCGGGGAGTGAGGGTGAGGACGCGGTGCAGTGGCAGTGGAAGGCTCATATGGAGAAGAAGAGGACAAGGTTCAATTTGTAGTATCCTTCAAAGTAAAATACCCAAGAAAAAAACTATGCTATATATACAAGACCTACCATCTTGGTATCTAAAATGCCCATCTTTTCTAAATATATCCAGATCTACCCAACCCAACCCCAACGCCACGCTCCCAAAACATCCCAAGAATACCTCCCTATATAACAAAAGACACCCCCCCCCCACCTCCCCAACGCACACACAATCAAGCCCTGCAATAATCGTAACTACTATACCCCCTTCCCTTCATCCACTCCGAATGCCGTTCCAAAACCCCCGGATCCACGTTCCGATTACTCTTCATAAAAATGGTCTCAAACGGCTGAACATTGATCCCAAAGTACTTTCCCTCAAACAACACATCGCCCTTCTCCTTACTATCACACATCTCCTCATAATTCTCCTTCCCATGATACGCACTCATCATTACATCTAATTTATACCCCGCTGCTCTAATCAGGGCGCTAGAGCCGATCTCAGCGGCGACTGCTTCGCCCCAGGTGTGGAAACACGTGTTTATGGTGTGGAAAGCTGTGGGGTTGGGGGTCACTTCGTGTTCGACGGGGTCGAAGGAGGGGTGGGAACGGATTTCTTTGATTGCGGATTCGGGCGGGAAGAGAAGGGTTTCGAGGCCGATAATGTCAGTAGCCCAGATCATGGATTGTACATGAAAAGTTATCCAGCAGTTGGCTGTCATGCCAACGAGCTTTACTTCGTCGGTCACTCTTTGGAGATACATGTCGGACCAGCAGGACTCGGCCCAGTAGGGAAGGAAGGGTCCGCGGATCGATGCGTTGAGCATGATGAATTTTTTGTATGATTTGTAGAGGTCATTAGTGGTTAGGACTTCGGCGTAGGCGCCAATGTCATAGCAGTCATTAAGGCGTTGTACGGAGCGGATATTAGTGGCGTTTGGGATGAGGGATGCTGCGTCTGTAGGGCCGTTGAAGATGAAGATGAAATCTGCGGCGGCGTGGAGGCCGTGAGCGATGAAGAACTTGAGGTTGATTCGAGCTGATTTGGTCTCGGAGTAAGCGTAGAGAATTAGAGGGCGCTCTGACACCGAGCTCTCCTCTATAGAACCTTCCATCGTGGTTGCAATTGAGGTCGCTTCTTCGTTGGATGTGACAACATCGTCCGGCGCCGACCCTTCTGCCGTCTTTGCTCCACCATTCGTAGCACTTGTCACTACTGTGTCTGAATCTGATCTGTCGGCATCATTGGCATTGATCAAATACACGTCTGCAAAAGTTGTGCCCGTTGCCTTGTCCTTTGGAAAAGTCAGTATCCACTGTCCAAGACATGCCCGCCATATTAAAATACATACCACAATAGTTTTCACAGAGTTTAATTCGAGTGACCACAAAGTCCATATAATGAAAACAAAGATCACCGCCCCAACCCAAGAACTCTTCATCGGTGATGACTTAAGAACCGACATGTTTGGGGAGATGCGTTCGCAGTAACAAAAAAAAGCTTCCAATACCAACCCTCGCAGACTTCTGGATGGGCTCCAATTGGCACTATAAAGGAGGGGAGATCGCTCTCAGAGCACTTGGGTTTGATCTCCAGTCAAGCTTTGTCGACCACCCCCGCCTGTCAAGCCGTGCCTCGCGTCCTTTCCCCACAAGTACCGTCAAGAGCCAGCGAAATGCTCACGTCACAATTGATCTTAGAGGTTGATAGGGTACAAGTCTAGCCTTACTTTCAGATCGAACAATTTTAAAATAACCAGTAGGGAGGAAAAAATTGACTGTGAAAAGGTTTGAAAGAAATAAAGACAAGGGGAAGTTTGAAGCCTTAGAAGCAAGCAATGGGAAGAATTACCAATAGACCTAGAAGAGTGCACACACACGAAAGAAAAGGGACGAGTCCTAGTGAGTGGATGTATCTGACTGATTGGAATCCCACACGTAGAGACTGTTTCATGAAACAATGTTGGCCCATGCATCCGGGATCCCAATGCTAGACAACGAGGAGGCGGCTCATAGAATGAACTCGAGAATCTAAAAGGGGCCATCCCGAAATGTGGACCCTGAATCAAGACAGCCGCAATGGCTGCAACTTCTGGATCATTTATTAGGATCGATGCGTGAGTGGGTGCATGTTGGAATAAATTCAAAGCACTCATCCCTAGTGCTGCAGAACAAGAAGAGCTAAGGAAAGAAAAGGTGTAAAAGGTTCTCTTGAATCTAAATATGTATAGCCAAACATCTCCTGATACCACAGCCCGACTTCCTGGGTAGCAGGGTGGACTTGCGGTGTTTGGCCTGAAAGTTCTTGCAACTTGTTTGGAAGTTCGGATCTAGAACGTGCAATTGATGTTTGGCGTCTCGCGCTCGGAGATCACCGGGCGCAGCTACGCGACTCAAAGTTGCCTCGAAATACTTCTGAGCGTATTCTTGTCTGGAAGACTGGAAGATGCCATGCTTGCGAATGCCATTGGTAGCATGATGATGTGGCTTTGTCGTCGTTCGTAAGGAGTGGAGCAATGTGTCTGAAGATTCGTAACCCTGGGAAAAAAAAATCTACGGTGCCGCACGAGTCAAAATAGTTGAGCAGTAGGGAGTGCTACCGAGACTTAGGCCACCGTAATTATTGAACGATCACTGTAAACATACATATCAGTATTACAAGGAGATACATATAGCAAGTCAGGAGAATATACTTCTAGACCGCATGCCTAGGTAGGTCTGAATAAATTCCGTGGCTGCGTTAGTTGCGGGGCGAGTCAGAGGGGATTGAAAACCTCCAACCAACTACTGTACGACGCTCAAGGATCTGAAGCTGATGACTCGTGCGAAGGTCCAGCATCTACTGAAAAATATGCAAAATAATATTTCCATTTTTATTCATTTAATCATCTATCATTCCATCATCCAATACATCAGGCATTATAAAAAAAAGTAACCCCAACAAAAGAATCTGCAAGAAAAGAACCCCGCCGCATCCACTTATTTCCTCACACCTGAGTTCAGAATAGTCACATACGGCGCTGGGAAAATTCCCCTCTTCCCCATATACGTGCCATGAAACCACTCCTCACCAATGTCTTTACACTCCCTTATTTCCGCTCCTCTCGGAAACATCAGCTCATCCTCATCTCCTTCTGCCGGATACCAGCCCCACCCAGCTACAGCCCTCAATCCTACACCTCCATCTGGGGGGAATCCTCTCTCAATGACCATATCGGGCGGATTGGTTGGTGCTTTGTTCATCACATTCGTAGTCACGAGTTTCTTGTGAGCGGAATCATATGCTCCATCGCCCCAACTCCATTCCTCGCATTTGCCGCCGTTGTGATCTTTTATGGGAGACGGCTTCTGAGCTAGTCCTCGACCTCCAACGAGATCTTGTAGTACTACTCGAACTTGCCCATTGCGAGTCCCTTCAAAGCCAGCAATGATCATCCGATGACCTTGTGGGCATCTTCGCCATCCGTTGTGACCATTTTCTTGGCTGATACGACAAGATGTGTTGACCAAGTTCGAATAGCATGTCATGCAGATATCATAAGCTCCGGGAGGGGTATTTAACAAGACTTTGCTGACGCAAGAGAAACAATGATATCGCTTCTCGTAGGGTTCAATAGGGGCGCGGCATTTATCACAAGTTGTGGTGAAGGTGAGAGGTTTAAAGTTTCCAATACCCGTAATACCTGGCCCCGTGAGAATTCTTGCCGATGAAGGAATTTGGTGATCGTGAGTGGGAGATAGAGGAGGAATAGCCGATTCAATGGGCTTGTAGGTCAAAGGGAGCAACGGATGTGTGCAAGACTTTCCCTGATTGACACAGTTGTTGCAAAAGCCCCATTCGCCTTGATTGCAGCTCTCGCAACGCCAATAGCATTCATTAGCCCATACCAAACAATTAGCGCAGAAGACGCCGCTCTGTAGCCTCTTTTCTGGATCATCCATAGTGAGGGTTCTCCTCCCATCAGCTCCTCCGGCGGGCGTTTTCGGTGGAACGTAGCGGCTTGCTTTGAGCATGTGCGGCGCTTCTGCATCCGGCGGCTGCTCTCCTTCAGCCTTTAACCTTTCCAATTTCCTCCATGCTTCTGTGGCAACAAAACCAAACCAATGCAAACAACCAGCTCCAGATCGATAGCATGATAAACAAATATTATAGTCACCCTGTTCGCAAGTACCACAATTGTAATGTAGTTCGTACTCAATATGAGGTTTGGCACATCGAGCACATGTCACTAATGGCTCATGGTAGAGCATTGGTCTACTCCTGGCTGTAGGAGAGGAAGCTGAAGTCGGCCTGGATCCGCTAGAGATAGCTACCGCCCTATCAGAGAGCGACATCTTAGATGTATCGCTGATCCGAGGCGACGACAAAGGTGCTGGGACCAAATTTCTATCAACCGCGCCTAAAGATGCTGCGGAAGGGATAGAGGATGGTACGAAGATATCGGCGGGAGGTGGAGCACGAGTCTTCGGTATACTTGCAGGGAGCTCCTGTGTTTGCGCAGTAGAATAAATCCTTGGACTAGATTTCGGTGTATCTACCGGTGAGACTCGTGCCACTGGTTCCGAAGTAGGTAGTTCAATAGCGCGCGGAGCGGTAGGATCTGTGGTACTCCTTGAATTCGCTGTAACGGAGGGCCGTGACGTGGTTATGTAAGAGGACTGCGGTCTATTACTCAAATCCGTCTGTGATCTGGCCGCTGGTCTTGCTTCAACTTCTGCTACAGGAATTGGACTCGTGGCACTTCGACCACTGCTTGTTGTTCTCCGCCTTCTTCTACCTTCATCGCTAGAATGAATATCTAGATGTGCTGCATGTATTGCACTCATCGATGGAGGAGGTCTACTTTGCTCATCACCCTGACTCACTGCACTGGTTGATCGGGAGTGATGTCTTCGTCTTCTAGTAGTAGCCCGAACACCCTCATCACCAGAAGTCTCCCTCGACACGGGCGCAGAACTCCGATTTCGCGGGCGTTGCCCACTCGCATCACTCCTTCTTGCGGGCTCCTGTCTAGGCCTTTCGCTTTGCCGCCTCCTGAATGCTTCGGCAATTCTCTCAGTAATCTGATCTTCTTGATTCAAATCAAGGTTGTCTAGGTCTATTCCGTTCAACAGACCCTCTTCCCTAATCTGACGTAAAATCTCCTCCTCCATCTCGCGAGAATCAAAATCTGATGAGCTTATCAACGATCGTAAGGAAGATTGATGCTCAATTTGCCTGGCTGAAGTACGATGTGTTTCATCATGACGTCTTCTCGCCTCCTCATCACTACGTCTTCGCCTACGGTCCTCTGTGAGCGGAACTTCTGGTCGAAGATTGATATCATCTCGTGCCCTTCTCCCCTCGCTCTCCCATTCCCGACGCCTTCGCCTTTCCCTATCCTCAGGGCGAGTATCCCTGCTACTTTCGCGACTTGTCTGTGACCGTGAATGATGTGATCGACTACCTTCTCTCCTTCTCCGCTCCCTCCTATCCTCTGAAGACTCCACACCAACCTCTCGCAAGCTCAGATCTCTAACCTCATTCATCAACCGTCTGTCCTCGTCCTCTACCCTTCTTTCACGAAGCGTTTTCTCCCTAGCTTCCACTTTCGGTAAAACTTCATCTCCAGGCTTATATTTCTTCCTCATACCCTCTTTCTCCTCAGCCGTTTTATCCTTATCCGGGTTCGCAGCCACGAACATGTCCAGCAACGTGGTAACTGTCGCATTGTGTTTTGTGTCTCTCACCGGAGCACGACATGATGGGCAGGTATAAGGGATCGAGCCCGCTGGTAGAGAATTTGGGGAGTTCCGCGATGCGGTGAGCTGCCAGCTGAACCATTCTTTCAAACAAGAGCCGCAAAATGTGTGCAGGCAATCAAGGAGCGTAAGCGGCTGATATAGGACTTCTGTACAAATCTAGAGTGCCAAAATAATATCAGCATACGAACTCAAAGTATAGCAAGCATTGATCTTATAGAAAAGTCTGTCACGTTGCGCAAGGCTTCCTGGTCCCAACATGGGTGGTCTTGTTTCGGCCTCGAATTCGCCTGGTGGGGGCCCAATTTTCTGGGGTAAAACTTACAGAGCACGTCAACTCCTTCTCCAGGTCAAGCCCACGATTCTCCATCTCCATGATTTCGTCCCTGGAGAGTTCGAATGTTTTCTGCGTGGAACTGAAAATTGGAGTGGGGTTGCAGAGGCCAGCGCATGATTGCGCAAAAGCAGATGCTGTGGCGGTTTTGAATACGATGCATGCACGATCGGCAGGGCTGACCAAGGCTGAAAATCTCACGAAAGCATCATTTATTCGGGCAAAAAATGTGCAGAGATTTTCATGGGCAGCCTCATTTCCTTATATCCTTTAGTTTTCCCAGTCTTAGTCAAGCTTGGGAGCCTCGTGGTTTTTATTTTTTATGCTTTTTATGCGGGCGAGATCCAGGCATCAAGTTAAGAGGAGAAGGGTGATTTTCTTCAGGCAACAGTTAGAGAAAGACGTCCAGTAGAATGATTCTGGTTTAAGGTAGCCTGGATCTTTCCTAACCAGGGGCCTTTCGCTCAACGTATAGTCTGTCTAAGGAAGTTTTCAACAGGGTAATCATGCAGGGTGATCAGTGGTGTATAAAACAGAGGCATGGCCCAGGTGAGTTTGAGAGAAACTAGAAAAGGCAATAATGACTCAATATGCTCCAGGAGCTTTCCCAATTCTGTTTGGCAACTTGGTACTGCATGTGGTAGCAGAGCCGCAGAGTCAACCCATTGAGGATTTACGAACTCGGAAATGGCACCTCGAGAGGTGAAAATAAGTCGAGTAGCGTGGCATACTCACTTTGGTGAACGTTTTTATTGTACGCATTGCAGTTGCCAGATTCCGAGCCCACAAGAGTGGTGGTTCAGGAGCAGCCGGTTTATTTCTCTCAATGGCCTATGGCAGTAAGGTTTGCCGTAAAGGCTGCTGAGGAGTGTATCGAGGATGAGGAAGCAGGCAAAGATGAAATTGACGAATTGCCACATATGCCAGAAGATGGTTGGCATCCGGCACCGCAGTAATCAGGAGTCGAGCCACAGTATCTGACGTGCGAGCAGCAATTCCCAAAGGTCGAGCCTAAGCAGGTAAAAGTATTGCTGGAACAGCTACCATCACGACTGACAGTTTGTTCAGTCGAATTAGGGAATCGATACCAATTATCTGCTGGGTCGCCAAGGCATTCCCCAACAGTGACAGATTTGTAGCCACGTCTATACATGGAGGCGAGAATGTAACCAGTGAGATTGTAAACTGTCTGATAGTGGATGTCGTGCTCGATTTCTAGAAAGCTATCAGTCTTATAGTTAGATTTCTTGATTGCTTTGTCCCAGATATTTTTCGAATTCTGAATGAGAGTTGGGCTGTCGTTCAAGTAGCCTGCAGTATCAAGGTCGAAAACTAATATCATAGTTAGCAGAAGCCCCGTACAAGTCTGTCTAGGGACCTCTACGTGTCACGTGGTACCCAAGTTCTCCTAAGAGCGTGCTGCATGTAGTATTGCACTCTGAATATGGAGGTCTTGTAAGGTCAGTCATGTGGACATGCTCTTATAAAGATTGAGCTCGCCATACCTCATGTATGTCGGGAAATAGCCCAAAATGTTTCTAAAGGCCATCTCATTGTAGATCATTTATTTATGGAAGTGTATTGGATCTAGCGATGTTAGGTTCTGATGCGACCATGTGTGCGAAGCAATTTGGTGGCCTTCAGCGATCATGCGCTGCGCGAGTTAGCTACAATTGAACCTTTATGAAGAAAATTGGTCACCTTGATCACGGCAGACCACTCTGGAGTAGTATCAATTGGGCCTATGCAATCTATGTTAGTTCTGAAGCAATATCCTTTAGATGTCTTACTGTACCCTTTCCTAGATTGTTTCCTACTGCGTACACTCATTTAAATTTGCAGTAAGCAGAATCAACGATTATTACTTACCGATCATAAACGTTGCTTTTGCATTGTACTTTTTGAGCTTATCCAGAAGATCCAACGTATAATTATAGGGACCGTCGTCAAATGTCAAGGCAATATCTGAATGGCACTTATCAGTTACATGAAAACACCTCCTCCTAGTCGAAAGGGCTAAGAGGTACCTCCCGAAATACTACAATCATATATCCCCACTCCCCCATATTCGATATTCCCAAGCTGAGGTCGAGGTATATCGGCCGTCGAATTACCGGCAGGAATGGTGTTGGCATCATAGGCTGGATGATATTAGTTTCCATCCACTGGAGAGGAAGGGAAAGAAGAGAGTACCTGGCCCATATAAGAATTGGCAGTCAGGAGAGGTGCAGTAATCCTTTCCGACACCACAAAACCCATAAAGTGAGCAGCATTCTTTAGGTCCGCAGCCTCCAATGCCAGGACCACACGTATTGCTCGGGTTCTGGCGTGTTTTTAAATCTGTGGCTGCTGATGGTTGCTGCTCTGAGATCTGAGCTGCTGGCGCCGGAGAGAGATGGAAGGGGCTTAAACCGTTGAGTTCTGAGAAGAAAGCCCTACCGCCAATGACCTTTGGTAATCCGGCGTTGACATGTTGATGACCTGAATGTCCTGCGCCAATGCAGACGATGGCGAGTATGAAGGCCACTGCGAGCTTCATTGTGAAAGTTTTTGAATCCAGTAATTTCCTTATCGAATGAGAAGAGGTCAGAATGTATGCCAATGTAGGTGAAGGACGTTGTGCGGATGCAATTAAATGAAGTAGTATGGTCGTTGTCGAGTGGAAAGGAGAAGCTCACACGAAAACGCTCTTTGCCGGAAAGATCTTCAGGCGAATTCAAGGAGGATATAAAAGATCACTGAAATCGTTCTTGGCTTATTGGGAGAGTGCTTCTCTACGAATCGCCGTTCAATCAATGTAGTACTGGATGTCTAGGTAGTGTATTGGTGTACAGCAACCATCACGAACTTATCGTTGAGAAAGCACATTTCCGAATTCACTATCCCCGGAGCTGCGAGAAAATTTCACTCCGCTCCATCACCTTGATGCGATTGGGAGCCCTGCGGACAAAGGAGGAAGTGAAAGTCAATATGACTTCTAATTACCGATTGCGTGTTGATGGGCGAAAGCACTGGAACGTTACGACTCGATGCATTTCTTTGTTGATTTGCCTACTTGTGTGGTATCATAGTTTCTGAAATCATCTGCTCGAAAATTCATCGTCCAAGGCCTTGCGCCTTGAATGAGATAGGATGTGTCTAACCCTATCAAAGACACTAATGAACCATTCATTATTTTCCCCCCTCAAACGCCAAATATGCGCCATATTTTCCCACCCAGGTCCCAATGCATAGAAATCGCAGAACCGCTAAACGTACACTCATGCAATGAATTTCCTATCGTCAAAATCGTTTCTCAGATAAGATCGTCTCTTTCAACCAGCCGCTGCTTGCCTCTTACTCTTAGGAACGATCTCTCCTTCCTTATTGTCTCCCTCACATCTCTCTCGTTCCAACTTCATCGGCATTATCATGACCAACTCGGGGCAATATTCGAAATTAGCTTTCCGTCGCACTGGATCCCTCCATACATCATCAGCTAGAGTCTTGCCACCATCCCGTACATGATAGCCTAAAGGTGACTCGTGCCAGTTGTCCTCGACCGAAAACCGTTCTTCTTGCGCTCCAACTGCTACTTTTGAGCCTGGGTACACTGTGATCCGCTTACCGAACCACTCATCCTCGGGTTCTGTATTGTTGTATCGGGCTTGGAATTCTAGGATGTTTTTGACCATTGATACTCGTCGGAGAGAGAGTCCACCATTGCCTGCGAACCGATCATTTCTGGATCTATAATCATGATGTTAGAATGAAGTTAATGCTGAATGAACAAGGCCGGCACTGACCTGGGTGCTCCCGCCCAATCATAATGCAGCCAATCATTGAGACTCTCCCCAGAATTCGCACACATGATAGCATCCGACTCAAATTTAAGCAGGTGTTCCACACCCGGCAAGTAATCATCGTAAAACCTCCTATCCGTAAGCAACCTGTGGACATCCTCCTTGCTATCAATCTTAAATGGTTCCTCTATGACTACCAGGTCCAACTTCCCATTCGCCTCCTGATACTGCGTCGCAAAGCTGCGGGACACAGCAATAACACTCTTATTCGTTCCGAAGAACTTGAATCTCCAATCAGGGGGCACTACAGCAATCATATGCAGCAATTGCGGTACGAGATGCGGCAACGGTCGTCCCTCAATCATCATAGCAACTTTCGTGGCATTGAACTGCGATTTCGGATTGTACTTTGGATGCCAGTCTACCTTGACAGCGGGAAGATGTTCAATCGCATCATTAAAGCCTTCTTTCACCGTCTCAGAGATGGTGTGTTTGTAAGAAGGAAGAATGGTCGCAATCGTCCAGCTGTTTGGCATGTCAACAAAGTATCCAAGCGACCTCCTACAGATGGGGAATGCTCACGTTAATATTAACGATAATGCTAATATTATTCTTGCTCGGTTTATTACGAAGATCCCGTCCCCCAGGGCGCTGGATCTATGATGTGAAGTCGACATTGTGTTCGGCCTGCGACAGTTGACCTGTCTAGCAATCCGGACCCAGATTTCCTGGAATCTTGGTTATTGCCCCGCCAAACCCCCAAGGAAATGGTGAATTGAATGGGATAGTTTTGGTTGATGGTCATCGATAAGAAGACATGTTGGCTACTTGAGACTGAGGCTCAAAATAAATGAAGAAATGGCTATTACTCTGGTAAAATACAAAGTTGGTGTTTCGTTTGTTACTCGTAAGGTATTGTCTGATGTACACGAAGCAACAAATAATATCCCCTGGTCAAGCCAAGAAATCCATCCCGTAATCCCTTGCTGGAAGATTTAGAACATTGCAGGGGTGTGGTTATCGCAGTGTAGTTAGCGTATTCGTAATCCTTTTTTAGCGGACAGGACCTGCTAGGTATCTGGGGTTGTGGTTGGTAAACGCCTAACGAATAACGAAGTTTCAGTTGACACAACGCCAAAGCGTGCCCAGATATCGAAGGGAAAAGCCACAGAAAGGAGTGATGGGCTGAATCATTTGATTATGTCTGATCGCCTCAAAAAGACGTGATGGCGTCGAGGGGCCCAATACAGACTGTGGCTGAACGCCTGAATGATTCAATAAAAACATCTGCTTCTTATCGGGAAGACCGTGAGCCCAGACAAATCGATGGAGATGTCTCCTGAGATGTCGCTTTCAAGAGCTTTGGTTTTTTGGTCAGAGTTAAGACAAATTCTTCCTATGTGTCGTTCTGATTGTCCTCTATCGATGGCTGTATTCCAGGAATGACTGTTTACAATTCTCGATCAGTATGGCTTCCTGCCGTGATGATCGTCATATTTCTATTGAATTTCCTGCGTCTGAATGTGAGACTATTGCATTCCCCAATTACGAAAATATGTCCCTAACATGACCTAGATTCTCCCTTCACAGCCTGAAGATATCCCTTCAGAAGAGCCTGAAGCGGCTCTGGAAGATGAGTTTGAATCAGAACTTGCCAAGGAGCCCCTGCGAATATTTGTCCCGTCGACCGTTATCCCCCCGACCGGAATCCCAAAAGACAATCCGTTGAATGATATATGGCATCCGAGTCACGACCTCCCACCAGCAAACGTTGCATCTCCCGAAGACGCAGAAGTATATCATGACGGCCTTCCACCATCAGAATCCCCAAAAGACTGCCCACTACAAGACTGCCCACCAACTCCCTTCGACATCTCATGATGCCCCCCCGGTCCAGTTAATCGCCGAACACACCAACTCCCCTCTAAACAGCGACGCCGACCGACCCCTAATAAGCTACGCTTATTCGGAATCTAATTTCGGGCTTATAAACCTCAAATTCTTCATCATGCACGCTCTCCACGATGCTGCCGACTTCATCTTCATCCTCAACGGCGACTGCCCTATGGCAGAAGCTATCCTCCCTCTCCACCGCCCGAACATCCAGATCGTGAAACGAGAAAACACGTGTTTTGACTTGGGTGCTCATGCGGAGGTACTGAATAAACAGGGAGAGAATGGGCAGGCGGCATTGAAGCATAGGTATAAGAGGTTTATACTTATGAATGCGAGTATTAGGGGGCCGTTTGTGCCTCATTGGAGTAAAGAGTGTTGGAGTGAGGCGTATTTGGGGAAGGTGAATGAGAGGGTTAAGGTGAGCTTTTACTCTTTCCTACTCCGACATATGGTTGGGATTGAGCTGATGAGTGATAATACAGTTAGTAGGCTCGTCGCTCAACTGCATGGGCGGCTCCTCTCCCCATGTGCAATCCATGATCTGGGCCACCGACTCCCTCGGGCTCAGCATCATCCTCCAACCATCCGGAATCGGTGAATGTTTCGCAACAATGGATGACGCGATGGGCGGCGAGATCCGCACAAGGCCCCATCTCCGCTCCCAAGGCTACGAAGTCGACGTGATGTTGACAATCTTCCAAACAGAACAGAACTACAACTTCGTAGATTGTAAGAACCCGGGTGATTTTTTGTTTGAGGGGGGCTATTATGGGTTTAATGTTCATCCATTTGAGACGCTGTTTGTGAAGAGTCATAGGGGCATTGATGAGAGTATGTTGGATAAGTTGAGTGGATGGGTGGATTTGAGTGGGTATTCGAGTTATGATGTTTGTAAGTGATAGAGGATGTAGAGCGGAGGTATATAAAGGTTGGGATATAAAGATGGGATAATGGCGTTTGGGAATCTGAAGGGTTGGGAAATATAGGATTCAAATTAATGGTAGTGTGTGGACCGATATTACATTTTATATTTTCTTCAACTATATATAAATATACAGATATATAGATATGGAATCAACACCTACCCATCCATATTTCTACAACGCCCCTGTCTATCCAAAAACCATAGCACTTTTCTACCCTCTCAGCTTGGCGTATCTTCAATATGTTCCTTACTACACAATTTCCACTCCGGACACCACTCATCCAAACTCAACATATGTTCCTCTTCCTTCAACCACCTGTTAACCTGATGCACTCCCAACGGATGCGGATAATCGATCGTCTCAACCGCAAAAGTCCTCGCAATTTCCATACTCGGGAGATTAATTGCTCCTTCTTCGTCTGGTTCAATACCTTGTTGTTTTTCTTCCGCTTGCAATTCGTTGAGTCTGTACATATCAGTATCCCATCTATTCCTTTTTCATTAAAGGGAGAAATTAAAATCAGAGAAGAGAAGAAGTAATCCTAACCGGTTAAAAAACCACTGATCCTCAAACCGATCGCCCTTCGCCTTCGTCGTCTCCCAATCCCACCGTCCCAATATCCTTAAAATACTACTCCGTCTCCTCAAACTCAGTCCCCCATTATAACCCCTCCCCAACCCCTCCTTAATCGGCGCCCCTACAAAATCCCACTCAAAAAAATCATCTACACTCCTCACCGCATTCGCACATAACATACTATCGCTTTGGAAGACCAACACATGTTCTGCCGGCGCCAGACTCTCCCATATCCACTTCTTCGTCATAAATGCATTCACGGAGTCGGAGTTTGTGAAGAGGATTGTGCTGGGTAGGATCCGGATTTGGATTTGGCCAAGGTGGATGTAGCGAGCGAGGGAGGCGGAGGATTGGAATAAGGGCGCGGATTCCAGGGAGGTGTAGATTAGGAGGGGCCAAGTGGGACCGAGGACGCTGCTGAAGTGGAGGATTAGAGGGATGAGGTTGGAGCGGAAACGGGTTTCGATTATCACCGCGGCTTTAGCGCTGTTGTCGCCTAGGAAGGGGGTGTTGGTGGCTACGATGCTGTTTTCTGGTTTGGTTTTGGATGTTTTTGCTGGTTTTGCGGAGGAGGCGGTTTTGGATGGAGGGGTTGGTGGAGAGTGATGAGTTGTGTAGATGCTTAGGATTGTGTGTTGAGGGAATGAAAGTTTGATAGTCCAGATGAGGAGGAGAAATGCGAATGCCGCGAGTAGAAAGGTGCGTGGCTTTTGTATGCGCTGGTCGTCGCGGGTGCCGAAGAGTACCATCGTGAAGATCTCTTCTGAGACCTGTTGAAGTCCACCGGAGACTGGCTGAGTCTCGGGCTCAACTGTCTTTCTCGAAAAGTGCCATATAAAATATATCACAATTGAAGGAATAACATTCGAATTTGAGAATTGACTAGGCCGCTTGGCACTCAGCCTTGCAAGAGAAGGTCAATTGATGGTTTCCTGTCTAGGCCTTGAGCTCGACTGAAATTGCTGAAAAGAGAAGAATTACAAGGCAAGGAATAATCTTCAAGCAAAGAGCTGCGATAAGGAATAAGGCGCCCGATAGCTTCGGGAGCCTCAAGATGCGACCACTTACGAGGCTGTAATGTGAGCCACAGATGCACTTCTATTGCAGGATGTTGCTCAATAGACCACGTCCCCCAGCTGCAAAAATCTGCAGTTTCCTGGACCAGGAATTTGAACACGCGTCAACTCCACTTGAAGAGTGACTTTCCTTTTCATTGAGATGCCGTCACCGACACGCAGTTGTTTTGACCAATTCCTTCGACTTTGCGGAAAGGAGATAATCTCCGATGTTTCTAGATGACGACGCTGGTTATTAATAAGTTTGAACGCTAAAAGATACTCTGAAAAGCAAAGCAAAGCACATGTTCGATTCATGTCTCGCATTATGAGTATTTGGTGGAGATGACGAATACAAGTTTCGGAATGTCAAATCCAAACCCACTTCTAGTTTTAAATCGCCGAAAAGGGAATCATGAATTCCTTGAAATTTTAAGCTTTTGATATTCTCACACCTGTTCATTCTGATGCCCCCTCGTTTAATACTAGTAGAATAGTAGTCTCTTAGTAGTCTCTTAGTAGTCTCTTAGTAGTCTACTAGTAGTCTCTTCGGCAACCATCCCACCCTTGCTTTATCCCAGCCCTGGTCTGCGAAGTCATTGCGCTAGCTGGGTTTACTACGGGGATAATGGATAATAATCTAAGGGATAGACGTAAGCTTCGCTTATCGTATACTAATAAAGCTTCAACCGCCAAGAAAGAGGAACCGCTGAGAAAGAGAGAGGAGGCTTAGAAGCAACGAAGCAATTGAGAGGAGAGATTCGAGGACTTTTCAGAGAATGCAAGGTCCCTAGGTCTTGTGGTCCACCTGCCGGAAACCTACATTTAACCCCCTTAAAGGCTGATCATACCGCGGAAAGTATCGTCCGGCACTCACTATCAGAAGCAAGGGATTCGACTCCCTGGCTTCCACGTCTCTTCATTTATGAACTTCTGCCAAAATCCAGAACTATCGTATGACCCCCCCACGTCTTTCGATTTACCCTGACCTACTCGTATATTCTTTGGGAATAAAAACCAGAACTTGTAAATATCGATCTCCCACTAAAGATCATCGCCTGTCGGGCCACCTGTCAGTATCAACGCTATTTTAGGCCCAGATCTGCGGGCCGTTCAATACAGAGGATTTTCTTACCCCGAGGCGCCGCGTCAGCCACACCTCGACTTCACTACCAGATTCACCTTCCAACTGGCATGGATTTCTCTTCCCGTGACCTTCAGACTCTCGAATCTTTGATCGTGTGCAGCGATAAGAGCTAGCAATTGCGTTGCTCACAAACGAGCACAATCGCTATCATGGCCTCTGCAGCGGGCGAGATGACCATTGATGATGCGTGGGAATATACGAAAGCTGGCATTCTGGCCGCCTGGTCTCGGACAACGCGACGGATGCGCGCTGCTGCTGGGCTGATGATATTTATGTACGTCTTCGACCCAACCCACGTCACTAAAGAAATTCTAATCGATCTTTAAAAATACAGCATCCTCTCATTCCTCATCCAGCCCTCCATCCCCCCCCCCCCCC
>Ga0182030_10004559_pt1 | contig 29533 bp, 25 predicted proteins | sample 812S3MmetaG_FD_121299 | JGI IMG/M metagenome (GOLD analysis project Ga0182030, IMG submission 121299) | Permafrost microbial communities from Stordalen Mire, Sweden - 812S3M metaG (Illumina Assembly) | ecosystem: Environmental > Terrestrial > Soil > Wetlands > Permafrost | place: Sweden...
CTCGCCATTGGCAAGCTGGTAATTCGGCTATCTGAGTTCTCCTCGGCAGCAAACGTCAGAAGCACTTTGCCTACTCCGGAACAGTTGGCGTCCAGCCGTTTTCCGCCCCACGTAGCCACGCGCAGCATTCCAGGCGCTTCAATTTTTTCAATGATGACTGCCTCGGCTTTTTCGAGAATAGCCATATGTACGGTTAATCCGGTGAGAAGCATCAGATCTTGCAAAAGAGGCCTGACCTGTTTGCGCAGGTCGAGGTTCTCAAGTGCCATTTTGCTAAGGCTGACCAACTTCAATCCAAAGCTGAACTTCCCATTACTCATGCCGCTTTTCAAATAGCCTGCATTCTCGAGCGTCTTGATCAACAACTGCGCCGAGCATTTGGGAGGCCAGGTCTTCTGCTGATGTCCGAAAAGGAAAACCACGCTGCGATTGGGCAAGCAGCTCTAGAATCTTCAGTGCCCGACTGACGGAAGGAACAAAGTACTCAGTTGGCATGCCTTTCGATTCCTTTTCGTCCAATATGGTGGACGCCTCGGTCCGATCATAGGAGAGTGTCCGCGCGGATGTGAAAGCTGACTACATTCCACTGCCCATTGGGATGAATAGCCTAAGCCTGCTTCGAAGGAGAAGGCTCAGCGCGCTTGCTGAAAATCCATTTTGAGAGCTGATGTTTAGAATCCGCTTCAATGGCTGCCCAGGTGAGTGCGGGTCGGAGAGCAAATTCAGAACGGAGCGTCGGCCTTGTGCAGCCGCACTGGCTTTGGCTGCCCTGTTGCGATGCTCCACGGCGTTTTCCAGTGCGGCGAAAACTCACCACTCTTGCGATGGGCGATTGAGCATCGGCCAGCCCCACGCAATCGCCTTCGGGGGGGGCGGCGAGGAAGAATCCAAAATAACGAGCGCGCCTGCACTCCAGGCGGCATTGTCGACCAATTCACTATCCAAGCACTTTAGTTGCCTGACCGGGCGCTTGTCGGCTCTTGATTCAGGGAGCTGCAACGCGATCTTTTTGCGCGCTAGTTCGTCTGTCGACCGTAGTCTAACAGCCCGTCTGTATCTCTCGGCCCCACCCCTTTCAACGGAACAATCGGAATTCGCAGATCATTGCATTCCGGTCACATGCGTTGTTCCTCAACGATAGGATGTGGCAGAAGGCGCCTGCTTTCTGTGAGTTCAATCGCTGGCAGCATGTTCTTGGGCAAGGGTCGTCCAAATAGCTGAACGGTATTCACTTCTCCCTTGTGATTTTGCTTGCCTCGATAGCACTCACAAGGGGATAAAGGATACGCGACGAGACGATGTGACAGGTTCCATCGGCGCCATGATTCCGGTGTTGAATGCCGGCCGTGCTATCCACGCTGAGGAAGCTACTAATGAAAGTAATGATGAGAAGCATCTTGTTTTTATTCATTGTGTTCATTTTGAGAATCGCAACAATGAATGCGCAGGATTACCGCGCAACCATTCTGGGTACAGTTACCGACCCGTCTGGCGCAGCAGTGCCGGGAGCGCAACTATTGGTGACCAACACTGACACGGGAATTGTAAGCAAAGCCGTTTCCAACAACGACGGCCCTTCACAGTTTCATCCCTTGTGCCTGGAGCGTACACCCTGCAAGTGCAGAAGGATGGGTTCGACTCTTGAGTATGTACCGAACGTGTGAGGTGCAAGGCAAACGCTTTGAGAACTTCACGTCCCTGCCAATTCGATTCCGAGGGTAGACAATGACCATCCGCGTCGCGATTCGGTTCTTGCTTTCCAGTTTCCTCAGCCTGTTGGCTTGCGCCGCCACGTGGGCAATACAGGGTTCGGAAACTGGTATTCCAAACAAGGTGGCGGATCTGCAATTCGTAGTTGCTCTCAGCCGTCACGGCGTTCGCTCTCCCACTGGCAGGCCCGATGACAGGTATTCCGCCGCGCCGTGGCCGCAGTGGGATGTGCCCTCTGCCTATCTGACCTCGCAAGGCTACCAGTTGATGAAGCTTTTCGGTGCATGGGACCGCGTCAAGTTCTCTGGCCAGGGTCTCTTTGCCTCTTCTGGCTGTCCCGCCGCCGCACAGGTAACCATCCTTGCTGACTCCGACCAGCGCACGCGGGAAACCGGGAAAGCCCTCGCTGAAGGAATGTTTCCCGGGTGCTTTATCGACGTGCATGCGCAAGCCCAAGGCACGGCCGATCCGCTGTTCAACCTCGTCAGCGGGCTTCGCCCGGGCGATGCTGCTCTAGTTACCGCAGCCGTTGCAGGCCGCATCGGCGGAGATCCCAATCAACTGACTGAGGCGTACCGGCCTCAGTTGGCTGCGCTTGACCGAGTACTGGCTGGCTGCGGACATGCCCCGCCCTCCAACAAACTTCGTACATCGATCTTCGACATTCCTGCCGGCCTCTCGCCGGGCACCGGCGGCGATCCGACTGCGCTGACCGGGCCGGTGATCGCCTCCTCCGAATTCACTGAGAATCTGCTGCTCGAATACACCACCGGCATGAGCGATGCAAACATAGGCTGGGGTTGCGTGGATAGCGCAAAACTTCGTGGACTCATGCAACTGGCGACGGCTTCATGGGACTACGGCTACCGCACGCCGACGATTGCGCGCATCTACGCGTCCAATCTTCTCTACCGCATCGAGCGCAGCATGGAGCAGAACGTCACGGGAAAACCAGCCGCCGGCGCGCTCTCTAAACCGGACGACCGATTACTCATCATTGTGGGGCACGACAGCAATATTGTGACGGTCGCTGGGGCCTTGGGCATTAACTGGGTCATTGATGGCCGCGTCGACGATACCCCTCCCGGAGGAGTCTTGCTTTTTGAGGTCTGGCGTCCTCGCGACGGCGGTAAGCCCTTCGTGCGCCTTGAGTACACCGCGCAGACGCTGGAACAGATGCGCTATGCGCAACCACTTACTTCTGCGAATCCACCAGCAGCAGCGCCCATCTTCATGCCGGGATGCAGCCGGCATGATCTGTCCTGCACATGGGACGGTTTTTCCGCAGCGCTCCTCAATGCTACCGATCCTGCATACGTCAGCACATTGCCCTAGGCCATAAGCATCGACCTTCGAAGATTTCGGAGGGTGAGAATGGCCAATAGAGACAAGAGGCTGAGGGTGCCGCTCTAAGTGAGGTTTGCGGATTAACTGTTAGCTCTGAGCATAACCGTCGAAGCATCGGGGAAATTCATGGATACAAATTCAATTCGTAGGAACTTCCTGAAACTGGTTGGCACGAGTATGGCAGGGGCTGCAGCAGGGGCCTTTGCGCTTCCACCTGAACGTACTCAGCATGCTGCAGTGGCAGGTGGCGACGTGCGCACAGAATTCGACGTGAGAGCCTACGGGGCAAGAGGGAATGGCACGGCCCTGGATACATCCGCGATTAACAGGGCCATTGAGGCAGCCGGTGAGGCTGGCGGAGGAACGGTTCACTTTCCGGCGGGAATCTACCTTTCTCATTCGATCCGCCTCAGAAGTAATATCATTCTCTCCCTAGGTCCGGGCGCAACTGTGCTTGGCGCCAGCGTTCCGATTGAGGGCAGATCCCGCGGCGGATACGATGAAGCGGAGCTGAACGAACCGTGGGATCGTTATCAGGACTACGGCCACAGCCATTGGCATAACAGCCTGATTTGGGGCGAGAACATCCACGACGCCGGGATTGTGGGCACCGGGTTGATCTGGGGCAAAGGACTGAGCCGCGGAGCCAGCGAGCAACCGCTGGCAGAAGCTCCAGGAATAGGTAACAAGGCCATAGCACTGAAGAACTGCCATAACATAGTCCTACGCGATATTTCAATATTGGAAGGTGGCCATTTCGCAGTCCTGGCGACTGGTGTCGATAACTTGACGATCGACAACCTGTTGATCGATACCAATCGCGACGGCATAGACATCGACTGCTGCCGTAATGTACGCATATCGAATTGCAGCGTCAACTCGCCGTGGGACGACGCGATTTGTCCAAAGAGTTCGTTCGCCCTGGGATATTCACGCACAACAGAGGACGTAACAATCACGAATTGCTATGTCACAGGCGCCTACGAATTGGGTACGATGCTGGATGGGACATGGAAACGATGGTCTTCAGCCAGAGTGAAGCAATCCAAGGTGAGTCCTTATTTCCCGAAAGAATTCAACGGAAGCATTAAGCTGGGAACCGAGTCCAACGGTGGCTTCAGGAATATTACCATCTCCAACTGTATATTTGACGGCAGCAAAGGGTTTGCCCTTGAAAGTTCCGACGGCGCCGTGATTGAAGGCGTTACGGTGTCCAGTATTGCAATGCGCGACTGCACCAACACGCCTCTGTTTCTGCGTCTGGGTAGCAGGATGAGAGGGCCGGCAGGTATACCAGTGGGCATACTGCGCGGCGTCACTCTCTGCGATATCGTGAGTTACAACTCGGTGGCTCGCCTGGGTGGCGGAGGAATTATTGCCGGGATTCCTGGACACAACATCGAGGATGTGAAGATCCACGATGTGTACCTCGAGCACGGAGGGTCAGGAACAGAGGCGATGGCCGCACTGAATCCGCCTGAAGCAGCGGACGACAACCCGTATCCCGACCCCGATATGTTTGGCGACATTCCAGCGAGCGGATTCTTTCTTCGACACGTTAAAAATGTCGAGTTCACAAATGTGGAGATTGCAATGAGGCGACCGGATGCACGGCCAGTATTCCGCATGGACCATGTGGATGGGGCTGATCTGTTTCGTATAAAGACACCCAGGGGAGGTGTGGCACCGGTCTTCGCGCTTCGCGATGTGAGAGACTTCCGGGTGACTGCGTCGCGGGGCGTTGCAGACACCTACATCGAAAAGGCGCCGCAAACGGATATTTGAGAGTGGGGCGCAGCCCCGCGACCGGTGGAATCGTCGCAACCGGCCCGTGCTGCCCGCGAAGCAAACAAGAAGAGGGGGAAGTAGCATGCGCAAGATAACATCGTTCATTGTTCTGCTTTGGGCACCTTGGATACTTGTAACTGCGAATTGCGCTTGCCACGCGCAGACAACGATGCTGCCGTCAATCATAGAAACACTGGCACACCCAGTGCAGCCTCCAGCTGTGACTCAGTATCAATTGCAGACGTACCTTCTGGGTCGTATCCCTGCGCTGCCACTGGCTTCGACTCCCGAGTTATGGTCCGCGGAGGTGAACAGGCTGCGCAAGCATATTCTCGACGATGTTGCGTTTCATGGATGGCCGCGAGAATGGGTGGAGTCCGCGCCTAACTTTCAGGAGATGGGCGTTATTGAATCCGGTCACGGCTACAGGATTCGCAAACTCCGTTATGAGATTGTGCCGGGGTTTATGTCGACGGCACTGTTGTATGAGCCTGAAGAGGTTTCCGGGCGCATGCCTGCCGTTCTGAATTTGATCGGGCACGAGCCGGCTGGGACCGCGGTCGAATATGAGCAGAAACGTTGCATTAACCTTGCCAAGCGCGGCATACTGGCGCTGAACCTGGGATGGATGGAGTTTGGAGAGCTTTCACAACCTGAGAATGCGCATGACTACGCTGCTCATCTCGATCTGGCAGGATCGAATGCCCTCGGTCTCTTTTACCTGGCGATGAGGCGAGGCCTGGATTATCTGGCGGCCTCGCAGAAGGTGGATCCCGCACGTATCGGCGTTACAGGACTCTCCGGCGGCGGGTGGCAGACAGTGGTGCTGAGCGCTCTTGATCCGCGCGTTGCGGTGAGCGTCGAAGTGGCTGGCCTCGCATCGAAGGAATCGAATCTAACCAACCCGGGAGACACTTACGAGATAGAAGAGGACGCACCGGATTTGATGCAGGGGTTCGACTACCCCGAGCTCATTGCCCTGCGCGCGCCGAAGCCAACTTTGCTCGAGCATAACGCGGTCGATAGCTGCTGCTTCAGGGCGCAATTGGTGAAGCCGTATATCTATGAAGCAGTGAAACCGTACTTTCAGATGTACGGTGCTCAAGGGAATCTCGGCTGGCACGAGAATCTGGATCCCGGTGTGCATAACTACCAACTCGACAATCGCATCCAGGCCTACAGGTTCTTTACCGAGCACTTTCATTTGCCTGTCGTCGATAACGAGATATTCAGTGATGGGGAGATTCACACGGCTCAGGAGCTTGCGGCAGGCATTCCTACGGGCAACCAGACCGTTCTTGGACTGGCCAGAAGCATGGCTGCGAAGATTAGGCGGGAGCCAACTCCGGGAAGCGGCGAAGCGCGAGCTTTGTGGATGCAGACAAAACGGGCAGAGTTGAAATCTGTTGTGCGCTATCAGCCCGTAAAGGTGGACCGCGCCCTTAGGATGGCCAACTCCAGGGGCATGGGCTTCCGGAGCCTATCATACCGCTTCGATTTATCCAATGCCTTGAGCGCAACGGGAATCTGGTTTAAACAGGAAGCATCTCCCTCTTCAGAGCCTGTAACAATTGTGCTCAACGACAAGGGCTATCAGGCGGCAGGGGAACAGGTATTCCAAAGCCTGAGTAGCGGGCACGAGGTGCTTGCGCTGGATGTGCTTTTCAATGGTGCTACGCGCCCGGAACTGCCGGATTCGAGCGGCTGGGAACTGCTGGTCGATAGCAGTGGTGATCGATCGCTGGGGCTGGAGGTTGCTCAAGTGCTGGCCGTTGCACATTGGCTTCGCACCTCTGGAGAAGCAACCGAGATCAAGGTAGAAACCGATGGAATTCGCAATGAGGTGATTGCGGCAGTTGCGGCCGCGCTCGACCCCGGTGCATTTACCGCTGTAACCTCGCAAAACGGCATGAAGAGCCTGGGATATCTTCTCGAAAAGCCAGTTTCTTTGCGCGATGCGCCTGAACTGTTCTGCCTCGATCTCTACAAGGACTTCGATATTGACCTGCTGGGACTGCTTTCTGCGCCCACAAAGGTCGTTCAGGCACGTGTTGCCGGTAATTGAACGGCGCAAGCTTGATACAGAGATGGCAAGCTGCGGGCGGCAGCCGGGTTCGGATAGGGTCAAAATCAGACGCGATCCGAAGGGATCTCATTCCAGTTGTGTATGTTTATGCCGCTCTTGGCCTTAGCTACGAGGGACAGTGCGTTAGTACCGTCATAGCGTTCCGATTGATCGGCCTTCTCCGCAAAGAATCGCCGGGCGCGTCGCAGAACAAATTATGAAATGTGATGATCTAGTTGAATCGGGGCCTCCGACTCTCTCAATTGCGGATGACACGGGTAACAAGGAATTGGCGAAACGGTTAGAAAATCGGCTTGAACCGCCGACCAGCTGGCCGAAGGCGATTGGTTTCCGAGTGAGAAACATGTCGATTACGAGGTCTTTGGTTCTGGCTGCTGGAGTATAGAGTCCAACCCATGAGGATAGATCTCTAACGCAGGGGAAGAGCTCCTCCTACCCGCAATCGGAGTCGCCCCGGGGCTACCGCCTTTCTGCGGAGGCACTTTTTTCACAGCTGAAATAAATATGATTACGGAGCTGGAGGTGGAGGCCTATCGCGCGACCGGAGACCGAAAGTACATCAATCGGGCAGGGCCTGAGCGGGCGGTCAAAATCGGAAAACTGCAGCAGCTGAATGGTCTGATGTATCACTTACCAGCGGAGGCACCTTTCTTCTCGGGTCGGGGGAACGGTAGGGTGCTGGCCGGAACGGCAGAGCTGTTGCGCTCCTTGCCCGCAGAGAATCCAAACCGTTGCCTGATTCCAGGCCGCCGCCGGAGGTTGATGGCGCTCTGTTGTGGTTTCAGTGCAATGACCGGACATGGAGGGAATTGATTGATCGCGAGGAAGCGTGGCCGGAAACTTCCAGTTCGGGGGATGTTCGCATCCGCAATGGTCTCGTAGCAGGCTCGTCTAATTTGCACATAATATCGATACCAGTCATTAGCGTTGCGCGAGGATACAAGCATCATCTTCTCGATAATGGCAGGTCTTGCGACGATTTACCCGATCTACACCTGAACCTTTCGCTTGAACCTTCATCTATCCAAGAAAACAACTGCAGAAGCTTCAATCTTCCGCTTTTGGAGCATCGTACCCGAAAGTCTGGACGCTCAATTTCAGAGACGACTTCGGGCGACGTTTTATCCGTCCAACAGATTGAACAAATGAGGCCCAGGGCAACATTCCGCATTGACGCGCCGTAGGAGCCACCGTAGCATCGTCTACAAGATGGAAATGGGCGCGCCTCAGCACATAGACACCAACGTCCTATCAAACGCATCGAGCAGCTGCTTCGCGCGCAAGCCAATGCTCGCCCTTGGAGTGCTAATTGCGGTAAACGCCATGTGGGCGTTTCAGTTTTCAGGTGCGCGGATCGCAACCCGCGAATTGGGCGCCGTTCTTGTGACGCTGCTCCCGCTGGCAATTGCGACCTTGCTAGTGATGCCGTTCGCCAAGCTAAATTTGGACTTATTCCGGGTTGAGAACCGAGTGATTCTGCGCGATGTGCTTCTGCTCGGCACGCTGGGAATTGTGCCCGCTCAATTAGGCTTGGTCCTGGGAGTTGAGCGCACACTCGCATCGAACGCCAGTGTCCTCGCATTGACGGTTCCAGTGCTCACCGCGTTGAGCGCTTCCATTTTTCTCCACGAACGGTTCACGAAATTGCGGCTGCTGTCGTTCGTCATTGCAATTGTTGGCGTGTGCTTGATCTCGGCAAACGATATCCACAACGCGAGGTTGTTCCGTCTCGAATATATGAGGGGAAATCTATTAGTGCTTGCGAGCTGTGCTGGAAGTGCGTTCAACAACTCGTTCAGCCGTCGAGCCCTTTCGCAATTCTCCCCGGCGCAGGTGCTTGTGTGGACATTCATTGTGGCCGATCTGGAATTGCTGGTGCTCTTTCTGGTCACGGACTGGGGCGGCTGGCGTCAACTTGAGCACTTGGGGCCTTCGGTGTGGTGGAGCTTGGTGCTCGTCGCGATTTTCAGCCTCGGTCTGTCAATGCTGCTTTATTTTTCAGTGATTCAAGCAGTGGAAGTTATGCGCGCGGCTTTGTCTGTGTACTTACTACCTGTATTTGGCGTATTATTCTCGGCGCTTCTCCTGGGGGAAAAGTTGACCGCCAATTTGCTCGCGGGCGGACTGCTGATATTCGTGAGCTGTTTTCTAGTGACGGTGTATGAAGAAAGACAGCGTCACCTCAGATCGGAGATTTATGGCAACATTTGATTTTAATGGCGTTCTTCCTATCGTTCCCACTCCATTTACTCGCGACGGAATAATTGATTGGAAGGCGCTCGAAAGCCTATTGGAGTTTGCGATCAACGCAAATGTCTGTGGAGTCTGCCTTCCGGCATACGCAAGTGAATTCTATAAGCTTCGGGAAGCTGAACGGCGCGAGCTGGTATGTCGGGCCATAAGCTTTGTGAAAGGGCGCCTTTCTGTTGTGGCACAGGTAAATCATGTTTCCACTGCAACTGTGGTGGAGACGGCACGTGATCTCGAACGTGCTGGGGCAGCTGCAATTTCAGTTGCCGTTCCACGGCTTTTCAGCTTGCCGGAACACGATTTGCTCAGATATTTTGATCAGATCCTGGAGTCGATTACAATTCCGCTCATCATCCAGGACTTCAACCCCGGAGGTGTAACTCTAAGCCTGGAATTCGTCAAGACTCTGCATGGTCAGCATGAGCATTTTCGATATTTGAAACTCGAAGAGCCTTTGCTGTCTCGGCGGGTGAGGTCTATCGTCGAGGGGACAGATGGGGCTGTCGGCGTTGTCGACGGATGGGGTGGCACCTACATGATAGAGCTCATGGATGCCGGTATTTGCGGGGTGATGCCGGGACTGGCAGTCTCGGACCTGCTTCAGATCGTTTGGGAGAGGGCGCGTTCTGGGGAAAAAGACTCAGCCTATGAACTGTTCCAATATGTCCTGCCGCAAATTGTCTATAGTTTGCAGAGCCTTGAATTCTTCCATCATGCGGAGAAAGCATTGCTTGTGGCGCGCGGCGTCCTAACAAATTCCGTGGTTCGTGACGCCACGCTCACCGTTGATGCGGTGGACCATGCGCATATCAACTTCCTCAATCAGAAGATTCTGGACCTGTTGAAAAGACAGGAGATTGGTACGCGCACCATGAGTTCAGCATTTGTGGCGCCATAATGAACCGATTTTCAAGTGTCATTCTGACGGGCGGTACCATCGTTGATGGCACAGGCACTTCTCCGACTTCAGGTGAGGTTGTCATTCAAGACGATCGGATCGTGCACGTAGGCGATGCAGCTAGCAGCTTTGCGCCGAGAATGGGTGCGGGAACCAAAGTCATTGACTGTAAGGGCTGCATAATCGCGCCCGGGTTTATTGATGCACATAGCCACTCTGATCTTCAGGTGCTGGAAAATCGCACCGAAAAACTGTTGCAGGGAGTGACCACCGAGGTTGTTGGAAACTGCGGTTTCTCAACGTATCCATTGCCGGATGACCCGCAGGTGTTGCGGGATTTTGCAAACGGCATCTTATTTGGAAATGACATTTGGGGATGGAATTCTGCCTCCGATTACTTGGCAAGTGCGAGCAAATCGGAGGTTGCTACGGTCGCCTCGCTCGTTGGACACGGTTCGCTGAGAATCAAGGTTGCGGGGAATACCAGCAGGGAACTCACGATCCGGGAGCTCGACACAATGTCGGGCCTCCTCGATGATGCGTTGCAGGAAGGCGCAGTGGGTTTTTCCTCGGGGCTCATGTACGCGCCGGGTTCAGGGGCGTCTCCACAGGAGCTAATAACCCTTTGCAGCGTGGTCGCTCGGAGAGGTCGAGTGTACACAACCCACATGCGGAACTATTCCGATACTTTGCTCGAAGCAGTCGATGAGCAAATTTCAATTGCTGAGGCCTCCGGGTGCCGGCTTCAGATTTCTCACCTTCAGGCTGCTGGACCGGAGAATTGGTCTTTGCAGAGGCACGCCCTGGCGGCAATAGAGCAAGCATCCGCGCGGGGCGTTGATGTAGCGTTCGATGCATATCCGTGGCTGGCTGGATGTACGGTACTCACACAAGTGTTGCCGCAGACTGCGCTGGAGGGGGGAATCTCACAACTTCTTGCGCGGATCGCTGATCCAGTACAGCGTGAACTCATCCGGCCCTGGATCAAAGCGGAAGCGCAATGGATTGATGTGGTGATCACCTCGGCAGCGAAAGACTCCGCTTCGCTGGTGGGCAGGTCGATCCAGGAAATCGCAGACGAACGCGGCAGCGATCCCGGCAGCGTGGTGCTTGACATTATTCTAGAACAGCAGGGGGATGTGAATATTGTGGAGCATGCCCAGTCGATGGAGAATCTTCATGCGCTGCTTACCCACCCTCTGGCAATGGTCATTACTGACGGCGTCTACACTAGTGGGCGCTCGCACCCCCGGCTATACGGAACATTCCCTCTATTGCTTGGCGAAATAGTTCGTGAGCGTAAATGGCTAAGCCTTGAAGAAGCTGTCCATAAGGTCACAGGGAAGCCGGCGGCAGCGTTCCATCTAAAGAATCGAGGCCGGATAGCGGAAGGCTATGTGGCAGATGTCACGGTGTTCAATCCAAGAACTATCCATACTGATGCTAGTTACGACACGCCTGCAGTTACTCCGGAGGGGATTAAGTCAGTATTGAGGAATGGCCGCGTGGTCGTTGATTCAAGCGCGATTGCATAAGGTTGCGAAAGAGCTGTTTTATGAACATCCATGACTTAGACACACCGGCAGTTCTTATCGACATCGACACGCTGGGCCGAAACCTCAGTGGGATGTCGAATTATTGCCACGCGCACAATCTCACGCTCCGTCCGCACACCAAGACCCACAAGATACCGCAGATTGCTCGCCTCCAGTTGCAATACGGTGCGCCAGGAATTACAGTCGCCAAGCTTGGTGAGGCCGAGGTCATGGCGGACGCTGGCATCAATGACATCCTCATTGTCTATCCTCTATGGGGCGAAAAGAAGTGGATACGACTCACGGAACTTGCGAAACGGGTCCGGACCTCTGTTGCGATGGACTCCTTGACGGTGGCCGTTGGGATTTCACGAGCCTCAAAAGCGGCCGGTGTTGAAATTGGAATCCGATTGGAGTTTGACACGGGATTGGAGCGCTGCGGCCTTAGCGCGAACAAGGAATCAATCGCTATTGCGCAGGAAATCATTGCACTGCCCAACCTTAGGTGGGAAGGCATCTCTCTCTATCCTGGCCACATCATGGGTAACCAGAAGATCCGTGAGCATGACATCCAACTGGAGAATGTGAAACTCGACCAACTTTATGCGCTTTTTGATTCGGCTGGCATTCCATACCCCGTGGTCAGCGGCGGCAACACGCCTGCCGCTTTCCAGAGTCACCGATTTCATGGCCTGACTGAGATTAGGCCGGGGACGTATATCTTCAACGACCGCAATACCGTGGATGCGGAGTCCGCGGACTATTCCAATTGCGCGGTGACGGTATTCGCCACCGTAGTGAGCACCAGCGTTCCGGGCAAGGCCGTCATCGATGCCGGAAGCAAGACGCTTTCGGCTGATACCTTGCTTTCGGGGGAGCAGAAGAACTTTGGATACATCCAGGACCGTCCAGAACTGATATTGCACGATTTGTCTGAAGAGCACGGCCACTTAATCGTTCCCGGAGATTCTCATCTAGAAGTGGGTGACCAGTTAAGAATCATTCCCAACCACGTCTGTCCTTGCATTAATCTGCATGACCGCGTCTTCATTGTTTCCGGGGAGAAAGTTGTCGATCAATGGAACGTCGCTGCACGCGGAAAGGTTACTTGAATCGTTGTTTTTTTGCACACCGGCGCATGCTAATCGATACGTTGGACGAAAACGGCCGACCGCCTTGTATTGCAGTTGATCTCGGGAAAAGGCGCGGATGAAACTGGTTTGGGGTTGCATGCTTTGATCGGGCCAATGGTTTGGCCGGAAAAGTTCTTAAAACTGTCCCAAGCCTGGCTCCGCATTGCTAGTACGAAAGGAATTCAGTGGCGAGGATACAATTCATTGTTTTGCTGTTATGCATGTCCGTTGGCAACAGTGCTTATGCCGGCCATAACCCTCTCCTTCCGCGTCCACAACAAATCAACTACGGTGCGGACTCGGTCTCATTGGCGGGCATGACAATTACCTTCTCGTCCGCGCCCAGCACGGAAGACAGATTCGCGGCCGAGGAACTATCAAAGTACCTGGAAGAACGCACGGGAGTTCGGTTGCCAATCAGTTCTTCCGCCATTAGTGGAGGTCCGGGGCCGGTCATTATCCTCGACCGGACTGGAGCCACTGATCAGCCGCTCGCGCTCCCAGGAGACCTACCGGGGCCCCACTCCAAAGAAGCATACGAATTGTCCGTGACTGGACATGAAGTCAATATTCGTGCGCCTTCATCGGCGGGAATATTCTACGGGATCCAAACACTAAGACAACTTGTCGAAGGAAGCGGTTCCACCGCGGCAATGCCGAAGGTCGAAATCCACGATTGGCCCTCAATGGCAATCCGCGGCACCATGATCGATATCAGCCACGGTCCGTTGCCCACCGAAAAAGAAATCGAACGCCAGATCGACTTTCTAGCTCGATGGAAAACGAACCAATACTATCTTTACACCGAAAACAGCATAGAGTTGAAGGGCTATCCGCTTCTCGACCCAGACGGCCAGCTTACGCAGGACGAGGTGCGGCGGATTGTCGCATACGGGCGCCAGCGTCACGTTGATGTCATCCCCAATCTGGATTTGTATGGTCACCAACATGATCTGTTTCGGACAGAGCAATATTCTGAGCTCTCAGACCAGCCACACGGGACCGAATTCGATCCCCGCAATCCGAAGGTAAAGCCTCTCTTGACCGACTGGGTAAACCAGCTGGCAGATCTATTTCCCAGCCCCTTTGTCAGCATCGGGTTTGACGAGACATTTCAAATTGAACAAGCCACCAAGGCATCTGGCGCAGCGGCGGCTCCAGCAACTCTTTTTGTGAAGCAACTCACTGATGTTACACAGCTGTTCCAGAGCCACGGCAAGCATGTGATGGCATATGACGATATCATCGTCAAGTTTCCGCAGATTATTCCCCAGCTTCCAGCAGGGCTAATTGCAACTGCTTGGTATTACACCTCAGAAGATCCTACCTACAAGCGCTGGCTTGGCCCATTGATAGCTAACCATATTCCCCATATCGTGCAACCTGGGGTGATGAGCTATGACAATATCGCCCCCGATTACAACACGACATTTGAAAACATCGATACCTTCCTGGCTGCGGGTAGGCTTTCCGGCGCACTGGGCTTAATCAACTCAGTGTGGGCAGACGACGCACAGTTGCTCTTTCGCATGTCTTTGCCTGCAATGGCCTATGGTGCCGCGGCTCCCTGGCAATCGACGCCCATCGATCGAGTGCATTTCTTTTCAGAGTATGCGAGCTTGGTGTACCCTGCTGCCGTCGCCCCAGATATTGCCTCGGCACTCAACAACATGTCCGACGCCGAAACCGATCTGCAAAAGGTGCTTGGAAACGAACAGACCATGTTCGCACTGTGGGAAGATCCGTTCTTTCCTTCATACTATGCAAAGGCGGCTGCGCACCGAATGGACTTGCATGAAACCAGGCTCAGCGCGGAGCAGGCCGAGACGTCACTGTTTCATGCGGAAAGCCTCGGAGTCGATCCTGAAACTGTTAACAGTCTGATGCTAGGGAGTCGTCTCCTCGACTATGCCGGGCAGAAATTTCAAACGCCTCTAGAGATTTCGGAGCTATGGAGCAGGCTTGGTCCTCGACGTCCTGATCCGGAACGCTTCTGGAACAACTGGGGCTCTCAAATTACGTACCAAGACCACTCGCGCCTTGTTGATCTAATGGACAGCATTACTGAGCTCCGGCCCGTGTACAAAGCCGACTGGCTACAAGAGTACACGCCCTACCGCTTGGGATCGGCATTGGGGCGATGGGATGCGGAGTACCAATACTGGCGTGGCGTTCAAGAGAAACTGCAGGAATTCGACGATAGTTCCCATGAAGGGGACATTTTGCCACCTCTCGATAAGATCATAGAAGACACCGGGGCTTCGCGGGCCGAGACCAAGTGACGCTCGTTGCGGCAGGATAAGGATCATGCTCTGCTCGATTATCCAAGGAAAAGGAGTCAGGTGAAATTCAAAGAGTCTTCAGGCCAGATAGCCTTCCAAGGCTACATTTCGCGCCGAACATTCACAAAGTCGACGGTGGCATTCGCTGCCGCATATGGAGGTATGAGACCGGCGGAAGACCTTTTGGCTCTGCCTAGCAAGCGCAGAACGCTGGCATATGTGGGCACTGACACCAACCCGGTTGACGGAACCGCGAACGGAAAGGGAATTTACCTGCTTGAGATGGAACCGGCCACGGGCGAGTTGTCACAGCTCAAACTGGCAGCCGAGACCGTCAACCCTACATGGCTCACGTTCCATCCTTCCGGAAAGTATCTTTACGCAGGCAACGAGGTTTCCGATATTGACGGCAAAAATGGTTCAGTTAGCGCTTTTTTGATTGACCGGACCAGCGGAGATCTTGAATTTCTGAACGCAGTGAGTTCGCAGGGCGCCGGTCCAGCCCATTTGAGTATCGACGCTACCGGTAAATATGCATTTGTGGCCAATTACTTCGGCGGCAACATCGCAGTACTTCCAATTCTTCCGAATGGCTCTCTGGGCTCAGCCGTCGACGTCCATCAGGACACGGGACACCTGGGAAGCGTCGATGCAACTGATGGGCCACACGGGAGCTTCGCAATTAGCGGGCACGATGCACCCCATGCGCATATGATCCATCCTGATCCGAAGAACAACTTCGTGCTGCAAACTGATTTGGGTCAGGACCGGATCTACATTTACAAATTCGACGTAAATACCGGCAAGCTGATGCCGGCGGGATCGCCTTTCGTCTCACTGCCGACCGGAGACGGCCCACGGCATTTTGCTTTTCATCCGAATGGGAAGTGGATGTATTCCATCCAGGAAGAGGCGTCCACAGTTGTGTTTTTCCTTTACGATTCCAGGACCGGCGCACTGCGATCACAACAAACGGTGCCTACGCTGCCGAGTGCGTTTACTGGAACGAATTTCTGTTCGGAAATCATGCTGTCACTGGACGGGCGGTTTCTCTATGGCGCCAACCGATTGCACAATTCCATCACTGTGTTTGCAGTCGGAGGAGATGGCAGGCTGGATTATGTTGATAACACCTCGACTCTGGGAGACTACCCGAGCCAGTTCAACATGGATCCTGGAGGGAACTTCCTATATGTGTGCAATCAGCGTAGCGACCAGATTACTTCGTTTCGAATTGATAAGGAGACAGGAAAGTTGCTTTTTACCGGCCAATACACGCCGGTTGGTACTCCGTTATGCATTGTCTTCTTGACGTGATTCTGCTGGCGACGCCTTTTGCAATATCGAGACCGAGCGATATGCGGAATTGAATGCTGAGAGGCAATAAATCTGAGGAGCGCAGTTTACGAATTTTATCGTGCGGAATCGTCAAATAAACAAAGGACGCAAAACGCTTGACATGGAGATTTATTGGTCATAAACGGCAAACTGCAGGCATAAATTTCGAACGAAGGGTTGGAAGGCCAAGTCGTTTTAACTGCGTCGTAAAGCGGGAGTGGAGTTGGTATAGCGAGAGGTTGGAGATAGAAATGAAGTTTATGGTGACTGGCGCAGGTATCGTTCTCATGGTCTGGTCGGGGTCTGTTGCTGCGCAGACGTTGAACTTGCCAACGAGCAAGCAGATTGTCGGGGTGGTTCCAGGGAATCCCCAACAACTCAATAGCTTGCCGATTTCGATGGCCCTATCCCCCGACGGTCGATATGTGGTGACCGTCAACGCTGGGTATGGGACGTTCGAGTCGAAATATGAGCAGTCGCTGGCAGTGCTGGATACCCAAACCGGCACAATCGAAGATTTTCCGGATACTCGCACAGCGGCGTGGGCCAAGCAGACGCTCAATTCCGGACTGGCGTTCAGCCGCGACGGGAAACACCTGTACGCAAGCTTGGCCTCGCTTTCCGACCCCCTCGGAAACGGTAACTCCGATACGGGCAACGGCGTTGTTGTCTATAGCTTCAGCGGCGGAAGAATTGCACCCGAGCGCATTATCCATCTCTCGCTGCAGCACCTTGCTCCTGGCAGAAGGACTAAGCTGATTGGCGATGTGGAAGGCGACGGGGGTGTACCTTACCCAGCGGCGATTGCGGAGGTTGGCCCCGCTGGTTCTGAAAAACTTCTTGTCGCTGACAATCTCTCCGACGATGTTCTGCTGCTTGATCCAGGGACTGGCGCTCTTGAAAAGCGGTTTGACCTCTCCGAGACCGATGCCGTCCCTTCTACCTATCCTGTCGCACTGGCAACCTCAAGGGATGGCACGCGCGCGTTTGTCGCGCTCTGGAATGCTTCGGAGATCGTGGAACTCGACTTGACCAAGGAGACTGTAGGCCGAAAGCTGACTTTGCTCAAGCCAGCCAGTCCCGTCGCTCCCGGAACGCATCCTTGTGCCTTCGAGTTCTCGCCGGATCGCAAGACCCTGTACGTTGCACTTGCCAACCGTGACGCAGTTGCGGCAGTGGATGTGGCTGCGGGACAGTTTTCCGTGAAGGGCTACTTTGATACCCGTCTGCCTGGGCAGAGTTACTTTGGCGCCGAGCCGGTGGCACTGGCCGTCAATGGAGACGGCAGCCGGCTTTATGTGGCCAACATGGCCAGCGATGCCGTTGCGGTCATCAATACCAGGCAACTCACCGTCAAGGTCTCGAAAAAGGGAATGGTCGAGCCAATCGGATTCGTGCCCACCGAATGGATGCCCATTTCCCTGGCCTTTCTCTCAACGTCCGCTGGCGGAAAGCTATATGTCGGTACCGCGAAGGGAAGGGGAACCGGGCCGAACAACTTTCCCCAGCGGCCCACTGCTGAACGGAGCCGGTTCGTAGAGAGCAATGCCTATATTGCAACTTTGTTGCACGGCTCTCTGGCTTCATTGGATATGGCAGACGTTGGGAAGGACTTGCCAGAATGGACATCTGTAGTGCTGGAGTCGAACCGGATGAATGCGGCAGCTGAAAAAGTCTCCTTTCTGGGCGGAGCACAAGGCCGGATCAAGCACGTGATTTATGTCCTCAAAGAAAACCGGACCTACGATCAGATCTTAGGCGATTTAAGCAAGGATGGAGAGCAGGTGGGCAACGCGGATCCGAGCCTGGCGATGTTTGGAAAGTCGATCACACCCAACGAGCACAAACTCGCCCTGCAGTTTGGTATCCTCGATAACTTCTTTGACTCAGGCGAAGTGTCGGGCGACGGTCACGTCTGGTCGACCGCGGCAATTGGCTCGGATTACCTCGAGAGGACCTGGCCGCAGAACTATCGGAGCGGCCAACGAACCTACGACTATGAGGGTGTGGTTGCCGAAGGGTATCCTCTGCTGCAGAGAATTCCTGATGTCAACGAGCCAGGGAGCGGATATCTCTGGGGCGATCTAGCAGCCCACGGCAAGACTTACTACCATTTTTCCGAATACATCTCTTCAACCTTCTGCAATACGGCGCGGACAGCGAATCCGCAGTTGGGGCCAATGCTTGCAGGTGGCGGCTGTGCGCGCGGTGCGATTGCGCCTGGCGAGCCGATACCTGCCGAGTGGGGTGGAGGCGTTAACAAGTGGCCGTGGTCGATTCCGTTGATGGCCAGCAATATCGCAACTAAGCCGGAACTTGTGAACCATTTTGCCCCTGAATTTCCAGGTTTCAACCTGCTCATTCCGGACCAGATTCGGTTCGCGGTCTTTGAGAGACATTTGAAGGAGTGGATCGCGGACAGGACGAGTGGCAATGACACCATGCCGAACTTTGTTATGTTGTACCTGCCCAATGACCACACAGAGGGAACCAGACCTGGGGGACCGACGCCCAAGTCTTCGGTTGCGGACAACGACCTGGCAGTCGGAAGAACTGTCGAGGCAATCTCACACTCGCCTTTCTGGGACGATACGGCCATATTTATCCTCGAAGACGATGCCCAGTCCGGCGCCGACCACGTGGATGCGCACCGCAGCATCTCGCTTGTGGTCAGCAAGTACTCTCCGCATAGTCCCAGCGGAACGCCCTTTGTCGACAGTCGCTTTTATTCCACCGTTAGCGTAATTCGAACCATCGAGTCGTTGCTGGATCTTCCGCCAATGAATAACAACGACGCGTTCAGTTCATTGATTTCCACGTTGTTTAGTGGCCCCGGTGATCAGCCGTCCTATACGGCGGACTATTCGAATCGCGACAACGGCCTCATCTATGCGGCCAATCCCAAGACAGTAGTGGGCGCGAAAGAGAGTATGAGGATGGACTTCAGCCACGCCGACCGCGCCCCCACTGAAAAGTTGAACGTAATTCTTTGGAAGGATGCAATGGGCGATGCGCCGGTGCCCGTAATGCTCAGGGAACGTGGAAAGAAAACCACCAATGACGACGACGACTGAGGCTTGTCGTAGTTTCACTTAGGAATCTGGTCGTGGGGGCATTCAATGATCATATGGTCAGGATACGTAATCTTACGCTGTGATCTTTGCACAGAACCTAGTTATTTAGCAATTGCAGCTCTTATCCCGACAGTTGGCTCTAAAGCTGGATTTCGATAGGTTGCGTTCAGAGGTATTGCACTGGGAATACATTTGCTTTGACCTAGAAGGAATACCGAACCAGTGCCGGGAAAGGCAGGAATCTAAATTCCAGATCGTTGGAATGACGATTGTTTCAGAGCGAAAAGGCTGGGGTGTGGGATTCTGCGCATGGCCAGTAAAAAGCTTGATATCTTCGAAAGGCGCAGGTGAAATGGAAAGATTGGAAGGCATTTTCACGCCGCTTCTGGTTCCATTGGATGAGAGGGGCCAGATTAACGAGGCGGAATTTCGCCGCTTCGTTTCTTGGCTGATTGAACACGGTGTGCACGGCTTGTACCCGAACGGTTCAACGGGCGAATTTACGCGCTTCACGCCAGAAGAGCGGCGCAGGATTGTGCGAGTGGTAGTAGAAGAGTCCCGTGGCCGCGTTCCAATTCTGGCCGGAGCTGCAGAAGCGAACGTGAATGAAACGCTTTCTGCCTGTGAGGCCTATGCGGAAATGGGTGCGAGGGCGGTTGCGATCGTGGCGCCGTTCTACTACAAGCTGACTCCCGAATCGGTGTACGCGTACTTCGCGGAGATTGCCCGCAACTCGCCGATCGACATCACCCTCTATAATATCCCGATGTTTGCCAGCCCAATCGACGTTCCCACGATACGGCGCTTGGCCTGTGAATTCCCCAGGGTGATCGGCATCAAGGATTCCTCAGGTGACCTGGCTTTCATGATGCGGATGATTTCAGCGGTTCGCCCGCATCGTCCCGACTTCACATTTCTTACTGGATGGGAAGCTGTCCTTGTTCCCATGCTGATGATCGGTTGCGATGGCGGCACGCATGCCTCAAGCAACGTGGTCCCCGAGGTAACTCGCCGCATGTACGATCTGTTTCGCTCCGGCGACCATTCCGCAGCCATGCAATGGCAGTTCCGGATTCTCGAACTCTTCGACGCCATGCTCAGCCCATGGGAGTTCCCGGATGGATTCCGCGCAGCGGCCGAACTGCGTGGATTCCGATTCGGTTCGGGACGCCAGCCCAAGACCGGTGCGCAACGCGCCGACTCTGCGCTCTTGAGTTCCACTCTCCAGTGCATTCTGGCGGATTTCGAGCTTGTCGATCGGCCGGCAGGCGGATGCACCATACGCACCGGAGACAGCACACAGGATGCAGTCAAGCAGGTAGTTATCAACATCTTCCAGGAACTTAAGAAGAGAGGTGCGTTCTGACCGAAGCCCTTGCCCTGATCGAGATTGGCGGCTGGTCGCCGGCAATGGTTGTCCTTGACGCCATGGAAAAGTGCGGCAACGTGCGAATCCTGCAGACCGAGTTGAACGACGCCCCCGGAGTCTGCATGAAGTTGCTTGGGGCGATCGGCGATATTGAGTTTGCCGCACGCGCCGCCGAGCAGACCGCCAAAGAAATGCAGACCCAGGTTATTGCGCACGTGATTGCGGCACCATCCGACCAGGCACGCGCTGCCTATCAAGCCGCCCCGGATTTCAACCCCCTTATCGAACAGCCGTCAGTCCAAAGACCGGAGAACCCCATGAGCGAGCAGAGCAACTTTGCCCTTGGCCTTATCGAAACCCAGGGCTTTACCGCCGTATTCGAGGCGATTGACACAGCACTGAAGACCGCGGCGGTTGAAGTAGTGGCGCGCGAGAAACTCGGCGGCGGCTATATCACGGTCCTCATCAAGGGGGATGTCGCCTCAGTGCGTGCGGCGGTCGAAGCAGGAAAGGTGAAGGTAGAAGGCCTGGGCCGTCTGGTGGCCGCTCATGTCATTCCCAACCCCAGTAAAGGTGTTCTCTCGCTTCTACCGAAATAGCGGCCGCGCCTGCGATCGCAAAAAATCCTCGGTGTCTCTCTGCCCGCGGAAAACCAGGAGCCTCTTACGGATGCCCTACAGTTGTAAGTTAGAGTTTCGAAACTCTCAAGGACGGGGGAATGACTTGATGAGCCGACAATCCTTCACAAGTTTAATACTGGGGATTTTGTTTTCAGGAACTATGCTCAGCAGTTTCCCTGCGGTTTCGCTTGCTCAAACAAAAAACAGCGAGCCGCAAATGATGCCAACTGGCCAGACGATTACGCCGCTTGCGCCTACCGGAGCCAAATTCTCGCAATTGAACCCCGGGCTCAAGGATTTCCCAGGTTACACAGTCGGTCAAGCGATAAAGACAGTGATCAGCCCCGATGGGAACACACTTCTTATCTTGACCAGCGGCTATAACTCCCTCAATGACGCACAGGGCAACCGGGACGCGGTCAATTCAAACGAGTATGTGTTCGTTTTCGACCTGACGCATGGCGACCTGAAGCAGACGCAGGTTCTGCAGGTGCCTAATACATTTGTCGGGTTGGCCATTGCGCCCGACGGCAATCAGTTCTACGTTTCAGGCGGAGGCGATGACAACGTCCATATCTTTTCAAAGCAAAACGGCATTTGGGCTGAGACAGGCGCGCCCGTAGCGCTCGGTCACAAGCATGATTCCGGCCCGAGGACGACCTCCTTCGTCGCAAACGTGTCTGTGACTGCGGACGGCAAGACTCTTGCTGCGGCAGATATGTCTGACAACGCCATTTCCGTAATCGATATTGGCAGCGGAACCAAAGTTGGCGAACTCGATCTGCGCCCGGAGGCCCTGAGAGTGGGGCGGAACGAAGGAGCAGAAGATGAACCCCGTGCTCTCACTCCTGCGGAATTAGGAGCGGTCTCAGTGGGCGCGGCAAAGGAGGTTGTTGCCGGCGGCGAAGCTCCCTTTGGGATTGTGATCAAAGGGAACACGATCGCCTATGTCTCCAGCGAGCGCGACAGGGAAATTGATGTGGTCAATATTGCGCGAACTGCTGAACCGAAGTTGATTACGCGCATACCGGTGAAGGGTAGTCCGAACAACGTCATGATGAACGCGGCGCAGACACTGCTGTTTGTAGCTGCAGACAATAGCGATCGGGTGACCGTGATCGATACGGGAACAAACCAGATCGTCGAGGAGATTCACACCACGGCGCCCGCCGGAGTTTTGCGCGGGCCGGCGCAGCTACCGGGCGCGGCGCCGAACAGCCTTGCTCTTTCGCCCGACGAAAAAACACTCTACGTCACCAATGGTGGCATGAACGCCATTGCTGTGATTTCGCTTTCCAAGGGGCAGGCGCATCGCGTCGTCGGCCTGATCCCGACAGGTTGGTATCCGCAGTCGATCAGCATCAGCCGCGATGGCAAAACACTTTATGACGTCAATAGCAAGAGCGATCCAGGGCCGAACCCTCTTTACGACGGCATTGAGGTTCCGCGATCGACATTCCAAACTCATCAATCGGCAAATCAATACATTCTGCAACTTGAGAAGGCAGGCCTACAAGCGATTCCCGTACCGAACCGGACAGAGCTCTCCTGGTTGACCAAAAGAGTTGCTGCCAACGATTTTCTCGACCGCGTACCAGACCCGCAGGATGAGCAGACTATGGCGGCGCTACGCCAGCACATCAAGCACGTCATCTACATTATTAAGGAAAACAGGACCTACGATCAGCTGCTTGGTGACCTTGACCGTGGCAATGGGGATCCGCGACTTGCCGAGTTCGGTAAAGTGATCACGCCCAACCAGCACCGATTGGCACAGCAGTTTGTGGATCTCGACAATATCCTTTGCAGTGGTGAAGTAAGCGGGAATGGATGGCCATGGAGCACGGCTGCGCGCGAAACGGACTTTAATGTCAAGACAGTTCCTTTGAGTTATGCCGGCCGTGGCGCACCACGCGGGGATACCGCTGCAGATGGCCCGGAGGGCCAGAAGCAGGAAGGCTATATCTGGGACTCGGCACTGAGACACAAGCTGACGATCAGAAATTATGGGTTTGAAGCTCGATTCCCTCCTGGAACGCCCGAGGTGCCGGACCCATTTGCGAGTCAGACCGTCGTCGATGTTGCGGTATGGCCGCATCTTGCAGGAGTGACGGATCCATATTTCCGTGCATTTGACAACGGCTATCCGGATTTCAGGCGTGAGCTCGAGTGGGAGCGGGAATTCAACCAGTATGTCGCCGGGAACAACCTGCCCGACCTTGAATTCGTCCGGTTCATGCACGATCATGAGGGAGACTTCGCGACGGCTATCGACGGCATCAATACTCCGGAGAAGGAGACGGCCGATAACGACTACGCGGTGGGAAAGCTGATTGATCGCGTTGCCCATAGCCCCTACGCGAGTTCGACACTGATCTTCATTATTGAAGATGACGCACAGAACGGCCCGGACCATGTGAATGCTCATCGCACTGTGGCATTCGTTGCCGGTCCTTATGTAAAGCAGGGAAGTGTCATCCATGAGCGCTACTCGACCGTGAACTTTGTTCGCACAATCGAGGATGTGCTTGGGTTAGGTCATCTGACCCTCAACGATGAATACCAGCGGCCAATGACTGCGATCTTTGATCTGAATCAGTCAAGCTGGACCTACAGCGCGATTACACCTGAACCGATTCAGAGGGAGTTGGCTGGCCCACACCAACAAGAGCAGAGCGGGCTGGCATACCACGACGCCCATCCGGCAGCCTATTGGGCAAGCAAGACGCGTGGATTTGACTGGTCTCAAGAAGATCGCGTGCCGGCAGTTCTTTTCAATCAGATTATCTGGAAGGGACTAACGGGCGGTCTCCCCTATCCCGCGGTGCGTGATCAACAAGACTACGGCCGTGGCCGTGACTCTGTCTTGAAAGCTCGCAGTGTTCACTTCTTGTATCAGGGGCAGTGAGCTTCAAGTTCGATACCTGACCCGATAGCATTTGGGCGAGGCGATAAGCAACCGCGTGAGGAACAAGTTCATCAAAGGCGAAGGTTTCATCTCGGCCGATAGTTCCAAAGTCAAAGTGCTGGTTGTTCCAGCGAATGAAGAACTCGTCGTCGTGCACGAAACGGCGGCGGTAGTTGAATGCGCCAACGCCGCTCCGCATGCGATCGCAGGACAAGCAACCTAAAACACGGCAAGGCTCGACAGGATTGTTATGGCAAGCACAACACTCGCGAACTCGGCTGGCTACCTCTCTCGATCGATGGTCGAACAGATTGTGCGTCAGGTAGCGCTTGAATACCTTGGCAAGCAGAAGGGTGGATCAGCGCCACAGCTTAGCGTGCAATCCTCTTCGCGCCACATGCACGTATGCCGCGAAGATATGGACATCCTATTCGGACCAGGCTCGGAGCTCACCTTCGATCGGCCGCTGTTTCAGGAAGGCAACTTCGCCGCCAAGGAGACAGTTACCATCGTCGGACCGCGCAGCCGCCTCATTTCGAATCTCCGCATCCTCGGTCTCATGCGCAAGCAGTCGCAGGTCGAGTTGGCGTTTACCGACGCCATCATGCTCGGCTTCAACGACATACCAGTTCGCCTTTCCGGCGACATCGCAAGCACGCCCGGTGCCGTCATCATCGGGCCCAAAGGCGTTGTCGAACTCAAACAAGGCGTGATCCGCGCCGCCATTCACGTGCACATGAACCCTGCCGAGGCGGCCTATTTCGGCGTCTCCAAGGGCGACCGCATGAAGCTCCGCATCGGCGGCCAGGCGGCCCTCACGTTCAACAACGTTCATGTCCGCATCGATCCAACATCCCGCCTCAACGTCCACATGGACACCGACGAGGCCAACGCCTGCGGTCTGCATCTGACCAAAGACATCAAGTTGTTCAAGTAAAGCAGGGCAAGAGCAAAGCAAACGCTGCAGGAAAGAGATGAAGCGATGAAACAAGCGATTGGAATGATTGAGACAAAGGGGCTGGTTGCGCTTTTCGAGGCAACCGACGCCATGCTCAAGTCCGCAAACGTAACCTTCGCCGGCTGGCAGACTGTTGGTTCCGGCCTGGTGACCGCATTTGTGGAAGGGGACGTGGCCGCTGTGAAGGCAGCCACAGACGCAGGCGCGGAAGCAGCAGGCCGGATCGGCGAGGTGGTCAGCGTTCAAGTGATCAGCCGCCCTCACGACGAACTGCCGTCTTTCGCGCAACAGAGCAAGGCGCCAGCAAAGAAGGGCTAAAGGCAAGCTCCCAGCAGGTAGCTGGCGGCCAAAACAAGCTGAAGGCTAAGAGCTGAAAGCTGTTTTTTGAGGAAATGAAATGAGTGAAGCAATCGGATTTTTTGAAACCCGTGGCCTCGTCGGACTCGTCGAGGCATGTGATGCGATGGTAAAGGCCGCCAGCGTAGAGCTGGCAAAAACCGTGCAGATTGGCAGCGGCTATGTAACCGCAATCGTCCGCGGCGATGTCGGCAGCGTGCGTGCAGCAGTGGACGCAGGCTCCGCGGCCGCCAAAGTGATCGGCGAATTGGTGTCGTCGCGCGTCATCGCGCGTCCGCACGATGCGCTTGTCGAAAGCATGTTGAAGTAAGAGAGATTCGGGAGAACGAACATGGCGAATGAAGCGATTGGAATGATAGAGACCAAGGGCCTGGTGGCATTGGTCCAGGCAACAGATGCAATGCTGAAGGCAGCCAGCGTCAAATTTGTGACCTGGAACAAGGTCGGCAGCGGCCTTTGCTCGGTCTTTGTCTCTGGCGACGTAGGGTCGGTCCGCGCGGCAGTGGATGCTGGCGCAAGCGCAGCACGCTCGGTCGGTGAAGTGCAAAGCGTGCATGTGATCGCGCGCCCGCATGACAATCTCAGCACCGTATTGCCCAAGCAACCGCAACCGGCGGGGAACGCTCCGCCGCGGCACACGAGGTGAGCCGGAATGTTTATTGCAAAAGCAATCGGCAATTTTGTCTCCACGCAGAAGCCCCCGAAGTTTCGCGGGATGAAGCTGCTGCTCGTCCAGCCATACATCAGCAAGGACGGCAAACTGCAGATCTCCGGAAGCTCCGTAGTCGCCGTTGACAGCGTGGGAGCCGGGGTTGGCGAGAGCGCGTTATTAACACAAGGCAGTTCAGCTCGTCTGACGCCAACAACAAAGGGTGCGCCTGTAGACGCGGTAATCGTCGGCATCGTAGATGCCATAGAAGTTGAAGGCGCGCTTGAGGAGAAGCCATAAATGCCTATTCAGGAACAATTAGTCGCGGAGATCGCTAAAGAAGTTGTGGCGCGACTTCGTATTCATTTGCAGCCGCTGGTTTCCTCCTCTGCCCCGGTTACCTCCGGCGCCGCTCCTTCGCGTGACGGGGTCTTCGCGACGGTGGACGAGGCCGTGAACGCCGCGTTCGAAGCGCAGAAGAAGGTCGCAGCCATGAGCTTCGACGACCGCAAGCGGATGATCGACATCATCGTGCGCATCTGCAACGATCGTCGCGAAGAACTAGGCCGCATGGAACTGGAAGAGACCAAGGTCGGTCGCCTCGATCACAAGGTCCTGAAACTCACAAATATGCGCTTCGTGCTTGGCGTGGAAGATATGTGCAGCGACGCACGCAGCAACCCTACAGGCCTGTGCATTATCGAGCACGCGCCCTGGGGCGTTATCGGTATGATGCTGCCCGTCACGCATTCCGTGCCCACCATGGCCACCAATGCCATCAACATTCTCGCCGCCGGCAACACCGCAGTCTTTGGGCCTCACCCTTCAGGCGCAAAAGTGGCGCGCTATGCGCTGCAACTGTGGAACCGCGAGATCGAGCGTGAAATGGGCGTCGCCAACGTCATCACCACGACCGCCGAAGCAAGCATCGAAGCTGCCGAGCAGATTTTTCATCATCCCAAAATCGCTCTGCTGGCCGTCACTGGCGGCGCCGGTGTGGTGAAAGCCGCAGCCATGTCGGGCAAGCGCGTGATTGCAGGCGGCCCGGGCAATCCCCCCGTGGTTGTGGACGAGACCGCCGACCTGGACCACGCGGCGAAGTGCATTATCGAGGGCAGTTCATTCGACAACAACCTGCTCTGCATCGGCGAGAAAGAGATTTTCGTTGTCGAGTCGGTTGCGGACGCCTTTATCGCCTCCATGTGTCGCGCCGGTGCGCTCCAGTTGGACGCTGAAGCCATCGACCGGTTGACGAAAACGGTGTTCACGTTTGAAGGCGGCGGATCCGGCTGCGCGCGCGCGCACGTCAAGAAGGACTTTGTCGGCAAGGATCCGGCGGTTCTGGGCGAAGCAGCCGGAGTGCGGGTGCCTGCAGGCACCGACTTGCTGTTTGGCGAGACAGACGAGAGCCATCCATTTGTGGTTGAAGAGCAGATGATGCCGTTCATTCCCGTTGTGCGAGTCAAGTGTGCCATTGCAGCGATTTCTGCCGCACTCAAGGCCGAGCACGGCTACCGGCACACGGCCATCATTCACACCAAGAACGTTGAAACTGCAACCCGCATGGCACGCGCCATGAACACAACACTTTTCATCCAGAACGCTCCATCTGCGGCTGCTCTTGGCGTTGGTGGTCCTGGATACTTCAGCCACACGGTTGCAACACCCACGGGCGAGGGAGTCACGACTCCCATGACGTTTACGCGTCAACGCCAGATGGTGGTGGGCAATGCATTGCGGATCATTTAGCCATGTTTCTTGCGCGCATTGAGGGCACAGTTGTTGTGGCGGTCAAGCCTTCATCCCTGGATGGCTGCCGGTTCCTCGTGGCGCAGCGGCTTGAAGCCGATGGCAGCGCAGGAGCCGAGCCAATTGCAGTGGTGGACTGGCTGATCGCGCTCTGTGCGACCGAGTCATATAGTTCCTGCAGACGAGGGTGTTCGAAGGCTCCGAACTCAAACGCCGAATTCGCCCAGATCCGGCGCTGCAGAAGCAACGCCTGGCATTCGGCCGACCGGGAGGCGCGCAAATATGCTTCATGCGTGGTCCAAAAGTCGAGAGCCACGAAGAGTCGTGTTGAACGACAAAGTAACGTGTGGCCCGCATCGGTTTTCTGTTCGAGCAGGTCCGTCGCGATCAGGTCACGCTGAAGCCGCGCGAGAGAATGCCATTCACCCCGGATGTAGCGAACAAAGGGTTCTGAAGCGTCTGCGTGGATGGCGAAAAGGGCGAACACGTGAGTCATGGAAACGTCCTTTCATTTGAGTGAGGTTCGGGGCGCAGGAACGCGGAATTGCGTGCGCGCACGCTTCGCTGGTGGCCTGGGATTTAAGGGAAGGGAATTGTGGGAGGAGTATGAGGGGGTCGGCGCGAGACTAGGAGCTATTGCCCACGACAATGTCCCTTCTCGTTGCCTTCAACGGCCGGATTACCGGCCATTTGGGAGGCCAGATCCGCCCAACGTATCTATATATATGGATAGAGCCGTCATAAATCCGAAGTTACACCGACTAGCTGGAAATGAAGTGAAACGCCCTGGTTGGGTGGTGCTCGGATTTGAGGGGTGGAAAGAGAATAGTCGCTCGCTTCGCCTGAACGACGAAGCGGAAAGGAGGCTGTCAGCGGTGGCCGAGCAGCCGCTCAAGGACATCATCGTGGTGATGCGCGACACGGGTATGCGCAATGCCCGCGAACTCTACTGCATGCGGGTGGAGAACATGGACTTCGATGCCGGAACGATCTTCACGCCGGATAGCAAAACAGAGTCCGGCCGCCGGTTCATCCCCGTAAGCAGCCGCGTGAAGCAGATTCTCGAGGCGCGCACTGCGAGGCGGAGCGAGGGCTGGGTGTGGATGTCACGTTATAAGGGAAAGTACATTGGGGAAGGGATGGTCTACCGGCAGGGGATGCGCGCGAGGCAAGCAGCGGGGCTGCCGCGCGAGCTCGTCCTCTATTGTGCGCGCCACGACTTCGGCAGCTTCGTACTGGCCAAGACCGGAAATCTGAAAGCTGTGATGAACGCAATGGGCCACGGTGACGTAAGAAGCGCGATGATCTACTAGCACCCGGAAGGGGAAATCATTCGCAACGCATTAAACGCAAGGCACGTTTCGCGTCCCACCGTGCCCAACGACAACCAGGTAACTGCTTGAGCCTAACTTGGATTGGTCCCCAAGCTGCCTTTCGAGCCCGCTGATGCCGGATCAGTATTCGTAATTTTGCATCCGCCAA
>Ga0182030_10004560_pt1 | contig 29531 bp, 21 predicted proteins | sample 812S3MmetaG_FD_121299 | JGI IMG/M metagenome (GOLD analysis project Ga0182030, IMG submission 121299) | Permafrost microbial communities from Stordalen Mire, Sweden - 812S3M metaG (Illumina Assembly) | ecosystem: Environmental > Terrestrial > Soil > Wetlands > Permafrost | place: Sweden...
GAAGCAATTAGCAGCTAGCAATTAGCATGGCGTCCCAAGAGTTCGTGGATAAAACTCCACGCTGTATTGAAAGGGTACGGCTTCACAGACCGCTGAAGAAGTCGATCTCGGCGAGTTTTGAAGGGGCGCAGCTTTAGGTGCGAGGAGGCCTTCAGGCCGACGAGGGATCTGCTTTTGAGTTTTTCAGCAGCCTGTTTAGCCGTGCCGCAACGGATCGTCAAGGAACCCGCGCTTGAGCCCCTGAGGGATGCTGCATTTTGCAAGGGCTAAAGCCCTTGTCTTTTTAATACTCCCGTTCGGCACGACTGAAGGTCTTGCCCTGATACAAACCGGGGACGAACTGCAACGGCCTCATTCTGGTTCTTACGCGGCGGGCTTGCGGCGTGCCTTGGCCTTCTTCGCTCCTACTGCCTTTACTTCCGATTCCCGCTGCGCTGCCTCGACGCGTTGCGGCGGCTTCTTCGGCAACTGCGCCAGGCTCTCCTTCAGCGCCGCCATCAGGTCCACCACCGGAGCCAGCTTCTTCGGCTTCTCGATCGGCGTAACCTCTTCGCCTTCCAGCCGGGCCTTGATCAGCGTCTTCAGGTTCTCCTCGAAGCTGTCGTGAAATTTTTCCGGCTCGAAGTCCCCGGCCAGCGCTTCAATGAGCTGGTGCGCCACTTTCACCTCGGCGTCCTTTAGCTCGACGTCAGGCCGGCCAAACCCCTCCAGGTCCTTGACCTCGTCCTTGTAGTACATGGTGTGCAGCATCATGCCGCCCTTGTAGGGACGCAGAAACACGGTGTACTCGCGGTTATGCATCGTGAGCTTGGCGATGGCGACGTACTTGGTCTCTTCCAGAGCCTTGCACAGCAGCGCATAGGGACGGCGACCAGCCTCCTCCGGCGTCACAAAGTACGATGACTCGAAGTAGATGGGATCGACATCGTCCGCCTTCACGAATTCCAGTATCTCCATGGCCTTCGCGGTCTTGGGCTCGATCTTCTTGATCTCTTCGGGCTCGATGATGACGTACTCGCCCTTGCGGTACTCATAGCCCTTCACGATCTCGCTGCGCTCCACCACCCGCTCGTCGTGCGGACACCAGAGCTGCTGCTTGATGCGCGTGTTGTCGTCGCGGTGTAGCATGTGGAACGAGATGTGGTTGCCGCGCGCGCCGGAGAACAGCCGCACCGGCATGGAGATCAATCCAAATGTCAGGTATCCAGACCACACAGAAGATGCCATAAAGTTGTCCTTTTTCTGGCCAGCGTCCTCAACCCCATTTCCCGCAAAACAGCCAAGAATGGGTTCCCAGCCCTGTGGAAAAGTGGGGCACAATATCATCCGGCGCTGCGCTAAGCTTCGTCAAGAGCTATTCGTCCCATCGGCGGGGGAACCAAACTGCTTACTGCCCGCATAAGTGGAACCGTCGCCGGCTGGCCGGTGTCGCTTGCCGCAGCGTGCCGTCACCTTTCCCCGCGCTCATGCGATACTGAGCTTCGCGTGACAAGTCTCATCCATGCCAGGGGTTTGCCTGCCGCGGTTCTGGCCATCGGATTCGCCCTGCTGGCCCGCGTCATGGGCGCGGTCACGGACGGCGGCGCCATGGCGGGCGTGCTGGCGGCCTTCGTCCTGATGCTGGCGGGCGGATTTGCCGGATTCAGTCCCCTGCTGACCCTGTTCCTACTGACCATGATCTCCACCCGTTGGGGCTACGCTCGCAAGCAGCGGCTGGGTGTGGCCGAACGCAGACGCGGCCGGCGGGCGTCGCAGGTGATCGCCAACCTGGCAGCCGCGACTGCCTGTGCGCTGGCCGTGATCTGGTTTCCGGAGATGAGTGACCTGCTCCTCGTCGGCTCGATGGCCGCGCTGGCCGAGGCTGCCGCCGATACGGTTTCCAGCGAAGTAGGCCAGGCCACGTCGCGCGGAGCTTACATGATCACTGACTTCCGCGACGTGCCCATCGGAACCAACGGCGCGATTAGTGTGGAAGGCACGATCAGCGGATGCGTTGCCGCCTGCATCGTTTCCTGGGTGAGCGCCGCCTCGGGCCTGGTCGATTGGCGCTGGACTCCCGCGATTACCTTCGCCGGAATCGGCGGCATGTTCCTCGACAGCATCCTGGGCGCGACCTGGGAAAATCGCGGCAAGATCGGCAACGATACCGTGAACTTCGTCAGCACCGTGTTCGCCGCCGACGTCGCCCTGATAGTGATGATCATCGTGGCACGGTTCGGCGGCCAGTCACGCTAGTTTTGGGGAGCCGCTCCGCTGGTGCTGCGACCCGGCTTTGCTTTAACCGGTCTTGCCTTGGCAGCAGGACTTGCTACCCAATCCGAAAGGGACAGCCACTGCGAACAAGTGCTGCCTGACTGCTGCGCGCACACCTCAAAGTTGTACACCGGATGGATCTCCCAACCTGACATCCGGCTCGGATTGTCGCTGGCTGAGAAGCCCTGCTCGCCGCAAATTTTGTGGTCCGCGTCATACATAAGCTGACCCGATACCCGCACCAGCGTGCTGTGGCCAATCTTCTGCAGATAGGTTACGTTCCAGCTCGCCGGCCGGTAATGCGGCACCATCTCCGCGCTGTTGCTCAGGCATTGGTTGGTAACTCCCGGCTGCGGGGCCAGGGCAATATGGATGTCGTTGGAAGCTTCGTCGTCTTTTACTTCGCAATTCACGCTCTCACCGCTGGTGAGGTCCGCATAGTGGGCCTCCACCACGTAGCCGACAAACTGCACCGCCGTACCTTCACCCAGACTCACAAAGCCCGCCCGGCTAGTCGGCATATTTTCCTGGTCCCATTGCAGGTATCCCGGAAGCGCTGCGACCTTGGCCTGTTTGCTCAGCAAGTCTTGCTGCGTAATCGTCTGATAGGTCGTACCCGCGCAGAAGTTGTTCTTGGTCTGGTTCTGCAGCGCCGAGCCACCTTTGCCGGTGCCGGTAAGCCCGCACGAACTGTCAATCGGGTGCTGTACTTCAATTGTCTGGAATGGATGGCAAGTCATAGGGAACTTGTCTTGCCCGGGCGCAAGCGTGCAAAGCACGATCGTGATTGCCACAAGCCATTGCAACCTCATAAACCCTCCTCAGCGCAAGGCCCCTGGTTTGGCCTGGATCGGTCGCGGTAAGCATACCAGTTAGCTAAGACCCCGGAGCACAATTCGTCCGACCACACCTTAGTAAGAATCTTATTAAGGAGGGTCTGCTTAAGTTGGATTTTGAAGAGGCGGCCTTCAGGATTTCCTGAGTCACAGCGAAGTTCCGGGCGGATAACTCTTTCCAGTAGTTCCTTGCTCGCAGATGCTGGCGACGCGCGGCCCTCGCGAGCGGTGTGTTAGAACTGAGGAACCGCGTTCGCATCTCGCTGTGCGCTTCCCATGAAGCAACCAATTCGCATTATCGGCGCCGGACTCGCCGGCTCGGAAGCAGCCTGGCAATGCGCTCGCCGCAGTGTCGCCGTTCGGTTGTTCGAGATGCGGCCGCTGCGTTCCACTCCGGCCCATCAGACTGCCAACTTCGCCGAACTCGTCTGCTCCAACTCGCTCAAGTCCGACACCGAGGACACCGCGCCCTGGCTGCTGAAAGTGGAGATGCGGCGTGCCGGATCGCTGTTGATGGAGATCGCGCAGCGAACCGCCGTTCCCGCCGGTCACGCGCTCGCCGTCGACCGCGAAAAGTTTGCCGCAGCGGTCACGGCGGCGATCGAACGCGAGCCGCTAATTCAGGTCGTTCGCGAGGAAGCAACTGCCATCGACGAAGCTGGCGCGATCACCGTCATTGCCACCGGGCCTCTTACCTCCGACGCGCTCGCCCGCGAGATCCTGCGCCTAAGCGGGACCGAGCAGCTTTACTTCTACGATTCCATCAGTCCCATTGTTGAAGCCGACTCCATCGACATGTCGCGGGTGTACATGGCGGCGCGTTACGACAAAGGCAGCGCCGACTACATCAACTGCCCGATGAACAGGGAGGAATACGACCGATTTCTGGATGCGCTGCTGGAAGCGCAAGCGGTGGAGGAAAAGGAATGGGAAAAACTGAACTACTTCGAGAGCTGCCTGCCAGTGGAAGAGATTGCGCGCCGCGGCCGTGACACCTTGCGCTTCGGGCCGATGAAGCCGGTGGGACTGCGCGATCCGCGTACCGGGCAGATGCCCTACGCTGTGGTACAACTACGCCAGGAGAACCTTCGGGCCGACTCCTACAATGTGGTAGGTTTCCAGAACCACCTGAAATTCGGCGAACAGGCCCGCATCCTGCGCCTGATCCCCGGCCTGGAAAACGCGAAGTTCCTGCGCTACGGTCAAATCCACCGCAACACCTACATCAACGGACCTGCGCTGCTGCGCGAGACCTTGCAGATGAAGGAACATCCCAACGTACTCGTCGCCGGACAGATTTCCGGCGTGGAAGGCTATGTTGAATCGATCGCGACCGGCCTGCTGGCGGGCATGCACGCAGCCGCTCTGGCCCTGGATGCCGAACCCGTGCCGCCGCCGCGCGCCACCGCGTTCGGCGCACTGGTGAACTACATCTGCCACGCCGACGCAAAGAACTTTCAGCCGGCCAATATCACGTTCGATCTGCTACAGCCGTTGGACGAGGAAACGCGTCGCCGTGTCCGCGACAAAAAGCAGCGCCATGCCATGGTGTGCCGGCGAGCTCTGGAAGAGCTGGCGATCTGGTTGGAGGCCGAGAAGAAAATCGCCGAAATTCAGCCGAAGGCTGACTGAAAGAACACCACAGACTCGTTTTCGGTCACTGTCAGGTCCCGAATCGCTCTCAGAAATTCGGCCTCTCCAGCGGCGGCTGCGACGCCAGGAAATCCTGCCGCATCCGCTGGACGTAGCTCTGGAGCAACTCCTGCACCCGCTTCGCATCGGGCGATTTCACAATCAGTCCCACGTGGTGTTTCTTGTCGTCCATTCGCCACACAATCTCCGGATCGTTGTAGGCTGAGGTGTCGGGATGTTCCTGCCGCGCCAGGGAAACCAGCAACCCGGCGAAATCCTTTCGCGGCGGCGGCGGCTGATAGGGCGCTTTGCCCCCGGCGATTTCCACCTTTGCCCATTCCGCCCACATGTTGATGCCGGTCGCGGTTTCTATCAGGTCGACAATGTGCGCTCCGCCCACGCGTGCCGCGGTCTCCAGGAAGTACAATTTGCCGTCGTCGCGGCCGCGGATGAATTCGCTGTGGGAAACTCCGCGCACCATCCCGAAAGCCTTCATCACCTTCCGGTTCATTTCGATCAGCGGCTGCGCTTCCTTCGAGTCCAGTCCCAATGTACTGGTGGTGAAGATGTCCCCCTGCTGCGAAACGTCCATCGGTGGCCGTCCGTAGCGGCTGGCGATGGAAAACAGCACTTCGCTTTCGTAAAAGATGGTGTCCACGTGATAGATATCGCCCGGCACGTACCGCTCCACCAGATAGAACGATTGCCGATCGCCCAACAGCTCCAGCGCCGCCCAGAGTTCATCGACACTGTGAATCTTCTTGATGCCGATGGAGCCGGCCATCGACCGCGGTTTCAGGACCCAGGGCGGCGGCACGCGATCCAGAAACTCGCGCAGCCGCGCATGGTTCAACACGTGGAGGAAGTCGGGCACCAGCAGTCCTCCGTCGCGCGCCTTGGCCCGCATCGCCAGCTTGTCGCGAAAGTAGCGCGCGGTGGTGTCGCCCATGCCGGGCACGCGCAGATGCTCGCGCAAGCTCGCGGCCGTCTCCACGTCGAAGTCGTCCAGCGCCACGATGCGGTCGATGGTCTCGCTGCGCGCCATGTAGCTGACGCCGAGTACCGCGTCTTCCAGCTTCCACTGCTTCTGCACATCGGGCATGTAGAAGATTTCGTCAATGCTCTCCCGCGGCCACGCTTCATCCTTCAGGCTGTGCGAGGTGAGCAGCAGCGTGCGGCAGCCCTGCCGCCGGCACTCCCGGATGAACTCAATGCCTTTGTAGTAGCTGGCCAGGCACAGCACCGTGAGCGGCCTGTTCGTCAATGCCGGAGATGTGGTTGAGGACGACATACCTTGCCTCCCGGGGATTGCAGCTTGCGCGAAGGCTTTCGCCTCCGCGGCAACACTATAGCAGGCGGATGCGCACTTCCACGCTCACGCGCCGTTCTTCCCGCCCCGGCCTGGCGGCAGGTGCCACGGACTCCCCGCTATTGACACCGTCCCTCCCCGGAGCTATAAGCAAATTGTCTGGCAATTGGGAAGCGCGGTTAAATCCGCCACTGCCCCGCAACTGTGAGCGCGGAGGTCCGACCAGCAGGCCACTGGAGCGAAAGGCTCTGGGAAGGCGGTCGAAGGCCGATGAGGCGCAAGTCAGGATTCCGGCCAGACGCTTACCTATTGTCCGAGTTGGCCTCGATGGGAGGGCCAGTCGGCGTCTTGACGACCTGCTCGCGGGGTCATCTGGAAGATTTGTAGCACGAGGTTCCCGTCCGATACGTACTTGTGCGCGGGATGAAGCATGTTTGAGCAATCGGGCCGGAGAGTCGTTTTCCCTCTCGGGAGCGTTCGGATTTACCGGCAGACAACGGCAGTGGCGCGATGAAGAAACTCTGGCGCTCGCTGCCGCTGCTGTTGCTCTTGACCTCGTACGCGTGGGCCGTGCGCCTGGAGCGCGACGAAACCGGACGCGAGGTTGCCGTTCCCGATCGCGCGCATCGCGTGGTATCTCTGGCGCCCAGTCTCACCAACACGGTTTACGCGCTCGGGGCTGCCAGCGATCTGGTTGGGATTACTGACTACACCGACTATCCTCGGGAAGCCGCCCGCCAGAAGCCGAGCGTTGGTGCCGTGGTCAATCCGTCGCTGGAGAGAATTGTGGCGCTGCATCCCGACCTGGTGCTGGCGCTGCCGGAATTCAACGGCGCCGACAGCATTCAGGGACTCCAGCGCCTGGGCATTCCAGTATTTCTGTTCAACACCGGCAACATCGCCAGTATCTATCACGGCATTGAGGCCGTCGGCCGTGCCATGGGAAGGGAGCTCGAGGCCGCCGCGCTGGTCGCGGACCTGCGCTCGCGGGAAGCTAAAGTACGGGCGCAATCGGCGGGCAAGGACAAGCCCTCGGTGCTGCTGGTCCTGTCGATCGACCCGCTGATCACCGCCGGGCAAAACGCCTTCATCACCGAGATGATTGCGGCGGCCGGCGCGCGTTCGGTGACCGACGACGTGAAGCAGGACTGGCTGCAAATGAATGTGGAGGCAGTCCTGCCCCGCAAGCCGGATTACATCCTGCTGATGAAAGGCGGCCCGGTCAGCCTGAAAGATCTGCAACAACACGCTGGATGGAGTTCGCTGGAAGCGGTGCGTCACGGACGAGTGCTTGTGATCGACGATCGCATCCAGATCCCGGCGCCGGTCGCGTTTGATGGACTGGAGGATTTGGCCCGGCAGATACAGGCCGTGCAGTCTCACTGAGATCGCATGGAAAACCACAACCCAATCATCGGATGTACGAGAAGCGCGGTGAAACTCCGCCACTGCCCCGCAACTGTGATGGACAACCAACCAACTGTCGAGTAACCACTGCGCAAGCGGGAAGGTGACAGTTGGGTCCTGAGTCAGGAGACCGGTCCGGTGAGACACGCACAACACTTCCGAGGGGGAGTTTATGCAGCGCATTTGCACTCTACTTTTCTTGTTCCTGACTTCGTCCTTGGCATGGTCTGCTGAGCCGACAATCTCCGGCACGGTTGCCGATTCGCTGGGCGCCGTTATTGCCGGGGCCACCGTGACCCTCATCGAAAACGGCAAAGACACAGCAATCACTACCACCGGTGCTGCGGGAAAATTCCACTTCAGCATTGACCATGCCGGCCGCTATTCCGTACGGGCGGAAGCCAGGACGTTTGCGGCTTCCAGCAGCGAACAAGTCTTTGCCGCGCCTGGACACAACATCAGCGTCAGTCTCACGCTTTCACCGTCGGCAGTTGCGCAGGACATCGTCGTAACCGCCACGGGCATACCTACACCGGAAGCCCAGATGGGAACGTCCGTCAGCGTGATCGACGGCACCGGTTTGTCAACGAGAATCAATGTCGACCAACCACTTCAGGATCAACTGGGCGCGCAGGTTGTGCAGGAGGGCCAGATGGGCGGAGTGACCTCACTCTTCGTTCGTGGAGGCCCAAGCGACGCGAATAAAGTCCTGCTGGATGGAATTCCCATCAACGACATCGGCGGCTACGTCGACTTCTCCTATCTCCAGGCCGACGGTTTTGACCGGGTGGAGTTTCAGCGCGGCCCGAACAGCGCGTTGTACGGATCCGATGCAATGGCCAGTGTGGTCAGCATGACTATGCAACATGGCGACACTCCCTTGCCGCTGTTCACCTTCGCCTCCGATGGCGGGACCTTCGGCACCTATCACGAGAATGGCAGCGTTGGAGGCTATTGGAAACGGCTGGACTATTTCGCCGACTATTCGGGCTACGGCACGCAGAACAGCACTCCCGACAGCCAGTTTCACCGTGATGCCTACCTGGCCAATCTCGGGTTTCAAATCACGCCGAACACCAGCTTGCGGGCGACTGCGGAACGAGTAGTAGCCGGATACAACTCGGCCAACGCGATTGCTGCATATGGCATTCCTGACGATGCATCCAGCAACCAGCAAAACCTGATCTTCGGCGCAACCTTGGACAATCACGCCACCTCGCGCTGGCACAACCTGTTGAGTTATGGCGGCCTGCGACTGCGCTCCCAGTTCAACGACTGGGCGCCTACCGGAATTCCTTACCCTGCGGACGGCGTTTACCTGGGAGCTCCCGTCAACCAGCAAGGCGCCAATGGATTCGTCATTACTCCGGCGGCCGTCGCGCAAGCCGAGCCCTTCCTGGCAGCGCCTGGACAGGCCATCTTCCAGTACGCCGGAGTCTACCCGCAGCTGTCGTCGTACCTGACCAACACCAACACCGTCTATGCGCAAACCGACTACCGGGTTAACGAGAAGCTCACCGCGCTGTTTGGCTTTCGTTATACCAACGAAACCGGCTTCACCTACAACGGCTTTACTGGCAAGGAGTCCACCGATCGCAACAACTTCAGCTACCTGATGGAGATCCAGGGCGGGTTATGGAGCCGGCTGTTTTACACCCTGGGCGGAGGCATCGAGAACAACGCCGTATTCGGCGTGGCTGGAACGCCGCGCGTCTCGCTGGCCTACTACCCTGTGCGGCCCGGCGGCAGCGGCATCTTCAGCGGAACGCGGCTGACCTTCAACTTCGCGAAAGGTATCAAGGAGCCCAGCATCTACTACCAGAACAACTCGCTCTATGGGCTGCTGAGCAACACGTCAATCGTTCCCAATGGTCCGCAATTGATCGAGCAGTATCACATTCATCCCTTCCTCGCCGAGCAGTCGCGCACCTATGACGGCGGAGTGCAGCAGCAATTGTTCGACGGCAGGGCGCGTTTTTCCGCAGTCTATTTTCATAACGAGTTCACCAACCAGGCTGAATACGTCAGCTCCAACTATCTGGTCGAGTTGGGCGTGCCCCCGCAGGTGGCCGAGGCGACCGGCATCTACGGGGCGGCAGTCAACACGCTCAACTATCGCGCGCAAGGCGTGGAAGTGGGCTTCCAGTACAAGGTAAACCGGGCCGTCAGCCTGCGCGGTGGCTGGACCTATACCGATGCCGTGGTACAGCAATCGTTCGCCAGCAGCGCGCTGCAACCGGCCATCAATCCGCTGTTTCCCAGCATTCCGATTGGGGCCTTCTCGCCGCTGGTCGGAGCGCGCCCGTTTCGCATTGCGCCCAATACCGGCTACGCGGGCGTCGATTGGACCTATCGCAAGATGTTTGTCTCCGCCATGGGGACTTTCGTCTCGCGCCGCGACGACAGTACATTCCTGACCGACACTGACTTCGGAAACACGCTGCTGCTGCCCAATCGCAATCTCGACTCCAGCTATCAGAACATCCAGATCTATGGCAGCTACCAAGTCAAGAAGTACCTCAGCCTCTACACTTCGTTGTCTAATATTCTGAATCAGCATTACCAGGAGGTGTATGGATATCCGGCGCTTCCATTCACCATTCGGGCTGGCATCAAGCTGACTTTCGGAGGGGAATCGTGGAAGCTGAATTGAGAGCGCCGGAGAAGCAGAGCGCAACGGTGGAGCGCCCGCTACATCTGGCGCTCGGACCACCAACCGTACTCGCAGCAACTGGAGGTCAAGCCAGACTGGACAAGCGAATTTCCGCCCGCAAGCTCAATCTGCTGCTGCTGGTTTCGCTGGCGATGGCGATCGTTGTCGCCACCGCCTTGGGAGCGGTTCGCCTGCCCATCTCTGAAGTGCTCCGCGCGTTCCTGCACCCGTTGCGGGCCGGCGAAGCGGGCGAGATCATTTTCCAGCTGCGTCTTCCCCGGGTGCTTGCGGCGGCGCTGGTGGGAGCGGCGTTGTCAGCCACCGGCGTGCTGTTTCAAGGTTTGTTCCGCAACCCGCTGGCCGATCCGTTCGTACTGGGCACATCGGGCGGCGCGGCGCTGGGCGGCGCGTTCGGCATTTTCCTCATCCCTTCGCTATCCTTCGCCGGCTTTGGCGCCACTGCGGTGCTGGCATTCTGTGGCTCGGTGCTGACCATGGTCCTGGTGTGGTATCTGGCGCGCGCCAGCGGCCGCTTCGCCATGGAAACCTTGCTGCTTGCCGGCTTCGCCATCGGCACCATGTTGAACGCCGCAACCGTCGTCTTCGAGATGCGCGAGGAGGCTTCCAACTCCGGCCTGCGGGTGCTGGCGGCATGGCTGCACGGACAGCTCGGCATTCCGACCTGGAGCCAGGTTGCGCTGCTCGCACCTCTCGTAATCATCGCTCTTGTGCTCGGCTTGCCGGTAGCAGGGCGGTTGAACACGCTGGCGCTGGGCGAGGAATACGCAGCGCAACTCGGGGTCAGCGTTGTCAGAGTGCGCGTTGCCACGGTGGTCCTGGGATCCCTGCTGACTGCGGCGGCAGTATCGCTGGGCGGCCTCATCGGGTTCGTGGGACTGCTGGTGCCGCACTTTCTTCGCATCCTGATTGGCCCCAACCATGTCCGGCTCCTGCTTCCTGCTGCATTGGGCGGCGCTACGTTCCTCATCCTGGCTGACACCTTTGCCCGAACCGCGTTCGCTCCCACCGAAATCCCGGTGGGCGTGTTCACGGCGTTCCTGGGCGGGCCGGCATTTCTCTATCTCCTGAATCATCGATCGCGGGAGTCACGCCAATGACTTCCACCATTCTGGAATTCCGCAATGTCTCGTTCTCGTACGGCCCGCGTCTTTTGCTGGACCGCATGTCTCTCAGTATCGAGACGCAGGAAATGGTCGCGCTGGTCGGCCCGAATGGTGTCGGCAAGACCACGATGCTGAAGCTGGTCGCGGGCTTGCTGCCGCCGGCTTCGGGTGAAATCCTGCTGCAAGGCAAGCCGCTGACCGCCTGGCCGCGCCGTCATCTGCCGCGCACGGTCGCTCTGGTTCCTCAGGAGCTGGAGATTCCCTTCAACTTTCACGTGGAGGAAATCGTCGCTCAGGGCCGAGTGCCGCACCTCCCGCTGTTCGGCGGTCATACGCCCGCTGATCACCGCGCAGTCGAAAGCGCGATGGAAGCGGTCGACGTTGTGGGGCTGCGTCACCGCCCGTACTCCGAGCTGTCGGGCGGCGAGCGCCAGAGGGTGAAGATCGCAATCGGCCTGGCTCAGCAGCCGAAGCTCATGCTCCTCGACGAGCCAACCCAACACCTCGACGTCGGCCGACAGATCGAACTGATTGCCCTGCTGCGCCGGCTCAATCAGCGTGGCCTCACGATTGTCGCCGCCATACATGATTTGAATCTGGTGGCGGAAAACTTCGCGTCCATCATTATGCTCACGCCAGCGCCCGAATGGATTGCCGGACCAGCCGCGGAGGTCCTGCGTCCCGAGCTGCTGCAGCGTGCGTTCTCCGTCAGCCAGTCGGCCCTGGGGCGCTACTGTGTTTCGCCAGACTCCGACGGGATCACGCAGGTTCGGTGAAACTCGCCATACAATAGTCTGAACCCGATTTCCGATCCAGCATGTCTTCGCGCGGCATTTGCCGTGACAGGAAGGGACGAACGTTATGACCAGCATTGCCACCAAGAAGGGCGACGGCGGACAGACCAGCTTGACCGGCGGCCAGCGGGTTTCCAAGTCTTCGATTCGTGTGGAGGCCTATGGCACGGTCGATGAGTTGAACTCCGCCATGGGATTCGCGCGTTCCATCTGCGAAGACGCGAGTCTGCGCGACCGCACCCGGACGATTCAGCAGGAGCTGTTCAAGGTGGGCTCAGCGCTGGCGACACCTCCAGAGAATCGCAAGGGAAATCCTCCGCTGAACATCGCGATGATCGATGCTCTCACCGACCAGGTGCACGAGCTCGAAGCTATCGAGGGAATGCTCTCGGACTGGTCGATACCCGGCGAGCACGCGGCGGCCGCGGCTTACGATATCGCGCGGACCGTCTGCCGCAGGGCTGAGCGCTGCGTAGTGAGATTGATCGACTCGGGCGAGGTTGTGAACGACAATGTTCTGCCCTATCTCAATCGGCTTTCCGATCTGCTTTGGCTCTTCGGACGCAAGCTGGAACTCGATGCCGGCGTCAGCGGTTCGCTGCGAGACGCCAATCGCAAGAGCGGCCCGAGTTGGTCGCGGGCATGGTGACGGGCTAATTGCCCAGGCGGCAAGTGCGGGCCGTTGTAAGTCCGCTCGGCCTCAGGACGATGCGGTGGGAGTCGAAGGGCCGGCATCATCACTATCCCAGTTGATGCGGGCCGCGCTTGTGCGATCCAGGACCTGCGAGCCCCGGGTCCTGCCAAAGTAGGTCCACGCCCATTCCATGAAAGCCTCGATGCGGGCCTGGTTTGTGTCCAACAGGGAAGCATGCACCCCAAGCCAGGCTGCGAAGCCGATGACACCTTCCAGCTCGTGACGCTTCTTGCCCACCTCTGCCACCGCCGCGTTGCGGCCAATCATCGCCATGATGCCCTTGTCGAAGTATTGAAATGGCTTACGCGGCTGCCCCGCGATCTCTGCCGATATATTCTCCGCGCACCATTTCCCGCATTGCTGCGCGACCGAGGCGAGCTGCGGCAATGCCTGACCGTCGAAATCGACTATATTCGCGAAATCTCCCAGGGCGTAGACACCAGCAAAACCTGGCACGCTGAAATCCGGCTGGACCGCAATGCGACCGCCCCTTCCGCGCGGCAGTCCCACATTGTCAGATAGGCTTGCAGCCTTGAGCCCCCCGGCCCATACCGTGGTATGAGTGAGTATCTTTCTGCCGTCGGACAGCGAGACATGGCCGGGCCCCACTTCGCTTACCCCGACCCCAAGCAGCAACTGCACCCCACGTTCCTGAAGTTGCGTCGCTGCGTAAGCCTGAGATTCCTTGGAGAAGGCAGCTAACACTGCGTGACCGTGGTCCACCAGGTAGATCTTTGCCTGTTTGATCGCCAGGTCCTGATATTCCGGCGGCAGCGCCCCGTTGAGCATGTCTGTGAGCGCGCCGGCCATTTCCGTACCTGTGGGGCCACTTCCGACGATCACGAAGTTAAGTGCCCCTTTTTCGATGAGCCCAGGGTCGCGGTCGGCCGACTCGAAAACCGCCAGAATGCGAGAGCGCAGAACCTCCGCTTGTTTCAGCGAGTAAAGGGGGAAAGCATGCTTGTCCGCTCCCGGCGTGCCGAAAAAGTTCGGTTGCGAACCGGCTGCCAGTACCAGGAAATCGCCCTGGTAGGTCTCTCCCTGCACAGTCCGAACCGTGCGAGTCACAGGATCGATGGCAGTGGCTTCCACCATCTTGACATCGACATTGGGGTGGCGATCGAGGATCTTCCGCAGCATGAAGGCCACGTCACTCACGCCCAACTCAGCGGTAGCAACCTGGTAGAGCAAGGGCTGAAACTGGTGATAGTTATTGCGATCGAGCAGGGTCACTCGGATGTCCGGGTTCTCACCCAATTTGCGGGCGCAATTGACGCCCGCGAATCCGCCGCCAACGATCACCACGTGCTTCAAGGTCTGGACTCCTTTAATCGGAGGGAGTCAGAAGTATCTCACATGCTGCGTTATCGGGCGGCGAATTCATACAGACTTGGGATGATCAGCTTTGCAATCGATATCCCGCACGAGGCTGAAGCAACTTCGCCACCAGACCGGTCCATCCCGTCTGGTGCGAAGCGCCCACTCCGCGCCCTATGTCGCCATCGAAGTATTCGTAGAAGTTCACATAGTCACGAAAATGCGGGTCCTGTTGAAATTTGGGATAGAGCGCATTCACCTGGCGAAGACCCTTATCGTTCTTCAAGAATATCTGGCATAGTCGATTGCTGATTTGTTCCGCAACCTGATTAATGGTCACAAATTGACCGGAGCCAGTTGGGCATTCAATCTTGAAGTCGTCGCCGTAATAGTGATGAAACCTCTGTAGCGACTCGATGATGAGGAAATTCACTGGAAACCAGACAGGACCGCGCCAGTTCGAGTTGCCGCCGAACAACCGCGAGCGCGACTCCGCGGGCTCGTAGTCGACAGTTAGCGGAGTGCCGTTGACCCAGAAAATGTATGGATGCTCCAGGTGATAGTGCGACACCGCCCGGACACCATAGTCGGAAAGAAACTCGGCCGGGTCCAGCATCCGCTTCAAGAGTGCCTTCATACGATGCCCGCGCAGCAGCGACAGTAGTCTGCGCTCTCCCATCCCCGGTTCGTACCATCGTGAAACTAACTTAGCCAGGTCAGGGCGATGGTTCAGAAACCACTCCATCCTCGCCCTGAAATTGGGAACCTTGGCCAGCACATCGGGCTCCAGGGTTGTAACAGCAAACAGGGGGATAAGTCCGACCATGGACCGGACTTTGAGCGGCACATCGTCGCCATTGGGTAAGTTCAACAGGGAATAGTAGAAACCATCTTGCTCGTCCCACAGTCCAACGCCCCGATCCCCCATCTCCGCGATGGCCTTGGCAATGTACAGGAAGTGCTCGAGGAACTTGATAGCCATGTCTTCATAGGCGCTGTTGTGTTGCGCCAGTTCGAGGGCAATCGTTAACAGGTTGAGCGCATACATGGCCATCCAACTGGTTCCGTCAGACTGGCTGATATGTCCTCCCGTAGGCAATGGCGCATCGCGATTGAAGCAGCCGATGTTGTCCAGTCCCAGAAACCCGCCTTGGAACAAGTTGCGTCCATCCGCGTCCTTCTGGTTCACCCACCAGGTAAAAGTCAGCAGCATTTTCTGAAAAACGCGTTCCAGAAAAACCAGGTCGCCAAGGTCGTCCGGATTTTGCTGCCGTCTCTGCTTGCGGTCGATTTGAAAGACGCGCCAGGCGGCCCAGGCATGGACCGGCGGATTTGTGTCTCCGAAATTCCACTCATACGCAGGGAGTTGGCCATCTGGGCGCATGTACCAGTCATGGGTTAGAAGAAGCAGTTGATGTTTGGCAAACTCCGCATCGACGAGCGCCAGAACCACCGTATGAAATGCCAAGTCCCAGGCAGCGAACCAGGGATATTCCCACTTGTCGGGCATGGAAAGGACTGTACAACTATCGAAATGAGCCCAATCCGAATTCCTGCCGTGTCGACGGGCCGGTGGCGGCGCGGGAAAAGCTGGATCGCCTTGCAGCCATTGGTGGACATCATACGTGTAAAACTGTTTGCTCCACAGCATTCCCGCCAGGGCCTGGCGTTGTACTAATCGTGCATCGTCATGATCCAGTCCTTTCTGCAACTGGTCGTAGAAATCATCGGCCTCTTGCCGGCGGGTCGCAACTGTGCTGTCGAATCCTGCGAATGGCTTCCCTTGTGATGTCGCTGAGAGTCGCAACCTGAAGCGCGCTTCTCCTCCCGCCGCGACGGTCGCTGTGAAGTGCGCCGCTGCCTTAGTGCCTTCGAGCGCGGGATTCACCGCAGCCGTGTTACGTCCGACCATGTACTCGTGGAATCCGTCCTTGTAGAATCCTTTTCGCTCCTGGCCATAGAGCCGCGCAACATTTGTCTCGTTGTCACAAAAAAGCGGTTCGTGACTTCCTTCGACGTAAAGGTTGTATGTCCCCAGAGTGGAGTGCACTGCCGCAAGAGCGCCGTCTGCACCCACTTTGATTTGCGGCTTGTCTGGCGAGGCATTCCAGGACCACGTATTCCGGAACCAGAGCTGCGGCAGGATGTGCAGCTCGGCTGCTTCTGCCCCACGATTCTGAATCGTGACCTGGATCAGGATGTCGTCGGGGGCGGCCTTGGCGTATTCGACGAACACATCCCAATACCGCTCGTCGTCGAATACGCCCGTGTCAATCAACTCGAATTCGTTGTCTTGCAAGCCACGCGTCCGGTTCTCCTCCAATAGACGCGAATAGGGGAACTCCGCCTGCGGGTACTTGTAGAGCATCTTTAAGTAGGAGTGGGTAGGCGTTGAGTCAAGGTAGTAATAACACTCTTTGACATCCTCTCCGTGGTTGCCCTCGCTGTTGGTCAAGCCAAAGAGCCGCTCTTTCAAGATAGGGTCCTTGCCGTTCCATAGTGCCAACGCGAAGCAAAGTATCTGCTTGTCGTCGCTGATTCCTGCCAGTCCGTCTTCGCCCCAGCGATACGCGCGGCTGCGAGCGTGGTCATGCGGAACATAGTTCCAGGCATCTCCGTCGGCAGAGTAATCCTCACGCACGGTGCCCCACTGCCGCTCGCTGAGATATGGACCCCACTGTCTCCACAACGGAGAATCCTTCAGGCGCTGCTCTTCCGCCGTCACAAACCCCTCCCCACAAGGCCCTCGCATGATTCGGAGCCTTGTATCCGCAACTTAGAAAGAAGAAAACAGTACCGCGCCGCACCGGGATACGTCCAATTGCTTCATGGGCGGCAGCGTCCCAACGAACTCGCCAACTGGGCTCCCGACGGACAATTCGATTCCGTTGTTCTATCCTCATCTAGTGCGCGACTACTCGTGCGCAATTAAAGGCCTTGTCCAGCATCAGTTCTGGGTCTCGATCTACGACAAACAGGGAGCCGATCATGCGACAAATTATCGCCATCGTGATTGCCGCAGCACTTTTCGCGGCTGTACCGGCATTTGCCCAAAAGCAATTCAAGGTGACCCAACGCGTCAAACTCGGCGGTGAGGGCGGATGGGACTACCTCACTTACGACCAGGACGGTCAGCGCCTGTTCATCACGCGGGGCAGCCATGTGATAGTGATTGACACGAAAACGCTGAAGCCGGCTGGCGACATTCCCGATCTGTCGGGAATCCACGGCGTCGCACTGGCGTCGGAGTCCAATCGCGGCTTTGTCAGCAACGGTGGCGACAACACGGTCACCATCTTAGATCTGAAAACCTTGCGCAAGATCGACAGCGTGAAGGTTGGCGAGCGGCCGGATGCGATCCTGTACGATCCGTTCTCCAAACGGGTCTTCACCTTCAACGCGCGCAGCCAGGATTCAACCGTGATCGACGCGGCCAGCGGCAAGGTTGTCGGCACGGTCCCGCTCGGCGGCAAGCCGGAATTCCCCGCCAGCGACGGCAAGGGCAAGCTATATGTCAACATCGAAGACAAGAGCCAGATCGCGGAAATTGACGTTACTAAGTTGTCAGTGCTGAACAAATGGTCCGTTGCACCGTGCGAGGAGCCGAGCGCGCTGGCCTTCGACGTTAAGAGCCATCGTCTCTTCGCCGGATGCAATAACAAGATCATGGCGGTCGTCGATTCCGATTCCGGCAAGGTGGTGACCACGGTGCCCATCGGCGAAGGTGTCGATGCTGGAGGTTTCAACCCCAACACGCAGCAGGTGTTCATGTCGTGCGGCGAGGGCGTTCTGACGGTGATCCATGAGGACACTCCGGACAAGTACACCGTCCAGCAGAATCTTGCCACCGTGCGTGGCGCGCGGACGATGGCTCTGGACAGGGAGAACAACGTCGTTTACCTGGTCACGGCACAGCGCGAGGACAAGCCGGTGGCTCCGGGGCAGAGGCCGACGATGGTGCCTGGCAGCTTCGAGCTGATTGTCGTAAAAGCGGAATAGTAATGCAATAAAAGGCTTGCCGCGTTTGAATTTACTGAGGCCCTCCCCAATACGCTAGTGATAGTAGACGCTTTGAGTTATTATCTGGCGGCACCCTGAAAGACCCAGGAGGAAAGCAAAAGTGGAACATCGCAGGGAAGTTATCAGTCAGCTAGCCGTAGTCTCTGTGCTCTTAGGATCGCTATTGCTTTTTTGCTTACCGGTTGTTGCGGCTGATAATGCTTCGCCGCAGCCCGTATCGCACCAATCGGTGGCGTTTGCGGTTTCGCCGCCCCTGCGCGACCTTGCCACCCTGCCTGTTAAGCCTTATTACAGGTTTCATCAGGCCCACTCGGTTCGTCGCACGAACCCTCATCCCGCCGGGCCCTATGAGTTCGATCCGGTCGAGCAGAATTCTCCCGGTAGTCCCTCGAACATTACGCCCGGACTGAATCTGCTTGGTCTCGACAATAACGAGTCGTGCGAATGTCAGCCTCCGGACACCAACGCAGCGGTTGGCGACACCCAAGTAGTGGAGTGGGTCAACGTCGCCTACCAGGTTTTCAACAAGTCAACGGGCGCAGTGGAACTTGGGCCGGTTCAGGGCAACCTGTTGTGGCAATCGTTGGGTGGCGCGTGCTTCGACAACAACGATGGGGACATTATTGTCGAGTGGGACAAATTCAATCACCGCTGGCTGCTCGCTCAGAATGTGTTCAATGGCCCCCCGTACTATGCTTGTGTCGCGGTTTCCACCAGCAACGACGCAACCGGTTCGTACTACGAGTATCAGTTCCCGCTAAGCAATGACTTCCCCGACTATCCCAAGTGGGGTATCTGGCCCAGCGGGTATTTCCAGACCAACAACAACTTTGGGAACATCAACTTCGACGGCGCTTATGTTTGCGGCTATAACAGCGCGAAACTGCTGGTGGGCGACCATACGGCCGAGCAGATCTGCTTCCAGTTGACGCCCAACGATTCCAGCCTGTTGCCGGCCGACATCGACTCCAGCCTTCCACCGCCGGCCAATCAGGACGAGTTCTTCATCGGCGCTTATGACGTCGACTCCACCAACAACCACCTCTACCTCTATTCCATGCACCCTGTGTTCTCCAATCCTAGTCAGTCCACGTTTGCCGGCAGCGGTCTGGCCGATCCCATTACCGTGCCGAATTACACTGCGTTCTGTCCCAACAGCGAGTTTTGCGTTCCGCAGAATGGCACCACCGAAAAGGTCGATGCGCTCGGCGATCGCGTAATGTATCGCTTCTCCTATTGGGACGATGGGCCGCTGACCAATGTCACTGCGAACGCCGGGCGTTTGCCACAGCAGCACTGGTACGTGAACCACGTAACTACCGCTTCGGGAGGTCAGGCAGGCGTCAGATGGTATGAGTTCCGGGCCAACGTCAAGCAGGTGGACATCACTGGAGTCAGACTGTTCCAGTCTGGCACTTTTGCTCCTGACTCCAACTACCGCTGGATGGCGTCCATCGCTCAAGACAAGATGGGTGACATCGCCCTGGGATATAGCGAGGCGAGTGGCACAGTGTATGACTCCATCTATGCCACGGGGCGCGTACCCACAGATCCGCTGGGCCAGATGGAAACCGAGACCTCGTTGTTCGCGGGCACGGGCGCGCAAACCAGCGGCGACCGCTGGGGTGACTACTCCAGTATGGCAATCGACGGCACCGACGGCTGTACCTTCTGGTACACGCAGGAGTACTACGCAACCAGCAACGGCGACAACTGGCAAACGCGACTGGTACAACTGAAGTTCAACGGCTGCCAATAACCAACAGCATTGGCGCACCCGTTGTCTGAGTGGCTGGTTCCGTAACGGCCCTGGGCAATTTGCTCAGGGCCTTTTTATGTTGGGTGATTCGAAGGCGATCAATGACCGTCCAGGTGAGGAGGAGCGAAAGTCTTATGCTGCAATGCCAGAAGCATAAGGTGGACCACATTCCCCCGCGATCTGTCCCCGCTCCCTCATGGGAATTATCCAAAAGGGCGGGCTATCCAAGCGCTACGTTACCACCAGAGGTTCTTCCGGAAGCGGTCTGCCTTTGCCGCTCGGCCAAAGCCGACTGGATGAAACTGATTTCCCGGCCCAGCATTTCCGTGGCTTCGCGGCACAGTTCCGGACGCTCGCGCATCAGATGGACGAACTCTTCGCGCGGCACGTGCACCACGTCAGCTGCGGTTACTGCGGTAGCCGTCAGGCTGTAAGGCTGTCCGGTAAAGGTGGACGGCAGACCCAGCAGCGACCCCTTGCCAAAGACACGGTCTAGTCTGGGCAAGCCTTGCATGCTCAAACACACTTTGCCTTTGACCACCAGGAAGACGCCGGCGTTGTCGCCGTCTTCGCGAAATAAGTTATCTGTTGCCGGAAACTGCCTCTTCGTTCCTGCCTCAAGAAGGCAGGTTCTCAGGCCGTCGGACGCTATCAGGATCAGGCTTTGCTCACCCACACTCATGGTGCAACGTGTTATGCCAAATTCCACCCCGGCCGCGCAGTGACTCCAATCACACCTGTGTGTGACCTCGCCGGCTCTAGAAGGTCGTGAGGAAGTGTCAGTGCTGCCGTAGTCCTGTCAGAGTTACAACCACATGCTTGTTTTTTGCTTTGTCGTTCGCGAACGAACGAGCCGCAGGCGCAGCGCGCTGTTATGGGATTCAGACCTCAGCCGGCAGTCTCGAACGACGGAGACCTCCAGATCGAGCCTGAATGAGATCGCTTCTTGCGCAGTATGTTCGGAGGGTAATTTTAATTTGCCCTGGCGGAGTGTCCTCAGGTATGGTATCGAAGTCGTTTTGCCTATTCCCTGACAACCAGGCGTTATCGGTCCCCGCGCCAGACAGGAACCCTCGTGTTTTCACAGTCGCTACCCATCAGCTCCGAAGGCGGTCACACCAGCTTCCAGAACAATGTTCCCGATCCCGTTACCTCAGGGAAGGAGCTTCCAACTTTTAAGTTCGAGTTGGAAAAGTCCGAAGGCCGCGTTATGGGAGGCAGTTACGGCAAAGAGGCGACAGTGGCCCAGTTGCCGATATCGAAAGGTATTGCCGGCGTCTCTATGCGCATGGAACCGGGTGTGATGCGGGAGCTTCACTGGCACGCAACCGCGGCGGAGTGGGCTTTCGTCACCGAGGGCCGGGTGCGCACTACAGTCATTGATCCTCAGGGTTGCGCCGAAACCAATGATTTTGAGCCGGGTGACATCTGGTATTTCCCTCGCGGTCACGGGCATGTTATCGAGACCCTGGGCGATCAGCCGTGCCACTTTATTCTCGTCTTCGACAATGGCTACTTCTCCGAATTCGGTACCTTCAGCATCTCGGACTGGATTGGCCACGCGCCCAAAGATTTGCTCGCGAAGAACTTCGGCGTTCCGGCTTCGACTTTCGACAGTTTTCCGAAAACAGAGGTCTACTTCGCCAAGGGCAAGATTCCGCCGCCCGTCGCCGCACCTCCCTTACAGGGCTGGAAGAAACCACCGCTTACCCACAAGTACAGCCTTATTTCGCAGAAACCCTTTGAGACCTTCAGTGGCGGGCTGGAGTGGCGCGTTGATGGTTCTCAGTTCCCCATTTCCACGACCATGACGGGCGTCGTGCTGGAGATGGAGCCTGGCGCTCTGCGCGAATTGCATTGGCATCCCAACGCGGCAGAGTGGCAGTACATCCTGAGCGGTGAATTCAGCTTGACCCTGTTCGGGTCCCAGGGGCGCTGGCGCGAAGAGAAACTCAGCAAGGGAGACGTTGGATACATCCCGCAAGGCTTTGGTCACTCGATTGAAAATGTGGGGAGCGGCAAGGCGCGCATTCTCATCGTCTTTAACAACGGTCACTACCAGACCATTGATTTATCGCAGTGGATAGCTGGGAACCCGACCGATATCCTTGCCACAAATTTTGGTCAAGATGCGTCGTTGTTCGAGAAGTTTCCGCGCAAAGATGTGTTTCTGACCAAATAGTCACATAGACGTTTGCAGTGTTCACGTTGGCGAGCTGAGAGGTGGACATGGTTGGACGTGTCAGGTTATGGGCCGCGTTTCTCGCGGCTGTGATAGCGGTGATGGCGCCGCCTCCGCGAGCTTGGGCTGCGGACGAGCCGCTGAAATCGTACAAGGCTGCCGCCATTGTGTACGACCCGGCCTGGGGCGATCTGGAAGGCAACATCGCTCGTATCTCGGCCGCAGTGGATGCGGCCGGCGCACAAGGTGTCAAGCTTGCGGTGCTTCCCGAACAGGCGACCATCGGCTACATATTCGACAGTTTTGCCATGGTGCGCCCGTACCTTGATACCGTGCCGGGTAAGACTACGGACGCGCTGGCGAAAGTCACGGCGCGCCGCCACATGTACGTGGCGGTTGGCATTGCCGAGATCGACCCAGCCACGGGGCTGGGCTATAACACCGCTGCGCTGATCGGTCCGAACGGATATATCGGCAAGTATCGCAAGCACGGCCTGAACGCTCAGGACCAGGCCTGGGTCACTCCCGGCGACGGCGGCTTTCCGGTCTTCGACACCGAACTGGGCCGGCTGACGATGCTGATCTGCTACGACGATACCTACTGGCAGTATCCCAGACTCGCCGCGTTGCATAAAGTCGATGTTGTCGCATGGCTGAGCAGTTCCGATCGCGTAAGTCCGGGGACGCCGCCCGCAAAAGCCAAAGGAGATCACTCAACCGTTGCGACCGTGCAGCACATAGCTGCGTTCAACGGCGTCTGGTTGGTCGCCGCGACGCGTGACGGCATCGAGAAGAACCCGCAGACTGGCCAGACGCTTTACTACAATGGCGGATCGAGTATCTGGGACCCATCGGGCAACAAGGTCGCGCAAGCGCCAGTGGTGGCGCCCGAGGTGTTATCGCCGGGCGCGCACGGCATGATCGTTGCTGAAATCAAGCCGTCTATGAGCACACCGGTGCGGAATGCTGTGCTGGCGCGGCGCAGGCCGGAGATTTACGGCCTGCTTGCGCTGCATCGTGCGCCAACCGACCCGAACGCAACCACGACGCCCAAAGACGTCGGGGTCAAAGCTGTTTCGTGGCCTGCGTCCGGAAAGCCGCCAGCGTCGCTTCCGCAGCCACCACGCGGCGGTTTGCTCGTCCTGCCCGAGCTGTTCTCGGTTGGAGCCGACGCCGGGAGCGCGGCGTACACGGCGGCCGCCGAATCCCGCGGGGGTGCGGCGGAGCAGCGCTTGTGCGAGGCCGCAAAGGCTGGCGGAGGCTATTCTGTCGGAAGCTATCCGGAACGCGACGGCGGGAGTGTTTATCACACAGTGGCACTGGCAGGCCCTGACGGAACGATTCTCGCGCGCTACCGTGCGACACACCTGCCGCCGAATCAGACCCAGTGGGCCAAGGAAGGCAGCGATTGGGTTGTGGTGCCGACGCCCATCGGGAGGATTGGCCTGACCTTGGGCGAGGAGCTGGCGGTGCCGGAGGTCTTCGGCACGCTGAGCGCGCTGCGCGCCGATCTGCTGGCAGCTCCGATGGGCGTCCCATCCGGCGTCACCATGCAGGAAGATCCCAAGCTCTTCAACCAGCCATATCCTCCCGAGACGCCGTTTGCGCCCATGGCAGCGGCGAAGCTCGGGCAGACCTGGGTGGTGATGAGCGGCTGGAGCGACGGCAAGAGCGTTTCGGCCGCCGTGTTCGGACCGGAGCCCGTTATCGCTACTCCACCGCGTGTCCCAGCGGCCGGCAAGGACGAGATTGAGACGCAAATAACAATCGCGTGGCCTGGGACGTGGTTGAATCAGAGCCATCTCATCGACGGCCAACGTCCCGCGACCACATTGCCGATAGCGCTTGATCCCGCGTCGCCATGCTTTCAAAAGTGGGCGAGTGAACCGGGCTGGAACTACGGTTGCTAGTCAAGATCCAAACGGCGTTGATTTATGGACGGGTCGTGTCGCCAAGGTTGCGCAGCCCGGCGCGTCTGAGAATCAGGTGGTTTTTTCGGTAAGGACCGGATAATGCATTGCGCCGCGCTGAGAATTTGCGAACGTTGAGTGAATGTCGGCGTACAGCGGGGCAATGATGGATGCAAGATTCTGGGTTATGGTGATCATATCAACCAATGTGGGCGGGATTGGAAGATCAGAAGCCGTGTAGTGCTTTTCAATCTCCTGCCGCAGTCTCGCAGCCGATTCCTGAACATCGGGGCCGGCCTGAGCTATCTTGCCCGCAACTTCGTCGGACATTGCCCGAGCGACGATCGCCATGTTTTCTTCAAAGGCAGTCAGCGCGCCTGTGATTGGTTGCGATAGTTCCGGATATCGCTTGTCGAACAAGTACTGCAAGCCGGTGATCTGCACTTGCAGCAGGGTGCCCAGCGTGGGCTGCCAACGCCTGATGTCGTCGCGAATCTTGAGTTTTCGTTCGCGCGAAGGCCCAAACTCAAACACCACCGCGTCTGCCTGTGACTTGACCGTGTTGAAGCCATCGTTGATCTGGTCCCGCAACTGGATCACACGCCGGGCTGCCTGATGGCGGTCAGGTTCCCGTGACTGTTCGATGAGTTCGGCCAACATCCGCAGATTGCGGGCAAACGCATCCTCCATCTCCTGCAGTGCATCCCGCACCCACAGCCGATCGAAGACCAGCCACATACACAACAAGCCCAGAAGCACGCCGAAGATACGATCGCGGGCGATGGCCAGGGAACTCTGCATGGCAAATTCCTGCAGGTTGATCAGATAGAAAGCCAGGGCAAGCTGCACGCCCAGATAGGAAAGCCTCGGGGTTGCCGTCGTGATCCACGCGGAGATAGCCGTGACAAACACAAACAGAAGTGTGAATCCGGTGATCGAATCCAGATAGGGCAGCACAAAGACCTGCGCGCCCGTACCGAAGACGAATCCCCCGATAATGGCTCCTCCAAGTCGAAGAAATTGCTTTTGCCGGGAGGATCCAATCGTCGACAACGCTGTGATAATGCAGGTCGCAACCGCAGTGCTCAGCCCCGGCCAATCGACTGACTGGTAAACCACGTACGCCAGCATCGTAGCCAGCGTTCCTCGCACCGCGAATTTGAGATGGTCGCGGTTGGAAAAAGCATCGGCGACCAGAAATCGTTGGTTCGCCGCCGCATCCAAAGCTGGCGGAACAAAGAGGTCCTCGGCGCTCTCGGAACCGGAGAATGCATGCGGTATCAGCGCGACCGTACGCTCCATCTCCGGCAGAAGGGGTAGCTCCGACGGTTGGGCCAGACTAGAAAGCTCGATTACGCGTGGCAATTTGCGCAGCTGCAAATCGCGCCGAAGATCTGAAATCTGGCTTGCGAGGCGCAAGCACCGGTCTCGATCCGCTGCGCTGAGAGCGATGGGCTGATTCGACCGGACAATGCGCATGCTGGCGGCAAGATCGGACAGACGCCCCAGCAAGGCAACGGCTACGTTCATCTGCGCGATGACCTGAGGCGGATATCCGGAGCGCAGCAGCTGCCTCCTTAACCGGGAAGTGCCCAGGGCCGAATACAGGGAGATCTCTTTTTCCAGCTTGCCGCCAAGGGGAAGGTCCGCGGCGATCTGCCGTAGGACATCTTCCACTGCCCGCAGCCTGCTCTCCAGGGCCTGTGTCACATCGGTCATGGGATGCACGCGGCGAAAGACGTACTCCACAGCGACTGTCACCGCGCTGCCGACAAGCACGGAAAATCCCAGCCAGAGCGTGTTCTCAGTACGCTGGTTTACGGTGAGAAAGGTTTCATCCCACAGCGGAATCGCCCCCGCCAGCGTAAAGCCGAAGGCGACCGCCGTAAAGTAATCGGGAATAATGCGGATCAGATAAAACGCCACGAAAAGCGACGTTATGATCCACAGAAAGTGAGTGACGGGGGAGCCGACCATCGTCATTATGCCAACAATGGTGTAGACGGTGGCGATCGCATAGACGATCACTGTGCGGATGCCGGCGCGCAAGGTTACAGTGGGACTTTCCCGGCTGAGAAAGAGTGTGTAGATGGCGCCCAGGAATCCGTACGGGATCCGAAACGTCATCACCAGCACCATGGTAACGGTGGCTGCGATAACCATCCGGCCAACCACCCAGGCGCGGCCTGGGTAAGGAGCAAGCTCGGTCTTGAGGAACTGCCAGAACCAGATGCTGGCGCTGTCGAGCTTCCCGGACGGAATAAACGCCGGAAGCGCCTGATCCTGCGACGCCATTGCTACTGCGTCCTTCCGGAGGAATCCGGGCGCATGACCACGACCGCCGACTCGCTCAAACGAAACGGCTCGGTCTCGGGTGCTTGAATCCGCACCCGCACGGGAAAACGCGTGGCCAGATGTACCCAGTTCAGGGAGCGTTGCACATCGGGCAGGCCGGTCCCGCCGAACGTTCCGACCAGCGTCGAGTCCGGCTGCACGCCAAAGCCAACGCTGTCCACGACGCCGTCGTAGCGCACGTTCGGGCGTGAGAGCACGTATACGTCGGCGTGCATTCCCGGCTTGATGTGCCGGAGCTGAGTTTCTCGAAAGTTGGCCACGGCCCACCAGACGCGCGTGTCGATCAGCGTGAAGACCTGCTGTCCCGTGTGTGCGTAAGCGCCCTGCGAGATGGTGAGGTTCGTCACCCGAGCGTCAAACGGGGCGTAGATGCGGCAATTGTTCAGGTTGTATTCGGCGTTGCGGATGATGGCGGCCTTGCCCTCGCGTTGTGCGGTGAGCGGATCGAGTGTTAAGACGCTGTGCTGCGACTGGGCCAGTTGCGCGTGACTCTGCTGCATCGCTGCCTTCGCCTGTTGATATTGCGCCTGGGCCGATAGCACCTGCGCTTCCGCCAGCGCCACTTGCGAGCGCGCCTGGTCCACGGCTTGTTGTCGCGCGGTGACCGCTGTTCTGGCCTGGTCCACCTGGTCGACGGTGACAAATTGCTTGGCCAGCAACGGCTCAATGCGATTAAAGTTGTTGGAGGTATACAGGAGTTCAGCCTGGGCGCGGTCCAATTCCGCTTTGGCGCTGGCGACGTTGGCCCGCGCCTCGTTGACGGCGGATGCCGCGCGATCGACGTTTGCAGCGGCGCTGTCGGTGTTGGCGCGCGCTGCGCCGACCGCGCTCTCCTGCGATGCGATGGTCCGGCTCTCGTCGACAATCTGGCCCTCCAGCGTGCTCAGATCGGACCGCGCTCGCTGCAACGCATATTCGTAAGGCCGGGGATCAATCTCAAACAGCAGCCCGCCCTGCTTGACGAAGGCATTGTCCTGCACGGCGAGTGTGGTGATAGGGCCGTCTACCTGGGGAGCGATGCCAATGAAATTGGCAAACACCTCCGCGTCATCGGTGCGAGGGTACACCGTGGTCTGGTATATCACCAACAGTCCGGCGATGAGCGCAGCGGCTGGGACCGCCACGCTCACTATTTTCCCCAGGCGCTTGCGCTGAACAGGAGTGTCGTTATCAGGCATGGCTTCTCTTTCCTAATTCAGCTGAAGAACAGCAACCAGATCGAAAACGTGAAAAACGCGGCCAGACACGGATAGATCAAGATCAGCGGCGAAAGCTCCTGCTCGAACTTGGCGCGCACAAACAGAATCCGTACTCCGACGGTCAGCAGTATGCCGATGATCCCGCACAGAATCCAGGCCGGGAAAAACGACCCGAGAATGTTGAACGAAGGCGCCCGCGAGCACCCCGTTGCCGAGAGCGTTGCTGCAGTGCCGGCGGCAATCACCGCAAGCCGCAACCTGGACGGATTCTTCGATGCTTGCGATTTTGTTTTCACGTCACGGAGTCTTCGCATAAAGTAGATCGCCGGTTTGATAGGCCAGAGCAGCCAATCCCGTTAATAGTTGGGTCCGCGCCGTGACGTCTGCGGTGCGCGCCACTGCCAAAGTACGCTGCGCCGACACCACGTCGATTTGGCTGCGTACACCGTAGTTGTACGATTCCAAAGCAGCATTGTAGGACTCGGTTGCCGACTCGAGCAGCGCAGCGGCCGCTTTTTGCTGACGCAGTGCGGTACGGGCTGTCGAGTACGCCGCCCAGACCTGGTTCTCCACTTGATCTCGAATCGCGTCCACGCTCGCGGCAGCCTGTTCTTGATCAGCATGCGCTCTCGCCAGACGGTTTTCCCTGGCCAACCCGTCAAATATTGTCCACCTTAAACTAAGCTGTGCATCCCAGGTCTCCTGAGTAGGCGAGTAGACTCCCGGCAGTTGTATTTGCTCGCCGTACGAACGGCCCAGACCAGCGCGGCCGTCGACGCTCAACGTCGGTAAATAGGTCCTACGCGCCGCACCCACCTCGGCGCCCGCGGCACGTAGTCCGGCAACCCGTTGCATCAGGTCGGGCCGCCTTGAGAGCGCCTTGTCGATGGAGGTCTCGACTGTGTCAGCGATGCTGTCGGGCATCTTAATGTCCCGAATACTCTCCACTTGGAACTGCGTGGTGGGCGAAATGCCCAGGGAGGTCGCAAGATCGCCATGCGCAATCTCGGCCGCCCCGACGGCTGCCTGCAGATCGTAATCGGCTTGCGCGGCGGCGCTTCGGGCTTCAAGAACATCGGGCAATGTTGCCAACCCATTCTGTAGGCGGGCTTCGGCCGCCTGCTGCACTGTCTCAGCATTCTTCAGGTTCGCTTCTGCCGCCTCCTGCAGTCCTTTACTATCCAGCAGGCGATAGTAGGCTTGCATTACCTGAAAGATGACTTTGCGATGGGTGTCATTAAATTGAAAATTAGCGGCCAGGAGATTGCTTTTGCTGATGGATATCTCCTGGGAGCGCTGCCCAAAGTCGAAGATGACGTAATCCAACAGGAAAACAGGCGAGAAAGTCTCTACGGTTTGCCGCTGAAAATCGGGTCCAAAGAAAATGTCGTTTCGGGTGCTCCCCGCGAGGGCAGCGGCCGCCAGCGTTGGATAAAGGGTGGACTCAGAGACTCCCAGATCCGCGGCTCGCGCCTTGGCGTTCTGCCAGGCCACGCGCGTCTCTGGATTGTTCTGTTCGGCTATGCTTACCAATTCGGACAGGGCGTAAATCTTTGCCGGATCAAGGATGGGGACCGGAACGAGGCGCGGAGGCGCTTTGAGTGGCTGCTTCGCCAAGGAAGCGTCCCAGGGATGGTCGGGAACGGGAGGCGCTTTCTGGGCGTATGAGATGCCTTCAGCAACCAGCATGCAGAGCATGATGACTGTTCGTCCACGAAGACCAGACATTCGTTAGCCAGGATGCCGTAACGCGGCCGCTTCTTGAGAGTTACTGGATCATAACACGCCGGGATCGGAGGATTTTTCAAGTTCCAGCAGAATCCACACGCCACCCAGCCGTTGCCAGAAGGCCGAGTGGAAGCGCGACTCCGGCCTATAGCTGATCAGAGCTTGTTCACGGGTTTTCTTGCACGGGCAGGTTGCGTCCGAATGCCTCGAGCAAGCCGTTCACCAGCACCAGGCCGCGACGGAACTGGCGCCCGCGAAATTGGTTCAAAATTGCCAGCATGCCCGGAGGCTCTGCTTCCTGTGCCTTCGCCGTGGTCAGCGCTTCGTGGAAGGCAACGCCGAAACTGTGAAGCAATTCA
>Ga0182030_10004562_pt1 | contig 29529 bp, 20 predicted proteins | sample 812S3MmetaG_FD_121299 | JGI IMG/M metagenome (GOLD analysis project Ga0182030, IMG submission 121299) | Permafrost microbial communities from Stordalen Mire, Sweden - 812S3M metaG (Illumina Assembly) | ecosystem: Environmental > Terrestrial > Soil > Wetlands > Permafrost | place: Sweden...
ACTCCTGGAACATCCCGCTCCCGGCGGCTACCTCCAGTACCTGCGTCTCAAACTCCGTGGCATACTCGACAGCCCCGGCCCGGCCAAAGTCCAAAAATCTACGTTTTCGGATGATCGCTAACATCATCCAGTTGGATTCCTCTCCTCGATGGCTTAGCCACTCAGGGTGGCATCGGCACCGAGACGGTGGCCATCGATCCCGGCACGCCCGCGCGCGCCTACGCGGTCATTCCCCGCACCAATTCCATCGTCAACAACCAATACCAGTACGCCGCCGAGGCGATGGTCTCGGAAGACCGCGGCGTCACCTGGCGCGGCACCGGCCTGGTGAAATACGGCCTCTATATTGGCGCCAATGACGACTACCGGGTGGAATCCGGCGAGCGCCTGGCGGTGGACCCCAACAACTCGGACGTACTCTACTTCGCATCCCGCCGCAACGGACTGTGGATGGGTCTGCGCCAGCCGAACGCGCAGTACACCTGGGCGCCGGTTTCCGGCGGACTGCCGCCATGGACCACGGCGCCAACCGTGGACGCGGCGGGATACACCTTCGTGCTCTTCGATTCCCGCGCAACCCTCAACGGTGTTTCGCAGACGATTTACACCGGCGTGCACGGCAGCGCGGTCTGGCGGTCCGCTGACGGTGGCCAGACCTGGACGAGCCTGGGCGGTCCCGCTAATCCCGTTCGTGGCGTAGTTGCCAGCGACGGCACGCTGTATGTGAGCTGTGGCATTGCCAGCCCAGCCTCCGGAAACGTAGCGCGGTATTCCAACGGCCAGTGGACCGATATTACTCCCGGCGATAAGTCCGCTCCGTACACCGGAATCACCGCCGATCCCGGCAACCCCGCCACGGTGATGGTCGGCCGCGATAACTCCGTCTGGCGATCCACAAACGCGGGCGCCTCCAGAACGCCCCCTGGCCGCACTACACCAGCGATGGCGGCAAGACGTGGGCGCTGTGCAAGCTGGCCAACCCGCCAGCCAAGCCCAGCCCGTACGATCCCCAGAACAATAATGATACGCACTATGACTCGCTGCCAAAATCCTGGGCCATCGGCATCAGCCCTTATGTGACCAGCAACATTGTGTCGGCGGACCGGAACGATCCCAACGGCAAGACCTTCTACTATTGGGACAACTCGTATTTCTACTACTCCACGGATGGCGGAGCCACCTGGACTGCCAGCGCCGCGGGTGGTTTTCCCACAAACATCACTAACGTCACCATCGCCTCCAACCCGGCGGTCTACGGGGATGTTTGGATGGCCTTCGCGCGCAACGGCTGTTGTGGGACCGCGGACGTCAACGGCCACGCTCTTTATCGCTCCAGCGACGGCGGAAAGACCTTCCAAACTGTGCCCGGGATCGATATCTGCGACAAGGTCGCTTTCGGCCAGGGCAACAGCCCTCAGACTCCCTTTATCTACATCCTGGGCCGTATCGCCGGCGCCACGCGAGACGCTATCTACAAGTCCGAAGATGGAGCCCTGACCTGGATTCGCATCACCAACCCGGATACTCAGGCCATGCTGAACGTGGCGCAGCTGGAGGGCGACATGCGAACTCCGAACCTGCTCTACCTGGCAGTGGCGGGACGCGGCATCTGGTACGGCACGTTGCCGGCCACGGCTCCGGCTACGCCGTCTTTCACGGCGAATGCGGTGACCAATGGCGCCAGTTTTTCGGACGGATTAACGCGCGGTTCGGTGACGACGATTTTCGGCGCTAACCTTGCCCCGGTCGGGATTGCGGCATCGGCGGCATTTGTCCCGCTGCCCACCAGCCTCGACGGTGTGATGGTCACGGTCAATAGCGCCCCCGCTCCGCTCTGGTATGTCTCTCCGGCGCAGATCAGCTTTCAGATGCCGTGGGAAGCGCCTTTGGCGGGCACTTCCAGTATCCAGGTCTACAACGGATTCGGCGTCAGCCAAACTGTTCCCGTGACTCTCTCACCTTACGCTCCGGGCATCTTCCAATATTCACTGGCGGCCAGCGATGCGGAAGGCGTCATTACGCATGCGGATTACAGCCTGATCACCGCGGCAGCGCCCGCCGTTCCCGGAGAGCAAATCGTCGTCTGGATGACTGGCTTCGGAGATGTGGCGGTGGTTCCCAACACCGGCTTCGCGAGTCCTTTGGGCGCTACGGTGACCACTCTTCCCACGGCGACCGTCACCGGCGCGAACGCTACCGTCATCTACGCAGGCCTGACGTACGGCGCAATTGGCTTGACTCAGGTAGTAGTAAAACTGCCGGGTACGTTTCCGGCGGGCAATCCGCTATCTTTGCAAATAACCGCGGGCGGCGCCTCCAGCCAGACTGTTCGCTTGTGGGTAAAGCAGCCATAGCCCGTTCCCCAGACGGTGCTTAACCGTTCTGGGGAACGGGAGTCTGCGAACCGCTCGGTAACATCTGGTGGGGCGGGTCCCCTGACCCGCGGCCGAGCCCCCCGGCTCGGCCTTTGCCGGACCAGGTTTGCCGGACCAGGTTTGCCGGACCAGGGGGGGCCGGCGCGGACGTGGGCGTCCGCCCTACCGCAGAGAGCTTCATCACCTTCGGTGGCGCGCCCCGCCATGGGCACTCCCTTAAGGGGAGCGGTTGTCGGACTGAACAGTCGGAACCCCCAAAACGGTGAAGCAATCGTCCCTCCAGACGGCCCTTCGTCTCCCAACACGCCATGCGACAATGATAGGAAACGGCCCATCCGAACGGCTCCTTGGAGCAGGGCGCGGCCACCGCGCACCGTTCATTGTGCACACCGCCTCCCCGCAGCGGCCAATGAGATAACCCTTATGAACGACGGGTTGAGGAAGTCCGGAATCGGCGCCGTTGGCGATGTTCCCTGGGGCACACATTTCTGCCACTTCTACCAAAACCAGAGAGACTTGCTTGACGTTCTGGTTCCGTATTTCAAGACGGGACTGGAGCAAAACGAATTCTGCATCTGGGGAGTTTTCGATCCACTCGACGGGCAGCAGGTGAGGGCCGCACTCAACGGCGCTTTGCCTGACACCAGTGCGCGAATCGCCGCGGGAGACATCGAGATTGTGCCGCTATCGCAGTGGCATCGGGGCGATGGCGCCGCGGATCTCCAGCAACTGGCCCGGAGTTGGGAGGAGAAGCTGGACAAGGCTCTGGCCAAAGGCTACGCCGGCATGCGCGTGAATGTGAGCGCAGCGTGGCTGGGGGAGAGAGACCAGCGGAATCTCGATGGATACGAAGACGAATTCAGCGCGTTAATCGCCCACCGGCGCATCGTCATGGTGTGCGCCTACCCGCTCGCGGTCGACCGTGCCGCCGAGATCCTGAACGCTGGTTACACGCACCGGTTTGCCATAGCGAGGCAAAACGGAGACTGGCAGATTGTCGAAACTCCCGAATTGAGGCGGGCCAGGGCCGAGGTGAAGCGTCTCCACGCGCAGTTGGCGATGGCCGACTCCCACCGGCGGCAGGGCGTTGAGGCCCTGCATCGCGAGAAAGAGGCGCTCCGGGCCAGCAGCGAACGTTCCCAATGCTACTTCGAACTTGGGCTGGTTGGCATGGCTACAGTATCGCCCACGCACGGGTGCTTGGAGGTAAACGCCCGCCTTTGCAGCATCTTGGGATATCAACGCCAGGAGCTCATGCAGATGACCTGGGCGGCAATAGTACACCCGGACGACTTGGCTGTCGATATCAAAAACTACCACCGGATTCTCGCCGGCGAGCTCGAAGGCTATCAGATCCAGAAACGCTGGATTCGAAAAGATGGCGATGTCATTCACACCAACTCGTCGTTGAAATGCCGGCGGCGTGACGATGGGTCTATCGACTATTTTGCTGTGATGGTCGAAGAGGTGACCGGACTCGGTCCGTCTACGGCCGGAAGTACCTCGGAGGACTGGGAATTGAGGCCGGGCGCACAAAATCTCTCCGGCCGCGAACGCCAAGTGGCGCGGCTGATCGGCTTCGGCAGGACGGTGAAGGAAATCGCGGCCGGGCTTGCGCTCAGCGAGAAGACCGTCAGCACCTATCGCACCCGGATTTTGACGAAACTCAATTTAAAGACCACCGCCGAACTAATTCGCTACGTCCTCAAAAACCGCCTCGTAGAGTAGAAGGCCGCTGTCGGGTAAGGGCGAGAATTTGTTCGACTATACCATCCAGCTTGCGCAGAGCCGCCGAGAGTTCGACGGCCGTTTGGAATTCGACGGCCCATCCTCGCAATGACCACTGCTTTCCCGTTGCTTTTCTTCAACTCATAGTTTGGCGTGTCAGTTGCTTTCGAGTTGTCGTGGTCGAACCCAAGGCAAATTGAAGCGTCGGTTGGCAGAGCCACACATCGGCTGCCGGCCTGTAGGCAGTCCCGCCAGTTCCAGGTCGGAGGGCGAGAGAGTCAATCGATAGAAAGGGTCGACTACCAGGGTGGGCAGGGTGATGAAGCACCGCCCCTGCCGATCCACGCTCTGCAGGAACAGCAGCGGATGGAGCGCTGGCACTTCGATCAGGAGAAAGCGGGTCTCAGATTCGAACCCGAATAGCCCTTCCGAGAAGTGCATGACGACATCTTCGGAGTACTCGATTTCACCGTGGGATTTGGTCAGACACCTGACCCTCCCTTTGCAGGACAAATACCGATAAAACCTTTTGTATATCCCTGCCCAATGGACGAGCCCTTCCGAGAAGTGCATGACGACATCTTCGGAGTACTCGATTTCACCGTGGGACTCGGTCAGACACTTGGCCCTCCCTTTGTAGGACAAATACCGACAAGACCTTTGTACATCTCTTGCCGATAGAGGCACTAGGGACAACAGAACAGAGCATCTGGCAGTTCTTTTTAATGCCGCTCAAGAATCGCGCGCCGCCGAAGGGGCGCGAAGCCCAACCAATTCTGGAGAACATGTGATCAAAAACGCCGACGTACACACCAACGGCACGACCGCTGTGCCGAACCGCCTTGCCATGAACCGACTAGGACCTCAAAAGGGATCGTCAACCCCGCCGCCAGTCAGGAGAACCGTCGAGCCCAACGGGCAGGGTGACGATATCGCCCAGAACCGCCTGACCGCCAAGAAAATGGCAGAGGAGAAAGCGCGCGCGCGGACTGTGGCCCGTGCCCAAGCCGTAGCGGAGAAGCTGTCCACCGCCACCGATCAGGTGTCCAGCGCCATCGCCGAAGCTACCGGCGCGGTGGAAGAGTTGGAAAAGACCATGCACACCATCGCGGCGGGTGCGGAACAGTCGTCGGCCGCGGCGGAAGAGTCGCGGGCGGCGATCAATCAGATTGAGAAGGCGTCGGACAATGCGAATGCGCGCGCCGATGTATCGCTGCGAAGAGTGACTGATGCGGTGACGCTGGTCAAGTCGACAACGGCGGACATTGAGCTGTTGATTAAGGGAGTTGGGGAGACCGCCGCCGCGAATCTGGAATCCGCGAAAATGATCGGCGAATTGGAGCGTCAATCCGAGGAGATCGGGAAGATCGTCCATGCGGTGACGCGGATTGCCGACCAGACCAACTTGCTGGCCCTGAACGCGGCCATCGAGGCTGCCCGCGCCGGCGAACATGGCAAGGGTTTTGCCGTGGTCGCGGACGAGGTGCGCAATCTCGCGGAGATCAGCGAGAAGAGTGCGCGTGGCATTCAGGAAGTGGTCAACGAGATTCAGACACAGGTGAAAGTAGTAGCTTCGGACACGGAAGCGGCTGGCAAGAAGGGCCGCGAAGAAGTGGAAAAAGCCAAAATCATTACGCAGGATCTGAGCAAGATCGCCGTCGATTTCGAAGAAGTCAGGGTAAATTGCGCGGACATCCAGAAGAACGCGATGGAAGCGCTGGCGGGCGCGAAGAACTATTTGAAGGGCGCGGAAGAAATTGCCGCAGCCTCTGAAGAGGCAACCTCGGCGTGCCAGGAAGCCCAGAAATCCACTCAGGAGCAATCCAAAGCTTACTCGGAGATGAGCGACGCGGCCCGCTCGCTGGCCGAAATGGCGGAGTCGTTAAAGACTTCCACCAATGCGCAGAAATCGGCCGAAGAACTGGCCGCTACGGCCGAGGAACTTTCCACGAATGCCGAAGAACTAAAGGCTTCCTCGCAGCAGATTTCCATTGCCATCGAACAGATCAATAAGGCAGCAAGCGCCCAGGCGAAGTCCGCGGAGACTTCCAACGCCGTGGGCACTCAAATGCGGCAAAACGCCAAAGGCATGGCAGATCGCGCGGACGCGAGTGTAGAGAAAGCTCAGGCGACCAAAAAGGTCCTGGTCAATAACAAGATCAATGTGGACGCATTGATTCTCAACGTCGGAAAAAGCGCCGATGCAGCCGCCGAATCCGCCAAGAACATTCTGGAACTCGAGGAACGGACCCGCCGGATCGACAAGATTGTCGACGCCATCGTGATGGTGACGGTGCAAACCAAGATGCTCGCCGTGAACGGCAATGTGGAAGCAGCGCGGGCCGGAGAATATGGCCGGGGATTCTCGGTGGTGGCTGGAGATATTCGCTCGCTTGCCAATGAGAGCAGCGAGAACGCGGACAAGATCAAAGACCTGGTGAGGAACGTGCAAACACAGATCGCCAAGGTTGCCACAGACATTGAATTCGCCGGCAGCAAAGGCCGGGCGGAAGCGGAACGCGCCAAAGTCTCCACCGCGAACCTGGAACGAATGGACAAGGAGTGCGACATCGTAGTGGCGGACATCCAGGAGATTGCCAAAGGCGTTGGCGAGGTTGTCGCCGGGCTCGAACAGGCGGGCAAAGCCAGCCAGCAAATAGCCGCCGCCGCCGAGGAGACGGCGCGCGCCTCTACCGAAGCTGCCGGGGCTAGCGAACAGGGGTTGAAGGCCGCCCAGGAGATCGCCCAGGCCATTGAGGATATCGCATCCCAGGCCGATGAACTGCAAAACGGGTAGTCAGTGGAGCATTCGCGCCAAAGGAGATCCGTTATGGAAAAAGACACTCTACAAACTTCCGCCGGCCTGAAAGACGAAAGCCAACTGGTCACGTTCCTGCTAAAGGACGAAGAGTTTGGCTTCGACATCATGTCGGTACAGGAAATCATTCGCCTTCCCAAGATGGCGAAAGTCCCACGCACGCCGGCCTATGTGGACGGGATCGCCAATTTGCGCGGCGTCGTGCTGCCGGTCATCGACATGCGCACGCGGTTCGGTATGGAACGGGCCGAAGAGACCGACCGCACCCGGGTATTGGTCGTCGACATCGACGGCGTCAAGACCGGCTTGCGGGTGGATCGCGTCAAACAGGTAACGCGCGTCATGCGCAGCGAAATTGAACCTCCGCCCGCTGCCATTCGTGGCACTAGCTCGGACTACCTGGCAGGGGTTGTGAAACTCGACAAGGGCCAGCGTATTGTCATGGCGCTGAACGCGGCCCATGTCTGCGAAATCGGCGTCACTCGCAAGACGGCCTCCACCGGCAACGTGGCTGCGAGTTCGGAAACCAGTAACAGCCATTCGTCCAAATCCGGGAATGCCGATGCCGAAGTCCAGAAAATGGTGACGTTTCGCATCGCCAAAGAGGAATTCGCCTTTAACATGGAGCATGTGCGGGAGATTCTGCGCGTGCAGACTCCCAACCAGGTTCCTGACGTTCCCGACTACGTCCTTGGAGTGCTGACCGTTCGAGGCCAGATTCTCCCTGTTATCGACCTGCGGCGGTTGCTCCAACAGCGGTCGTTGGCAGATGAGTTCGCCGATAGCTGCCGGCCGCTGCGCGAGGAGTATGAGCGCCGGATCGAGCAGGTCGAGAAGATCTTCGCCGACGATTGGCGGCAGACAATAGACCGTTCCGTAACCGAGCGTATCCGCAAGTGGATCTCTGAAACCAACAGTTCCAGCCAGTTGCTGATGGAGACCCTGGCGAAGGCGCGCGGGCTCAACGAAATGGTCATTAAGCAGCTTCAGCTCCAGGCGAAGCACCAGGAAAGCGGCGACCGTGACGCCGCGGAGGTCTGCGGCCGCGAGGTCGTTTCCGGGGCCAGGGGAACAATCGAGGCGTTGCGCCAATTTGAGGAGCAGATCGGACAAAATATCCAGGAAGATCAGCGCATCATCGTAGTAGACGCCGATGGCTTCGTATTGGGTTTGGTTGTGGACCATGTTCACGAGGTGCTGAACGTTCCCAAGAATCTGATGGAACCGCCTCCTCGCATCGCATCGAACGGCGGCATGGAGCTTTCCGGAGTCGCCAAACTGGACGACGGCGCCCGGTTGATCATGTTGCTGGACGTTGCCAGCCTGATGAAAGATCAGAAACTGCGCGATGTCCAGAGCTCCTCCGCCCAGAGCGTAGTAGAACAGAAGACCGGGGGAATCCAAAAGACCGGTGCCAACGCGCAGGAGCTAAGCGAAGTCCAACTCGTCACCTTCATGCTCGGCGCGGAGGAATACGGCGTTCCGATTTCGCAAATCCAGGAGATCGATCGCCTGGCCAAGATAACCAAAGTGCCCAAGGCCGCGGCCTTCATCGAAGGCATCACCAACCTGCGCGGGGAAGTAATCCCCGTGTTGGATACCCGCAAGCGCTTCGAGCTGGAAACCAAACCGTCCGACGACCGCACGCGCATCATCATCGTGGATCTCGGCGGCGTCAAAACGGGCCTGGTGGTGGACTCCGTGCGCGAGGTATTGAATCTCGCCAGGAAGGATATCGCTCCGCCTCCGGAGGCCATCGGGAGTGGAATCGATCAGCAGTTCATTTCCGGAATCGGCAAGGTGGATGCGGGAAAACGCATGATCGTGCTGCTCGACGTGGAGAGGATTCTCTCCCGCCAGGAGCAGGCGCACCTTTCGGAAATCGCCGAGTAGCTGGGATTACACCGGATGTTGGTCATTTGGCGGCAGCGGGTCCATCTCGGTGGGGCGGGCGTCAGCCCGTCACGAAATATCCCAGTCGGTTAGAGGAACGAGTTTCTCCGGATTCGTGTCCTACAGGCATCGCGCCGCGAAGCCTCAGAAGTACGGCGGACAGCGAAAGGACCGGCTGAAAACCAGATCGCAGGCAAGATTGCCAGTTCCACGAAAGGGACGTCCAGAGCCGGGACCGGATGACGGTCCCGGCGATTCCAGTAAACCAATGGGCAAAGTACGAGTACTTGTAGCGGACGATTCCGCCCTAATGCGGCAAACCCTCAAACGAATCATCGCGGCGTCGGCCGACCTTGACTTGGTGGGGCTCGCACGGGATGGCGAGGACGCCGTGGCGAAGGCTCGGGAGTTGCGCCCCGACGTCGTCTCGATGGACATCAACATGCCGAAGCTGGACGGCATCACAGCCCTCCAGATGATCCTGCAAGAAAAGATCTGCCCGGTGGTGATGGTATCGTCGCTCACGCAACAGGGCACCACCACTACCTTCGAATGCCTGGAACTGGGGGCGTTCGATTTTGTTGGCAAACCCGATGGCACCGTGTCCAACAACATGGGCTTGATTGCTGACGAGCTGATTTCGAAGCTCAAAGCCGCGGCCTCGCGAGGCATCGTCGACCGCCTGCAGCGCACCCGTGAGCGCCGCAAGCCGTACCAGCCGCCCACGCGCTCCACGTTTGAGAACGTCACCCGAAAAAGGGCTGTCGTCATTGGGATCTCCACCGGTGGACCGGCAACCTTGCAGGAGGTGCTGCCACAGATTCCCGCCGACGTGCCTGCCAGCCTCTTTCTGGTACAGCATATGCCACCCGCCTTCATCGCATCCTTTGCCAAGCGGTTGGACGACCACTGCGCGCTCAAGGTCGTGGAAGGACGTTCAGGCATGGTGGTGGAGCCGAGTGTCTGCTATGTCGCGCCAGGTGGAATGCACCTGTGCCTGCACCGCAAGATGACGGGCGAGGTCGTGATCCGCACGCCGACCACTCCGGCGACGCTGTTCGTGCCCTCGGTTGGCGTGATGATGGCATCGGTTCTGAGTATTTACGGGAGAGACACGATCGGCGTCTTGATGACCGGTATCGGCGACGACGGCGCGGATTCGATGGTGGCGATCAAGCAGGCCGGCGGGCACACCATTGCCGAAAGTGAGCAAACCGCGGTGGTCTACGGAATGCCGCGCGAGGCCATAGAACGCGGAGGAGCGTGTGTGGTGGCTCCCAGTCATGAAGTAGCAGGAGAGATCGTGAAAGCGGTCCGAAGGACGACGGAATGAGCACCCTCAAAGAGTTCGAAGAGAAGTTGCATGGCGCCGACGAAGCCGAGCGCACCTACGCCGCGGAAGATATCGGATACTTGAATGTCCCCGACGGCGTGCCGCCGCTTTTGGAACGGTTGGCCCAGGAGCCTTCGCTCGCGGTGCGCGCCGCCATATTCCAGGCGCTCATCCGCATCGAGGCGGACGCGGCGATAGAGGGCTCCATCGAGTTGCTGGGCAGCGAAGATCCCCAGATCCGCAACCAGGCCGTGGATGTCTTGCGCCGCAAGGGCCCACAGTCGATTCCCTTCTTGAAAACAGTAATGCGGGAAGGCGACAAGGATATGAGGAAACTCGTCCTGGACGTCTTGAGCGGAATGCAGGCCGGCAATGCGGGCGAGATCTATGCGAAGGCGCTCTCCGATCCCGACGTAAACGTGGTGATCACGGCAGTGGAGAATCTCGGCCGAATGCGGGCAGCGGAATTCCGCACGCGGATCGAGGAATTGATGGGGACGGACTCGCACCCCATGCTGACTGGCGCCTGTCTCGAAGCACTGGTTGAGATTGGCGACGAATCTTCGTTAGGGGCCATCCGGCGCCGCTTCCCGGACCTGACATCGCTGCCGGATTTCTTGCTGGCATCTTACCTGAAAGCTATGGCCGCGCTGGGATCCGCCACAGAGTTCGGGGAAGTGGCGAGCCTCCTGCCGGTGCGCGGCCCGCACCTTCGCCCGCCGATTCTGAGTGCGCTCATGGCCATCTATCCGCACTGCCCCTTGCTGGAGCCGGGCGAGACTCTGTTGCCGGCTTTGCGGGCCGTGGTTGAAGATGGAGACCCGCCACTGTGCCGCTACCAGGCGGTGCGGGTTCTGAGCTTTTGGGCTGCTCGTGACGACGTATATGCGTTTCTCCTATCCTGCCTTTCCAGTAGGGAGCGCCTGGTGCGCCTGGGGGCGGCGGAGTCCCTTAGCATGACGAAACGGCCCGGCTTGGCGCAGGTTCTCGCGGCGCGCGCGCTCGAAGAATCCGACGAGGAGGTCCTGCAGGCGCTGGCCTGCTAACCCAACCCATGCCAGACCTCTCGGTCGAACAATTCCAAACGCTGAGCCAGCAAATCTATCAGAAGCTGGGGCTGCATTTCGATGAAAAGAAGATCTACTTCCTGAAAACCCGGGTCGCCAAACGCATGACGGCGTTAGGTCTGGACGACCCCCGGGAGTATATGTTCAAGCTCAGCTATGCCGACCCGCATGGCGAGGAGATGCAAGCGCTGGCGAATCTGGTCACCACCAATGAGACTTACATGTTCCGGGAGTATGACCAGTTGCAGGCGTTTGCCAACTACTGCCTGCCGGAAGTACTGTCGGCGAAGCAGGCCCGCGGGGAGAGGACCTTGCGGATCTGGTCCGCCGGTTGCTCTTCGGGCGAAGAGCCCTATACCTTGGCGATGATCGTTCAGGATGTCTTTCCCCAGGCTCAATCCTGGGACTGCGAGATCGTGGCGACTGACATCGACGAAAACATGCTGAAGCGTGTCGCCGCTGCGCGCTACGGAGCTCGATCGGTTGCCGACGTGCCGGACGAGTACCGGGCGAAGTATCTGCTTGAGGACGGCGACGAGTGGATTGTGCGCCGAAGGACAACCGCCCTTGTCAAAGCCCGTCATCTCAACCTGAGCGATCGCATGGCGATGCGGGCCATGCGCGGCTTCGATTTCATCTTCTGCCGCAACGTCTTAATCTACTTCGACGACCTGTCACGCAAAGCGGTCGTGGATCATTTCTACAATGCCCTGAACCCGGCAAGCTATGTCTTTCTCGGGCACTCCGAATCGGTAGGACGCGTGAATACAGCTTTTAAGCTGAAGCGATTTGAAAACCACCTGGTGTATGTCAAGGAATAACGCTGTGGATACCAAGAAAACGATCCTAATCGTGGATGACTCGGAATTTGTCAGGAGTTATCACTCCCACATTCTGGAGCAAGCTCACTTTCAAGTGATTACGGCCGTGGATGGCAGTGACGGACTGGAAAAGCTGTACAGCAACGTCTGCGACCTGGTGCTCACCGATATCAACATGGGCAACATGGATGGTTACGAGTTTATCCGGCGCGTACGCGCCGATGGAAAGTACGTTTCGCTGCCGATCATCATCGTGTCCACGGAGAGCGAAGCCAGGGACAAGATGAAGGGCTTTGAAGCGGGAGCGAACCTTTACCTCGTTAAGCCGAGTTCACCGGAAATGATGGTGGAGAACATTCGCATGATCCTGGTCGCGAACTGAGGCGCCACCGGGAGGGGGAGAAACCAATGGCATTTACCATCGCCAGCACGGCAGACAGGCAGATTCTGACGCTTAAAGGTGCGGTCACCATCCGTGACGCGCAGGACCTGGCTGCAAGGATCGCGGAGGGTCTCGAAGACGGCAAGCCCGTAGGCGTGAACACCGAAGGCTTAGAGGACATCGACACCAGTATTCTCCAGCTGCTCTGTTCGCTGCGGCAGTCAGTCCCGGCGCTGGTTTTCGACAACCCCTCGGACGCCTTCCTGTGCGCGGTAGATCGCTGCGGTCTGCGTCGCGAATTGCTGAGCGGGCGGGAGGGTCTGTGAAAAACATCATGGTAGTGGATGACTCATTGAGCCTTCGCCTGATGGTGAACGTGGTGTTGAAAGGAGCCGGCTACACTGTGATCGAGGCGTCGGACGGTATGGATGCGTTAGCCAAGCTGCAGGGCCGGGACTTTTGCCTTTTCCTGACGGACATCAACATGCCAAAGATGGACGGAATCGAGCTGACGCGCCGGATTCGGGCGATTCCCGATTACAAGTTCGTGCCAATCGTAATGCTGACTACTGAATCGCATCCCGAAAAGAAGCTGGCAGGGAAGGCGGCAGGGGCAACGGCCTGGATCGTGAAACCATTCGCTCCCGACCAACTCCTGGCCGTGGCCAAGAAGGTAATACGTTGACAGCCGCGATCGAAGCGGGTGGATAACCATGCCAATGGACGCAATAGAACAGATGCGAAGCGCATTCCGGTCTGAGGCCCTGGATCTGCTGATCGAGCTCGATTCCGCACTCCTGGCGCTGGAGGAAGCGCCGGGCGATTCAACTTTGGTCCACCGGGTGTTCCGCGCGATTCACACCATCAAGGGGTCGGGCGCTACCGCGGGTTTCCTGCATCTTGCCAGGTTCGCTCACAAGATGGAGGAGGCCTTTGACCTGGCGCGTGAAGGCCGCCTGAGTGTCTCGCCGGAATTGATCGACTGCGGACTGAAAGCCTGCGATGTGATTCGAATGATCCTCGAGGCGGAGGCGGACGACGCATCCATTCCGGGAGAAGCGGAAGTAACCGGCGCGTTCACAGGACTGCTGCCCGCGCCTGAGAGTCCCAGATTGGAGCCGATGGAGGAAGCGAAGTCGGCGGAGCGGGCTCGATCGGCGTTTGAAATCGTCTTCAAGCCGAACCGGGAGATGTTCTATTCCGGCGCCGACCCGGTGACGCTGCTGGACGATTTGCGGGAACTGGGGCAGGCACATGTCACAGCCCATGCGGACCAGGTGCCGGCGTTCGCTTCGCTGGAGGCGGAGCACTGCTATCTCTGGTGGGAGATCCTGCTGGTCACGGACCGGGATCTCGCGGCGGTAAAGGAAGTCTTTGTCTACGTCGAGGACGCATGCGAGGTCCGCATCGGCTTGCTTGACGGCCAGGCCGACGCCGTGGCTCTGCTCGGCTCCGTTCCGGTGGAAGCGTTCGAACTGTTTGTGGCGGAGTGCGAAGACCACCTGGAGGCAATCGAAAGAGACGCGCTGCTGTTGGAGCAGGACTCCGCATCCAAGGAGGATCTCGACTCGCTCTTTCGGGGCGTCCACAGCGTGAAAGGTAACGCGGGCCTGCTGTTGGGATATTTCCAGGACGCTACCCTGGTCGACAACCATCCACTCCGGACGCTGATGCGGGTGGCCCACGCCCTGGAGTCCCAGCTCGAACCGTATCGAGGCGCGGCCACTGGGCCGTTGCCGGATCAGACCATCCAAATCGCCCTCGAAACCTGCGACGCAATCCGCAGCCTGTTGGGCAGGCTTACGCACAACGGTGCGGGCGGGCCGGTCTCGCCGGACCTATTGAAGCGCCTGGGTATCAAGACCGCTGAGGCCGCGGTGAAACGCCCCGAGGATGGGGGCGATGCGGCGTTTTTCAACACGACATCGCAGTGCGTGGAGATGATCGTGGGCTGTTTCCAGCGCATGGAAAAGGACGGCGAGTTCACTGGGCCAGTCCTCCAAACTTACCTGCGCGGCATCCAGACTCTTTCCGCAGCCGCCCACTACCGTAAGTGCGCCGAACTGGAAGAGCCCTTGGCGCAACAACTCCGGATCCTGGATTTGGCGATGCGGACCGGGGAGGCGTTGGACAGTCAGGCCCGATCGGCTCTGGCCGGCGCTTTTCGAGCGGCGCGTTCCGTGCTGGATGGCATGTCGCCGAACGGCATCGGTAGCCCGGTTCCCGAGCCAGCCGGTGGCGGCGTCTCCACGGTGAAAGCGCCGGCGGAACGGACCGCTGTCTCAGCCTCGCCTTCGACGATACGCATCGAGCAGAACAAGTTGGACCGCTTGATGCGGGTGGTCGGCGAGTTGCTGGTTGCCCGCGGGGCATTCCCGCTGCTCGCGCAGAAGCTGAATGACGGCGCCGACGGCGCGGGAATGGTGAAGGACCTGAGGGACGCAGGGTCCAACATCTCGCGCATTGCCGACGAGCTCCAGGCGAGTGTCATGGCGATCCGGATGCTGCCGGTCAAGACCGTATTCCAGAAATTCCCGCGTCTGGTGCGGGACCTCGCGCGGTCTCTGGGGAAAGAGGTCCGGCTGGCGATCGAGGGTGAGGGGATCGAGATGGACAAGACGATTCTCGAACAGATCGGCGATCCACTGGTTCACCTGATCCGCAACGCCGTCGACCACGGGATTGAATTGCCCGAGGAACGCCGGGCACAAGGAAAAGAGGGTGCCGGCCAACTGACTTTGCGAGCTGTACACGAGGCGGGCGGTGTGGTCATTGAAATCACCGACGACGGGCGGGGCCTGGACGCCGGGCGTCTCAAAAAGAAGGCGGTCGAAAAGGGTTTGCTAACCGCGGAAGCCGCTGCCGGCATGAGCGAGGAGGCGGCATTTCAGTTGGTGTTCCTCCCGGGGCTGACGACCGCGGCGAAGGTCACCGACGTTTCCGGCCGGGGAGTGGGAATGGATGTGGTCCGCAGCAATGTCCGCAACCTGCAAGGGACCATCGAAATCCGGTCGAAGGCTGGCCACGGCACCGCTTTGCGCATCAAGCTGCCCACCAGTCTCATGATTTCAAAGGGCATCCTGCTGGAAGCGGGAGCCCAGGAGTATATCCTGCCGCTGAGCAATATTCGCGACATGGTCAAGGTGCCGGCGGAAGAGGCGCACGACTACCGGGGGCTGACGCTGGCACAGGTTCGGGGAAATATTTACTCCATCTTCAACCTGGCTGAGATGTTGGGCCTGGCGCCGGCAAAAAAGGAGGAGCTGTCGGTCGCGATTGTCGAAGCGGGCACTATGAGATACGGCTTGGTGGTCGATAAGTTTGTCAGTGAGGTGGAGGTCCTGATCAAACCGCTCGCCGGCGGCCTGGAGCAGTGCAAGGAGTTTCAAGGCGCCGCCATCATGGGAGACGGACGGGTGGTACTCGTCCTGAATGCGCTGGAGTGCCACAGCTTGGATCGAACCGCATGTCCGTAGCCGACGAAACTGCAGCCCTATCTGGAGGTCCCATGCCCGGGATGCGACATTCCGGCTGGTTGCGGGTTTTCCGCCGAAGAGTGACCGTCGAAGATTCAGAATCAATGGCCTGGAGGGAAACTCTCAGGCGGCTGATTGCCGATCTCGAACTCCTGAATCGCAACACCGAGCGCGACTTCCTGAGCATCGGGGGAAAATTGTCTGAGTTTATCGAGGCGGTGGACCTGATTTCGTCCGAATTGAAGGACTTGGCCGAGATGTTGACGGACGGACAGGGCCAGCGCACAGCGCGAGCCATGGTGTGCATCCTCGACCGTTTTACGAAGATAAAGATGCGCTCGGAAGAAGGCCATGGCCTGTTGGGCGGCATACTCCATGAGGCGGGCCAGACAAAGCAGACGCTCTCCGCGTTCCAGGGAACCGTTACCATCCTCACGACACTCGGAGTGTTGACGCAAATTGAGACGGCGCGGCTGGGCGCGTCCGGCGCCGATTTCGGTCCACTGGCCGACGACGTAAAGTCGGTATCGGGCAGCGTGCAGGAACGGGTCGAGGACGCCTTGCAGACTGCCAGTCATCTCATCCCGCCCATCGAGGCCGCTTTGAACAGCGCGGCCGCCCTTGCACAAAAGCAGGCCAACGACTTGCCTTCGACGATCTCCGGAGTCCTGGCACACCTCACAGCCTTCGGTGAGATCCAGAGGCGGGCGCAGGGCTCGTCGGTTCGAATGCGATCCACATCGAACGCAATATCGGACGCGTTCAAAGAGCTGATTGTATCCCTTCAGTTTCACGACATCACGCGGCAGCAGGTGGAGCACGTGATCGAAATATTGCGGCGTGTCTGTTCCGATTGTGAAAGACCAGATGGCAGCGTCGCGGGCGCCCCACGGGGGATGGCCACCGTTCTGGCACTGCAGTCGTCACAACTCGCCGATGCGGGTGACAAGTTCGCGGCCTCGGCCGCCTCGATCGCAGGCAGCCTGGAGGGGATCGCGGGGCATATCGGGGAGATGGCCGAAGAGAGCCGAGCCTTGTCCGGCTTTTCCGAGACTGAGCACAATTCCTACTTTACTCAGATGGAGCAGGCATGTTCGGCGATTCTGGCTAAACTCGTCCTCTGTGCCAACGCGGAAGCGGCCAACGAGGCCACGCATAGCGGTCTGGCGGAGACTATCGGCCAGATGCGCGGCGCAATTGAGAAGATCCGGGCGGTGGAGATCCAAATGGTGCGGTTGGCCTTGAACGCCAGCGTCCGGGCGGCGCATATTGGCGGCTCGGGGGATGCCCTCGCTGTGCTAGCCGGCACGATGCGGCAATTGGCATCGGAATGCGGAGACCGCGCCGAAGCGCTGATGCGATCGCTTGATTCCATGGGTCAGACAAGTGCCACCCTGTCTGTGCGTTGCACTTCGGCCAAATCGAGCCATTGTCAGGAAACCATGCGCGCGGCGGTTACGGAACTCCACTCGTCAATCGAGCGGAGTTTCGCCAGGATCGGTCAGATTCTTGCCCGCACTACCCGGCTTCGCGAGGATCTGGGTACGACGCGTGAAGGTTTCTCCGTCGGGCCCGTCTTCGCCCAGGCGATCGCGCGAGCGCGAGCGGCACTCGACAAGATCGCCAGTCAGAAGCAGCACGAGTTCCTGCCCCTTAACCACAACGGCCCGGAGCGGGGCTTGCATGATTTCGCTCAGCATTACACGATGCAAGCGGAGCGGGATGTGCATGCCTGCGCCACCAAGACTGTCGCAGGGCAGCCCCTGGCAGCAGCACAGGTCCCGCCATCCGAGTCCGTCCCCACGGCAATCGAGGAAGTGGCGGACAATGTGGAATTCTTCTAGCGATGGGCTTCCGGCGCGGTGCGTCCCAGCGTATCGTACAGCGCTTGCGCAGGCTTCACCAGCGGACCTTGATCCGCCGCCGATACCGCCAGCACCTTGATCCTGTCGTTATTAGGCAAGGTAAGTGTCTTGGCATTGGCCGGCAGGTCGATGGCGTACGCGAATAAATACGAGTATTGATACGGCTCGTTGAGCCCATCCGCGGTGTGATGGTGCGAGCAATACCACGCCACGTCGGCGGGCTTGACGTAGCCGGGCGTCAGCCCCGCATAGTCGTCGGGATAGCGCGGCTCGGTGCGTCCGCCAGCCTGATTGGCGGGTGGCCAGACAGCGTGATTGGCGGAAATCGCCCAATCGCGCGCGGGCATGTTCCACAGGCGAGTGTCCCACTGGCCGACGAATCCACCCCAGTCTTCGATAGTCAACTCCACCGCCTGATCGCCAACCTTAAAGGTGGCTTTCTGGTCGCCGTCCGACGACGCCGCCAGCACATACACGCGGTTGAACTGACCGGCGGGCAGTTGCAACGTCTGCCCCTTGGCGGCCATCGCATTCGCCTTGCCACTCCCGGCCGGCGCGAGCTTGAACGTCACCGGGCCGAAGTCGATCGATGCCGGCAGCATTTCCGCGGGCATCGCATTGCCCTTGCCATCGAAGCCGCCGACGGTCTTGGTGTCGTCGTTGCTTGAGACGGCGAGGTCGTACGGGAGCGCCACGGACTTATCGGTATCGGTCGCAGCCTTCGCGGTCGACTGCGCGATCTTCAGAGCGAATGTGCGCGGCTGGTAGCCGGTGAAGTTGGTCACCAGCGCGCCATTCGAAATGGCCGGAGTTCCGGCAACGGGGAGTTCCTGGCCGTTCACCTCACGCGCCGCCTGGATCGCGCCGGCGAACTTCACCACGACATTCTCCTGCGGACGGCCATCCATTTCCACCATGCGGAGAATCACTTCATCGCTCAGTTCGGCCTTCTTGAGCGCCATGACCTGAATGCGCGGATTGCTCACCGTCACCAGCGAGAATTGCTTGCCGAGCGAGCCCTCGTGCTTAGCCGCCTCGAACGCGATCAGCGGCTGATTGAGGCGGTAGGCCTGCCAATCGGTCAGCCCGTCGTGCCAATCCCCGCGATGGCCGGCGATGCCGAACACCATTTCGTGATGGCCCCAATCCTGGTTGGCCTGGTCGGTGTAGTTGCTGTCGACGCCGGGCGAACGCACCAGGGAGAGGCGGATGGTGTTGTTGTTGGGCTTGTCGGAGCCGTTCTTGCAATCGGTGAGGATGGTGGCGCCGAAGCTGCCGCTGCGGTCGGTGAGATCGATCCACTGGTGCGAGGCGACCTCAAATTGCCGCTCGGCGGCGTTCGACCGGCGCACCGTGCCGAGTCCCCAATTGTACGTGGCGTCCTCATTGTTGGCGGCGAGAGGGAACGTGGCTTTCAGGTTGGAGTAGAGCGTCTGCCAGTCGATCGATTCGCCGAACTCTACGCGATTGCCGGCGTCGCCCGCGGAGAGGCTGACCGTGGAGACGAAGTGCGAGCCCTCCGTATTGGTGTGAGTGACTTCCACCGTGACGCGCGCCGCGCCGTTCTCTTTGATGCGCGCCGCGACAACGCCGTGGACGAACCCGCGAGGCGCCGCCTGCTCCTGCTCGAAATCCATATTCCAAGCCGGCCATTGCGCCGGATGGTCGCTCGAAATCGCCAGCCGAATCGGCGCGGAGAGCAGTTCGCGGTCCACCAGCTTGTCGAAGATGCTTGCCACATCGCCGTTGTTGTCGAGCGTCACGCGATAGCGGTCGTTCTCCAGCGAGGTGGGAGGAGCATTCGCCGCACCGCGGCCACCGGCTCCGCGTCCGCCAACTCGAACATTCACTTTGAGCGCGGAGGTCATGGCTTCGGCGGCGGGCTCTACATCGAAAACCGCATAGCCCGCCGAGGGAGCTCTCGCCAGGAACAGCACCTTCTCGCCCTCTACCTGCGCAGGTACCTGTTTGCCATCGGGACCGGTCACGCGCACGCCCTTGGTCCCGGCTGGCAGCGCGACATTAGCCTCCACCACATCTTCCCGCTCGATGTTCAGCGGGTTGAAGATCACCACGGAAGTGCCGTTGGTCCGCGTGTCGAGTGCCGAGGCCACATTTTGCGTGGCGTCGGTGAGTATGCCGGCGAATTGATTCATGGCGATGACATCGTCATTCCACGCGAACTCATAAGAGCGCGGTGTCGCTGTACCGGCGCCAGTGTCGTGGAAATGGCCGCCCATCACCAGTGTCCACGCGTCGTTGAGCCGCTTCTGGGGATACGGACGGCCGAAGCGCAGCCATGCCGCGGCGAGCGACGCCTTCTCGGCGGCGTCCGCCAGCAGTTCGTTCTTGCGATTCCAGCGCTTGTGATAGGCCTGTGAGGTGAGCGATCCGGCGGAGTGATTGATCAGCTCGAGATCGCCCTTCCAGCGCGGCATGCGCGCAGTCATCTCGGGCTTGATGTCGAGGAACATCTGGTCGGCGGCGGCGGGAATAACGGTGAGCGGTCCGTCACCTACTTTCACGGGCGGTCCGGGCGGTGGTGGCGGATTCGGATTGCCGCGGCCACCGCGTCCCACTGTGGGCAGGACGGTCTCGCTCTTGGTTACCATGGCCTCCAGCATGCGGGCAGTGTACTCTTGCGTCGATCCGCCGGTGTCGCCTGTGCCGACATATTTATAGTCGGCGAACACGCCGGTGACGTCGCCGTCCAACTGGACGCGCTTCACCCAGTCTTCTTCGTTGCTCCTCGCAGCCGGCGCCTTGCTGAGGTCGCTTGCAATGTTGCTGCCGTACCCGCCGGGATTGAGGGCGGCGATGATGGTTTTTCCATCGGGGCCTTCCCACAGACCTACGTTGAACGGGATGCCCATCGGCGTTTGCTCGGGCGAATCGGGACCGCCGACCTTGGGCGCGGGCTGCCACCCCGACGACAGCTTCTGGGTGGAGAAGCCCTTCACGCCGGCGTGCGCCAGAATGCTGGGCAGCGAAGCGGGGAAGCCGAAGCAATCGGGCAGCATGAACTCCGCGCTGGCCTTGCCGAATTCCTGCCGAAAGTAGGTGTTGCCATAGAGCACCTGTCGAACGATGGCCTCGGCGCTGGGCAGGTTGACGTCGCCTTCTTCCACCGACGATCCTGCGGGATACCAGCGGCCCGCGTCGACATACTTCTTGACCCTGGCATAATCGGCCGGGAAGTATTCCTTCATCAGGCGATAGCGGTTGGAACCGGTCCAGTTGAAGACGTAGTGCGGGTACTTATCGATGAGATCGAAATTCACACGCATGGTTTTCAGCAGGAATTCGCTGATGGTCTGGGGAAATTCCCAGCGCCATTGCGTGTCCAGGTGGGCGTACGGCACGACATAGAGAGTAGGCTGTTTGGTGATGTCGGGGGCTTGCACAGTCTGCGCATGCAGCGCGCCGAAAGTGACGATAAAGACGGTTGCCAAGAGAGGAAGACGACGGGGCATGCGTTCAGACTAGCGCCCGTACGGGGGTAGGCACAAGCGGCGCTATCGTTGTGCGATCCGCTGCTCGGCTTCCATAATGTTCCGCAAGATGTCGTTGATCCGGGTCAGATGGCCCTCGCCCTTGGATTTCAACCACGCGAGCACGCTCGGATCCAGCCGCACGCTCACAGGCACCTTCGGCCGGATGTCGCGCAGACGAACCATTTGTGCGAGCTGCTCGTCAGTCAGGTGAGGAATGTCGTCGAAGTTGATTCCCGCATCGTCGCCCGCTGCTTGCTTTGCGGCGTGCTTCCGCAGCGTCTGGCGCTCCTCGTCACTCCATTTCCTGTTCCCGATATCTGCGGATGTCATTCTTTTCAGCCTTGCGGGCCGAGACGATACGGACGGTTTCTTCGCCATTGCGTTCCTCCCTGTAAACGTGCACCACCAGCAGTATCACTGCCGTATCGGGCTCGATGCGAGCCGCGCCGATTGCATGCCAACGCTGCTCTCCTGTTTCGTCGGTACGGTCGAGCCCGACCAGACAGAGTTCGTCCTCAAAAAACGAGTGCCGCCATCTCGAATGAGACCCCGTGTTTCGTCTGGTTCAGCCGATTTTTCCGCTGTTCCCATTCGTAGCGCACTTGTATATACAAAGCGTAACACGGTAGCCGGCTCGCCGGTTCAGACATATCGCGATTTGGGATATAGTAGTCGAAACTACCCCTGTCGATAGTGCCAATCGGAAGGAGTCTCTCTATGCATCGTCAATCGAAATCCCGGCGCCGCGCGTGGACGCGCATCGCGGTAATTGTGGGCGCCCTCGCAATCATGCTGGCGGCCGCGTTCCCGGGAGCTGGCTCCGACGAGCCGGCGTCCAACATTCCTTCGAAGCCCGTGAAGGCCAACTATGAGCTCGCGGCTCGCTGGACCTCGTCGAAAGTGGCCAAGCTGGTCTTCGACATGGCGGTGACTCCGCACTGGCTGGCCTATGGCAACCGCTTCTGGTACTCCTACGAAAACACCTCTGGGCGCAAGTTCTACGTGGTCGACCCCGTCAAGAAGACCAGGACTTTCGTCTTCGACGCGGTGAAGCTCGCGGCCAGCCTCACCGCCGCGACAGGCTTGCCCTACGATTCGCAGCACCTCCCCATCACCACCATCCGCTACGTCAAGAATGACAGCTCCATCCAGTTCGAAATCAACGTGCCGAAAGACGCGATCATCCCCGGCGAGAAGAAGACCACCGCCACGACATCCACCGACGCGAACAATCAGAACGACGAGGCCGGCAACGACGAACCGCAACAACAGGGTGGCCGCGGCGGAGTGGCCGAAGCCCCGCCTCCTAGCCGGACTCAGAAGCAGCTCGCCTTCGAGTACGAATTGACTGCCGGCAAACTGACTCTCCTCGACGAGCGTCCGCCGCGCAAGCCAACGTGGGCCAGCATTTCGCCGGATGGCAAGACCATCGTCTTCACGCGCAATTACAACCTCTACACGATGGACGAGGCGAACTACGCCAAGGCCCTGAAGGACACCGGCGACAAAGACAAGTCCATCGTAGAGACCGAGATTACCAAGGACGGCGAGGAGTATTTCGGGTACGGCGGCCGCGGCGCCGGAGCCGGTCAGCAGCAGGATCAACAACAGCAGCAGGACAACACCGGCGAGCAGCAGAACGAAGAGCAACTGCGCCGCCAACGCAGCGCCGCCAACATCAGTTGGTCAAAGGACTCGAAGAAATTCGCCGTCGTGCGCTCCGACCAGCGCAAGGTGAAGCCGCTGTGGGTGATCAGCTCGCTGGCCAATCCGCGGCCCACGCTCGAGACCTACAAGTACGCCATGCCCGGCGATGCCGACTATCCCCAGGCGCACCTCGAGGTCTTCGAAGTAGCCACCAAAGCCCGCCTCGAGATGAAGGCCGACGTTACCGGATTCACGGACCAGCGCGTCCAGGTCGAGACCGAAGCGGCCTCGGCTTACAATCGCGAGCATGAAAAGGGCGAACCCACCTGGGCCGGTGCCGGGGGTTCCGACAAGCTCTACTTCCGGCGACTGAGCCGCGACGAGCATCGCCTCGACCTCTGCGTGGCCGACGCCGCCACCGGCGAGGTGAAGCCGATCGTGCAGGAGCGCATGAACGTCTACATCGAAGACAAGCCGATTCGCTTCCTGAGCGCTGGCACAGAGTTGCTGTGGTGGTCGGAGCGCGACGGCTGGGGCCACTACTATCTGTACGGCGCCGACGGCACGTTGAAAGGCCAGGCCGACAAGGGCGAGTATGTCGCCGAGGACATCTCCTACGTGGACGATAAGGCGCGCCAGTTTTATATGGCTGCGTCGGGCCGCGAGGACGGCGAGAATCCGTACTTCATGCATTACTACCGCGTGAATGTCGATGGCAGCGGCATCCAGCTGCTCGACCCCGGCAATGCGTCGCACGCCGTGGCGGTGTCCGATAACGGCAAGTATTTCGTGGATAACAGCTCGCGCGTGGACAGCGCGCCGCAGTCGGTGCTCTACGACGCCGTCGGCGCCGTCGATATGCCGCTCGAGAAGGTGGACATGGGTCCGTTGACGGCGGCCGGTTACAAATTCCCCGAGCCGTTCACGGTGAAGGCCGACGACGGCATCACCGACATCTATGGGGTGATGTACAAGCCTTTCGATTTCGACCCGAACCGCAAGTACCCCATCATTGAGTACGTCTATCCAGGTCCGCAGACCGAGAGCGTGACGCAGACGTTCTCGCCGCGCCAGGCCAACGTGGCGCTCGCCAACCTGGGATTCATCGTAGTCGAAGTGGGCAATCGCGGCGGCAATCCGCATCGTTCGAAGTGGTATCACACTTACGGCTACGGCAATCTGCGCGATTACGGTCTGGCCGATAAGAAGGCCGCGGTGGAGCAACTCGCTGCGCGCTATCCCTGGATCGACATCGACCGCGTGGGCATCACCGGCCACTCCGGCGGCGGCTTCATGTCGACCGCGGCCATGCTCGTGTACCCCGATTTCTTCAAGGTGGCGGTGTCGGAATCCGGCAATCACGAAAACAACATCTACAACGCGCCCTGGAGCGAGAAGCACCACGGCGTGAAAGAGGTCACCGACAAGGACGGGAAGGTGACGTTCGAATACTCCATCGAGAAGAATTCGGAAATCGCCAGGAATCTGAAGGGGCACTTGCTGATATCGACGGGCGATATCGATAACAACGTGCACCCCGGCAACACGCTGCGCCTCGCGGACGCGCTCATCAAGGCGAACAAGCGTTTCGATTTCGTCGTGCTGCCCGGACAGCGGCACGCCTACGGGCCGGAGGCGGAATACTTCTCGTGGATCCGCGCCGATTATTTCTGCAAATACCTGCTGGGCGACTTCGACCAAAGCGTAGACATGTGGGAACTGAATCGCGACAAGCCGCAGGAAGGCGATCGCACCACACCGCCCGCCGGCCGTGGCGGGCAGACGGGTCGCGGTGGACGGGGCGGGCGCGGCGGCGAGTAGGACATGCTTTAGCTTGTCCAAGGTAAGGCGAGCGCAGCTCGCGCGCTAGAGTTACAGGTTGTACAATCCGGGGCTGTCGCGGTGGCTGAGCTGACTTCTGACTTCCATCTCACGTAACGAGATAGCGGGCTTCGTTTGCCTTTTTGTGTGGCAGGCAATCTTGCCTGCAGGCGGCCTTTCAGGCCGCCGTCTCCGATACCCGGCTCAATTTCTCGGGCTTTCGGACCGCCCTGTCTCCAGACGAAACCGAAGAAAAGGCGAGCGATGCTCGCCTGGACAAGCTGAAGCATGTCCCACCTGAACTCGCGTCCTGTTGCTTTCCCAAAAGAAGATATGCCATACTTCCTGTGGGAAACCCAATGAAGGAAAAATCCGACGTCCCCCAGGGCACCCTCGCCCTCATGGTACTCAAAACCCTCGATGTCCTCGGACCGCTCCATGGGTACGGGATCGCGCGCCGCATCGAACAAATCAGCGGCGACCTTCTCACGCTCAATCAAGGCACGCTCTATCCCGTCCTATTGAGGCTCGAACAGGAAGGCTCCATCGCCTCCGAATGGGGCGCGTCGGAAAACAATCGCAAAGCGCGCTTCTACAAACTCACGCGCGACGGCCGCAAGCAACTGCAAGCCGAAACCCGCGATTGGGAACAAACCGCCGCCATTATCGCGCGCTTCTTCGCGGCAAAAGCCGAGGACCTGAAATGAGAGCCGTCCGACGCTTCTTCCGGCGCCTCACCGCCGCAGCCCGCACCAGCCGCGACGAGGAGCGCCTACAAGCCGAGATCGCCGAACACATCGCGCTGCAAACGGCCGACAATCTGCGCGCCGGAATGTCCCCCGCCGAGGCGCGCCGCCGTGCCATGCTGCAGTTCGGCGCCGTGGAGTCGATGAAAGAAGAGTATCGCGACCAGAGGAGCTTGCCATTTATGGAAACGTTGCTGCAGGATATCCGTTACGCCTTGCGCCGCTTGCGGAAGTCGCCGGCATTCACCGTCACCACGGTACTCACGCTCGCGCTGGGCATCGGCGCGACCACCTCCATCTTCACATTGGCCCACGCCGTACTGATGAAGTCGCTCGCCGTCGCCGACCCTGCCGCGTTGTACCGGCTGGGGAGGGAAACGCATTGCTGCGTCTGGGGCGGATACACGCAATCCGGGGGATTCTCCCTCGTCTCCGATGAACTGTATGGGTATTTTCGCGATCACACGAAAGGGTTCGCGGAATTAGCCGCCTTCCAGGCAAACGGAGGCTCGCTGTTTGGAGTACGGCGCGCCAGCGGCAGGGAGGCGGCACAAAGTCATCCGGGCGAGTTCGTATCCGGCAATTACTTCGCCATGTTCGGAGTGAGCGCCTTTGCCGGGCGCCTGCTCTCCACCGCCGACGATGAGCCTGGAGCCCCGCCGGTCACTGTCATGAGCTATCGCCTTTGGCAGCAGCAGTATGGCTCGAACCCTTCGGTGATCGGCAGTGTGTTCAACTTCAACAACCAGCCGCTTACCGTAGTGGGGATCGTCCCCGCGAGCTTCTTTGGCGATACTCTCAACGAAATGCCGCCGGATTTCTTTCTGCCCCTGGCGACGGAACCTCTCATACAGAAGGAGACTTCTCTGCTCCACCGGCCCAACGCTCACTGGCTCGACGTGATCGGCCGCATTCAAACGGGCGCCGCTCCCGCATCCATCGAGGCGCAGATGCGTGTGGCATTGAAACAATGGATCCGCTCGCACTGGGGCGATATGGACAACAATGCGCGCGCCAACTTTCCGCAGCAGACCCTCTACCTGAGCCCCGGCGGCGCCGGAATTACCAGCATGCGGGAGCAATACGAACATTGGCTGCAAATCCTCATGTGGGTGTCGGGGTTCGTGCTGGCGATCGTCTGCGCCAATGTCGCCAATCTCATGCTGGTGCGCGGCATGGAGCGGCGCCAGCAGATCTCTTTGAGCATCGCCCTGGGGGCGCGGGCGTCACGGCTGGTAAAGCAGGCCCTCACCGAGAGTGTGATCCTCTCGTTACTGGGCGGCGCGGCGGGGCTCGGAATCGCATTTGCGGGAACGCGCACGATTCTGCATTTCGCCTTCTCCACTCTGCCTGGGCTCGCCAGCATACCGATCGGTGCATCGCCGTCCATGCCCGTGCTGCTGTTCGCCTTTGCGATTTCATTGCTCACCGGCATTGCATTCGGCATCGGCCCTGCGTGGATGGCGGCCCGCGTAGATCCCATCGAAGCGCTGCGCGGGGGCAACCGCTCCACCGCGCGCTTGGGATCGCTGCCGCGGAAGACCCTGGTGGTGCTGCAGGCCGCGCTTTCGCTCGTCTTGTTAACCTCGTCCGGACTGCTTACCGCCGCGCTGCGAAATCTCGAGAACCAGGATTTCGGTTTCGCACAAGCCGGACGCACGGTGGTGAGTTTCGACCCGCAGTTGGCCGGCTATCGGGTGGGGCAACTCACCCCGCTCTACCAGCGCATTCACGATTCGCTGGCCAGCATCCCGGGAGTATCGTCGGTGGCTCTCTGCGCCTATTCGCCCCAACGCGGCGGCAGTTGGATCGATGCCGTCTTCGTGGATGGGCAACCGGCCCCCGGGCCGAACGAAGCCAGCACGTCCGTCTTCGATCGCGTTACGGCGGGATATTTCGACGTAATCGGTACGCCGATCCTCCGGGGCCGCGGCATCGCCGAACAGGATACCGAGACCGCGCGTCACGTCGCGGTCGTGAATGAAGCGTTTGCCCGCAGGTTTTTCAAGGGAGAAGATCCCATCGGAAAACATTTCGGCCGGTCGGAATTCGCGTCTGCCCGCCAGTACGAAATCGTAGGCATCGCCAAGGACGCGCGCTACTTGAACAACGACTTGGACAAACCGGTCGGGCCGTTCTTCTTCTTGCCGGAGGCGCAGCATGACGTATTTCAAAAAACGGCATATACAAAGGGAGACGTGAGCACGCACTTCCTGGGCGACATCGCGATCGCCGTGCGGCCCGGCGCCAGCCTGTCCGACTCCGAAATACGCCGAGCCATGACCGCCGTGGATTCCAATATGCCGGTGATCCTCATTAGCACGCTCGGCAACCAGGTGGCCGGTCAATTCAGCCAGCAGCGGTTGATCGCGCGCCTCACTTCGTTCTTCGGCATTCTTTCACTGGTGCTGGCCGCCCTCGGGATGTATGGCGTGACGGCGTACAACGCCGGACGCCGCACCGGCGAGATCGGGCTGCGGATGGCCCTGGGCGCGGGCCGCAGCCAGGTAGTCACACTGGTGCTACGGGGCACGCTTGCGCTCATCCTCCTCGGACTGCTGATCGGCGTGCCGCTGACGCTGCTCGGTGCGCCTATCCTGCAAACCCAGCTCTATGGAATGAGTCCCTACAACGTTACCGTGACCGTCGTGTCGATGCTGGCCCTCGCGTTGTCGGGCCTCCTCGCGTGTCTGATTCCCGCGCTGCGAGCCAGTCGCATCTCGCCGCTCGAGGCCCTGCGCGCCGAATAGCGCCGCGTTATACTAAGCCGCGTGACGACTCGCATCCTGATTGCGGCCTGCCTGCTTGCCAACGTATGCTTCGCCGCCCGTCCGGTGATCTTCGATACCGACATGGGCAACGATATCGACGACGCCCTGGCGCTTGCCATGCTGCACGCGCTCACCGATCGTGGCGAGTGCCAACTCATTGGCGTGACGCTCACCAACGCGAGTCCCGCGGCCGTCCCATACATCCGCATGCTCAATCGCTTTTACGGGCGCCCCGATCTGCCGGTGGGCGCCGCCATCAAGACTCTCAAGGATGGCGCCCAGGACGGTTACATGACCGCCGCTCTGCGCCGCATGGGGGCGGAGAATTCCGGTACCGCCGAACCCGCGCCGGCAGTCCTGCGCCGTCTCCTCATGAATGCGAGTGAAAAGGTCATCATCGTGCAGACCGGCTTCAGTACCAATCTCGCCGCGCTTCTGGACTCGCCCGGCGGTCCCGCGCTGGCGGAAGAGAAAGTGGCGCTGGTGGCGGCGATGGCCGGCAATTTCGCCGATGGCGCGCCGGAGTACAACGTCAAAATCGATGTCGACTCCGCCAAGGCAGTGTTCGAGCGCTGGCCCACTCCCATCGTCTTCAGCGGGTTCGAAATCGGACGCGAGCTCCTCTATCCCGCCAGCAGCATCGAGCACGATTTCACCTACGCCAGCCCCCACCCTGTCGCGGAATCGTATCGCGCCTATCAAAAGATGCCCTACAATCGCCCCACCTGGGATCTGACCGCCGCCTTGCAAGCGGTGCGGCCGGATCACGGCTACTTCACCCTCTCGGACCCCGGCAGCGTGCAGGTGGACGAGAAGGGGGTTACTCACTTCACCAAGGGAAGCGGCGACCGGCGCTATCTTCGGCTCGACCCCGCGAAGGGCGCGGAGATTCTCGAGGCTTTGGCACTTCTATCGAGTGAGCCGCCTTTGCGACGGTAAGGGACGATGTGGGGCGGACCCCAATGAGCGTTAACTTAAGGCCCCTGCCGGCCGGGCTCCTCACTCTTGCCGGGCCTCTTCTTCGCGCGCGAAGACCACCGGGATGAGTCTCCGAACTCTTGAAGTCGCCCCGGCAAATTCGGCGGTTGGGGAAATTGCATTGAGCCAGACCTGCTCCGTGACGCCGGACCGGACGTGGCGCGGACACTCGTGTCTGCAGCGCCGAGACTAGACTCTGGACTCCTGATGTCATGGAATATCGGTGACCTGTTGATAGCGCCCGGATTTTGTCCTGAGCCATAACTAGACCGTTCTTCTACCAAAAGAGATCAGGAATCGGCAGCACTTAACTC